>Ga0268247_10000795_pt1 | contig 10025 bp, 10 predicted proteins | sample AgamicOrMae_FD_200245 | JGI IMG/M metagenome (GOLD analysis project Ga0268247, IMG submission 200245) | Agave microbial communities from Guanajuato, Mexico - Or.Ma.e (v2) (version 2) | ecosystem: Host-associated > Plants > Phyllosphere > Phylloplane/Leaf | place: Guanajuato, Mexico | collected... | reverse complement strand
TTTTACTTTTCTCCCTTCCTTTTGGGAAACACAACAGCTCGGATGGAACAAAGTGGACTTGCGCAAGACTGGCGTCCAGTGGCCGCTTGTTGCCAGAGACGTGCCTTGGCTGCCTTTTGGGCCGCCGCACAGAGCCCTGGAGAAGATAGAGACAAGCTCTGGCGCTGAAGGCAATCAACTTTTGCTTGGCTGGCCACTTTTGGGCCAAAATCGGCCCAGGAAACAGGCCGCCGATCCAGTGGAATGGCGCGCATCCGTTTGGCTGGCCGCGCTTGGCGCTGGTCCCAGTGTGTCGCTCTGCTGCGTGCCGTGCACCAAACAAAGCGGCCCGCTGCTCAGGCCCCTTCTCATTATCTGCACCTTTCGGTGGGGCCTCGATCGTGCGCCTTTCGACTTGCAGCGGCGCGACAAGACGGACGGCCCAAACGAGCTGGCTCGGCCGGACAAACAATTCCCTCGAGGCGACCGGCGCTCGTCCAGCCCCGCCGGCCGAGTCACTTGCTAGTCCAGCTCTTCGGCCGGCTCCAAAGTTCCCCGAAGACGAGCTGGAAAGTGTCTTTACAAGCTCGCCAAGGTAGTCCTGGCGAGCTCCTCCAGAGGCACGTGGCCCGTGTGCAGCCGGCACTGGTGGACTGGTGTACACTGTTCTAGTTACAGTGTGTGCCTCATGTCGAGCCGGAAGGCCATTTTGGAGCGGCGGGCGCAAATCACTCTCGAGGATAGTGAAAAATCGGTGGCCGGCGAGACGTTGTTGAAGGGGGCGGGGCAAAGTGACTGGCCGCAAGCCATGCACTGGGCTGCACTGCAAACCGTCAGCACTCAGCGCGCGGATTCGGTCGCTCTGCAGCCGCGCGCAAAAAACGGCACGCGCTCCTAAGGGCCGGCGGCAGTTCCAGCGCAGTCCTGCGGCGGCCAATTGGCGCTCGCCCGCAGGACGGCCAGATTAGCCTGCCAACATATTGGGGCCACTCTCGCTCAGCTCTGGGCCATTCTCGAGTGTCCGCAAGTGGCCACACAACAGGTGGCCTGCGGAAGTGGTGCGCTAGCGAGACGGGCGGCTTAGAGGGAGGCTGGTGGACGCCAGTGGGTGGGACATGGCCGAGTGGGGCGGCCGCTTTGCCGCCACGAGGCTCATTAGGAGGGCGGTCTGCGGGCGGACGCGACTGTCTCGCCTGCGCCCGATCGATTTATCTTGCTGCGCGAGGCTGTCCGGCAGCCCACAGAGCCAGAGGCGAGAGCCGGCGGCCCAAGAGGCGCCGCTGAGGAGCCGCCGGCGGAAGAGGCGCGGGCATTTAGCGTGGCAATTACGGCGTTATTATTATGTGATCAATGCGCGTCCGCGTGCGCGTCTCGTGCGGCTCCGCAAGTGGCCTAGTGGCTGCCGCGTTGAGGCACAGGCAGCAACGCGCCCCAGTCTGTCCCTGTTGGCTAATCATGGTTGCTGGCAGCCAATATTAGGCGCCACTGGCCAGCCGGCCGGCTTGACGGCTTGCCGGCCAGCGGACGCAGCCGTGCACACGCAGACACACGCCCGAGACTGAGGGCCGCCGGATTAATAGGAGTGCATTAGGCATTTGGCGGGCGCGACGGCTCGACGACTCGACAAGTTTTCCCAGCGCCAGCCGAGCGGCCAGCCCGGCAGACTGGGCGCCCAAGAGGAGCCCACACGAGCCTTGCCAGCACTGCCGGCATACAATTGCAAACACAAACGAGCGTAAACAGGTTTACGCTCGTCACTGGGCCCCCCAGAAAGGCCGGAAGGGCCGCCCGCTCGGCCAGGTAATAGTTATTGCCCGCTATTTGGGGCTTCAGACCCCCGTCTGAAGCAAGCGGCACACTGGCGAGCACTCGTCCGGCAAGACCGGCGAGCTTGACGGCTCTTCGGGGCTGCAAATGAATCAATTATTCGCCAGAAGTTAGGCTGGACGAGCTCCGGCCCAACTCGGACACACGAGGCCAGCCGTTCGAGTGGGGCGCCCGCAGCCCGCAGGTCGGCGGCGCGCCGAGTGCGCCGCACACAGTCCGCAACCGCTTTCGCCGTTGCTCGCGCACTGCGAGCGTGCCCGCGCGCCGAACACGCCCAGCCGACGCGCCGAAGCGCGGGACTGTTGTGGCAGGAATTCCGCTGTCTGACTCGCCGGCGCCGCTCTAATTTTCTTTCATTCCTCTCGGCAAGACACACACACACGACCAATGCGCCCAAAAGGGCTGGCCAGCCAGACAGTCGAACAAGTCGTGCGCCTCGCCGTTGGACTTGCAACTAATTTGGGCCCAAAATTGAGCTCTTTTGGTCCTGATTTTGGGGCCTGAATATGGGCCCTGCTGAACAGGTGGCAGCAGGAACAAATGGCCACTCCAGCGGGCGCCAGAGAGTGAGCAAGACAGGGCCAGGAAGTGGGCGAGGGGGCGAAAAGTAGAAGACGTGGCCGGTCCAGTGGACTTGGACGGGTCGCTCGTTGGGCGGGCTCGAGATGGTGGCGCCCAACGCATTTGCATTGCCTTGTTGTGGCTCGTTGGTTTATGGAGCCCGCTCTACTGCGGGTTAGGGCCAGCCAACCTGGAGCAGAGGTCGTGGACGGCTAACTGGCACGAAATGCAGACCAGCCGTCCGTGGTCCAAGTGTGGCCCGTCTGGTGGGCGAGCAAATTTTCAAACAAAACCGGTGGGCGCGGTCTCCAGCTGTAATGGAGATCGAGTTGCGCGCTTCGAGCTCGCCGCCTCGAGTGCATGCAGAGTGGGGCCACCGATTGAATGGGGCGAGTGAGTGAAATGGAACGAGCCCAAATGCAATCGAGAGGCCCGAATGGGGCGGCCTTCAGTCAACTGGGCGGCCTCCATGCAGCGCTCTTGCAGGAGAGCCAATTTGGAGCACACAAATGCATGTGCGACAGTGTTTACAACTGTTGTCGTGCGAAAGGGCAACGAAAACTTTGCGCGAACCAGCGCTCGCACAGTCCAATGGAGTAGCTGCACCAACGCAAGACAGGAGCCCAACGAGAGAACCGAATTTTCGGTTCATCCTCAAGCTTAGGTCTGCCAGCAGCTCTACCTAAACTTCGGGCTGCTTTTCGCGCACTCCAAATGCACACAGTCCTCGTTCGTTCGATCGGTCGGTCGTGCACTCGTTCGATTCACTTTCGTTCAACTTGCAAGGCACTCAAACGCGGCCCACATCGAACATGATTGATGGGCTCGCCGGGCACAACAAACAGCGCCCATCCAACAATGCCACACACCAAGTGCAGCAGAGCCACGCAACGGGCCACACACAAAGACTGGCCCAAAGCCAAACCGGCAGCCAGTGGGCCAACCAGCGACGCTGGTTGGTGGCGCCAAAAGGTAAATCGAACCATCATCTTGGCTCGGGCGACAATCTCCATTTCCGCTCCGCTTTGGGGCCCAAAAAGGGCGGTTGCGAGCCCCTTTTGGGCAACAAAAAGAAGGTAGACTGCTCCAGGTAGATACAGTGTTGCGCCGAGAGAGAAAGTGGGCGAACAGAGAGAGAGTGGCACAACTGCGGAGTGGCATTAAAGCGGGCGACTTGGTCGTTCTTTAGCTTCAGGGTGGCAGTGGCCTAATTGCGCGGCCGGAGTTGCGATTTGAGAGCCGCGCCCCTTTTCGCTTTTTGGCCTCTTTGTTTCGGTTGCCGATCAGATTTCAAGTAAAGCGACGAGGAGCGCTCGTCTCGGTGGGCCCACACGGGGCGGGTATCGACGATTGGCGTTGTCGGCGTAGCTTTGGCCTCGGTGATCGTCTGCTTGGACGCTTGGGAGCTTGGGGGCGACCACACGCACACAGGCGCAAAGATAGCGAGCGCGGCCAGACAGGGCAGTATTAGCATCTGAAAGCGGAAGTGGAAGCGGGCCTCCAGGACGCGAGCGATAGATAACTGGCGGCCAGTCGGTTATCGGCGCGGGTGGAGGAGAGAGCAAGCGCGCGGGTGGGCGTGGCAGTGTTCGCACGCAGTGTAGCCTGCGCTGTGCAGGCGCGGGTCGCGGGCGGGAGAGTAGAGCGGGTGGGAGTGTGCGGCGGAGCGGCGTGCACGCGCAACGAGCGACCAAAGGGGCCAATGTTTCGCCTTTTGCCGGCCACACACTAATAATGGTCCGCCGGCCAGGAGTGAGGTGGACAGAAAGAAGAGAGAGAGAGAGTGGGAGACAAAGTTAGAGGCCATTTGAGGGGGCTACTTTGGGGAGGGATTTGATGATGATGGTGGCGGTGATGGAAATATTCATCTTGTCGCCATTTCAGCCTCTGGACTGGCGCCAGTCTCGCCGGTTTCGGCTCATTTACATGAAAATGGAAAGTTTCCAGCCGGAGAGCAAAGAGGCGAGCGGCGACTGGCGCGTCCGGCGCTCCAAGTGGAGCGCTTTGTGGGCCCAAGTTGAGCTGGTGGGGCCCAATTTAGTGGGTGCAGCGCGCAAAGTGGAAAGGTGAAAACAGGAAGGAGACCCAGTTCCTCGGCCAGTGGCCATTGTGTGCGCGAGGGGCGCCTCCAATTGGACTCGTGGCGAGCCAGTGGAGCTTGGCGGGCTCAATGTTTCAGCTGAAACTTGGAGCCAAGAGAGAGAGAGTCTGCGGAAAATTGCCGCCTGGGCGCCCAGCGACAAATTCTCGCCTCGCTTCCACAGAGCAGAACTGACTCTCCAAAGTGGCTCCAAATTGCACCGCAGACTCTCCTCGGCGTCTGGCCACTGGATTTCCAGGCCAGACTCGCTGCAAGGAGATTGCCTTTCGCGCCTTTGGGGCCCAAAAATTGGCCCGAGACACGCGATGGCGCGCGCGACTGTGCCTGTTACAAGGCCGAGCAAAGTGGATCCGAAACTGCAGCACAAAGAGTGTCTGTGCAGCTGCACAGCTGAGCTAAGGGCCAGCGGTGAGCAAGCGGAGGAAAAGAGGTGCCTCTCTCTTTGTCTCACTCACACAGTCTTAGCTAAGAGTCCAAGAAAATCCGAGAAGAAAAGGACTGGCACGCTAATTGATAAAGTGTCAATGTCAATCGATCTGTGGAGGAGTTGGCGAAGAGTGGGCCCCGCCCCTCGAGCTTGGCGGCCGCCTTGGTGCCGCAGCTTGGGGGCGGCAATAAGGAGCCGGAGGATGGAAATGGGAGCGTGAGATTGGCTGCAGCTCTCGGGCGATGAGTATAAATCATTGACCGATGGCGCATATGCGCCAAGCGACAGCCAAACTCGCTGAGAGCCGAGCGGAACAATAAATCATTGGCCTTTGGAGTTTGTTTGCGAAGATTTGGGGCCAAAACTAAGAGCAGTTTGGGGGACAAAACATCATCGCATGATGAGAGAGGGCAAAAATGGGCCCCCTCAGCCTGGGGCGAATCAGTTTGTCTGAATGCTTGTTTACACTTACATCTAATTGGATTCCATTTGTTTCGTAAATTGATACTTTCGGCTCCGCGTTGGGCAAGTATCTGTAGAACTCCTCTTCGTCCTTGTACCACTTGATTGCGTAAATCTCCGACCCTTTTCCATCAATTCGGGCGCCGAGCTCTTGCAAATTGTCCCCAAGCTCAGCGAGCTCGGCCGAGCTATTCCTGAGGCTGTCCATTCGTCCTAAGGACGAGCGGCCAGTGGCGACTTTTTTCGCTGTGGCTCTGTCCCATTTGGGGCCCATTTGTTCAGAGGTAAGCTGACTCGAAGGGGCGCCAAATTGGGAACAATTGAGCCAAAATGGGTCGTTCAGTTTGACCAAATCTGGTATTGCGACGCTCACTTTGAGCGCCTGCACAGTGCGGGCCCATTGGTTGGAGGCGGCCAACAGGCTGCAGCAACACAGGCAGACAATCCAATGGATCAGCGTGCGCATCACTGCAGTTGGCCCATTTGTTGCCAATTTGGCCGATTTGTGAGCGCCCCAACCAAAGCTTGATTCTTGTCGACAGACAAACGACAACAATGAGCAAGTGTCTCAACTTTTGGCGCCTCCTCTTCCTGACAAGCTGCTCTTGGAAACACTCTCTTGCATGCCAAACACAAGTGTCGTGTCAGCCTTGTGGTGTGATCTGCCTTCAAAACGTTGGATTCTCCTTCCAGCCTGTCACATGCAAATTAATTGCTCATCATCGCAAGCAAATCTTCCTATGCTTCGCGGGGTGTTCCAGTTGACTTTGGTTGGGGGAAACTTTGGCTGGAACCTTTGAGGCTCTAATTAGTGATTTATTGGTTTGGACTAAATGGACTTTGAGAGGTTTGAGAGTAGAGTTGGTGTGTTTTCATCTGTTTCGTGCACGCGAGACACTCTGAGGGGGCCTTTTGAGGGCACCAAAATGGCCCATTTAGTGCTAAGTGTTATTTTTTCAACTTCACTGTTCGTTTTTGTGGTTCAAATTGAACCGTTCAGTGTGAGTGAGAGAGGAGCCTGAAGTTTAAAAAGGCTGCCCTCTTGCATTGGAGGCTTTTAATTTGCAACAACAACTGTGCAGCTTGCGGGCGAGTGTGGCCAACTGGCTGGCCGGCTGACTGGTGGTCGTCTAGTCGCGTGGTTCCTCTAACTAGCGCTTGCCTCTAATTGAAATCGAAGAGAAGGGAAGGCGACTAGAGACTGCCTGAAGACTGTCTGTAGTGGGCCCCAGACGAGCTTTTGGGGAGCACAGCTTGTGAGCGCGTGCGGCACCAGAAACAGGGGCACGCACAGACAGACAGACGGGCGAGAAGAGAGTTTGGAGAGGAGAGGAAATGGGAAACAAGTCAGATTGTTAACAACATTTGTTGCTCCACTGGGCAGGCAGCCAGCTGCCTGCCCAGTTGGAAGGCGGGTGAAAAAGTTTAATCGAATGAGCGTGGCGCTTTTGGGGGAGGCCAGAGGATAGAAGTTTGCGGGCTAGAGAAAAAGTCAATAAACTGGTTTTTCATTATCTCGCTGGAAACAATTGCCCAGCACTGCACGAGTGCTGCTTATCTGAATTCTATATCTTCCTCGCAAAAGTCTAGCTCCCCGGCTCGAACAGCCACATCTGCTTGACGCCACTCCAATTGGGCCCCCTCCTGATGCAATCAAGGGCCATCAATTAGAGGGCCTTGTGGGCTCTTTTCTCACTCGTCTGGCGCTCATTTGGGCGGCAAATTATTGCTCCCCCTCCGCTCCGCTTCGGCTGGCTGCCTCCAACGGATCACTTGGTTCGAGGCCGCCCGGCGGATGCGGATCGAGAGCGAGGAACAAGCTCGCCCAAAGCAGCAACACTCCAACTCCACCAGCACAACCAGACCTCTGGGCTACTGCTCGACTCTGAGTTGTTAGTCCAAATCAAGTGCCCATCATTGTGACATCCATCATCATCATCATCATCATGCTGATCCTGATCAGGAGTGGCCATAAACAACAGAAGCTCCAATTAGCGCTGGTGGCTTTTGTTTGGCCGGAAGTGGGAAGCGGTCAATTAAGAGAGGAAGTGGTGGTTGTTGTTTTAGGCCATTGTGTGGCTGCCAAGTGGAGCGCGTTTCCAGTTTGTATGCCTTTGGTGTGTTTGCCTTTGGAGAGGAAACAGTGTGTGGTCGAAAAGGAGGGCCATTTTGAGGGCACTTTTCACTTGGAAACGAGCCAGAGACGTGCACTGCGCGGCGGGCAAACAGGCATTGCATTTGTGTGCTGCACTGAAGCCTCCAGTCTGAAGGAGGCAACGCACAAGCGGCCGGACTCTATGCTGTGGGACAGAGTGCGGCCCACTAGCTGCGCTCTCTGATGCGCCCAAATCTGGCCGCCCCCACACACCAGAGGGGTCTAAGTTGGGGCCCCTTGCTGGTGTTGTATTCTAATTTTAGCCGAGGCGAAATGGAAATTAGTCTGAATTTGGGGCCAGAGTGGCTGAATAATGCAGAGGAGAAATCAAACAACAAGCGAGGCCCAATGATCAGAAGTGTTGAAAATTCAAATGGGCGTCCAAATGGGAAAACAATGGCCACTAGTTTGAAAGGGCAGCCCTGATGGCTTGCCGCAGTGAGTGGAAAGCAAGTGGAGTGGATTGAAGAGCAGTTGAGTGCACTGAAAGCGCCCTTTGCTCACGGGAGGGCCCAGCAGTGCAGACAGATCATAAATAGTCTTCTGATCTGGCGTCTTATGATGTCCGACTGGGACCCAAGAGAGACAGAGAGAGACATTGATGCTTAGGGGCGGCAACGCTCACTGACAAGCCGCCCAAACAAGCGGCTTGCCCCTTCTGGCTGCATCAGAGACAGTCGCAAACTGGTGCACACGCCCAAAGCGGCAACTTGCTCGTCCAAACGTTGGGCCGCTCGCCCAAACTAAGACTCTCTGCCACTCAAACTCAACTAGCGCCAATTGGTCGCCGGCCAAGAGTGGAAAGGAATTAAATTAGATCAACTTGTTATGTAATGGCAATTTGTTGTTGTCGTTGTTTTGGGAGCTCTCGATTGTGTGCGAGGAGCTTGAGTTTGTTCGTTTGATGGTAGTTGTTGTAGTGGTTGCAGTGGTGCTGCTGGTTCTGCTTCTGCTGCTGGTGGGCTAGTATGTATTAAGGATGAGCAAGGGCGAGCTGTTTTATGAGCCATTTCGTTGCCTCAGCAAGAGCCACTCGGCCCGATGGACACGCGAGCATGCACATTTATTGCTCCTCTTTTTAACCACCACCTAACTGGAACCCTCGCTGGTGAACCGGGGCCGAAAGTGAGCCGAAAGAGAGAAGGAGAAGAAGTGCAGTTGAGGCTAAGGGAAACAGAGAGTTAAGGAAGAGTCAGAGGAGCGCATCATTCACAATCGGCCTCAAGTTTGGGCTAAAACTGCAACTTGAACTCCAATTGCCCAATCCCAATTCCTTGGCCGCTTGAGACTCTCTCTCTCTCTCTCTCGAGCGACGAGCCCCAACTCGTGCCTCTTCTAGCTCGCTTGGGCCTCCTTCTCCTAAGGCCGCAAAATATTCCCCCTCATGCACTTGCTCCCAATAACCACTGGCCAAAGCTCAGAGGCTTCGAATTGGAATTACATCAAACACGAAATGGCCACACATTCTCTCGCGCTCAGATTATTTGTCGCCCAACAACGCTGGACGGCCAGTTCACATTTTATGGCCCATTGTTTGCCTCTTTCAGCCTCTCTCTCAAGCTCTCTCTCTCTCTCTGTCTGAGCCCGCATTCCAGCCGGGCGGCAATGCTGCTCCTTTCCATCACCAGCCAATTGGGCGGCCAATCTGGTGGCGCATGTAAATCATTCGCAAAACTGGGCCCAAGAAACTTCTGCAAACAAAACCCTCTGTTTCTCTCCAATCGGCCGCCAGCAAAACGGCAACTTGACTTACCTGATTTCGACTTCAACTTCTACTTCCTCTGGCCTCTTCTCTGTCTTGCTCCACCAATTTTCGGCCCAGATTTGCCCTCAACTTCCGCTTCTGCTAGTCTCAAGCTCTTCCTCTTCTTGGGTCGACTTTTTTCTCCTGGTTTGGCCCCTCACAGACATCGAGTGAGGCACACTTGTCGCTCAACTGGCACAGAATAACTTCGCTCAATCTCTGGGGTGAACGTTCTCTACCGGAAATGCTTGACGCCTATAGCTTGTCGCGTCTTGCTGGTGGGCTTTTGTTGTTGTTCGAGTGAGGTTCTCAGACTCCCTATGAGCTGACGGCACCTCGACTTGCGACTCTCTCTCTTGCTGTCAATGGCAGCCAAACTGCAAGAAAACTATTCTAACGGATACCAGCAATGAATCTCACTCGCGGCCTCTTTCAAACAAACTAATGTTTCCTCCTTCAAACGACTTTTAACCATCTCGCCAGAAGCCAAACTAGACAAGAGGCGCGCATGCCCAATTGCAATGCCTCTGCTGCATGATCCGCTTGAGTGCATGCAAGAGGCGAGCATCGTGCGCCATCTGACAGCTCATGCACACACTAAGAGTCGCTCTGTCCCATAGAAATACCCTAGCGGAGTCGTACCAAAGTTTGCCGTAAACATTCGGGTATGATTCTCCACAGACGCACATTGTCTGAGCGAAAACACGTGCAAAAAATACCGTGCGATTGCACAGGCAGATCTCATCGTCCGAGATCTCAATCCCAATCT
>Ga0268247_10000794_pt1 | contig 10027 bp, 12 predicted proteins | sample AgamicOrMae_FD_200245 | JGI IMG/M metagenome (GOLD analysis project Ga0268247, IMG submission 200245) | Agave microbial communities from Guanajuato, Mexico - Or.Ma.e (v2) (version 2) | ecosystem: Host-associated > Plants > Phyllosphere > Phylloplane/Leaf | place: Guanajuato, Mexico | collected... | reverse complement strand
TCCGCTCGGCTCGCGCACTGCAGTCTGCACAGTGCACTTTTTACTCTGCAGTTTTTAGTCTGCAGAGTAAAAAGCTCCTAGTCTCAAGCCGACGGGCGACCTTGGCTGACTTGTGGCTGACTTGTGGCTGCCGAGGGCGCTCTCTGGCCGGCCCAAAGGCGAGCTGGGCCGCCCATTTGGCGCCGGCCAACAAGTGTGTCTCTGCAAGTGGCGCAACTGGCCGCTTGCAACACAAAGCGCGCACACAAAGGCTGATTATTGGCGATTAGCGTCAATTCAATTCCATCGCCCGCCACCAATGCCAATTCGCTCGCCCAAACTGCCCAATGTGTCCCTGTTGGTCCCCCTCGGCCGCCAATTAATCACTCGGGCGCCCCAAACGCGCAGCTCACCTGCCCGGCCGACGCGCAAACAAACACTCGTCTGGGCGGCGGGCGCCTCCCCGCAAAGTGGCAAGAAGTGGCCAAACACTGTCTGCCGGGCCCCTCCACTTGGGCTCTCAGTCTCGGAGAAGGCTGGCCGCCTCCAGCCCGACCGCAAGCCCGGCCAAAGAGCCGCCAGCACGCAAGGCAATTAACGCCGCCCAGACGGCCAGCCACTGTCTCCCGGTGGCCCCTGCCTTCTATTTTCCGCCTCCTGCCCTCTGCTTTCTGCTATATTTTCTCCCTCTTGCCTCCTGCCTTCTCTCCGACGCTCTCGGGCGGCCTTGGTGGTGGCCAATTAGAGTGGCGAGCTGCAGTCTGCAGTCTGCAGACTCTCAGCGGCGAGCTGCAGCACTGGGCGGCGCTGCGACGGGCACGCAGAGATTTGGTCTGCCCGCAGACAGGTGCTAACGCGGTGCGAAACAAACAATCTGCGCGCGGCACCAAGTCTCTGCGGCCGAACCTTAGGGCGCGCGCACTTGCAGCCTGCGAGCGGCAGTCTGCAGGCGACCCATTGGACTGGCAGCAAGCAGAACAGGCAAGGAGCTCCAATGCGCTTGGGCCTCTCTCTTGGCCCTCGAGCAACGTGGAAACGGGCGCCAAAGTTTCCAATTAAAAACTCCACTCGCTCACCTTTTGTTTGCCTCCAACTCTGGCTGCTAATTTTCGCCCTCGACAATCGGCCGCCGAGCGAGCAGACAGGAGAAGAAGCAGCTCCTTGGCCGGGCGGCGCTGTGTGTGATGAGTCGCGCTCGAGTTGGGACCTGTTGATCGGCGCTTCTCGATTGTTTGTTGCAATCGCGGGCAGACGAGCCTCGTCGTGAAAGGTTTTTTGGCCCAACTTTTGGCTGGCCGGGCGGGCGGAGAGCTCGCAAACTGCTCGGCCGAGAGACTGTCTGCGGCCGCCGGGCCAGCACTGTGCAGGAGCGCGCAAAGCTCGCAAGGCAGACCTTAGGGCCGGGCGCCCACTTGGCCAAGCTGGGCTGCAAACAAACGCCACACGACTTTTGATTGACAGCCGACGAGCGAGAAACAGACGCACGCAGCCAGCTTCTTGGCCGCTTGGCTGCTTGGCCACTCGGCAGGCTGGGAATTATAATTAACATTTGCGCGCCGTTTGCAGCCCGGCGGCCGAAATGAGGGCCGCCCAGAGGAGGCAGCCCCTGCCAGTTGGGCTCTCCTTTTGAGGGCCACTTTCGGCGAGGGGAAGGCGCGGGGGGCGGCGCAACAATTAGAGGAAAAAGTGGTTCTCTCTGGGGGCTTAGGGCGGGCAACAAGTGGCGCGAGTGGCAAGTGGGCGCCCTCAAAGGCCGAGCTGGACTGCAGCCGGTGGACTGCAGCCGGTGGGCAGTCCGCCAGTCTCAGGCTGACGTCTGTTGCTCATCAGCTCGCGAGAGGCGCTCTTAGTCCGCCTCTGTGGGCCTGCAGACAGTCTGCATTGCATAGAGTCTGCACTCTGCATTGAGTCTGCTCTGCATACAGTCTGCACTGCGCACAGTCTGCACTGCATACAGTCTGCACTGCAGACACGCTGCACTCTGCACTGCAGACAGTCTTCCGCAGTGAGTCTGCCGCAGACAGTCTGCAAGCTTGCGCCGCCCGTCTGGCCAGCGCCTCAAGTTCCGCCTGAGTCTGCCGACTGGAGAAGAGCACGAGCTCGATGATTAAGGTGGCCGAAAATTAAACCAAACTTGATGATGCAAAAGAGACGAGCCGGAGCCAGATTGTTACATGAGCCGCTCGGGCCTAAACGGAGGAGAGGCTGCAGAGTGTGCTGCAGAGAGTTGCTCTTCTGAGAGCTGAGAAGTGGGCAGGAAACATTGATTGATCCAGACGGCGAGCGAGGAAAACAAACTCGCCTCTCTCTCTCGCTGGCCATTCATTTGGCTGTCGCGCTCGCCTGTTGCCTCCAATCATCATCATCAACTGAGACTGGCAAACTGGCAAGCTGGAGAGCGCCAAGCCAAGCCAAGTCGAGTCGAGTCGAGTCAGCTCGCTCATGACGCCCCATTTTGCCCTCCTCTTGTTTGCCGCTCGGCCCAACTGCTCACTCGCGGAAACAGAGGCCTCGCAGGAGCAATTATGATCGGCGGCCAATCTGAGTCTATTCTTAAGCAGAAGACTGCTGGCCCTAGAAGCAAACTGCGAGGCGCCGCTTGTGGCCTGTTGAGCGCTCAAGAAACGCTCAAGAAACGACGCGCAAACACACACACTCTCTTGGCCTTGCCCAATTTGGCCGAGCCCAAATCAAATCAGCCCCGAGCCCAAATCATCGGACCTAAAGGCATCAATGGACTGGCTGTGTGATGGCGCTCGTGTGCTCCTCTTGCGACCTCTTGCGTGTCGGCGGCCACTTTTAATTGCTTTTGTTTAGCGCCGCAGAACAGAAGGAGGAGGAGCAACTGCATTGTCTTGGCCGCCGGCAATTGCGGCCGCCCAATCACTGCTCCTCAAACGCCAATCAGACACTCTCTTCCGCCGGACGCGAGCCCGTTCGGTCCACAAAAAGCCCAGTAAAAAGTTAGCTCGAATGAGGCACCTGAAAGAAGACGCGGCCACTTGTTGTCCTCGTGTTTTGTTTCCAATTTGGGTCCAGTCTTGAAGTTGGACCTGAATTTGAATCCGAATCTCAATTTCATGCAAACAATGGCGCCTTTTTGCGCTTCTTCTCGACTGGAAAAGGCCACACACCTGCTTTGATGAACGCAAATTTGGGAAGACCACTCTTCATGGTCTACCTAGATAGAAGACGCTTTTCATCGATCAATTGGATTTGCTAGAACTAATTGTGGCTCGTGTGTGCGTGTGTGTCTCGCTGGAGCGGAAAGAACACCAAAAGGGCGACATTCTGCCAGCTTTGTCGCTTGATTTCCTCTTCTTTTGGGCTTCTTTTGCACAGCCCGAAGCTCGAATTGCAAAAGGAAGCCCATTATTTGACCATTACTCAAGTTCGGAAATCTCCATTGGCCTTCCATTGGCCGAAGACTGTCTGAGACTGTCTGACCGAGCGCAAATTTTGCTTCAAAGCTCCTTCCAAGTGGAGGCGACCTTGAGGCTTGGGGATTGTTTGCTGGCCGAGCAAGAGAAGAGAAGAGAAGAGGAGGAAAAAGTGGCCCTCTCTTTTTTCTCTCTTATTTCTCTCTCTCTCTCTCTCTCTCTCTCTCTCAACGCTTCTGAAACAGATACTTCCTTCGGCCCATCAGTTTGCAGAAGAGGCCTGCAGTTTGGCCATTATTTGGCTCTATTTGCATTCTGGAGCGCGTGATTGATGATCGACGAGCGTTGTTTGCTGAAAAACTCATCCCAATCGAACGTCATTGGAGCTCGAATTAGAATTGCAATTGTTGCATCAGAAACAGAGTTTGCAATCCACTCAAACGGCTCCATTTGTTTGCTCTTCATTGTTGTTGTCTTCGTTTGGCCATGCAAGTGGCGCTGCTCTCTCATTGCTCAGACTGCCTCCCATTGAGGCGGATTCTCACTCGCTGGATGCAAGATCCAAACGGCATCTGCTTCTCGCTGAGCAGTTGCCGTTTGGATTAGAATTTTTCCTCGCAGAAAAAAGGCAAAAGGCCGATTGAAATGCTTGTTTTTTGTCGCAGAGGCAAACTCACTCTGCTCCTCCTTTGGGGTTAACTTTGGCGAAGAAAGTTCTCCAGTTGTTTTCTTCAGTTGTTTCTCGTTCGGCTCCAGTCCAGTGGGCAAGCTGAATTTGAGCAGGAAGACAAATGGACTGGAAGGAAGTTTGACGCGCACGATTAGTCGCAACAGGTGACGAGCAAGCTGGGCCGACGAGCAAGAAAGAGCAAGACGTCAAGCGGCGGTTGCTCTGCTCTCGAGTGGCAACATTGGCAGAGATGCAAAGATGCTTAGATGTAGAGATGCAAACTTTCGAAGATGCAAACTTGCAAAAAGATGCACGAGAGGAAGCTGGCGGGAATTCCGATCAGACTGACCGATGGGACGAGCACAAAGTGTAAGTGGAAGTGGAAGTGCAAAGGAAGTGGAGTGGCCGCGAAAAAACAAATGGGCGCAGGCGCAATTAGTCGTCGTGTGGTGGCGACCTGTTGCGAGATTGGCCTTCTCTTTCTCTCTCTGAAGGGGGCAATTAGTTGCAGGAGTTTGGCCGTGCTCTTGGGCCGTGCTTTGGGCGAAAATAATACCGCCTTCTGGAGATTTTTTTCTCCTTTATTCTATCCAGATTTTGGCTCCAATTTTGGCTCCAAAGCAGCAAGGAGAAGCGAGCTAAAAGAGGCAAAGAGAGCCAGAGATCCCAAGTTGCTCCTTTTGGGCTCGCTCGTGGCCAAGCGTCGGCGGTCTCGAGAAAGAGGCGAGATGCCAATCAAATGGATCAAATGGGCAAATTGGAAAATTGGAAAATATTCCTTTCCGAACGATTGGAGCTTGCAAGAGGCGAGCTCCAATCGCAAGAGACGGGCGGCCAGCGTTTAAATTTGGCCCACGAGTTGAACAAATTGTTCTCCTTGTGTCTGTGGCCGAAATGGGCCGAAATTGATCCGCCGAACTGGAGGCGAAATTTGGAATTTGACGCAACGATCGTGACTTGGCAGCCCAATGAAACCAACTGCATAGAACCGGCACTTTTCTCTTAGTTCTGCCCATTTTTCAGACTCAGAGTCAAGCACACTCCAGTTTTGGGCCAAGCGAGCGCTGGCCCAAACTGGCCACTCTGCACCAACTTGCACAGTTCCACCGGCGCTCACCCCAAACTCGCAGCCAGACGGGCAATTAAATCGGGCGCTCAGGTGCTCTTCTCTTGCCTCCTCTTCTCCTCTCTGCTCGCTGGCCAAAGAGTGCGCCCTCCAGAGAAAGAGAGAGAGAGAGAGTCTCCCGCGAGCGCCAATCAAAGTGGAAATAATGCCTCCTCTTTGATTGGCCGGCCAGGCGGCTTCTCTGCGCCTCTGAAGCCCGTCTTGGCGTCTGCATCCGGCCAGCTCTTCTATCTCGCCGGCCGCTGCACTTCCACCGCAAGTGGTCGGCCTCGCCATTCGAGACTGATGGGCGCGCAAATGGGCGCATCTTTTGCATTGTTGTGCAAAAGATGCGCCAATCAGCGCAAATCGAGCTCCTTCTCGCTCGACTTTTGCTCGCTCATCATTGCCTCTTCTCCGCCGGCCAAGTCTGTCTCCTGTCGCCGTTTGGAAACACTCGCAGCTGCTTTTCTGCCCGCAAAAACCGAGGCTCAATGTCTGCCCATCACGCCAAAGAAGAAGAAAGCTAAAAAAGTTTGCGGAACACCAACAGGCAAACAAACAAACAGACGCACACGGAAGTCTCAATGGAGATTTTTGAAAGAATTCAAGACAAGAATTGGCGACTCTTTGTGGCAATTCTTAGTCCATTTCTGGCCCTCCATTGCGCCCAAACAATGCGCCAAAGTTTCCGCAAAAGACTAGAAGGCTTTAGGGCGGAAGTGCCCGAAAAAGCAAGCCGGAGGCGTCAGTCTTTTTTGCTTTCTTGCAGAAGCTGAGTGGATTGTCTGCGGCCGCTCGCGTCTGGCCTTCAGCTCGGTGGGTCTGCCAAGATTGCTGCAAGTGTAAGGGAGAGCAGAAGGCGGCCTTTGCGCCAGACACAAGGACAAGCGGGCGCCACCAAGACGGCGCAGTGGAGGCGCCCAAGAAGTGCTGCAACGAGCCGCCTGATCTTAGGTGTCGAACGGCAACTGTGTTAGGCAACCGCAATTGGCCACCACGCGCTCGCTAAGGCCAGACTTTCAGATTTTGCCTGACTCGACGAGGCTAAGAAGAGGGAGCCAAAGGGGCAAAGGTTGAAGCAAATGATTGCCATCTGGCTGATGTGGCGCCAGGGGAAGTATGCGGGCGAGACTGGCGAGAAGCTTGGAACCATTATTGTGCTATTAGTATTTCGTCCAATGATTATTATTATCATTATTGTTGTCATTTTGCCAGCCCCAAGGAGCGCGAGTCTGGCAATGAAGGGGGAGAGAAATTGGAGGAATTGTCTAGGAAGAGTCTGTGCAGTTTTTTCTGGGGGAGGAAAGCCAATCAATCAAGCAGCGAGCAGGCCGAGTTACGAGTTGCAGCTTTTGGCTTGCGAGTTGTGAGTTGCAAATCACAATTCACAATTCACAATCCTAAATTTGCAACTCGCAAACGAAGCTCCCAAATTGCAACTAGACAACAACTAAAACAACAACAACTACAATATGGCAACACCACATCCAAATTGATGGCAAACACTTTTTACTCAAAAGAATTTTAACGCCAATATTTTAACGCCAATTTCATTTCCAATTCTTTCCACTCATCAGAAGGCTCCAGCAGGCAACTAATCGCCGCTTTTTCGGCCGCCAAAAGCAACTGGTGGCTTTTCAATTGTAAACCTGCCCAATTGCCGAAGATCGAACGATTAAAAACTTGCAACTTCAGAGAGCTTATTACTTATCTTCTCAGCTCGCTTTCTCTCCTCCGAGCTCGACAAATGCCCTTTCGGGTGGGCCCTCGAGTGTGGCGCCCAGCTCTTGGGGCGCCTTAGGGCCACCGAGCTGTGGAATTTCCCTCAAAGTTGGGCCACTCACTTCCTGGGCTTGTCTCTCCTTGGGGCCACACCTCAGGGCCAGTGGCGGGCGGCCACTTTGGGCCCAGAGAGCTGCCCTCTGGCGCGAGACAGTCTCATAATTGAGACAGTCTCGGCGGCGAGTTTGGGGCGCCCGCAAATGCAGGCGAGTTGTGTGGGCTCCTGCACTGCGCCTTGTTGTGTGCGCTTTTCTGTGCGGCCCAACTTTTCGTTTGTTTACATTCTGCTGGCCCGCATCAAACCGCAGCTTAGGTCTGCCTGCACACCTAAGCACCACACTGGAGTTTGCGCTCGGGAGAAAGTCTGAATCACGTAACAAATCAATCCCAAGGGCTCGCAACTTTTTCCTCCAGCGCCACTCTAATTGATTTGCCGTTTTCCCACACTTGCAAAGTTGCTGCTCTTGGCGGTTTGCGGCACACAAGGCAGAAAACAGTTCACAGTTCGAGAGGTGAGCTCAGAAGGGGCGCCTGCTGGCTGGCAAGGCGACCGACGAGAGACAGAGAGAGAGAGAGAAGGACGGGAAGTGAGCTGGTGAAAAGTTGGTTGCTTTTTTGGGCGAAAGTGCAGCGTTGACAGAATTATGAAAAGAAAAGGATCAGTGAGAAGGAGCGAAAAAGGGAAAACGAGTGGCTGGAGGGGAAAAGGATGGAGCAGACTAGGTCTAATGCGAGAGGAGCTTTTGCCTCTATTTAAGTGGCGGTTAATTTTGCACTCAAAGTGTGTGTTGTCTTTCAGTGTTGTCTTTGAGTGTTGTTGTCTCTACTTGTAGTCCACAATAAGCGGCCGCCTATTAGTCAGAGCGGAGCTAATTTCGCCCACTTTTGTCAGACCTCAGTTTTGTGCCGAGTTTTTTTCTTTGTTTGCCTTCTCCTCGTCTGAATTCTCTCTCGTGTTCTGCTTTTCATTCCACACAAGAGCAGAACACGCCAAGAAGTGCGGCAACAAATCTGGTCTGGCCGCAAAGTGGCAACAAGAGTCCCTCGAGCTTTGCGAGTGTGCCATTTAATTTGCCTCTTCGCACGCAATAAACAACACTCATTAGGCGGCGTCCAAATGATGCAGATTTGCTCGCTCCTGTTCGAAAGTGCCTTGCTAAAAAACGGTCTCCCAAATGAGCAGTCCAGTCCACTAATGGTCACGCTTGGCGCACCAACTGGACTGCGAGCTCAAACAAATGCGAGCAAAGCACAAATTTGGGCCCGCAAATTTGCAAACATTCGAGGCAGAGCAAAAACAACAACAACAATTAGTGACAAAATGGTTCAACAAAATGGGCAACTGTGTTTCGGGCCGCCCACCTTGCGCGCCTTTTCTCTTCGCTTTTGCTCTGATGAGGCCGGAAGTTGACTGGCAACCTGTTTTCCCTTTTGATCAGTTGTTCGCCGGCGAGCAGAAATGATCGATGTTTTGTTTCGCCGCCCGCTCAAAGCTCATCCACTTGACGAAACCGGAAACGAAACTGAAACCAAAAGGGACGAGCCGACGATTGTGTGTGTCTATGAGAGAGTGTTTTGTTCGTCTTTTGGGCAACATTTGGCTCAGTTGGCTTGCACCTTTCGGCTTTTTTGTTCGGCTTTTGGTCTGATTTTGACCATTTTTCAATTAGACCTTAGGACTACTTGTTGCACTTGTTTGCATCGGTCGCCCATGAGCGCATTGTGGCCACCAGCTCGCAGGCGATTTTGGATTGTTTTGCAAGAAAGAGCCTAATTGAATGGGCGACAAAGTTTTGTATTGGCAGAACAAGTGTGCGTTTGGGGCTGCTGCTTGTTGTTATGTTTGCACTTCAGCAGAAAGGAACTCCCTGAAACTGGCTGACTCAGTTCCCTTTAGACCACACACAACTTACAGACACAGACACGCAATGCAATGCTTCTGCTGGTTTGCTCTTTTCTGCAGCAAAACTCAAATTAATTACGAGACCAAACGAGCAAGCCAACGAGCAGCCCACAAGCAGCACCCAGCAAAAAGGGAAGTGGAGAAAAAGCTCTGTTGCAAAGCACTAGACACGCACTGAGCTATCACAAAACACAAGCTCGCCTCTGCCACTTGTTGTGGGTCTTGGTGTGCTGCTTGTGAGGCAGGAAGATAAAAACTTCAACTTTTCAAAAGAGCACAAAGAGAGAAGACAATTGAAAAAGAATGAGATAAAACAACTTGCAAACGATTAATTGGACGATCAGAACAGCAACAACAACAACAACAAGGCAGAACAGCAAGCACAACTTCAACACGACACGACAATGCCATTTGCTTTAAACAAACACACTTGTTTGCATTAATTAAAGGCGATTGTTGGAATCACATGATAGCACATGATGATGCTGGCGCCAATCATTGAGATGATGATTCCCACGAAACTTTCCCCCAATCAGCTGGGGTTTTTGCATGAATTGGTGGCATGCAAATGTCGCCAGTCGGCCCTAAGCTGCGGCTGAGATGCTGAATTCAGGAAGGAAAAGGGAAAGGAGAAAAGGAAAATGAAAATGAAAAACAGAGAGCAAAGAAAAGAAAACCGTTTCTCAATCTCCATTAGCCTCATTCTCTCAAGCTCACTTTTGGCGCGTTTTGTGGCAATCCACCCAAAGTTTTGTCTATTTTCTGCACCAAATTAATCTCCTTCTTTCTCGCCAAATTCGTCCAAATCCTCCACCATTTCTAAACCAGACCAGCAGCCGATCTCGAACTCGGGCGCGAAACATTTTGCGGCCCTGAAAAGGGAGACTCTTATCAATCATTGTTTGCTGCTTTGGTCGTTTTAATTTTCTCTCCAACACCAAGCCAGCTCTCTGCACTCTCCCCTCATTTTCCTACCTAGTCTCTCTCGCTTTTCTTCCTTCGCCCCCACTACAGACTGATAATCTGTTTTCTCCTTGCCGCTTTTCGCCTTTCCAAACAATAATAATAATGATAACAGTAATCACTTGGGCTAATTTGGCAAGCTTTTACAGAGAACAGAGAAAGGAGGCGGCCCAGGAGAGAGAGCGTGAATTAAATGTGTGATGATTGTGGGGAGATAAAAATGGATAGAGAGAAAAAATGGA
>Ga0268247_10000793_pt1 | contig 10029 bp, 14 predicted proteins | sample AgamicOrMae_FD_200245 | JGI IMG/M metagenome (GOLD analysis project Ga0268247, IMG submission 200245) | Agave microbial communities from Guanajuato, Mexico - Or.Ma.e (v2) (version 2) | ecosystem: Host-associated > Plants > Phyllosphere > Phylloplane/Leaf | place: Guanajuato, Mexico | collected... | reverse complement strand
CGCGTTTGGGGCCAGTTTTGTCCAGACCATTGGGATGTTGGTGGGAGGGAAAGAAGGAGACAGTGCTCTTTATGTTAGTTGTTGAGTCTAAGCGCGAGAAGCAGGCCCGTTTGTTTGCCGCAGACTGTCTGCACATATGCGCCCCCCCCCCCTGCACTGGGCCAGCGCAAAGGGGGCGCCCTCGAGTGGGCCGAGTGGGGGCCGCTTATTCGATTAGAGGGGCGCCATTGTGTAGCTGAGGAGTGTGTGTGCTAGCTGCTGGGCGGCCATTTGGCGCGTCTGTGGTCAAATTTGCTTATCGCTCGAGCTTGGCGGCCACTCGAACGAAATGGGGCCGCGCAAAAAGGCGTCTTGTTGCGTCCTTATCTCGCGCGAGACGGCCGCTATTTTGCTTCCGACCAGCTAGCAGCCATTGACCAGTGGCACGTTCAGGGCCCCAATCAGTCGGCCTGGCCTATCAGAGCGCGTCTATCACAGTGGCTCGGATTGCGGGCGGCGCAAATCGATGCAAAGGGCGCAATTTCACGTAATTGAATTTGCATTAACTGCCAACATGATACACTCGGCGGCCATTGTGTCTGGCGAACCAGCGGCCAATGTGCACGAGCTAAGCAGCAACTGCAGCAACTGCAACTCGTGCAACTGCTGCAACTGCTGCAAGTCCAATGACGAGAAGCCAATTATCCTGGCGGGCGGCTTTTGTTTAGTTGAGTTTGCGCGAGTCAAGTTTGCGCCGGCCACTCCTCGTCTGTGCTCAAACAATGGCCGCGCGGGGGATCAGCGGCGGCGGCTTGGCGGCGGAAGAGTGTCTGTGGCCCAATTGGCGCCCAATCGGCCCCCATTGGTTGGCCCTCGCAGGAAACAGGCGCCCCCATTTGGCCGGCCGCTAATTCGATGAGCACCTTTCGCAGCTTAGGGCTCGTGTCTGGCTGGCCGCTCGCTCGTTTGCCGGCCGGCCCAAATCGGCCGCATTTGGCCGGGCCCAAATTGTTGCAACCTCGCGCACTTCCGGCCCAGCTTGGCAGCCACCAAGACGCGAGAGAAGCGTACGGGCAAGAAGAAGACTAGGCACCTTTCTATTTGGGCCTACTTGAGCCCGCAGGTTTGCTTGAAGCCGCAACAGAGACAGAGACAGAGAAAGAAGGATGCTACTTACGTCCGCGCTCAAGTCGTAGGCGCTCACCGAGGCCACGAACTCGCGCAAGAAGTGGTCCAATTCCTTGCCCTCGATGTAGCCGTTTCCTGTTGGTTTTGTGCGTTTCCATCCGGCGGAAGGGGCGCGTTTCGTTGTGGGCGGTGGTTGTTTTGCTGTCTGTTAGTTTTCTGGCCGCATCTGCCACTGCATGCAGACATTTGGGGCTTGGTTTCACTCTTTCGGGTGGCCAAGTTTTGTCCAGTAAAGTTTTTCCCAGTCTACTTTTGCTCACTCAAGTCGAGGCTCCCTGTCGCGTTTCGACAAGACGCGCAGACTTGCGCCGCCTCAAGACGACAGGGCGACAAAGTGGGCGCGCCGCGAGGAGGCGCCCACGCAGCAGCGACCCTTATCTCTGGCCGCTGTTTGCGTGTCTCCGCACAGTTCGCGTCGGACAGGCCGCTGCTCTTCAATGCTCTGCTCTGGGCGCCCCAGAGACGCGCCCTAATCATCGGGGCCCTGTGGACGCGCCCTGTTTGCTGATTGCCAGCAACTGATGAAAGATGATAGCCCACCCAGGGCGACTTTTCAGCTTCCGTCAATGGCCACTGGACGGCTGCCACTTGCAGCCGGCGAGTTGAACTCGCGCTTGGTTCCCGCGCGACGGGCGGCCACTCGCAGGGACAGCCCTCAGCAAGCCCCCAGCGAGCTCTCTGCGCCTCCTCTTCCGGCGCCCCTTCCGTCTCTTTGCATCCCCGGCGGCCAAAAGGGGGGCGCCTGTGGGCGGAACTGGCGTGCGCAGAGTCGCCGCGCATCCACCGAGCTGCAGAGAGAGGCTCCTGTGGCGCCTGGCCGGCTCAATTGGGCCAACAATAAGCCCAAGTCGAGCGGCCAACACTAAGCTCAAGTCGGCCGCCATCTCGTCAGACATTAGCCCAACGACCACTTAAGAAGTGGCTCCTTAATCGAATGAGGCGCCAACTGATACGCCGCTAACAAGCTGCCTCCTCCTTCTTTGCCCCTTTCGCGCCCGCCAAGCTAGCTCGATTGTCTGCCTCTAAGAAGAGAGAGCTCCCTCGCCTTCTCCTCGGCCCATTGTTGCCCACTGTGGCCAGTTTCGCTCCAGTTTCACTGGCCGCCGGATGCTCTTTTCAGACAGTGTATATTTCCCTTTCAGCTGCTCTCCTCGCTTGTCAGCAGTTGGGCGTGTTGGGGCGCTTGTTTTGGGCTCGCTGCTCGCCCACTGCAGCAGCCAAGAGGCCGCTCAGCTGCCGCTGCACTGCTGCAAGAGTTCCACCCAAAAAAGGAGGAGGAAGTGCAGATTTGGGTCGGCGGGAAAACAAACGAAATGATCGATTGCTTTCTGATTGTGCGTCCGGCCAAGGCCAGCCCAAAGGGCCCGAGCTGAGCGGCGGCTAAGGGTTGCTTGAGCTAGTCTGCGCCAGCCGCTCACTTGGGGGCTGCATTGGGCGAGAAAATGTGCCAAGAAAAGAGGCGCCTCCACAAAGAGTAACTCCCAGCTTCTCGGCCGCCCCTAAGACACTCTCTGCCCCTCCAATCGAGAGGCAGTCTTGGGCGGTCTTGCCATGGGAGGCGCCAAGACGGCGCAACACAATATCGGCCGGGGCAAAATAACCGCCACTCGAGCGGCTTTTCTTGCGGCATTTTCGCCCCCTTTTCCAAGCAAACGCTCGCCAGAGACTGACTCTGCTGATGGTCCATCATGGAGCGAGCAAGGCGCGCTCTTTCGACAATCGGCCAGCGCGCAAAAGCTGACCGAGAGGCTGGCCAAAAGCGGCAAAATGAGTGGCCAAAAGAGTGGCCAAAATGAGTGGCCAGAAGCGTGATTGGTGCGCTCATCAGCAGGCAACAATGAGCGCCAATTGCGCGCCCGCCGGCCAAATTAACGAATCACTTTGGGGCCGCCACAGACTGGCTCTAGTGGGCCACACTCGCCCACTGCCAGTCTCAGTCTCGCCCGCAGTCTTGCTCGCAGTCTAGCCAGCAGTCTTGCCAGCGGTCTTGCCAGTGGCGGTCTCGCCCGGCCGGATTGATGAATGCTGTCCAGCTCGCACACTGGCCGCTTGTCACAAACACACTCAATGAGGCCGCCCGCTCGGCCACTTCGACCGGAACAAGCGAACGTTGCCTCTGCTCGAGCTTGGCGGCCGTCCAATTGTTGTGCTGCTTTCAATAATGCAATTTCCATTTTTTCGCCGCCCAACTGAGCTCGGCCGGCCACTCTTCTGACCGCCTTGTTGCGCGGCACGAAGAGTGGCCCGCGCGGACCACAGTCTGCGGGCGCCTCGAGCGAACTTGGGGGCCACTGCCATCCGTGAACACGTCGCGCGTCTCTGCCGCCCGCAGACACTCCCCCGACTGCTCAGCACCGAGCGAGCAACCAGACACACTCTCAGGACCCGCATCAATCTCGATATTCACACCGAGACTGGGCGGAGCTCGCCTCTGCCTCGTCAGCCAGCCCTTAGGGCGCCCCCTCTTCTCAGCGGAAGGGAGACCACCAAAGAGGCGCCAAATGGCCGCTCGAATGGGAATCCAATCGGGCCCAGTCTTGGGTGGCCAGTGGCCAGACGAGACGAAAAGAAAAGAGAAAGAGGCTGCAAATGGCTGTTCCGGCGGCGCCACTTGAGCCATCAGCGCAAACGTCCAATCAATCATCTGGGCCGGAAGTGCTAACCCCAACGAGCAGTCTGCGCTAAGGATTGGCCGCGATGGGGCGCACCTTGGCGCTTTCTGTCCTGGGGCTTGCATTTGTGGGCGGCAAATTGGGCCCAATCGGAGGCTGAATTGCGGCCGGAGGGGAACCTCAAGCACCACTGCTGCCTTTCCAGCGGCCGCAGAGAAGCCACACGGTCCCCCAGTGAGGCGCAGTGGGCCGGAAGGAGCGCGGCTTGCCCTCCGCAGAGGCCTGATTGATTCACCTGGCGCAGCTGGTGGTGGCGTGCGGCCGCTCGAGAGGCCACAGGGTGACTTTGGGGCCGTCTTGCCACGCGCGACAGGGACGAGTGGGCGTCAGAGGGCGCCCGTGGTGGCGCGTGATCAATGCGCCGCTTAAGGCAAATTGACGCCTCTCTGGGGCGCCCAGAGTTCTGTAAGGGCGCCCCAGACTCGCCGAGTGGAAGTGCAATGGGCGACACAAACGGGCGTCTTCGGAGGGGGCGCACAGCCGTACACAGTCTGCGGGCGGCCCCTCCAAAGTTGCAGTGAGCCGGCCAAGCTGCAATGGGCGGCCAGCTAAAAGGGGACGCCAACTGAGTGGAAGGGCCGCGCCAAGTGAATTGCCAATTGTCCGCCGGGCGCCTTGAATTTGCCACATTTGTCCCATTAGTCCTCGTTCTTGTTCTCCTTCTCCTCCTTCTTCTTCCTCGTCTCCTCCTTCTCCTTCTCCTTCTCCGCTGCACGCTCGCCTCCTCCAGCCCCAGTCCGCCGCTCCTAAGGGCCCGCGCCTAAGGGCCGCCCGCCGCCAAGCTCGCACCAAGCTCGCACCAGCAGGCCCATTTGGCGTCCTGCAAACGCAGATCCCAATCTAGCTCCACTGGGCGGCCCAGTTGTTCGTGTAATAAGAATAATGACAACAACAATAATAATAATAATAATCAGCGGCTCGTGTTTCCTCGCCGCTCGCCGCTCGCTGCTGGCCAGCCGCCCCTCCGGCGCCTTGTCTCTGGCCGGGCCCATTTGAATGCTCGTCCAGCGGCCACAGCTAAGCGTCGAGGCGCCAGCAGCTAGCCCAGCGAACCTCCAGGAGCCATTCTGTTTCTCTTTCTCTCGCTCGTCTTTCCAGTGTCAATTAATAAAATCCTAATACTGCCTGCGTCTCGCCGCGCCTGCACGCTCGCTGAGAGCCCACAGCTAAGCGCAGCCAGCCAGTTGGCCGTCCAAGCGGCAAGCCAGCCAGCTAGAAGGCCAGACAGCCAGACAGCCAGACAGCCAGAAAGCCAGACAGCTAGACGGCCAGCGAGCCAGAGAGCTAGCCAGCCCATTAAGCAGCGTCGGCGGCAACTGCTGGCGCTCAGATTCGCCCCCATTGCTCCTTGAGACTTGCTTCGGCCAGTCTCTGGCTTGTGGCCGCTCGCTCGGCCAGCAAGACAGTCTGCAATTGCCGCCCACACGAGCGGCCCACTGCACCCAAGCGGCGGCGGCTAAGCGCCCGCTCGGAAGGGGCCCTCTGGCGTCTGGGCGGCGGCTCGGCCGCCATCGATGAGCCCAGTTTGCGCGGCCGGAGTGCCAAAGAGCGAGCGCCGGACGAGACGCCAAGTGGTTGCTCGTTTTGGGCCCGGCCGATGATCAAAATGGCGCAATGAGAGGGACAATTTGTTTGGCCGTGCGGCCCCAAAGTGGACAGAAGTCAGCCAGTGGCAGTGTGCAGTGTGCAGTGTGCGACTTGCGAGCCAGCCTTGTGCGTGACGTGCTTGCCCACATTGCTGGTTGGCTTTTGGGCGCGAATTTATCACTGCGCCCAGCCAGATACACTCTACAAGGACACTCGAGGGGGCCTCACTCGCTCGCTTTCTCTGCTCTTCTACTCTCTGTTTATATATATTATTGGAGGCAAAAAGAGGCCAGGGGGAAACAGGCGTTTGCTGTTCACTGAAAAGCCAGTGCTGCTCACGTTGGACTTGGTGCCACACCACCACTTTGCTTGCGGCCAAGACGAACCAAACGACAGACAGGCAAGTGCTCTAAAGTCCGTCCAGTAAGTGATTTGATGATCTTTCATTTGGACTCTCGAACGTGTTCCCATCGATTTGGGCCGCTTTCTAGCTGCAAGTGTCTCGCTCTCCAGCTTGCCAAGGGGTGCCAAGTGCCAAGCTTGCTCGTAGGCGAGAAGCGTCCGCCAAAAGAAGCCCTGTTCCTGTTCCTTTTCCTGGCGAGAAGTTGCACACTTCTGGCCCACTTCCTGCAGCTTCCGCTAACTTCCTCCGCTGGCTCTCGTCTTCAGTCCAGCCGGCTCACAAAGCCCCAAGGACGAGCTTCACAAAAGTGCACAATCGAGCTTGGAGGCTCCAAGTTGGAGCCCAGAGCACAGGAGGAGCCAGCAAACAAATGAGTGTCATGGGCGAGCGTGCACAGTGCAGTGCAGCAATGGTGCGCGCCTGAGGGGAACGCAGAGGCGCAGCTGCACGCACTTGGATGCAGAGTCTGCAATACAGAGTCTGCATTGCGGAATGGCCGCCAGACTGCGACCAGACGGCAACAAACAGACACCGGCCAACCAATTGGCCCGAGTCTCAGTTGGACGCCAGCTGCACGAAAGTCCTGCACCCACTGGGAGAAAGAACGAATCAATCTATCAAGATTGGGCCAGGCAGATAAGACTGCGTCTGGCTTTCGTGTTGGCCGAGTTGATGAAACAAAAGTCCACCCAGAGGGGCCAAATTAGCGCTGCTCTGGCGTCTGTTTGTTGGCCTGTGGAAATGCTTCCATCTTGGCCAGCAGTCCCTGTTGCAAATGCTGGCCTGGGCCAAAACTTGGGGTGCCCAAAGGGTGCATTCGAGATTGATAGCGATCGAAAGAGGCGACCTTGAAAGGGGCGACGATGGAGCAAGAGAAGACTGCTCTTTTCAATATCTCCCAATGCGAGCACAAAATTATTCCCCCGCCAGCCAGTTTGTCCAAAGGAGCATCTCTCGGGCTGCCTTTCGGATGATTATCTCCGAGAGGCTGAGAGCGCGCTGCTCCCCCAAAGACGAGCACGCGAGCCGCGTGTTCCTCAATTTGCAGATGCGCCCCAAAAGAAGCCAGACGGTAGTCAGCCAGAAACTTTGGTCAACTTGGTGAGGGCGGAAAAGGCACTCTGAGATGGTAATCTCTAAGCCGCCGTTGAGCAAGAGAGAAAGCCGCCAAGCTTGGTTGCAAGTGGGGGAAAATTGCTCGCATAGCTCGTCTCTGTGTCACTCTTTGTTGGGCAATTTTTGGCGCGGAAATTTTTCTAATTTTTCCAAATTTCTCAACATCAAAAACATCCAAAACATCCAAAAGGGCAAACTGCGAGTCCTCCTTCCATATAAAAGATTACAACACTCCCTTGGCCCAATGTTTGGCCCCCCATCCGCGACCACAAAGCTCGAGCGGCCGAGACAGAATTCCAGCAACACCAAATTGACCATAATGATCTCTCTGGGCGAGTGGGTGCTCTTCGGCCCCTTCAAGAATATTCATAAGGCTCTTTGGTATTTGGGGCACAATGTTTTCGAACATCCGGCGAGCACTCGAAGAGAGCAGCTGGCCAGCAACTGGCGCCACTTCGGCGGATCCATTGCATTCGGAAGCAGCCTTTTAGCCGAATGGGGAGCCCTTTTGGAACGGTTGAAACAAGAGCAGCAACAACAGAAACATGCCTCCCATTGGGTGGCCATTTGTCGGGCGAATAATTAGGCAAAAGTGCTCTAATTGTTCCGGCGTGGAACTGGCGCCGGCCGAGCAGCAGAGGCCAGTGAGCAGGTCGAATTTTGTCAAATGGCACCAGAGGGGAGCTGCCATTTGCCATTCCAGCGGGCGAGAGGTGCAGGCCCAAGAGTGAGAGTAAAAGCAAAAGCAAAAGCAAAAGCAAAAGTTGAATATAAATGGCGAGCTCTCAATTTTTATTACGCGCGCTCTAAGCTCACGTGCCGCTGGTGGAACGTGCGCCTAGCGACCTGCGCATGCAGCAGGCCCTCTTTTGGTGCAATATTCGCGTCACGTTTGGCTAATTCGCACTCGCCAGCGCCCAATTGGCTGCCTCTGGCGGAGGAAACATTGAACTGGCTAAGTAAAAATCTCTGCCCTTAGTGCACGTGCTGGCCCAGCGCTCACGAAACGCTCCCACTCAGTCTCAAGCTTGCCGTGCTCGGCCCTCTAACTGACTGCAACTGGCCGCCAGACACTAACTGGCCCACTGGAGTGCAGCAAATCGGTGGCATCAAACATAATCCGATCGTTTGGCTGCCGAGAAAGTGGCTCCATTTGGCTAATTCACAATTGAACCTCCACCTGTTTTGCTTACTCGCATGCTCACTTTTCCGCCAGCTGGCCTTTCCTCAAGTACAGGCAGCCCAATAGCCTCGAGCGATCGCCAACTCGCAAAGGATCAGCCTCGGCTCACACTCTGAGGCGCTTCTTTGCGAGCTTGAGCGGCCCGAAAACAAAGACTGCACTCCGATCGATTAATCGGCCGCAAAGAAGGCTCTTCTGGCTTAGTGCAAAGAGCCTCCGAGTCCGAGAGTTTGGGCTCACTCGCTTGATGAAAATTGCATTCGACGAACGGGCAAAAGGCGGTTCGATTCACTGTTTTGGTGCTCCTGCTTGCTCTGCTCGCAACACACAGACTTGAATCAGGATACGTCCGGATTAAGACTGTCTCTGTCTGACCGAAAAGTGTGGCATCTGAGTGCCCAAGGGATTACAAATCATCTCTTGGAGACAGTCCAAGTTAGACGCCCAAACTTCTGGGGGCCAACTCTTGTTTGCGCGCATCTGCAGCTCCTTAGCTTCAGAGTCCATTGCAAACAGAATTCTGGGAAAGTCTGGCAGAGACGAGGTGTCGCCCGAATAAAAGAGCATTCATTCTCGTCTCATGTGCCCATTCGGAGAGGAAATCAGTTTCCCTTTTCAATACTGCGCTCGAAAGCTCTGGAAAGTCCCTTGAAAGTCACTTGGGCCAAGCGATTGCTTGGGAATCGTCACTCGTCGCTCTCGACGAGAGATAAGAAGTTCGGACGGCGCTCGAGAAAAGCAGCCCCATATTTGTAAAGAGCCAAATGATCTGGAACACAATTCAAGTGAGCAAATGGTCAAGTGGGCGTCCAAGTTTGCTCGGCGCAAGGCAACCCTTAGCTCGCTTTCGCCAACCGACTGTGCAATGGTGCAACTGTGGAGCAGAGTCCAAATGGAGAGTATAAAATACAATATTTCGCCAATACTTTTGGAGCAAATTGGAGGAGAGTTTTCGGGGGAGGGAAAAATTGGTCGATTGAGCGAGAATGAGGCGGCCAAAGTGGGCGGCCAAAATTGCAACTGCAGAAGGGGAGCTCACCATTGGCGGCGCTCAGGTTTGTTTCTCTCGCCCATTTGAGTGTCAAGAGGCATCCAAACGGTTGCCACAGTCTTCGCTTGGCACACAACTTGGCCATCAGTTGCCTTTGGGAGTTGAAAAGTATTGCCTTCAGAACTTCGCTCCAATCGGCTGGGGAGTTTCACATTTCAGCATCACCACAGCCCATCCATAGGGCCGCCTCTGCCTCTTTTGGTGCCATTTTTCTCCAACTCTTCCAAACGGCGGCTCCACTTTGGCCGACCATTAGGAGGAATTGATTTCGGTTTGCCAGATTTTGACTTCTATTTTGACTCGGATTTTGGAGTTTGGAAACATAAATCGGAAAAACGCGCACTCATGTCACACCTCCTTTTTGGGCTGGTTCTGAAAGTCTGGAGAGTTGCCGGCGAGCTCAGTTGTAAACAACAATTATCAGCTGCTACTTCTGGTGAAAGTAATAAAGAGTTTTTCTCTTCCAAAATCCGGCCAGATTCCGTGTTGTTGTTGTTGTTGTTAAGGGAGGGGAAAAAGGGAAACAAGTACTGTTCGAGCGAGCGGAAAACGGAAGGCGAAAGGAGAGAGAGTTTTGAGTGGCTTTTTGTTCGGCTTGGGATCGTCATTGTTTTTGTGCTGCAATGCGGTCCCCTTGGAGTGCCGTTACTTTTCACATAATTGGCGGATTTTGCAGCACAAGAGAGAGAGAGCTCCTGTTTGCTCGCTGACGTGTTTGTGGAAAAAATGATACGAGCTGCCGACAGGGCTGGCTCGAGCTTGAGAGAGCCAAAAGGGGAGAAACAAATGCAAGCGAGAGGACAGAGAAGGGGGGAAAAGGGGGACTTTTACAAGGAGAGGAGAGTCTGGC
>Ga0268247_10000791_pt1 | contig 10040 bp, 6 predicted proteins | sample AgamicOrMae_FD_200245 | JGI IMG/M metagenome (GOLD analysis project Ga0268247, IMG submission 200245) | Agave microbial communities from Guanajuato, Mexico - Or.Ma.e (v2) (version 2) | ecosystem: Host-associated > Plants > Phyllosphere > Phylloplane/Leaf | place: Guanajuato, Mexico | collected... | reverse complement strand
GAGTTGAGGTGCAGGCTCGATAGGAAATCACCAATTTACGCGGCCCTTGAATCACTCCAGTCTACTTGTTTACATCATTTTATATCCGCTCCTTAGCTGAGCTTCTTGGCGCGTGCAATTACTTCGATCTAGCTTTTGTCTGTCTGACTCTAGTCTGCCTCGTGACTGCAAATGCTCTCCTCCGATGCAAAGACCTCAGATCACGGGAAGTCCGCTCCTTCTTTCCTTTACATTCAGCTTATGTGAGCAAGCTCCGGGGGAGCAAACTTGAAGTGATTGCACTGGGTTTTTCTCAACCCCTTTCGTCTCGAAGACAACAGGAAACTCTTCCAAAGAGCTACGAGGAGTAGAAACCGCTACTATAAAGCAGCCGAGTGGCCTCGTCTATAAATTGCATTCGATCGAGACATTGGAGCATAACCAACTTCCGTCCAGTCCACTAGAGTTCATTGGAAAAGTTTAGTGAAGAAGAGCAACCGCTGTCGATATCTTGATATAACAGTCGAATTTGATTGAATCATAGCAGCAATCCAGAAGAGCAGCAAGTTTATATCTGAAAGACAATTGATAAGAAAAGATAACCAACATGAATTCAAGAGTAATCTTTACATTTTTGCTCGTGCTCGTGGCATCGATCTTTGTCAGCGTCCAAGCTCACAAGAGGTAAGCTATTTGGAGATCATTGTGAATTGAAAGAAACTTCAACTTCTTGATGTGCGATCAATGCACAAAAACTATGTCAATAAGCATTAGTTACTAATTGACGAGTGATTTTTTACTGGAAAACTGTTGGAAACAACGGCGAAACCAAATCAATTGATATCCAATCGATTCGCTTGCTGGAGTAGATTCAACGCGCCAATCTATGAGCCAGAGCGCTGTATCTGTGATTGCGGTAAGTAGAATAGGAAACTAGACATTAGCTGGGCATTAGTGCTTAGTAGAAAGAGGTTGGAAAGTGTCTGGTCTCAGAAGTGACAGTCGGACGATGATGAGACTGTCTGCTCGCTTATTGGTTTTTTCTTTCCTCTGAAAGCAAACGGCAATGTTTGCGAAGCTGACTTGGTGCCAAAGAAGAGAATTGATCATCATGACAAATGCACACTAGCACATTTGTCGGCCGCCACAAATCCGGCCGATCGAGACTCGTCTTGCAAGTCAGCCTTCGACTCTCAAGTGAGAGCCCCTTGTTTGAGCATTGTCTGCACTCGTATCAATGTGATGGGAGCAGAAGCGGCAGCGGCAGCAGCACAATTAATGATACACAATTGCCGGATTGGCAGCGGAAAAACATTGACTAATGAAACGAGACGACAGCTTGAAACTCGAATAGGCCAGACTCAATAACAGCTGATGAATGCTCGCTCGCTTGCTCGCTCTTTGCAAATCACAACCAGCACCACTTGCTAACTAAAGAACAATTATCACAATGACACAAACCCAAATGATTCCAAATGATCAGCCCAACCGGTTTTGCCGAACAAGCCGTTCCATGGCCACGGGGGCTACCACCAGCAGCCACCCAGACAGGGCGGCTATGGTAGCTCTGGAGCGTACGCCGTGTCCGGCTCCTATGGATCTGGAAATGGCCAAGCGAGTGGAGGATATTGAATTGGAGTATCAAAAAGAATTGTATCATCCAATGGCCATCAGCAGAGGAGCAACATCGGCAAGAAGGAGAACAGGAAAAATGAACAATGGAGAGTGGCAAAATTCAATTGTAATAGGGATGCGAGCATGAATCTTGCAGCAAAACTAGAGCTCAATCAAATAATCGAGAGCAACTTTGGTGATGATTCATATTCGTTGCTTGACAAGGGCGACCTGTGGGCCGTTGAGTGAGCCAGATGCTAGACGGACGATGGAACAGATGAGTGTATCGGTGTGTGACATTTGTGTGTATGTAAGCGATGGGCAAAAGAGACAAAGTAGTAGCGAAATGATAATAAAAAAACTGAAAGAAAATACTCAATTTGGAAGGCCTTTCTCTCTTGCGCTCACTTCAATCTCCTGGCTCGCCTCTCAATCGAACCTTATCTCGGCTGAGGAATTGAACAATAATGGTGCGGGCATGGATCCCTCACGGGTAGACCAGTCCGCCCAGCGTGAGTTTCCTGAAATCCCTTTCAACGCCGGCTCATCGAGAGTATCTATAAACGGAAATGGGGGAGAACAAAGCATTCTTCCACGAGCTGCACGAATGCTGATAGAAACCAGATTATCGTGACTTTTTGTTCACCGGGCGAGCCGCGAAAGGTCAACCGGAAAGAAATAACAATCCGTTGAAATCTGAGCCCTTCCTCCTTCCAGGCCGTTCAAGTGCATAAAGGCTGCACTGCAAGAGCAGGAAAACGGACGGATAGCAAACTCTTTGCGCACAACTAACATGGTTTGACTCCTTTCGCTCTTTCACATTCTTTCACATATTCTTACAATAAAGAGTGCAACATACTTACAAGACGAGAGATCCGCCACAGGCTTGGCTGCAATGAGAGGACGACAAGCACATACTGCTTGATGAGGCGAGCGAGGCCTGGTGCAAGAAAGTTTCTAGGTCAATCGCACGCGTTCGCACAATCGCACGTCACAAGGTCGCCTCGTAGATGCCGCCCGCTCGTCGCTATGCGGGCGGCCGATATGTGCTGCTTGCGTGAGTCTGGGGGCGCCCCAACTCGAGCGGCAACTTGGTTCGGCTTTTGTCCGTTGGCAAGCCGGTCGTGTGCAGACTCCACTCTATGGTCTTGGCAAATTCACGTCAGTCCTGTAGGCATCTGACAAAGACACGCGCCGAAAGAGTTATGTCCGCATTCAGAGTGAGTGACAAAGCGGAGAGACAGAGGGCGGCAAATTTATCTTGGCACGCAATTTCCACCGGAAAAATAATTTCTCCCACTCGAATCGAGTATTTATACCTCTTGAATAATCATAGATCACAGTTTACCATCGAATCTTGATTGTTTTTGTTGTTGACCGAAATAACCATTGGATAAATTAAAGTGGTGCGACTCGAAGGGACCAGCTCGAGATCGAAAAAAAAGCGGAAAAACCTCGTAGAGGACCAATAGTAATTAGACTCTAGTTTCAGTCTCCACTTTCAGTCTTAAACACTTTCAATCCTTTATTAGACAAATCAAAGCTTTCGGCGAAGAACGTATTAATATCTCTCCAGTCTGTTACTACGAAAAGTTTCATCTTTCACCCAGTCTTTCTAAACAGTGGGACTTCCCAGAGAGCGTCATATCTCTCATTTTGGGACCAGACCAAGCACTTTCCTACTAGCACATTTTGTTATTTTCATGAGACCTTCACAATGGCATTCGAAGAAGATTCCAAAGCCTGCGAACAGTCAAGTATCAGTTTGAGTGGATAAGTCTTTTAGAGCGGCCGGAGTGGCATCAATCGAGAGTCTCTAGTAACGAAAGTCTAGTTGATAAGAAAAGTTTGACGAAAGAAATTGTTACGAAATCCGTACCCTCAAGTTGATTCTGTTCAAGAGTGAATTCATTATTAGAGCCACTCACGAGTGTTAGCCGAGTCATTCCTCACGAGGTTTGAAGGAAAAATCAGAAGTAACTACCAAAGATTGGACCATAGTTGATTATATCATATCTCCAGGAGAATTGTTATTGTTATTGTTGTACGTAGTGTTATTGTTTACGTTGGCGTCACTACTCTTTGGTCCTAAGCAAGATTGCCCTCTGCCTCGTTAGTTAGCAGTCATAGTTTGCTAATCAGGCTCAACGATCTTCTCAACGTTCTAAACTTCTACGCTTGACAGGGAGATACAGTTATGGTTTGATTCCAACTCATCGCAGGCAATCACCATCAGCAAATTGTTACATTGGTTTCTCTTGCGAGAAGTGTTGACACTAGAGAATCGGTCTGGCTGCAGAGGGACCAAAGTCACAGCCCTATCCTCTCAGGGGACCTCAAGAGACCACACACTAAATCGTCGGCATCGACTAGATGGAGTTATAATTTGCACTATATTTTCGTACCGCAGCTAAGGAATATCTCGATCGAGTTATAGTCACACTCAGTTGGACTACCGGTAAGTGTTAATATCTCTTCAGTTGTAGGTGTGACAGATGGTTGCTGATATTGATGTGTCGAGAAGAAGTGGCGCCAGACATTCTGACGGACGAGAACAATCGGTCATGAATTCATAGCTGGCCGGAGATGCTAGATTGCAGGCCTAAATTGGCAGAGTAGCAAATTGATTAATTGATTGCCCTGTTGAGTGCATCCAATCAATATTGAAGTGACAATATGGATCGTATTCTTCACTTGAGCGCTCGGCATTATTTGCTTTATCGGCCAAAGCAGATCTAGACAGAGACAGGGACAGAGAGAGAGAGAGAGAGAGAGAGAGAGAAGCAGACTCATTTGGCATTCAGAAAAAGTGCAACAGAGACAGTGAGCGAGAGAGGAATGCAACCGGTTGAACGAGAGCATGAAACTTGCTGTTTCAAACAATATTTGTTTTCAGGCTGGTTAACAAGATTGGAGCTAGTCACTTCTCGCGCACTCTCAGACGCAATTTCTTGGCCACTCAAAAGTCGGATCACTTTCTACTCGTTCTGATCCTGATTCTTGGGATTCTTGAATACAAAACAAGAAAGGCACAACATCGACAACAGGGGTTGCTTGATTTTCTGTCTCTTCCACATCTTCATATAAAAGTATTTCCTCTCCGCGGCAATTAAATTCAGTCTCATTGCTCTGAGATTTTTGGCGCTTGATTGAGTTCTATGCAAACGTTGCAGTATCAAGCAAAACAAGATTAGTAACAGTCACCTTATATAATCTCCTCGTTGAAATTTCAAACCTCCAGAACAAAGAACATAGTTATCTACCTCGAAACAAAATGGCTAGTCAAGAGAATTCCATTTTATCCAATGTCCACGATGCCTTAGCCAGACTGGGCCAACATCAAGGAGATAGTTACATTGGGAGAGGGGCCAAGCTGCGTGCCATCGATAAGCCAGCCAATGTGCCCGAATTGATTGGTGCAATCGATCAGGGAACTAGCTCGACAAGATTCCTGGTGTTTGAGAACAAAACGGGCACCCTAATCGCCTCGAGCCAAATGGAGATCAAACGCATCACACCTCAAGAGGGCTGGGTCGAGATTGATCCAAGCTCAATCATGTTGTCTGTTTATGCGACGATATCCAACGTCTACGATCAACTGATTGCCCATTACAACCTACCAATAGGGAGCAATTTTGAGACAGAGTTCATGCCAAATTTGCTCAGTTGCATTGGAATCTGTAATCAACGCGAATCAACAGTTGTGTGGGACTCAAAAACTGGACAACCTTTGTACAATGTTATCGTTTGGATGGACAATAGGACCAAGTATATAGTTGACGAGATGATAGACTTGATTCCAGGAAGGGACTTCAATCGTTTCAAAGACAAAACCGGCCTCCCAATGTCAACTTATTTCTCGGCATTCAAGCTCAAGTGGTTGATCGAAAATGTGGATCAAGTTAAGGATGCGCTCAGGGAGAAGAGGCTCCTTTTTGGCACCGTTGACACCTGGATTTTGTGGAATCTGACCGGCGGAAAGCATTTGACGGATGTTACGAACGCTAGCAGGACATTCTTGATGGACATAGAGACATTGGAGTGGGACAAATCGTTGTGCAAACACTTCAAGGTTCCAATGGACATCCTGCCGCAGATAAAAGCTTCAGCCGACGACTTTGGCTCCCTAAGCAGTGGACCTTTTCGTGAGACACCTATCACGGGAGTTATCGGAGATCAATCGGCGGCTCTGTTTGGACACAATTGTTTGCAACTAGGCCAGACAAAGGCCACTTTCGGTAAGTGTTCGGGCTCAGCCATTCGGTTGTGAACAAATTTTGGCCCATATCAATTCTTGAATCTCGTCCCTTCGGCTATTTGTCTCGTCCCTTGGGCGCCGACAACTAGCCAAAGAAGGACCATCAAAGCCTTGCGTCAACAGAGACGGCCGGTAGTTTTGTTTTTGTTTTGTTTCTATACACACTTTGCGTATAGAAACAACCTATTCTCAAGTGACGGTTGATTTATTTTTCGTCAACAAGCCATGGCCTCATCGGTATCAGAGATTGATCACAGTTGATCTGTGTAGCCGGTGCTGTTGCTCGCCTTTACTCCACTAGCCCCTTCTAGCTCTTATCTCAAGATGATCTTCGCACACACACAGAGTCACACGCAAGTGTTTAGTCAAATGACTAGCAACTTTGCCGATACAATTACCTAGTCTCTAGATGCTTTGCGATGATATCATGCCTTTATCCTTGCAAGATGATTGTCTTGCGCGAGCGCCGCTTGTCGCAGTGGAGGCGCCTCCGAGGAGGAATCTTGCAGAGATCATGGCAGACATCAGCTCAGTTTGAGTTGATGTTTCGCAAAACAAACGGAAACATCAAATCCATCCTCTGAGGGGCGCCTGTTGTTTTGCACTCTCTCTCACACTTGTTGCTTTGCAACTAGCTCTAGTCACGAGTGAACGAAAAGCGCCAACCAGTTGGAGCCAAATTAGGCTGCTCACTGATGAGTCAAGGGAAAAGTGGCACGCAAACTCAAGGCTGGCTCAATAACTGGTGCCCATTCTCTTCTCTTCTCTCTACTCTCCTCTATTCATCCCTTCCCTTTATAGTTCCCCCATAGTTTGAACTAGCAAGAGTATTTTCTCATCCCCTCTCCACTTTCTAGAGATTAGCATGAGCGCATGGCTGATTTTCGTCCATCCGGTTCCCTTCTCTCGCCCGTCTAGAAGCCGTCTCCTAACAATGGATCTCCTCTCCTTAATCGATAATCCTTACCCAATAATGGACCACAATAGGCACCGGTTGCTTCATCATGCAAAACATCGGGCCAGGCCCCTACAGTGGCGCCATAAGCGGGGTGCATCGTGAGGCAAAGAAGGGCCTAGTCACCACTGTTGGATACAAGCTGCGCGACAGACCAGCTTGCTACGCCCTAGAGGGTTGCATCAAGATAGCTGGAGCAGCCTTGACTTGGCTGCGTGACAACATGCAGCTCATTCAAAACTACGAAGAGTGCGAAACTCTGGTAAACAAAACCACCAACTCAGCTGGCGTGTTCTTTGTTCCTGCTCTGGGCGGACTTTACTCGCCCTATTGGGACCCAAATGCGGCCGGAATGTTCATCGGACTGTCTCAATTCACGCGCCGAGAGCACCTGGTTAGGGCCACCTTTGACTCGATTGCATTTCAGACCAACGACATACTGTCTCTGATGCGCGGGGTTGCAAATGGCCTAATGATTGACGGGGGTCTTTGCAAGAGTGACAACTTGTGCCAGATTCTGGCCGACATAACGGGTTACGATATTATCAGGCCGTCAATGTGCGAGACCAGTGCCCTCGGGGCGGCCATGGTGGCAGCCAACGGCGCTGGGCTCTGGTCCTACGAGAGCATGTTGGACCACTCGAACGAGCACCTGGACACATCGTCGATCAATTTCTCCAACAACCACTATCCGCACGAGTGTCTCCACCAGGAGAGCAACTACACACCCTCAAAGCAGCCCATCGGTCTCCATCGGGTGCAGAGTGAGCGCTTCAGGGCGAGGACCAAGAGTTCCACCAGCAACGAGGCGGCCGCCCGCCACAGTCGCCATGTCGGCAAACAGAGCCGGGCCGCCCTCACCGCAGCCAACCAGCAACACCATCGTAAGCATCTGAAGAGCGCCAATGGCATTAACGACGATGCAGGCGGTGGCAAGGAGGGCGACCGAGGAGGCGGCGGAAGGCTCCCTCTGGAGAGTGTGGCCTCGAAGGAGGGCCACCAATGTCACGCCACCAGGGGACTGCCCAATATGGATGGTGCCAATATTCCAGATGGTGATTGTTTTTGCTTGAGTAAACCGGCCCTTGAAAACGATGTTTGCACAGAGACGGACATCTGTTCGTTGGAATCTAACCACATATCTCAGAGCAACCATCCAAAGGGTGTCGCTGCAGTAGTTGCGGTCAATGCGGAACAAGTGGCCCCGCCAAGCAGTGGCTATAATTCCAGTGATAATCTCGAGCACACCACCAGTCTGTCTGCACTGTCGCTCCGTGGAAGAGTCGACTCACCCTATTCGCAAATCACCGATGCCATCATGTCATCGAGAGCAAACACTCCCTCTTGTGTCGATCTCAATGGGCGCAAGGCGAGCGATGATCCCGCAAGTTCCGCCTACCATCAGGAGCACAGTTTGACGGCACTTTCAATTAGGGAGTCCTCTTTGCCCAGCGACGAGGACGACGAGCGAGGCGATGATGATGAGGATGAGACGGAGAACCAATCCACAGTGTCTAGCTCATACGATCCAAGTCTCTCGAGGCCCAAAGTGTATCCCTACAGTATGGAGAAATTCTTGGCCCTGAAGCAGAAAGATTTGTCGAAACAGGTGGGCCTGAATCCATCAAGTGGAGGGCAAAAGTTAGTGCTAGAAAACACTCAGATTGGTCACAAGTCGGCTAACGAGAATGGTTGCAATGAAATGGTGCATGAATTTGGTGGACGTGACTCTTATGGTGAGGATGGTTATGATTCGTCGAGTCCCAGTTCAGGAAGCTATGTATCAGACGATGACGAGCTTGCTTATCGGCTGGAGCAGCCGCTAAGTATCATTGACGCGAGTGAGAAAGAATCCGTTTCGTGCGACCCACATGAGCCAAGTATCAATCGGGCCACTCTGGTGTCAGGCCAGCACAAGCCGGACTCTCAGATCAACAAACAGATGGACGTCTTCCAGCCTTACATCTCGCTCGAGCATAGGACGGAGCTTGTTGAGACCTGGAATCGGGCAGTTGAAAGGAGCATGCAATGGACTAAGGTACACCACGAGGAGGTGAAACGCATCGATTATCAGCGTCTATCTTCGATGCCCATCTCAATGTACCTGTTCTTTTCAATTGGAATACTAGCACTTAGTAGTGTCCTGTCCTTCAGCAATCCCCTTTCGTCGTCGTTCAATCCTAGAATTTAGATATGTAGCCCTGGTGTTTCTAATGGAAAAACAATCTTTCGATGTTGGTTATTGACAAGTCTATGTCTGTTGAAGCTTAGTGATAAGATATGTTGAATATTTAAACTTATAGGCATTTATAGGATAGTGAAGCTTGAATAAAACAACAACTGTTAATGAAAATGGGAGTGTTTTTGAATGTATGTTTGTTGAGTCGCTGTTTGGTTGGTTATATATGAGAGTAAGCGGAAAGTACAGCCTCAGAAAACGTGCACAACATATTATTGATTCTTGTTTTAAAACTTTATTATTCAGATAATAGCCCTGAACTAGGTCGTCAAGAGATCGATGCTCTGAGCTTTCAGTGATGATAGAAAGTCTCCAGAATAGTCATACACAGTTCACAAAATCATCCAACACGAGATGCTTGTGTTAGAGCAGTTCTCTATTGATAAACAACTAGCTTGATCTTCATCATATCATTTCACCAGAAGCATTATCTGTGATCAAAATATACCTTTTCCTTTGATGTAGAAACCATTTGATTATTGAGAATAGATGGTGCTATTTATACAAAAATCCAATCTTGATTCATTGAATGCCTGAGCTCATTGCCAGTGAGATCAGACATTGATGGATGGCGAAAGTTAAGTTTATCGTAACAAATGATTCTTCCATCATCTTGAATGGTTCACAAATTTGCATATTGACGGTACGCACACTGTGACTAAGTTTGTGTCTACCATCTCGTCAGGCAACATTATCAGCCTCAATGATCGCTTTTTTTCAATTGTAGAATCATAGCGGGGCTTGAAAGTGGCATTCGGAATTACAAAGAGCTTATAGATAATCAACAAGAGAGCTGATCATTTATCAGATCGCGCTCTAGTTTAGTCAAAAAATACTTTTCTTTACAATAAGTTCGGTTCGTATGTTCATGCTTCTTGCGTCAATAGGGACCAAGGCTGCACAAATCTTGAGTTAAATTTCTTATAAATGGAAGCCAAAGAATGATTCATCGACTCAACAATACCAACAACGAAATATTGAGATCCTTGTAAACT
>Ga0268247_10000789_pt1 | contig 10049 bp, 11 predicted proteins | sample AgamicOrMae_FD_200245 | JGI IMG/M metagenome (GOLD analysis project Ga0268247, IMG submission 200245) | Agave microbial communities from Guanajuato, Mexico - Or.Ma.e (v2) (version 2) | ecosystem: Host-associated > Plants > Phyllosphere > Phylloplane/Leaf | place: Guanajuato, Mexico | collected... | reverse complement strand
TTGCTAAAAAGGTTCTCCTCTAATCTGACAAAACAAACCAAACGAACAATGTGTGTGCTTTGATTGGAGATCTTGGATCATTTGAGATTGTTTCTCTTTTCCCTCTGCCTCTGGCTGTTGAGGTGGGCCACTTTTTGTGTGGCAGAAAAATAGCCCAAAGGATAACAATTATCATTGTTGAAAAGTTCAAGTGGCCCTCTCGAAGGAGCCCTTGGAATTAGATGGACCAGCTTGTTGTTGTTGCTGCTGTTGCTGCTGCTTCTGCTGCTGTTGCTGCTGCTGCTGTTCCCTGTCCGGATCCTGCGGGCTCATTGTGCTGATTGTGCCCCCAACGGAAGCGGAAGCGGAGGCCTGCGGACGTTGTCTCAGTGAGCTGGCGGCCGGGCCCAGTTGGCCAGACTTGGAGCTGGACTTTGCGCTTCCCGCCTCGATGTCGTCCAGCTCAAGCTCGGTCTTCTGGAGCTCGTGTCTGGTTGGTCCAGTTCCGGTGGACGAGCGGCCCCCCTTGGCCTTGTCGCGCCCATGGGCACCTGTTGAGGCCGAGTTGGTGGGCCCCTGGCGAGCGCCTCTGGTGGAGGCTGGATCGTCGTCCAGAGGGCGTCTGCTGTAGCGGCGTTGGCGGCCCCGCAAACTTCTGGGCAAACTGCAACACGAGTGCAGACAGCCTCTGGTGCTGCTCTTGGTGCCCTTGGCGGCCGAGAGCAGCTTCTTGGGCAGCGAGAGCGCCTGGGCTTGTTGTTCGGCGCTGGTCTGCTGGGCGAGCTGGGCCTCCACAAGGTCCTGCTCGACAAACTCGCGATCCTAAGGGTCACAGTTGGTTTGAGCGCCGTTTTTGGAGTTTTTGGAGTTTTCCGTTTTCCGTTTTCGTGTTGGCCAAAAGAGGAGACAAAGAAGAGTCAGTTGATGCATGTTATTTGGAGATAATGAGCAGCTCGAGATGAAGCTGCTTAATTTGAAGCTGGTCTCGAAGTTCTCAAATGGACTGCAACTGAGGAGAAGTGAGTTGCAATTTCTCGTCAGCTTTTCTTTTACAAAAGTTTTTCTGTAAAACTAATTGCTAATTCTACTCACCGTTGTCTTCTCCAAACAGCGCAATAGGTGGTGGTGCTGGAGCTCGAAGATGTCGTCGTAGGGCTCCACCTCCTCGCCAGCTTCCTGGGCTGCCAGACGGGCCTCGCAGGCTTTCTTCTTGCTCACGAAGGCGGCGCCACTGGTCGCCTTGGCGATGCGGACGCGGGCCATTCGCGCTTTCTGCATGGGGTTGTTGTGTTGTGTTGTGTTGTGTTTGGACGGAGGGTGGCCAGTTGTTGTCGGTTAAGATGGTGGCAATGTTGCGCGACAAGGTTCGGGCATGAAGGTTTGTTTGTTTGTGTTAGCATTGTTGTTTGCATTCAATTTCATCTGGCAGCACTCCTTTCAGCTCGCTCATCTGGCCCACACGAACCGCTCATTTGTCGCCATCTTTTTCTCGTCAGGTGCAGGCGAAGGCATTGAATATTATTTTCCGCTGCTCTCTTTTCGCCTTGGGAAGCGCCCCTCGCCTCGAGCTGGACGTGGGCCTCACTTGTGGTGCCGCCAGCGCCACCAGCCCTTAGGATGGCTGCAGATCTGCCGCCGGCCAGTGGCGCCACACGTGCAGTGCAGTGCGGGGTGCCTGCACTAAGCGGCCGCCACTCGTGGCCCAATGGGCCCACGAGCCATGCCACAGTCTCTGGACGACAGACGTTGAAAGTGGCGCAGCCCAATTGGGCCTTATGGCGCCCACCGAGGCGGACAACAATTAAACTCATTAACTTGGGCCCCAAAGAAACAAACAGGCCAGAGAGTGCATATGGGGCGCCTCTTTGCCAGATTTACACACTCACACACGGGCCTAGTTTGGCTCGTGAGTGCTCTGAGTGCCGCCAGTGTGCTGCAGCTGTGCACCACCATCGATAATTGTTTTCCAGACCTCTCGCAGGGCAACTGTCTGTCTGTCTGTCTGTCTGTCTGTTTGTCTGCCAAAAGGGCCCCAAGCTCTCGAGTGGCGCGCCGGTTCCGGAGACTAATTTCACACGGCCATGCACGGGCCATTTAGTCGAGTGGGCGAGCGAGCGAGCAAGAGAGAGAGATATACAGAGAGGAGGATATATACAGAGAGAGCCTTCTCTGAGGACATATACAGAAAGAGAGAGATGGCCAAAAAAAGAAATGGACCAACTTGGCTCTAAGAGCTGAGAACTGTTAGAACTGTTTGTTAGAACTGAGAGCACTCACCTTTTGTGCCTTTCGCTTGTCTGCCCGCTGGTTCTGGTGGTAGATTCTGCTGAAATTAGACACAATTACGGGAACTGGAAGGGCGATGACCAGCACACCGCTTAGAGAGCAGACACCGCCGACTATTTTGCCAATCATTGTTGCTGGGACCATGTCTCCGTAACTGTTGGTTGTTGACCACCAAGAGAGAGAGAGCGAGTTTGTGTGTAATTTTCACCAGTTATAGAGATGGAATGCGGTTTTTTTTTTCGGGGGATTGTGTTCCCAGTTTCGAGTTGCCAGTCGCCAAGTTTTGCCAGTTCCATGGAAAGATAATTGAAAGGGATGAATTTCCATGCATTAGGTGCATGAGTGTGTGTCCAATGTATGTGTGTCCAATGTGTGCAATGTGTGTGCATTGGCGTACATGTAATTGAGCATTGGTGTTTGTATATATTGGGCATTGGGTTATAATGGTGGTGCTTTTGTTAGTTCGCTTCACTTGGTGGTGGCTCTATTTGTTTTTATCTATTCTTGGTGTTTGTCTTATTAGTTGGAACAGGCCACTCTTTCTGGCTGTTCGGCTGGCAAATGGGCCGTCTGGTTGCTGGCCGCTCTCTCTCTCTCTCTCTCTCGGCCTGTGCTCGTCTCGCGCTCGTCTGGTGCCACTTTTGGGCGGCCCAACTGAGGTCGTTTGAAGGATTTATCGCAACACAGGCGCAAAGGAGCGCCCAAAGGAGCGCCCAAATGGAGGAAACGGGCTCCCCCTCCAGCCCTAGTCTCTAGCCCGTGGCCTCCAGCCTCTAGCCTCAAGGGGAAATGTTATTTTTAACTCGGACACGCGAGAAAACACGATAAGCCCGGTGGGCCCTAAGTGGCCCTAAGCCTCCACGGAGCCACAGCGCCACAGAGCCACAGAGGCGCGCTCAACACTGTCTGGGAGTGTCTGTTCTGGCTAACGGGCGCTCATCGGCCCGATCGGCCTAATAAGGCCACTTTCTCTCCCCCAGGCCCATTAGGTGGCCTGTTGTGAGTCGTGCGAGTGGGCGCACTTCTCACTGTTGTGGTCGGCTGCTCGGCCGTTCGCTAGCAGGAAATGAACTCGGAAATTGATTGAAATGACTTGCACAAGTGTTGGCGACTCTCTGTGACTGGCGACACACAGAGCCAGCCGGCCGGCAAGGCGGACCAGCCAGCCAGCCAGCTAGCTAGCTAGCCAGTCAGAAGCTAGCCAGCAGCCGGCGGCTAATCGATCGGTCTCTCATCTGAATCACTTGCTCGGAAATGGAAACAATCAGGCCCCTCGGCGAGCTGGCCGCTGATTTCTCGCCTAATGGGAGGCGAGCCTTTCCGCTGGAGTTCCGCTGGAGTTCCGCTGGAGTTCTGCTTAAGTTCTGCCGAAGTTCTGCTGGAGCTCCATGAACCAGTGGAGCCAGTGGATCCAAAGGACTGCAGCCGGGGGGCTCCTCTGGGGCGCCACTGAGCGCCCCAAACAGCCGGCCGCCGACTAGTGGCCGCTCGCCGCTCCTGATGGTTGGGCGTGCAAAAAGTGCCAGGCCCCCGAGCGAATCGATCAATCGTGGCGTGCCTTTGGCAGTTGGAAAAAGGGCCACTGGCTGACTGTTGTTGTTGTTGGTTCTTGTTGTCGTAGTTTCTCTCCATTGTGTGCAACTTTTGCCACTACAACAGATTGACATTGGGCCCGGCAGCCTCTCGCTCTGGGCCGGCCCTTCCGCCCGCCCAACTGGCCGCCCCAAAGCGTCGGCGCCCATTTTTGAATTGAGCACCGGAACCACCGGGGAACCTCCGCCAGAGGAGCTCTCTGTTCGCGCCTTGCCCTCGACCACTTTGCACCGAGCTGGCTGGGCCCCAACTGGCCCCAACTGGCCTGGGCGGACGACAAGTAGCCGGCCGCTCAGCGCGAGTCTCTAGCTGCCGACTTGAGGGGGCAAAATTCCGGCCACGTTCGAGCCGCAGTTTCCCCTCAGTGCTCGGCCCACGAGGCGCCTCTCAAGCTCGCCAGGCGCCCCAAAGGTCGCCCGAGCTGGACCAACTTTTGGCCCTCCAGAGCGCCCAGTCTGGGCCGCAATTTGGCCCCCCTTTGGCGCACAAATTGCGGACTTTCGTCCCCCAAAACTGGTCTAAAACTAGTCCTTTGGGCCGGCAGCTCAAACAGCGCCGCGCCTAAGGTCTGGCAGGGCCGCTGGGCCAGTCACTTGGAGGCCGCTTGGACGCCGCTCCATCATCGGCCGACTTCATGTTCAGGCCTCGCTTGTGGCTCGTGGCTCGAGAGCAGCTCCAAAGCAGCTCTGAGGCTGCCGAAGAGCAGCCGTCGACTTGTTTGGGTCGAGATTTGGGCCGGAAGGTCGCGGAAATGGTGCAAAAACGGTGCAAAAATAGTGCAAAAATGGTGCAAAATGATGGCCCGCTCGCTTAGGCTAGAGGTCGGCCTCGAGTGGGGCGCACAATTGGGTTTGTTTGGCCAGATTCTCGGTCGGGATTAACAACTCGGCGAGCTGGAGAATCGGCCGAAATGGCGCCCACCAGAGGAAGTCATCCACTCCGAGCGAGCTTTTTATCACTTTTGAACATTTTTCACAGCAAAAAGATGAAACTCGCCCGCCAACTGTCTAAGGCGCCAAGTGAGGCGCCAAGCTGAACTTGCTCACTCTCGGCGGATGGTTCAAGCAGCCAGAGCGCCTTGCTGGCTGCTCGAAATTGTCATCAGGGATCGATTCTTGCGGCCCGTTCGAGGCTGAAACTTGGTCTTGGGCGGCCGCTCGCTTGCAAGAGACTGGGACTGGTGTTTGCAGGCTGCCATTCGAGCCCGCTTTTGGCCCTTAATTTGGCCTGATTGGAGCCAGACGGCCACTCTGGCGGCTCGACAGGCGGCCCACATTAGGGCCACAATCGGGCAGATTGATATTAGACAAGTGGAAAAGGGGTTGCAGAATTTTGAGATGAGGCTATTTGGAGTGGGGGCCAAATAGAGGGCAGCTCTCTTGGGGGTTGCCCAAAATGGCCTGCTGGCCGCCAGTTAAAAGAACAACAACAAGGCGCCCTCTCTCTCTCTCTTTGGCAAACTCATTAGGAGCTGGCCCCATTCGGACTGGCTGTTATCCAGCGGCTTGGAGAGAGAGAGAGGCCCAGCTCGCCGGGTTAGTGGAGAGAGTTAACAGATTGGATAGAGCTGCCGAGGGGGAGCTTGGGGGCGGCCGCAAGCGGAAGCAGCTCGCGGCCGCCCAGCCTGTGAGCCCTTAGGTTGAGGCTGGGCGAAATGGTGCGCCCTCGGTGGGGCGGAATTTGCAATTCGCAATTTGGATTAAGCCACGGGGAGCTGGCTGGCGGCGGGCGTGCGTCTGCATTAGGCGCCGCTGGTGGGCCTTTGCGGCGCCACAGGGCAGCCTCGGCCGCAGACAGGGGCACGCGAGGGGCCAAAAGAGTGCAGAAGAGTGCAGAGGAGTGCAGAGGAGTGCAAAAGAGAGAGAGAGAGTGGAGCTGAAATGTAATTTGTCCGAGCACTTGGGCGCCTTCCATTTTGCAGCCCCATTGCGGCGGATTTCCAGCGCTGGATTGTGGTGAGCTCACAGCAAGCAGAGAGCTGGCTGGGCCACCTAGTCGCCACTTGGCCGGCTGCTGAGCTGCTGAGCTGCCGAACTGGTAAGCTAGTGAGCTGGTAAGCTAGTCAGCTAGTGAGCTGGTGAGCTGCCTTTCCAGCGAACTGGCTCGCCTGTGCAGTGAGTAGTAGTTGAATTAGATGAGCGGAACAAGTGCAATTGGAAAAATTTCAACCAACTCTGATTAGGCCGCCGAGCCGAAAAGTTGTGGCCCAAAGTTGTATGCCGATTTTGCGGCTTCAGCTGGTCCAAAATGGGCGGCCCCAAGCTCGCCTGCTCGCCGGGGCCGCGCAGACAGTCCGCCAGGACTAAGGAGACTCCGCAAACTGCCAACGAGTTTGCCGTTTCGCCAGTTTTCCGGCTTGCTAGTTGGCCAGTGTTCAAGCTCGCTAGCTTGCCAGTTTGCCTGATCCCGCGGCTCCAAATCGGCGCCCCTTTAATTCTCTAAAGTCGGCCCTGTTTATGCGCCGCCACTTGTTTCATGGACTGCAGATTTGGACTCTCTGCTCGTGCAGGCATTTGGCTGCACTGAGGGCGAGCTTGCGGCCCAAACGGGCCGAGTTGTAACATGAAATAGGCAGACAGTGAGCAGAGCGGAGGAGCGAGCGGAGAGAGCAGGAAGTGCACAGAGTGTCCGGTTGGACTGGAGTTCTATTTGGGGCTGCAACAACTGGAGCTTCCAGTTGGGCCCAAATCTACAAGTTTGCTGCTCGGACGCATAAAATGGCACCCAGCGAGGCCAACATTTGTTGTAGGCGCGCTTTTGGGCCAGCCCAAAGGACAGGCTTCTTCTTTTTGTTAATCCAATTGCAACTGCAACTCGCAATATCCAATATAAGCGAGCCGCGTGGGCCGCCCGCCTGCAGGCGGCTCAATAAAGCCGGCCGGCCCCAATCTCTGTCTCTAGTCACTGCTCGCTACTGACTGCTCGCTGCTCACTACTCTCACCCTGCCAGTCTTCCCAAATGAAAGTGGACTCTGCCCACTCTGCTCACTCTGCTCTCTCAGGCCAACTCGGACTCACTCGGCCTCACTCTGCCCACTCGGCCCGCTGTCGCCCGGCAAAGGTCCGCGCCGGATTACAGCGGCCAGGTGCAGCTCGGCGAGTGACACACGAGACGAGACGAGCGAGCGCCCACTCGAAGCATCAGCGCCGGCCGCACGTCACTCAGGAAGCAATTTGTCGGCCAGTCTTTGGGGGGCCGTCAGGTGGCGCCCAAAGAGAGCCAAAGAGACCCAAAGAGGCCCAGAGAGGCGCCCGCTGCTCTGTGTGCGGCTCGTCTGCGTGCGGCCCAGCAGAGACTGTGTGTTGTTGTGCGCCTTGTGCAGAGTGCTCGATGAGAATACCAATTGGCGTGCACACTAACACTGACAAGTGCGTCTCTCGTGGTTGCTCGAGCGGGCGCGCTCAGCCAGCGACCAGAGACTAGAGACTGTAGAGACTGGCTCTACTGGCCCAAAGTGGCCCAAGTCGAGTCAACGTGCTGATCGATTGTTGCCACTGCCTCAGCAATGGCCGAGAAGCGCCAAGAAGCCGCCCTCAGCTCCTCTGCCCCTCAGCAGGTCTTCTGCTTAGTGTAAGCCCGCCGGACACTCAGCGCCGGCCGAGCTGGAGGCCGCCCACTGGAGTTTGTTTCCCGACAAGCCTGAGCACGAGGGGCCACACATAGAAGACTGCCTCAGAGGCCAGAGACAGCGTGGAGGCATTCAAATTTATGTTAATGGATTGCCAATTTGTATGCTCTCGAACCCTTCCGTCTGTCTGTCGCTCTCTCTCTCTGTCTATCCATCTCTGCGGCCGCTCTCTCTCTCTCTCTCTGTGGCGCCATCAATCCGCGTTGGGCGCCCCCTCAAGGCGCCCCCAGCTCAGCTCGGCTCCCTGGGCGCTTCCGGCGCTGAGCTCTGGTGTGGCCCTTTTTTGCCCACCACCAAGCTCAACTCGGTCATCTTTTATCCATCAACCAGCCAAATCACATCAGCCCCACGGGCAGTCCTCCGCGCCTGCTCCAAGCAAGCGGGCGTCTCTTTTGCAATTCCTTCCGACTCAATCCGCTCAAGTGGATCCAGTTGCGGCTTGCCAAGAGCGCAGAAGTGAGCTTGGCCCAATTGGGCCAATTTGGCGCCCACTTGCCGCCTCGTGTGCGGTCCTCTTTCTCTCCTTCTCTGCGGCCTCTCCATCAAACGGCCACCACCAAGAGCCCAAACGATTAGTTTCACATAAAGCTCCCCGCGCGCCCGCACACCAAAGGGCCAATTATTTTCCGCCGGCCGCAAGCACTCACAGCCTAAGCAGTGGCTTCTTTCCCCCACTTTTCCCCCACTTTTCGCCCACTTTTTGCCCACTTTTCGCCTCCCCAACCAACTCCTAAACGTCATTATTGCTCTCTGGGGCTCTCTCGGACAACAATGAGCAGCAGCAGTCTCGGCCGCATGCATTTTCCATTGGCCCAACTCTTCCACCACACACTGTCAGCTGGCCCCTTTCAGACTAGCTGACATCAATCATTGGGCCCCATTTGGGCTCATAATTTCTCATCACTTTTGTCTGGCTTGCTGTTTGCCGCCGCAGTTGGTGTTTGATTCCACCGTGTTTGAAGATGCCCTGAATCTCGGGCCGAAAGATGGACACATTAAGCCACTTTTAGGCCATTTTTAGGCCGTTTTTACAGGCTTAGAGAGGCCAAAAATGGATAAAAATGGACAAAAATGGACTAGAAAATGGAAGACAAAAATATGGATCAATGTCGATCAGTTGCGTGCATCTGTGCGGCCAAGTGGGCACAGTGCACCCCGCAGACAGTCTGCGGGAGACTGTGTGCACTATCCGCCAAAAGTAGGGTGATAAATTTCTGTGCAGTGCTGAGCACAAATGTAACCCTATTTTTGACACGCACTGTGCAATTTGTATGGTAAAAATTGTACACAGTCTGCGGAGAAGCATTGGCGCACACCGTGCAGAGTGGTGCTGATTGCGAGCGGCCGATATAAACAGGCGCCTCTTCGCCCAAGTCAGTGTCTCTTTGGGCGCCCCTCTCGAGCTTGCCGCCTTTATGGCGGCCAAGGAGAGTAAGTCAAGGAGAGACTGGGACGAGATAGTGGGCATCTTGCCAGCAGAGGAGCAGCAACAAAGCCTCGAGGGGGGCGAAGTGGTTGGGCGCGCGAGTGGGCTTATTGTGGCGCTTAGGAGGCGCAGGTGCTGCTGCTCGGTGTAAGTAAACAATAAAACAGCGAGGGCTCAATTTTATTGTTAGCGGTCGGTTTGTTGTTGTTGTTGGAGCTCGTCCCGGTCTTCCGGAACAAGCGGCGCCCTGCGGAGCGCCAGCCAGCGAGCGAGTGAGGAGGCTCCACTTGGGGCCGCGCGATTAAGTGGGCGCCCTTTTTGTCACGCCGCACCGTGACAACGGCCAGCCCTGCCAAACACACCGCCCAAGCAGCACGAGAGAGGCTCGTTTGGATGGCGGCACTTGAAATAATGACCAGCACGGGCGCCCCAACGAGCAGCTTGGCTCCCCCCAAGTCGTCGGCCCGCTGGCTCCAAACGAGTGGTGGTGTAACGAACGGACTCAGTAGAGTGGAGCTCTGGCAAGATGGCTGCCCGCTAACTCGTTTGATGTGCACTGAGACCCTCGCGTCTCACAGGCTCAGGTGGCGGCGATAAAGGGCGGATATCATTCATTGGAGGTGCGCCCGTGGAGTGCAGTGTGTGTGCCGTGTAGATTGTGTGCACTGTCCGCCAAAAGTAAGGTTACAAATTTCCGTCCGGCGCTACGCAAACATGTAACCGTATTTTTGACGCGCCGTGTGCAGTGCGGAGTGTGTGCAAAGTGCAGTGTAGAATTGGGCGCCCCTTTGCTTAGGGCCGGCAATGAAGTTAGACAAATAAAAGGTGCAATTCCCAGAGTGGAAATTTAGCTAGATTTTCACATTTGTTTGAAGGGGAGGGCGCCACTTTTTTCCAGGGCCAGTCTCTGTTTGTCTGAGGCTTTTCACCGGCCACGAGCAGCAGAGCGCCCGATGAGCGAGGGCGCCAAATTGGGCCACGCACCAGGCCAGACACTCAGCGGGCCCACTTTGAGGGTGGGATCTCTCAAGCTGCACCTGGACAGAAAAGCCGATGTGTTCGAGGCCGACAGACAGTCTGCGGCAGTGGTGAAGGCGGCGCCTCTTCCGCAAGCATCGAGGGGCGTCGAGTGGGGG
>Ga0268247_10000787_pt1 | contig 10114 bp, 6 predicted proteins | sample AgamicOrMae_FD_200245 | JGI IMG/M metagenome (GOLD analysis project Ga0268247, IMG submission 200245) | Agave microbial communities from Guanajuato, Mexico - Or.Ma.e (v2) (version 2) | ecosystem: Host-associated > Plants > Phyllosphere > Phylloplane/Leaf | place: Guanajuato, Mexico | collected... | reverse complement strand
GAACAAGACTAACATGTCTTATGGGAGAAAATAAACTAAAGAGTGACTTTAACCTGGTCGAACTGGTTGAGTTGGGACAGTGTTGTGGAGATTTGCCACTCATAATGTCCATGAGGCAGCGAGGAGATTGACGGAGAGGTTAATTGATTGACCTATCAAGAGGCACACGAGCCAAATAACTCCAGTGTGAGGAGCCATCTGCAGTTGAAGGCAAGGGGCAGAGAGTTGAAAATTTTAAAAATTCAAACCTGGCGCCAACTGTTCATGCGCGTTCACAATCCGGCAGCTCGGCTATGAACGGAGCTCAGGCCAAGGGCTGAATAGTTATTGCTTGTGCTGAAACGCATTCTCACATGTTTGTGCATATCCAAGCCGAAAGATCATATTATCTACTCCTATTTTTCATATTTCGTCAATTCAATCAAATTAGTACTGCTGGTTTCTCATCGAAGAGTTACTCTAAGGGTACGGATTCAGGATGGTGATCGAACCTACCCTTCATGCGCTTGCCATGAAGTACAATTGTAACAAGAAGATTTGTCGCAAGTGTTACGCCCGTCTACATCCGAAAGCAACCAACTGTAGGAAGCGAAAATGCGGTCACTCCAACGATCTTAGACCCAAGAAGAAGCCAAAGTGATCTCCTAACAAATACAGGTGGTTACTCTCCATCATTGATCAAAAGAGTGAAACGTTGGGGGTTAACTGGAATTATCCTCCCGATAGCCTAATTGTCAGGACTATAGTTTCAATAAATCTTGCCAACACAATTTATTCGTCAACTCGCGTCAACCAGCTCACTATAATCAGTTTTTCGTCATCTTTCGATAGCAGAAGCATCGATATATGGAAGCCGACTGCCATGTGAACTCATCAAGTGTGGCGTGACCATCTTTGATCCTAAAAGCGTCATGCGCCTCGAATGTCGTCTCGAAGATATCCTTTTTCTCGCCCTCCTTCGCCTTCAAAATTGTCTCCTCGAAAGATCTATCGAATATTTTTATGAAACCCAAATGCAATAACAATTTTTCGAGAACTTTAGGATGGACTAGAAATTCTGGACAGTTCACCACTTCTTTTAGGAAAAAATGGTACCTAGTACCAAATGGTCTCGGATTTGTCAGGCTTTCAGGTGTGAATTCTACTTTGAGAATATCACCAACTTTGTACTGTCCAGGTGTCTCACTGTTTCTGGCTAACTTGAGCAATTTGGGTCCGTCTGGATAAGTTCCGTAAAAGTATCCTCCGAAAGTGAGATTTTCTGACGCATTTAAGATATATCTGACTGCCTGCTCAAAAGATTCAAAACTATAATGGAGGTTGAATTGGGCTGAGGCTAGGTGGAAATTTTCAATTCCCAATTTTTTAATCTCTTCTCTGATGATGTCCCGAGTGAGATCGGCAACAAAGAAGTCACCTTTGAGTTTTCTACCGGGAGGGAATCTCAAATGTTTGAAACGGTCCTTGCATTGCTCAATTGACACACCTGCTATGTCAACTCCGACCACAGATCCAACTTTGTCAATTCGAACGAATTTCGGTAGATCGCCTCCTTTGCCGCATCCTAGATCCAAGATGCGAAGAGGCTCTCGTTCTTCCAACTGGTGGGGTAAATCAATAACCAGATGGTGCATCCATGACTTCATTGCGTTGTTGAACTTCCTAAGGTCTATGATCTCGGAATGTTTACGTTCAGCTAGTTTCTTCTGCTCGACTTGATTGTAATGCTCGGCAACCTCAGACGCAAAGCTATCTCTGGCTGTCCTCGACCCCATTGTTAAAGCTTAGATGATCAAAGAGACAGTCTCCCTTCAAGTTATTGGGATAGATTCCTGGTGGGATTATATGTATCGTCGAGTTTAAGAAGACTCGGAAATAATGATATAGTGAAGATGTTCGCCGACTGGAAACGTTTTGGAGGAAAGGTACCTACTTTGGGACAAACCTGCCGTGCAAAAATCCCCGATTAGCCGCCATCATGTTCGGCGCACGAGTGTGTCTGGCGAGTAAAATTCGACAGACTCTGGTTATAATGTGCACAGGCCCGAATCCCCAACGCCAGACGCTAGCCAGTATAAACAATAGAAAACAAACTCGGCGTTTATGCGGCATCTCAATTATTCAATCTGTTCTATCTCAAATTGTAGAACTTATATATGGAAATCTTCTGTCGGTGCCGAAATTATTGTTCTTGTAAACAATGAGAAATGGACGATAATGAACTTGTAGAAGAGGAGGGTCGGAAAAGGGATTCTAAATCTACCGATTGTATAGGGATTTCCACCTCTGGTGGAATATCAAACAAATCTTCGCCAAGTCACAGTCGACTCATCGACTCATCTGCGCCAAGCGAAGTTGCTAGCAGCCCGATCGGGAGTCAAACTAGCCAATCCACCTCTAGTAGACAAGGCGAAAGACGTAGGGTCGTCGAATTATTACAACAAGCTGTAGAGGAGGTTATAAGCCAGAGCGAGGATAACTGGATGATCGGTGACGACTTCTACCATGAGGATGTTGCAGCAGATGACGAAGAGATGTCTGACGGATCCGATGAAGATGATGATCAATTATCCGCCGATGATAACCCCGACGATGACGAAGACGATGACGTCGAAGTACTCGGGTTCGAGGTGGCACCAAATGAATTCGACCATCTAGCAGATACGAGCAGTGGAGAGGACGATGATGAGGATGACGATGCAATAGACTACGATATAACGATACCGGTGCAGCATCGATACCTAGGAGATAATCTTGAAGAGTCCCGCGGCCGGCGGATTCTAGTCGAGAACTCAGTAGTTCCCCTTACATTATTCAATATAAGACAAATAGTCCTACTTCCAGGTCAAGTATTGCCGATGAAGACGGATAACCTCAATCCAAGAATCCAAATGATCTTGCAAAGCTGTATAACAAGAGGGAACTGCCTCATCGGTCTAGTGTCGAGCCCTCGCGAAAATCCCTTCGGGACTACAGCAGAGATACGTAATTATGCCAGGTCCAGCGATGAGCACGGCGAAGAAGAAATTAAGATGATCATGGAGGGGCGTCAGAGGTTTAAGCTACTGTCTCAACCATTTGACACCGCAATTGAGGGCCTAGTCATGATACTACCAGAGATCAGCCTGGGGCGACCCTTTCTCGAAATACCATCATGGAAGAGGTTCGTGACAAGAGGCGCAATTCCTTCAAAATTAATCGTCTCAAAGCACCCTAAATGGCTGATCCATCACTATGAGGCACATTCCCTGACCAAGAGAATAACAAACGAGATCAAGGAATGGTGCCGTAACGCGCCTTCGAGTGATCCCAGCGATTTTAGTTATTGGCTCGCATCAAATCTACCCATAAGCAACCTGGAGCGAATCAAAGTGCTCAAACTGGATTGCACTGAAGCGAGGCTCATGTGGTTGTTGAATTTACTCAGTGAGAAAGAGTATTTAGGTTGCTCTGCTTGTCGTAATGTGATATGTCATAGAAAAGATGTATTTCTGATGTCGTGCTCCGGACCTCAGAATTCTTTCGTTAACTCTGACGGGTATGTCCATGACACCCTGACCGTCAGTAAAGCCAATGGATTAGTATATCAATCATCCTGGTCTAACAGGTATACATGGTTCCCTGGGTATTCATGGAGGATAGCCAGCTGTGAGTATTGTAGTAAGCACATTGGTTGGTGCTACAAAAGTAGCGAGTCCGATACGAGGCCCAGAAAGTTCTGGGGTCTGTCACGTGTCAATGTGCAACTTCAATCAGATGCGATGGTTGCCACTGATGAGGACTCATCGCAGATTATTGTATTCTGATAAAAAAATAATATCGCTCCACGAGGAGAATAGAAAATACGAATCGAGTGATTCAGCACCTGTCCGATACCTCGGCCTTTCTGCGCTACGCTTCTTTCGACTCTCAGTTTTACAGACTTTTCTCGAGCAGGGATGTTTTTTGAGGAACAGAATAGACTCGCTAAAAAGCAACAATCAACCAGGGTTTCTCAGATACATTTTGACCGCTATCCCACGTACGGCAATCAATAGACAACTTGATTGTTAACGTTGACAAAGAGAGGGCGGGACCGCCAGATGATCGTCTTCGAGAGAAGAGGTCATTTGATTAGGCTGTTCCATTGGTAAGATTGGCGTCTATGGCTGCGCAAAACTCAAGGTTAGCGCGCTACAATAGTTTCCAAACTCTTAGCATTATTGGTAGACTCTGTTTGAAAGATGATTCAACCAAAGTTGTCACGAGATCTTGGTCTGCAGGAAGCTTGTCAATGGGAGTGCCCTCACCTTGCGAGGAATTGTTGAGCGCTGTCGCACCTCAAAGAAGCACGGGCCGCACGGTGCGCGCAACTACTTCCTTGTGTTTTTTGATCAGTCGCTGACAAATAAACAGCAAGGAAAAGCGAAGTGCCCCTTTGCCTCATATTTCTCCCGATTTTGATGATGGTGGATGTAGAGACAGTTGTTGAGTCCATTCTAGATAGTAACGGAACATCCTTCATGAAAACCGAGTTTCACTCACGGTTGCGAGACGAAATATTCACAACATCGTGTTTCGACGGATCCATAACATGTTTCGTCTATCCAACAAGAAAGCCATCGGCCAGAGACTTAGCTGTCGGGTCCAACTATTAGTGCCTGGAGAGGAAATCGAAGTCAGCTACACCAGTAGTACAACGGGACAAGATATTCTCGACGATGTCGCAAAGACTATTGATCTTCTTGACAAAGACTATTACGGCCTCAAGATTTATGACCACATAGAATGGCTTGACTTGAACAAATCCATCTATAAACAAACCAAAGGAATCTCAAATGTAATCCTCGTATTGAGGTTCAAATACTATCCCGCCGAGCCAGCGTTGTTAGCTAACGAATCGACAAGATATTACTTATATCTCCAACTGAGGGCAGATCTTCTAGAGGGCAGGTTGAGAGCAGATTCACAAGAGACTTTGTCATATCTCATAGCGTGTGTGTTGCAGTCCGAACTGGGTGATGCTCAATCTAGTCCGGATACGAGCCAACCCAATCATAATTATGTATCACAATTCAAGTTTGTACCTAACCAAACGGAGGAAATAGAATTGGATTCGATAAGGTTGCACCAAAATGAGGACTTCTTGGGCCTACGACCAGCCGAAGCAGAGCTGAATTTCCTAAAAAAAGCCTCTCTATTAGACACTTACGGTGTGGATCCTTACCCGGTGAAAGAGGGCGGTTCTCATAAGCATTTCCTGATTGGGGTCAACCATCGAGGTATCGCCACTTTCCAGGACTCAAAGATGACAAACTTATTCAGTTGGGAAGAGATAGAGCGTATAACTGTAGACAACAAACTAGTAGTAATATACTGCTGTAAGCTCCAGAGAAAGAATGATAAAAACGTCAAGATGCGCTCTATATTCGCTTTCAGATGTCCATCTCAAGACCATGCTCATAATTTTTGGAAAATCTCCACCGAGCATAAATATTTTTTCACTCTGGAAACAGGTCCCGATTCGCCAATTATTGCAAACACAGGCGGATTTTTTAAGAAATCTCATAAGCTCAAGTATGTTGGTCGGGTAGAGAAGGATCTATTGCGTGAACACCATGACGAGATGCGCTCCAATGGGGTTAAACGTAGTCGCTCCTTGATGGTGAAATCAAATGACGATAATTTATGGCAAGGGTTCCACGCCTCCTCTAAAACTCTGTCCAACTCAAACAATTTATATGAATCTAATTGCCTGAATAAAACCCTACCGGCAAGTATGGATAGATTTTGCGAAGAGGAAGAGGATATAATCGCTACAAACGGAGCATTTGAAAGCGGAAAGAGGGCTAGTGGTCGTCTGGATGAACAGTCCACAAAGGATTCTCCAAAATCGACTAATTTCATTCGCAGATCAACTCTCACCACCAAGACAGATGATCTTGCATCGGGCAATGCAATCCGTAGAGGTAGTCAAGTTTTTATGGATACGGATCAAATAAGCAACGACTTTTTGAGGGCCAGTGTGATTTTGATCATTCTATTAGCCGCAATATTTTTTATCATCCTGCTCATGGATGATTCAGACCGTCCAGGTTCAATTTCATTGCTGGTAAAAAGATTGAATCTGGATTCATTCTCATCAAAACTCCGACAAGATTACTATTTGCCTCTAAAATCGTCATTGAAGCAGGCCTTCGAACAATTCCACACTATTATTGACACGAAGATTCTTTGATCCATGAATCCTCCAACGATGATCAATTGTATTCTAAATTAAAATCCCTGAAGTAGGTCTAAGCAAATTTCCTAATTGACACACTCTGCACTGTACAGTAATGGAGAGACATTCATTCGTGGTGATGTTGGCGGATTGAATCAACATTTATAACAAGCTGTTTATGGACAAGTATAGATGCCTCCTAGCGAATCTTTCGAGAAGTTTCATGTCCACTCTTGGTGACAGCGATCCTTGAAGCGGACTTCAGAATCTCCACTCTCTAAACAACGAACCGTTACGGAATATTTCGGAACTGTTTTGCAGGATATTTCACGGTAAGAAGGGCACGCAATTTTCCAATCAGGACTTAACTCGCATGTGTTCTCTTGTGGAAAGGGAAGCCTTCTCGGATATCATCATTTTTCTCTCCATTTCCCCATCAAATCAATCGTCCGGTTATTCCGAAAAGTATTAGGATTCCATATTTATCTAATTTGTGATCGATTCTATAAGTATCAAATTGTCTGCTAACAAGTAACAAGTTGTCAAACTCAAGCTTCATCAAATGGTCTCTCTTGTTTCGGAAATGATTGCAAATCTTCGACTCAACGAATAAATCGTTTCTCTGTGAGCATATCACAAAATCCAAACTAGACATCCCCTTCACTTTCAAATACTCAAATGTATGGAACTAATCTTTCTCGTAAAATCTTTCTCTCCCAAAGTGGTCCCCTCGTTCAAATGTTCACTTCCTGGCTCAAGTGAATACTCTAGCTTCTCTGCATTGGACAGTGATATATTCAAGCGTAACGAGTGCCAGAACTAAGAGTTTGCTAAACTGGCTTCCTGAGTTTCTACTTTCAAGCAGAACCTGTTGTGACCTAGCTGAAGATTGTTTCCCCATCTACGACTGGGAGACACTTTCAGGTAGTTTTAGACTTGAGAAGGGCAACTAGATTACAATGATACACGATTGCACAATAGGACAGAACAATATCAGGCCTTCAGTGTTGGTCTGGGTAGTAGTAGAGGAGTCCTAGAACTAGGGAGGAGAATGCAGCATAGACAGGCGGTGGTGGTGGTGGTGGAAGGCGGACAATGAGCAGGGGGCAGGTCTTTGGGCATTGTACTCAGTGCGCAGGCCTGAATCTGAGAATGATTCTTTGTGACCAGTATTGTTGCTTGCTTTAGATTGAGCACTTTTAGGAGGAGCTCTGTGGCGAAGAGAGCACTTGGCTTTCAAACTAAAAGAAAAACAGACAAAATCGGACGAGCGTAGTTGCCAGTCTGGCAGGCAGCTTGCTGCTTGCCCGCCACGAGGAACCAACAGTTGTCGAGAGATCGGGCGTGAGCTTGAAAGCAAATATTCAGTTAACTTGGCCCGAAGGCATCTGAAAAAAGCTTCAAAAGTTTCAGCAGGGGATGCAATTTTCACTCATGTGGCCATCCAGTGGTAGCGTTAGTCGACCAAGTGAGGAGCGAGGGTGAGCTTAGGGCTCGGCCAGAGTAACAGGCAGAGAGGGAGACTGCTGCTGAATTCATCAACATTAGTCTTGCAGCCCATCTGAAGCGTCAAGTCATTGGCCCGAAAGCGGCTGGCTGCAATCCGCGCCTCCTTTGCAGCAGCTGTTGCATCGTTGCGTCATCAAGGCCAAAACTAAGAGTGACAACAGCAGCAAGCAACAAGCGAGACCCATTGGGAGCTCTTCAAAAGGCTACCGGCAGTTTTAAGGTTTGGAGATTTGCAGTCTGTGTACGAGTGGACTGTCCAGACGAGCCTTATTGTTGATGATAAGTCTGTGGAGGGCTGCGTGTCGGCGACAGTTCCAGACACAGTCACGGATCGGACCAAGGACAGCAACAGTGTGTTGTTTTGTTGATTTTCATCCGTGCGGACTTTGAGGCGAAAAGGAAGTGCGGCAAATTCCACACGTTAATCACAACCAAGAGGGCAACATTCATGGTAAAGTGAGGCTCAAGGTTGTCGTCAAGATGGTTGATGCTAACGGCAAGAAGCTCGTCTGGTTTCCGAGCCCAAAGCACGGGTTTGCAATCGGAAGATTGATAGATATCAAACAGACAAAGGTGACAGTAGAACCGATCGCCTGGCCATCAGCCTCAAGCATTGAGTACGAAATCTCAAGTGATAATGAGAAGAAACAGCACCAAGAGTTCGCCTACAAGCAAGTCTATCCGTACGATAATTTTGACGAAAAGGGTCTGAAAGATTTGACAATTAAGCGTCAATTCCAGTTATGTGATGATGTGGATGATAGTTGTGCGCTCATTCAGTTGAACGAGGCTGCGTTATTAGAGAATGTTAGATTACGATTTCACCGTGATAAAATTTATACTTATGTGGCGCACATCCTTATCGCTGCCAATCCCTATTTTCAGATTCCCCACTTACATTCCTCTGATGCAATCGCAAGATACCAAGGGAAGTCCCTTGGAACCTTGCCGCCACATGTTTATGCAATAGGTAAGAGTCATAGAAAAGTTCGCCAGATATTTAGAGGCAAACGTGGAGCATAAAGTTTCCGAATCATTGCCTTAAGAAGCCTTTTTAATGATCCTCAATAGCTAATGAATGATTCCATATTGAATAAACCTGCAAAAAAAACTTCAATTGGAACAAAAACCACCTTTGCCTCGTTCATCCAGCCGACAAGGCTTTTAGGGAGATGAAAGCTTTCAAGCAGAGCCAGTCAATCATAATAAGTGGCGAGAGTGGTGCTGGTAAGTATTTGCCTGGTTTCTCTATCCACCTCTCTCTCTCTCTGTCTCTCTCTATGTCTGTCTCTGTCTTTGGCTCTCATTAGCGTACATCGAACCCAGACAAACTGACTCATGCGTGATGTTGCCCGATGAAGGCAAGGGAAAAGGCACCTAACCAGTTGTTAGGTGTGGAGTGGAAAAAATCAGACAATCTCCATTGATGGTGGAAGAGATTTTCCTCAATTGGTCGCCATTGAGTTGCGTGACTTATGGAAACGGCTCACGCCCAACCGGTTGCCAACAGTAGCAGGCGAGTGCTTGTGGGCAGCCGCCACGTTTAGATTGCGCTATTCTTTTATTGATCGGCTAAATTTGAGCCGCTCTCGATCGTTTTGGCCGGCAAAAGTTGAACTGACTAGCAAACTCAGCGAGCCAAATACAACCCGGGCCAACAGAGGAGCTTCAATGTGTTGCAGATGGTCGTATTGAAACTGCTCAATTGGGTCACAAGAGTGAAAAAAGCTCTCCCATTATTTTTCTCTCCTTTTCTCGTCCAAATTCTAGGGCCCTCCTCCTCCTTCTCCTTTTCGCCTCTCAATTGGAGCTGCAGATGGCAAGGCAATTTGTTATTGTTGTCCCTTAGCTGCGGTGCTAGTTTGCTGGTCGGGCCAAAATCGAGCCAAGAGACGGAAAGAAAGCGGACAAAACAAAAGAAAGGTGTACACTCAATCTTGTTCCCTTACAGAAACACTGGTGAGAGCAGTCTGCAGATTGAAAGTCGGCCAAGAAAACATCTGTTCTCAGTGTTGGGCTATTCTATTTTTACAGACACTCAAGAGGAACTCCCATTCTTTCAGCTGCATGAGCCGGCAACAAAATGAGCTCCCACTACCACAATGGTAGTTCTCCTCCGGCGAGCTGCCCAATTTGGCAGTGAATGAGTTATGTGAATTGTGTGTATTTCATGCGCAAAATATTTCCACCGGGCTCTTCAGAATGCACAAATTGCCCTGAGTTTCTCGACGGCAACAAGTTTTGGATTAGAATCCCTCCGGCTGCTTATTGTCGATTTTATTCACGCGCACCACTGAGGAAGCAAATGAAATAAAATAAATAAGAGCTTGAAAGACAAGCAAATAGCGCCACCCAGAGAGAGAGAGAGAGAGAGAGAGAGAGAGAGAGAGAGAGAGAGAGCTA
>Ga0268247_10000786_pt1 | contig 10117 bp, 7 predicted proteins | sample AgamicOrMae_FD_200245 | JGI IMG/M metagenome (GOLD analysis project Ga0268247, IMG submission 200245) | Agave microbial communities from Guanajuato, Mexico - Or.Ma.e (v2) (version 2) | ecosystem: Host-associated > Plants > Phyllosphere > Phylloplane/Leaf | place: Guanajuato, Mexico | collected... | reverse complement strand
GAGATTTGCTTCCTAATGTGCGCGAAGCTTCGTCTCTGCGCGCACTAGACCATTGGGCGCCCGCAACCAATGGGGCCCCACCACTGCACCACTGAGCTCTGGGGGGCGCTCTCTCGCTTGCCGCCCTCGCCTGCACAGTTATTAATATTGCGCCTAGTCCATTGGGCGCCGAGCGGGCCAAACGGGCTGGAGAGGCAGTTTGGCAGCGAGCGGCCATTGTGTGTGTGTGTGTGTGGCCGGGCGGCGAGGAGAGGCCGCTTGGCTGTGGGCTGTCACACGGAGGCCAGTCTGCGGCCTGCGGGGAAGACTGTGTGTAGACTGTGTGTGTGTGTGCAGAGTGCAGCTGGCCGGCCAACCACTGCTGCTGGCAAAGTGGGCCCAGAGCATTGGGCAGCTGCAGACTGTGCGCTGTGGAAGGCACACTCTGGCACGACAAGCAACCGTCTGCACTCCAAGCAGCTAGCTTGCCAGCGAACGACGAGGAGGCCTTCTTGTGGCACGCCGAGCACCAGAGGCCAAGAGAGGCTCGTGTTGAGGCGAGCAGAAAAGAGAAGAGAGAAAAGCGTCGCATGAAGCGCCCATGAGAAGGGAAATAATTGAGGAGGAAACTTTGCACGAGCTCGCTCGCACTATTTGTTATGCTAAATAAAATAAAAAAATAAAGGCCCACAAATTCACATTTGGTTCCTTTCTATTAGAGACGAGAATTATCAGACTTATTATAACAATCAGAAAAAATATTGCACCATTGCTGGAGGAGAAAACTATTATCAACTAGCCGCGACTAAGCAGAAGCAAGTGTTAGCTAATTTCCAAGTGTTGTTCAATTAATTTGCAAGTGACTGCCAGTATCAGTTTGGCCAGAGGGAAGAATCTGAGGCCCAAAAGGAGGAGAAGAAGATGTTCAGTTTGGGCTGGGCAGTTGAGGACAGTCTGCGGGTAGAGATTGTTAGCAGAAGATGGAAGTGAGTGAGCATTGGGCGCTCAGGAGGGAGGAGAAACAGTTTGCCCATTCGAGAGGAGAATCCGTTCGAGGTCCGAGTGTTTCGCTTGCACAATTGGCCCCACTTTTTCGCCCGCCCACCTCAAGACAGCAGACTCACCGAGACAGTCGGACAGCAACATTTGCAGACACAGCTAAGCATTAGAGTGGGCCCAGTCTGTCCGCTCGCTCGCTCTCCAAACCCAACCAGTGGCCAGCTCCAGAAGCTCCAATCATGGACCCCTACAGCTACCAGACGCAACAGCAGCCAGGCGGCCCCAATGCGTACGCGGGCGGCCCACCAATTTCGGGCCAACAAAGCGGAATGGGCGTGGCAGGTGGTGGGCGTGGGATGGGCGAGCAGCAGCAGCAGCAGCAACTGCATCAGTTGCAGGCGAGCCAGGCGGCGGGTGCGCAGTTGGGTGCGCAGGGGCAGCACGCGCACCAGCACGCGCACCAGCAGCAACAGCAGCAGCAGCACCTGAACCAGGCGAGTGCACACGGAGGACACTCGCACGGCGCACACTCCGCGCACAACCCGCAGCACAACCAACAAGTGCAGCCACACTTGAACCAGCAGCAGCAGCAGCACTTGAGCCAGTCCTCGGGGGCGGCGCGCGCACCACTGGCCGGCGCTCAGTACGCGGCCAGTGCGCAGCCGCCGCAGCCGCAGCCACACCGCAGCCACCACCACCGCACCAGCGCCATGCACCAGCACCGCTCCTCAGCAGCAGCCATCTCAGACCCAATGCTGGCCAGCGGCATCACCGAACATCTCGCCTCAGCCTCGGGCCCACTCTCGGGCAGCGGGGGCGCCCTCAACCAGCTGGGCGCCACCGCAAACCTCGGCTACAACAACTACTACCCAACCGGAAGGGATCCCTACCAGCAGCAGCAGTTCGAGACAACTGGTGCTGCTGGTGGCTGGGCCGCCAACACTCAGCCAAGCGGCCACACCAGCCGCTACGAGGCCCACTACTCGTCTGCGCGCGCCGCCCACCAGCCGGCCGGTCGACACCACTCAGCTGGCGCCTATTTCGAACCTGCCGACCAAGCCAGCAGATACTATCCCTCGGGGCTGCACGCGCAACAGGCGGCCAACCAGCACCCAAGCGTCGCCTCCAGTGGCCGCTTTGGCAGCGAGCCGCTCGACTCGCGCGGCTTCCTTTTCGAGCCACCAGGGGGCGCCACTCTCGCAAGCTACAGACCAGCCTCAATGCAGGCCGACTCGGCCGCCCACCAGCACCAGCAACTGAGTGGCGGCGGCCAACCACTAGGCCAACCACTCGGCCTGGGCCACTACAACCCGCTCGACGACCCGCTGCTCAGCTCCAGCGCCAACTTTGGCCTCGGCCCAACCACTTCCGGCCTGGGTCCAGCCTCAGTTTATGCGGGCCAGCAGCAGTCTCAGCAGCAGCAGTGGGCGGCCGCCGCAGCTTCAATGCCAAGCAGCAACAGGGAGGCTTACGTGACTGAGTTGCGCGCGCGTCTCCACGAGCTGCAGGCGAGCTACGCGGCGGCCAAACGCGAGCTCGAGATGACCACCCAGAAACTGGGCTCGTCCATGCACTCCATCAAGTCCTTCTGGTCGCCCGAGTTGAAGAAGGAGCGCGCTCTTCGCAAGGAGGAACAGACCAAGTACGCGCTCATCAACGACCAGATGAAGCTCATGCGCGTCGAGGTTCAGGTGAGTGTCTCCTCTTCTTCTTTTACTTCTTCTCGCTCTACTTTGCATCTTCCTTCGGCTCCTCCTCCTCGCCCGCAGACTACTGTCCCCTTTCCGGCGCGACACAAGCACCACCAGGAGGCCACTCGCAGCTCGTAATCTGGCACGGCCACAGGAAACGAGTGCGCACTGTCCTCGAGCGGAAACTGGGCGCCCATTTGCTGGCTGGCCCGCAGGAAGAGCCACCAGGAGAATGAGGAGGAAATGGAGCAGAGCGGCGCCAATGTGGTGCTGTGGTGGCGCGCAGTTGGGGCTCCAGAGGGCAGCTTGCGTGGTTGCTTTCTGCTCTCTGTTTTCCGTTTTCTGCTCTCTGCTTTCTGCTTTCTGCTGGCCAACTGGGCGGCCAATTGTGCGCGCTGCTTCTGCTGCTTGAGGAGGTGATTGTGGCGCGCGGCCAAACATCTGCCATTGTGTCCCCTCAAGTCTCTCTCAGGCCGCATCCTCCTCTTGCCTAATGTGTCGCCGACTTTTCTCTTTTCGTTCGTCCTCCGCTTTCCGCTCTGTGCGCGCTGCTTGGGCGCGCCAGTTCTCTGGCTGACTGTTCGCTCACTGACTGTTCTCTGACTGTTCGCTCACTGGTCGCAGACTGAGACCGGCGGGAGAGTGTCCTCAGTGGGGATTTGCAGCAGCGGCAGCGGCGAACTTTGCCAGAAGGAAGAAAAAGAGCGAAGAAAACAAAGCCCCAAGAGCAGCATTGCCTCAGTTAAGCCTGCAGATTGTGTGCTGCTTGTGTGTGTGCGAGTGCGCAACCTCATCTGCGAGCAACATGCATGCGCAAATGGCCCAAAATGTCAGCTGCCTTCTTCTTACTCTCAGTCTCAGTCTCAGTCTCTTTCTCTAAGGCTTCTATGCGGGCGCACACAGTTCGTAGCCGCCTTCAACTGTGTGCAACTCTCCCATTCACCATTCACTGTTGGCCCCAAACTCCACTGGGCCAGCCGCCCATCTGTTGCTCTTCCATTGGCTCCCCGCAGACAGTCTCACGCGCACATGGCCCACAGGCAACACCAAATGGGGGCCCACTTCTCTCCAAGTTTGCGCGCCTCATTTCCGACTTGCTGCACTCCTGAAGCCACATTCTCTCCCAATTGGCCGCCCATCTCAGTCTATCGGTGTGAACTATTCCTATTCCTTGCCGCCAATTCAGTGTGGATCAGTTTTCAGTTTGCAGCGGCGAGAAAGAGCGCCACTTGTTCTGTTTGTTTTGATAACAACACTTGCAGACAGTCCTCCGCTTTTTCAGGCCGCCTTGTCCAATTGGCCCACCACTGAGCTCGGCTGTTTGTGTGCTCTCCAAGTGGCAAGACCCAATCTCAAATGCAATCAACAAGTGTTCCACAACAAGCCGCTAACCAAGAGAACCATTTGCACCAATTTCACACGCTCACTCATTATCAACAATTGCCGACAATTAATCAGAAACAAGCTCTGCTCATCAGACAATTGGAAGACGAACTTAGACTAGCTCATGAGACCAGAATCAGAACCAATGACGCTGACATTCAGCAACACATCGACGCTCTTTGTTTGGAGAAGGAGAATTTGTTTAAGGAGAACTGTCTGTTGCGCGACACAATTCGCGAGCTCGAAATGCGCATCGAAACACAGAAGCAAACTTTGTCAGTTCGCGACGAATCGATTAAGAAAATGGTCGAAATGATGAACAATAAAGGAATTGCAAGCAAATTGATGGAAGACGAACGAGTGGAAATGGACAGAATCAAGACGAGAAACATTGAGCTGGAGGCTCGTCTGCGCCATTACGAAACAATCATCGAAAACAAGGAAAAGGAACTCATCAAGGTGAGTGGAATTTCCCTTTTTCTTTCACTCTTTCAAGCATGTTTTTATCACTCTTGCAAGATTTCCCCCTTTTCTTACTTCTTACCACCCTCTTACGTTGACGATTTCCAGCTCCCAGCAAGCACAAATCGAGGCCAACCTAGTCCCTCGGCCTCCTTTGTGCCCCAAAAGCTCATCAGTCGTCACTTTAGTTTAGCCTCCCAGTTTAGTTGAGTTTTAGTTAAGCGAACACTTTAGTTAACCCGCCCGCATGATTCCCAATCCAAATCCGTAAATCATTCCCCCATTGAATCCCGCCCAACTGTTTGTTTTGTCCCGCATGTGAACGAATTGAAAACGATCGAACGAAAAATGACGTCGAACTATTGTTAAGCCGAGTGGCTTTGGAGCAGAGTCAACCAGAGTCGAAGAGGAGGAGACGACAAGAAGAAGTGAGACAGACTTTGGCAATTTCGCTCGACTAAATCATCGGCGTCCAAATGGAGTGCCCAAAAGTCCCGTGCCAAAGGAGCGCAAAAGTCTGCTGAGTGGAATTGGTGGGACGCAAAGCAAGACAAGTGAGAGTGTTCAGGAGCAGAGCCAGCGAACAATGTCCAAAGCCGAAAGGATTAAGAACAGACTCGCTTTGTCAGGCCAGAACAAGTGCGCGCAACTGTTTACGGCGAACAAGCAACAAGCAGCAGCAGAAGCAAGTCAGAGTGGCGCGCATAACAGTCCCTCGTGCTCCTCTGCGCTGGAATCGAACAAGAAGCAGAAGCAAGCCGCGCACTCGGCAACTCAGCCGGAGCACACGCTCAACTCGAACTGCGGCTCACTGCTCAGCTCTCACTCCTCCTCGTCCGGAATCAGCTCCTCCCAAAGCGCCGAACACAACCACGACGAGCGGCCCCAGTCCACCAGGAGAGCCAGTTTCTCGCCGCAAACTGGCCCACAGCTCAGCAGCAACTGCGAGCAACCGAACTGCCAGCTCCAGTCTGACCACTTGGAGCCACCTTGCGAGCAATACAAACTGTGCCAGTGCAACGACTGCCGACTCAGTGGACAGCAAATCTACGCGAGACAAAACCAACGCAAGGCAGTCACCTTCAGCCGCAGCGTCGAGCACATTGGCTCGCCCACTTGGCGTCCACTCAACGGGCAGCAGCTCGACCTGTTCGCCAATGTCCAGCACGAGTCGCTTGACAGCAGTCTGCAGGCCACCAAAGACTACTCCTTCCAGCAGCAGCAGCAGGTGGGCGCCCACAACGAGCAGCCGCCGCTCTCCTTCGACCACCAGCAGATGCGCCCCCTCGACTGCTCGACGCCCAAGCCAAGCCAGCCGGACCAGCAACACTCTCTGGCCGGCTGCAACTCGCAGCAGCCCGCAGACAGACGCACGCCCATTCCAATGCAATTCTCAAACGCCAACTACACTTGCCTCTGCTCGCCCGACTTCCTCTGTGTCCACAATCTGGCCCAGCTCGACCAGGAGAGCTTGGCGGCCGAGCAAGTTGGAGCAGAAGAGGGCGTGTGTCAGCCGCAGACAGTTGTCGGTGGCCGGTCGGAGCAGCAGCAGCAGCAGTTGGCGGCCACCAACTCGCAGCAGTCCAGCGACTACGTGCTGTCCAGTCAGTGTGTCCAGTGCAACAACTTGTCGACCTACGCGAATCTGTCGTCGAGCATGTTGAAGGAGGGCAACCAGAGTGGCGGACTGGCTGCAATCGAGGGCGCCTACGAGCGAGGGGAACTGCTGAACGGGAAGACAGTGTTGTTTGGGGCCGGCCAGACGACTGCAGCGCCATCTCTCGACGAGTCATTTCACTACTTGAACGAGGCCCGGCGCGTGTTGGACAACTGCGCACTGTGCAGCCAACAGTTGGCCCTAAGCTCCAGCGCAGTTTCTGCTCCTTCTGCTGGGCCGTTGCTCCAGTGCAGCTGCAGCGGCACAGACCCGCTCGAGCAGAGACTGTCTGGGGGCAAAGTGGGCGCGACTGTGCTGCCATCTGGCGGCGGCCAAGTGCACTCCTCCGACTCGTCAACAAGCAAGTCTTACCACACGGCAAACTCGCGCAACTCACTCTCACTTAGCTCGATGGGCGACCAATTGCTGCTGCTCGACCGGAACCCAAAATTGAGCTCGAACTCGAACAAACTGAGCGTGTTGCCTCTGCAAACTGGGCCCAACCAACACCAACAACAGTCTCAAATGGCGGCCCAACAACTGTTGCTGACACATCCCCAAATGGACTCGTCACTCTCGTCGCTCTTCGTCTACAGACACTTGAGCGACGAAGACTCCAGCTCGTTCCCAGTTTGCTCCATGGATCCAGACTCGCTCGAGCTTAGCCAGAGTGGCGCCACTTTCGCTCAAACAAACAAATCCGGCGCAATAAAACAAAAGCTGGCCAAACAGACGAGGCCAAACTCGAGCTCTGAGGGATCAGTGGCGCTTGGAAACAGTGCTCAGAAGAGCAAAGGGCAACAGACGAGCAGCAGAGTGGCCACTTGGCTTAGACCGCGACCAAAGAGCGACTACATTCCTTTATCGAATGTGCTCTCGGCCGGCGGCTCGTCCTCCGCGGCAAGCCAGCAGCCGAGCAGCAGACGCCAAGCTCAGCAGCAGCAGCAGCAGCAGCAGGCGAGAGTTGGGCCCAAAAGTGGGGGAAACAAAGTGGTTCAGGTGGACGCCGATTTGTCCCAGTCCTCGTTGTTGGCCAAGCGGCGCCAATTGCAACAGAAGCAGCAGCAACAGGCCAGCGAGTTGAACTGCGCCCAAAGTGACAACTCGAAGCAGAATTCGAAGCAGCAGAAGAGACAGAACAACAACAACAACAACAACAAGTCGAACGGAAACGTCAAAAGCATCTACCAGTGTGTGAAGAGCCACCTGCTTGACATGACAACTCTGAGCAGATCTTCGTCCAGCTCGAATGGAGCCTCGCTTGGTGGTCAGTCGGCCAAGCAGCAGGCCAGAAGGAAGTGCAAGTCGAGCTTAGAGTTGGCCCAAACTCAGTCCAGTGGGCAGAGTTTGCAGCGGCAAAAGTTGGCCTCTCAATCGCAGCAGACAATTGTCAAGAGTCCAAATGCAAATTCCACCCCAAATTTGACCCATTTGAGAGCTGCCAGTTTGGGCAAAATCAATCAGGTTTGCATGAGAGTCCAGTTTTAGTTTTAGTTTTAGTTTTAGTTTAGGCCCAATTTAGTTTGAGTTTGTTTTAGTTTGGCCGCCAGATGGCAGCACATTTCAGGGCATTTTTCCCCAAAATTAAGACATTTTCACATTTTGATCTCCGTAACTTTTTGATCACAATTATAGACAATTATAGACAATTATGGACGATTATAGACAATTATAGACACTCTCTAACCCAAACTTGTGCGCTTTCCGTGCAAATGAACCCACTCTTTTTCGCCCACTAAACGCAGCTGGAGGAGTTGCGCAACGAGCTTTCCAGGAGAGACCAGGAGATGCTGACGATGGGGGCCAAGATGAAGGCTTTGGAGGACCAGCAGCGCGACTCGCAGCGCCACATCCGGGTGCTCAAGGACTCGCTGGTGGCAAAGGAGGAGCACTACAATCTGTTGCTGGCTGACGTGGAGGAGCTGAGGAGAAACTTGGACGAGCGGAACAAGCTGATTGAGCGGCGTTCGTACCAGACGAGTTTCCACTCGGCGGCCAGTCAGCAGCAGCAGCAGCAGTCGAGTGGGGCCGAGCGGCAACAGTTGTTGGGAATGCAGCAAGATTTGCATGAGTTGCAGAGTTTGCTTGAGTTGCGCGACAAAAGAATTGGGGAACTGCAGCGCAAAGTGCTCCAGTTGGACTCTTTGCTGGCCGAGCGCGACGCCCAATTGGAACGAGCTCGAATGCGCTTGGAGCACTCAGTGCAGGCGAGTGTGAGTGCGGGCCATCCTTACGCGCAACAACCAGATGTGGCACTGGTGGGCCATCTGGAGGAGAGTCTGCGCGACAAGGAGAAGCAGATTGCTTTGTTGCGCGACCAACGCGACAGAGCAGAACACGAACTCAACGAGGAACGCGACTCTCATGAACGCACCATCAAAGAGTACAAGATGAAACTCAACTCGCTCAGATTCGAAATGGACAAACTTCAGGTGAGTCTCAATCTCCCATTTCATTTTCTCCCCATTTTTCCTTCCATTTCCACCTTTTCTCTTTATTCCTCATCTGTCGCCCACTTGATTGCCACCTGCGCGTGCCTCAAGTCAACCAGCTTCCAACACAAACAAGCAGCCCAAATTTGCCTCAAAATCCGCCCAATCACTGTTATTATTTCGCTTATTATTATTCCTTATTGTTTGTTGCGATGAAATTTTCTTCAAGAGAGAATTTCGCCCCAATTGAAGTCCCAATTTTCAGTTAAACCTAAGCCAAAAGAGACCCAAAGTTGCACGAAACGCGCCCCAAAATAAGCCACACTCTTCAGTTATTCCTCAGAGCAAACCTCTAGAACCATTCCACCTGATTGCAACCAGAAGAAGCTCTAATTTGGGCACAAAAACAAGTGGAAACTCTCTCTAACTCAAAGAAACTCCCACAAACTGGCCCCAACCGGAACCGGAAATGGAACCGGAAACACGCCCACTTTTGGTGTTTTTTCTTCCACTTTTATGCAATGAAACGGAAATCAATGGTTGGAAATGCGCAGACTCGGCTGAGCAAGTCTGCGGCGAACGAGCTCTACAGTCAGTCTTCGTTTGGAGTTGGCGGAAGCAAGTACGTTGGAGCGAGCGAGTTCGACGACTCTCAGCACTGCCAAGCTCAGTCTCAGCAGGAAATGGTGAAGCGGCTTGAGTTGGAGAAGCGCGGCTTGCAGTTGGAGTGCGATCGGTTGCGCGAACGTCTGCAGACTGTCCAGAGTGGCAAAGGAGGAGCCGGCGGTTTGAGTTTGGGTTGCTCGAGCAGCCAGCAAGTGGGCGGCGAGTACTCGGTGGTTGAGTTCGAGCGTCTTCAGGAGCAGTTGGAGGCCCAGAAGCAAGAGTTGCGCCGCGCCCAAGCAGAGTCGCGCATGAACGAGATGGAGAGGAAACGAGCTCAGGAAGAGGCGGACAAGTTTTCGGAGCGATGTGAGCGCGTGCAGGCGGAAGTGTTGAAGTTGCGCGCCAAGTTGGAGAATGCGAGCGGCGAGCGTGACCAGTTGGAGCAGGAGGTGCAGCGGCAGACACAGTTGCTAACTAGGGCGCACAGTGAGCGCGAGTGTGCACTTGCCGCGTGCAACCAGGCAAAGAGTGAACAGGAGCGCGCACAGCAACAGTGCGCAAAAGTGCAACTCGAACTGGACAGACTGCAGGCCCAGCTGGAACGGGCGCAGACTGAGTGCCGCAAACTTGAGGAGCGCCACTCGGACAGTGGAGACGAATTGCGTAGATTGCGCGAGGAGAAGAACAACCAACAACGCGAACTGGCCAAACTCGAGCTCAGCCTGAAGAGTGCCGAAATGCATGGGCAAAGAAGCCAGCAGGAAAGAGAGGCCGCCAGATTGGAGTTGGAAAAGTTGCGCGAACGTTACGAGAGACTAGAGCTCGAAATGGAACGCCATCTGGCCGACAAAGAGCTCCACTTGCAACAGAGTTCCATGTACAAGGAACGCTTGGAACAGCAACAAGTG
>Ga0268247_10000785_pt1 | contig 10118 bp, 12 predicted proteins | sample AgamicOrMae_FD_200245 | JGI IMG/M metagenome (GOLD analysis project Ga0268247, IMG submission 200245) | Agave microbial communities from Guanajuato, Mexico - Or.Ma.e (v2) (version 2) | ecosystem: Host-associated > Plants > Phyllosphere > Phylloplane/Leaf | place: Guanajuato, Mexico | collected... | reverse complement strand
TGGCCAACGAATGCAGACACCAACAGCCACAACACCGCCTCAGCCCTCGACAGCAACAACGAGCGAGTATCGAGCAACATTTTGTCTAGATCGCTCGGCAACTAGCTTTACGCGCCTCCTTTTGTATGGAATTGAGTTGGATGTGATCGTTTGTGAGCTGCTCTGTTTGCTCATTCTGGACCATCTCTTGGGCGCTTCAAGCTTGCTGCTAACAGTCAGTCTCATCTGGTTGGCTAGCGGCTTGTTTAGTCAGCTCTATTTGTCTCTAACCAAGAGGAATCTAGCCAAAAAGTCGATGTTGGATGAAAAATTTCTCATCAGATGATGGCAGTAAAACAGTGAAATTTAATCTTATTCAACCATTTCTCGGCTGTAAGCCCAGTGGGGGGAGGTGTGTTTGTTTGTTAAACAGTTATCATGGCACATTAGAGACGAGTGTGCAACAAGTGTTTGTGCCAGAGTGGTGGCACACACAAACTCCGGCAGCGGATTGTTGCTCGCAGACTCATTCATTGTTCCATTGGGTCACCGAGCACCCAATTCACTCAGGTCGACAGGCCAACTCCAATAGGCAACAAAATAATAAAAGGCACACACTCTCTCATTCATTCCTTTTAGACCTTTTAGACTGCCATTCATATACTTCTAATGTTGCCCCTTCACTGAATTATTCTTCTTTACTCTGTCAATGAATTCTTTCAATTAATCATCCTTCTACTTCACAATGCCGGAACTGAGATCAGCAAGTAGCTCGAGCGCGCTCAGACCAAGACATCCGCCTTTTTTTATCACCTTCATAAGCATTTTTCAACTATGTACATTCGTCTATTACACACTCAGATCAGAGCAACTTCTCACTCTCTTTGGGCCGGTCCCATTCCAGAGTAAACTTATCTTCAACCCATACAGGAGGTACGAGGTCTGGCGCTACCTCACCTATATGCTGACACACGCCGGCTACTGGCACATAGGATTCAACCTGCTCCTTCAGTTGGCGATTGGCATTCCACTAGAGATGGTGCATGGCTTCAATTCTGTTTTTATCATTTACATTGGCGGAGTCATCGGCGGAGCTTTGGGCAACTCGTTAGCGGATCCTTATTCCTATCTGGCCGGCGCGTCAAGTGGCTGCTATGCACTGATTGCAGCCCATATTGCAAATCTCCTCATCAATTGGACCGAGATACGTGGGGCGTTTTGTAGGCTAGTGACTTTGTTGGTGTTCACCATTGCCGATTTTGGGTCCGCCATATACGAGCGCCACTTCAAGAGGGACGTAAATATTGCCTACAAAGTCAGCTACGGAGGCCATCTAGCTGGCGCCTTAAGTGGACTCTTGTTGGGGATTCTCTTCCTCAAGAACTCAAAGATACTCCATTGGGAGGCGGAGGCTAAGAGGTGGGCCTCGGTTATCTTTTTAGGTCTAGTCGTAAGTATCGTATCAACTTCCGTGGCAGATTCGGCCATTGAGATTTTGTCGCAAAAATAGACTAACGCTCAGAGCACACAACATCCTGATGACAGACATATGCCATATTGTTCAGCTTCTTGAACCCGGACCATTTTCCCTTACCTGACAGGAGTGATCTCGTCTGGTCCCACAGTCCTTTCGGATATAGGCGAGAGTAACAATGTGGACCAAAATTAGTAGTTCTCTATTATTCTATTATCACAGTTCCTTTATGCAGCACAGTAACAAGTTTTAGTGGATTTTCACATACTCATCGACTAGATGGATTCTAGTAATCATAGCAGTCTATCAAAAGAAGTACACTTAAGACAATAGTCTCTTCAAATAAATCTCTCTTCCAAGATATCCGAAATTCTTTCAGCGATCGGCAGTGAAGAGGTTGCTGCCGGCGAGGGACTATTACGGACATGCAACACATTCTTGTATCTAGGTCCTTTACCCGTTTCGAAGATGAAGTCATCCACAAGCTCTCCATCTCTGGTCACCACTTGAGCCCTGATTCCGCAGAAGTCTGTGTCCAACAGGTCAACTGATTTTATATCTGGAAGAAGACGTGCAACATCCTTAGTTAATCTCTGTTTAGAAAAATACCTATATAACTCAGCCATACCTGCTTTGATATTTCCATCCTTCATTATCAATCTCCTGAGTCCACTTCTCAGGTAGATGTGATAAAGTTGCCCAATACTGATACCATAATCATTGTTATAATGTTCTAAGCCCCATGTAAGTATCGAGGTGGGGCCAACTATTGCGGAGCCATCGACTCGGGGGGTTATATGAACGCCTAGGAATGGCAGGTCAGGATTGGGCACGGGATAAATGTTGGTCTTGATTGTTGATGCGACTCTCTGACTGAGTAGTTTGTAGTTTCCTTTGAAGGGGACCACTTTAGGGTGTTCATTGTTTCCCGTGAGTCTAGGAAAGTAATCAGAGAATAATCCTGCACAGTTGACGACTGCCTTGGCCTTAACGGTCTCCTCATTCTTAAGATGATTACGAATTTCGAGAATTCTCTCATTGTCGTGGGGTTCTAGTTTGAAACCGAAAAAATTGGTTATGATTTCGCCACCAGAACGCTCGTAGTCGGCCGCATATGACAAAGCAACCTGACGCCAATCAACAATGGCGGTGTTTGGAGACCAAAGTGCTTCTATACCTGTGGTGCAGCCTGGCTGAATCTTTACAATAGTCCCTTTCGGAACGAGTTCAATGTCCCTTATATGAGCATCGGAAGCATTTTTATACAACGCATGCAAGTCTTCCAGTTCATCTTTCTGTGTGGCAACAATCAACTTTCCGCATTGTTTATAATCCAAACCTCTGGACTTGCAATACTCTTTGACTAGATCTGCGCCTCTAATGCAGAATCTGCTCTTCAGGGAGCCCTTCTTGTAATAGATACCAGCATGAACAACACCAGAATTGCGTTTGCTCTGGTGGGTGGCGAGCTGATTTTCCTTCTCCAGCAGGCAAACTCTTAATTTTGGATGCCTTAGGAGCACCTGTCTCGCAGTTGCAAGCCCAACAATGCCTCCACCGATAATAGCTAAGTCATAGGTCTTATTGAAGACTCTATGGGCCATGATTCGGCTACGATCAATTAAGAGAGTGAGATGGGTGGACACTCAAGAGGAGAAAAGAGAATAGGTTGGGTATGTTGACACCTAGCTGGCCAGCCCCTAAGCTCGAGCTAAGAAAACACGTGCCATTTTTCCGTTTACTCGCACGAGGCCGCATTTTGGGCCTGCAGGACGCGGCGCAGTTCTCATAGTCCCGCAAGCCGAAACTGAATCGGGGGCCTGCCTTCATAAATTGGCGGCACAGCCTCACTGTCTGACGATTCGAGGCTGTGCCGCCAATGTGAAAGAATACAGTCTCGCGGCGCGCGCGCTGATGCCGCGCCGGCGCGCACGTTTTTCCACTTCTTTCGCCTCCAAGTACCATGCTCTGGGCACATTGGTATGCGGGCTGACCCAACCAATCAAAATATAGATAAATGATCACACTTTATAAACTTATTTTCTGGCACCCATATACTATTGTATACAAACAGAAAAATATTAATTTATCCACACACATCCATCATCCTGCGACTTGCGCTAGTATAAACATTTTAAACAACCAAGCGCATCATTCATATCATCTCTTAATCATAGGCGTATCATAATAACAACCTCATATTATTGATAATATCATTTGAGAACATCAAACTATTAGTGTTCGATTAACGAGCAACAATTAATAATAATCTAAGAAAGGAAAATGTCTCGCAGAGACAATATGAAGCGGATCTATGTTGGTAATCTGCCTCCAGACGTTAGGACCCGAGATGTTGAGGATTTATTTTACAAATTTGGCAAGATTGCTTTCATTGATTTAAAGAATAGACGTGGCCCACCCTTTGCTTTTGTAGAGTTTCATGATTATCGCGATGCCGAAGAAGCAGTTAGGGCGCGAGATGGAAAGAAATTCGACGGTTGCAGGTTGCGTGTAGAGTTTCCACGTGGCCGTGAACGGCCCAGTAGGTTCAAAAATGGCTCAGGAGGATCACATAATAGATCAGCGGCACCACAAAGAAGATCAAAGTATCGTGTTAAAGTATCACATCTACCAGCCTCAGGAAGTTGGCAAGATCTAAAAGATTTCATGCGCGAGTTCGGCGAAGTTTGTTTTGCAGATGTATACAAGGGCGGTGAGGGTGTTGTTGAATTTGTAAATTACGAAGATATGCGCTATGCTATCAGAAAATTACATAATACTAAATTTAAATCACATGAAGGAGAAACATCTTATATCAAACTGCGTGAAGATATTCCCAGTGGAGATTCGCGCAGTAGATCAAGGAGCCCTATTGAGCGTACAAGAAGACGCTCCCGTTCACCTATTCATGATAAAGACAGACCATCACCTCCATCATCGCGCCGTCGCCGCGGTGGCTCTTCAAATAACCGTAGACCAAGCTCTAGAAGTAGATCAAGAAGCCATTCTCCTAGAGGAGGAGGAAGTGACAAGGCCCGTTCGCGTTCACGTTCCAGGTCTAGGTCCGTTAGATCGGACAGGTCTGAGAGGTCAGACAAATCGGATAGGTCAAATAGATCAGATAGATCTGCAGGCTCGCCCAGGTCACCAAGATCCCCACGATCGGACAGATCAGATAGATCACATAGGTCTGAAAGATCGGCAGTTTCGGCGAGATCAGATAGATCAGACAGGTCAGCTGGATCTAATCGGTCAGATAGATCGGACAGTGCTAGTCCAAGATCCCGCGACGGTTCTAGATCGCGTTCGCGCACCCCTCATTCAGAACAAGGCAGCCCCAGCCACCATGAAGAGCCAGCAGCAGCAGTTTAAACGAAACCTAATGAATGAACAATCATCAGCTTCTCAGTTATCGCCTAAACAGACACACATACATGAACACAAAATCACACACACACATACACATACACAAAACTCCTCCCAACTACTACTATATGTATACAAGTATGCATACATATACATATATATATATCTATACACACATCTATATATTTGTTTGTCATAATTCTAACATAGTCTTCATATGTGTAGCTAAATGTCACTCAGTTCCGAACATTTAACAATTCCACCACCGCCTCCTCCGCGTCCGTCTCCTTAGGGGAGAGAAAGAGAGAGAGAGAGAGAGATGTGCACTCTCCCTTGTCCCGAGTTAGATTAGACAAACCCACTAGACTGTTGCTGCAGCATGAAGAGAAACTACGTGATTGAATTGAGCTCTCTTTTCGTCTCATTACTGGTGGTTACTACCATTATTAGGTCTCAGAGGTTCGCATTGTTGTTGAGCGTTGGACAGAGAAGAAGAGGAAGAAGAAGAATAATAAGAAGAGGCCTGGTGGTTGGGGTCCAAAAGGAAGAAGTAGGAGAAATTGGGGGCCACTTTTGTTCCTCGTCCATTGGATTGCACGCACGTGCGAACACGAATCTAGTAATTTGATGAGAGCTTGCGGCGAGCTTGCCAAGTTAGAGTTTGATTGTGCTCGAAAGTAGAGAGAGTTAATAAAATGTGCCCAGCTGACAGGTGGCGCTAGTAAATCTGTATCTCTGTGTTGTTTTCTTATTGCCTTCGATGGATTTTTCTCTCTTATTTTTCCTTGTTTTCTCTTCCCTTTCGCTCTTCTCTGTTGTTTATTTTGCTCTGTCTGGACATGGTGCCAAATGTACTGCACCGTAACACTGGACTGTGACTGGACCAAGTAGGAAAGCTCCTTAGCTGTTGCCTGTAGGCCTAGCTTTGCCCTTTCAGCTGGCTCGAATTGGTGTTCAATTGTTCGAGAAACATCAATTAGCGAGCACGCGACACAAATTGGACGCGCCAATTCGGCGTGCCGGCGGGCAAAAAATGATCGCTCTGCTCTGGTCTGGAGCTGTTTGGAGTTTGGGGACGAAAATGGCGTGCAGGAACTCGGCCTTAGAGCTAAGCGTCGGGCGCATCGAGCAAGCAGTGCAGAGCACCCAAAAAGAAGGTCCAAAGAGGAGCAAAGAAGGCCGAAAAGGGGCCCATTAGAGGAGAGCAAAGGGCAGCTGAGGGTGGCCAGAGGGCAAGCCAAACACACTAAGCGACCACCTAATTGCACTTCCGGCGGCCAGGCTCTAATCTGGGCGAGAGATTATTGTGTGGCTGGCTTGTGTTGGGGTGGAACTGTGGAAGATTGAGGTTGGTTTGAGCTAAGGGTGGCCACCATTTGGGCGGCCAAATGGGGGCAGCTCAATAGAAAAGATCGATACGGATTGATCGGAGCTTGCCAGGAGGAGCAGTGAGAGTGTGTGTGTGTGTGTGCTGGAGCTAGTCCGCGGGCGTAACGCGAGCTCAAACCAGCCAAATGTCATCGCAAGCTGGCGTTGCTCGATAAGGCGCCCAAATGGGCCCAGCTCGCTCGGCTTCCGCTCAGTTGGGGGCCCGGAAACAGGTGAGCAATTGGCGAGCTGGCGAGCGAGAGAATGAGAGAATGAGGCAACTAGAGAGGAGAGCCGATGAGCAGGAAGGAGCGAAAAGCAGCGAGCAGAAAGCAGTGAGCAATGGTTGCCAGTGGGTGTCCATTGCGCTCGATTTCTCGGCCGAATTCTTGCCTTGACTTGCAGGCAAAGTTGGAGCAAAGTTGCACTGACAAAACGCACTGGAGCAGCGCCCCTTCGAAGCGGAAGTGCAGGCGAGCGGCAGACAGGGACTGGCGCGAGTTGGCGGAAAAGCTTTTAGCTGTTTGGGTGTTTAGCTGTTTAGCTGTTCAGGAGCTTGGGCGTTTCTGCGTTGTTTTTATTCCGATCGGAGTCTGTCTTTAGGCCCTACTCTTTGGGGTCCACAGACAGACAGTCTTCCGGCCGAGCCCAAACGAGTAGGAGAATGAAACGGGCGCCTCAAAGACAGCCGGCCGGAAGTTGGGCCGTGGCAAAAGAGCAAAAGAGCAAAAGAGAAAAAAGACACGCCCCCTAATGTTCGGTGAACTGCGATCATTTTTCATCGATCATTGCAGGCAAATGGGCGCCTGCAAAGATCCGGCTCCTTTGGCCTAATGTTGCATTGAAAAAGTAAAAAAGTAAACACAAACTGTGATGTGAGACTGTGTAGTCTCTACACTCTAGAGACTGTGTATAGAGACTGTGTATGCAGACTGTGCAGTGTAGAGACTGTGGATCTCAATCCAAGAGAGCCGCAAGCAGTGGATTCCAAATTGAGTTACACAAGAGCAGCTTTGTCGTCGCACTCTCACAGTTTAGTTCAGACCAACCTCAATGATGCAGTGGGCATGTGGCCAGCAGTGTCTTGTGGAAAAACTGGCCTCACTTTGCCCACTTTTTCGCCCTTAGCTCGGCCCCCATTTCGCAGCTCCAGCCAGCCAGCCAGCCAGCCAGCCAGCCAAATGGGCGACAAAGCAAACCTGACACGCCAACTCGCGCCCCTTCCGCCTTTTTCCTTCTGGACAAAAGACAAGCCAGTGGAAAGCGGCCAAATCGCGTGCCCACTTCCGCCCCACTGCAAGCCCAGTCCATTTGGCCCGGCGGCTAAGGGGCGTTCTCTGCTTCCAACGAGCTCTATCCATTCGCCATCCATTCGCCATTCGTTCGGCGGCCAGTCTGCAGCCGCACGCAATCCACTGGGGCGGCACACACGCACTTCCGCCGCCCGTCGCCCAGCCTGACCTTAGGGCGGGCTCCATTTGGCTCTTAGTGCACGTGCCCAACTCGCTGGGGAGCTTCTCTTTCCTTTTCCTTTGCTTCTGCTTCTGCCTCTAACTCTGCCTCTTTCTCTTTCTCTCTTTCTCTCTGCCTGGCAACCAGCAGAGAGTGGCTCTTTTTAATGTGGAAAAAATTCCTCCCAAGCAGCACTTGTGTGTCAAAAGGGGCCCCAAAGGAGCCGCTTTGGCGAGCAGAAGAGGGCGGAAAAAGTTATCAAATGGGAGCCAAAAGGAGGCCCAAAAGGAGGGGGAAAAAGGGGAGCCAAAAATGGGCGTTTGGGGCAAGATTTGAGGCGCGTCCAATGGCCAAGTGGAGGATCTTAGCTCGCGTTTGAGTTGTTGATCCTCGTTGAGTTGGCTTAGGTTCCAGTTTGGTCTGCTCGAGGCGAGACTTTGCGCCACTTCTCGCCCACAAACACAGACAGAGACAGTTGCTAGAAGTGAGGAGGAAGTCTGCTGGTTGCTTCTGTGTTTTGGTTTGTCTTCCGGTTTGTGTGCAGAATCGAGCGCAAATTCGAGTGCAGAATCGAGTGCAAAATGGTGTGCAGAAGTGGGCGAAAAATTGTGCGCGCAAAATGGGGGCGCACACAGTTGTGTGAGTCATTCGATTGCGGTTTGTTGCGCGCGTTGAGAAAGCAAAGTGGAAGATCGGCGCCCAAGTGCCACACACTTGCCACTCGGCCAGCGTGCAGTCTACGCAAAGAATGCTCCCACATTCTTCTTTGAACCCACAAAGCGGCGCACACAAACTGGACCACTCGCCAGCCACAATCTACAAAGCTGCAAAGCCCCAGAGGAGAGGGAAAACAAAGGAAAACAAACGGAGCGAGCCGATCGCGCTTGAGGAGCTCCGATTGGCCGCCGGGCAGAGAACGCGCCGGTCAGTTTGGTGCGACCACGAGCTGCCCAGTGGCGACCGATGACCAGCGAGCGAGAAGGCGGCCAAACAGAAGGACGAGCCGCAGAGCACAACTCGCCTTTCCGCCTCACTTGTTCGCCCGTCCAAAGCCAGCGGGCGGCCAAACAGAGCTAAGGGTCGGCGAGTGGCGCCTGGAGGCCAGTCGAGAGTAGAGGGCCCAGTTGGAAGGTCCGATTGGCGCTCTCTTGTGCTCTTTGGGCGTGCAGTTTGGGGGGCGAGCTTGGCCAAACTGGAGGACGCCCTTTCGCTTTCTGTTCGGGTCCAGCTGGATAATGATCGAGCGGCGCGTATGCAAAGCTGGCAGAGAGCTGGCCAGGCCAAAAGTGCGGCCGACTGTTAGGGGCGGCTCTTTGCGCGCATAGCTCGTGTGCAGTGCAGTGCTGCAGAGGAACTTTGCGCGTGTTTGAGGCCCGCAGACAGTGTGTTGCTTTGTGCGCATATTCCGCGCGCAATCGAGGCGACTTGTGCCAGCGAATGGCACAGAATGGCGCCGAATTGAGATTAATGGCACAGACAGTCTGCGGCTGCGAGCTGAGCGTGCTCTGTGCTCCCTCTTTGGGCTCTTTGGACTCTTTGCCACTCTTCTTGGGCGCCTCTTTTGCGCTTGGGACGCGTGCAGTTGACATGGAGACAATGAGATCATTAGGGCGCCCAAGTGGCTCGCGTCAGGTGGCCATTTGGGCGCCCCAAACAGTCTCCTGCACACAGTCTCAGGCAGTTGCAGACAGTCTCGGTTGCAGTTCGCCGAGCAGTGGGCCTTTGTTTTTCTGGCCTGGCTGGTGAGAGAGAGAGCTCACTAATGAGCGAGACTCTCGCGCACAATTGAATAAATTGGCCCCCCGCGAACCTGCGCCCCAAGCTTCAGCTCGACCGCTGCAGACAGTCCTCCGCCAGCACTCACAAACACAAGTCAGCTCCCTCAGACTGGCCCAAGCGACTCAGCTCAGCTCCAAAGGGCAGCTCCAAAGGGCAGTTCCAAAGGACAGCTCCAAGCGGCTGCCCAAAAGCCGCAACAGGAAAACATTGAGCTCGATCGCGTGCTCAACGCTCGCAACTTTATGCAGATTTGGGCCCGAAACCTTAGGGCCAAAATGGGCCCAAAAGTCTGGGCGTGGCCGCGAGCTTTGCAGTGGCGCCTTGCAGCATCGAGCTCGGTCATTAGCGAGCGGCCGGCGAGCTGCAAGTGGAGCTCGCCGCCCCTTAGGCTCGGCAGCTGGTCTCTTTGGGGAGCTGCTTCTGAGCTGCTCTTAGCCTGCTCTTGAGCGGCCTAAACAAACACGCTTTGGAGCACACTTTTCACTCTCTGCACTAAGCCCAGTCTCTGGCCTTTGCACTCGGCCGAGAGACTGCACCTGTGCTGCTCGCAACTGGCAACTGGCTAGCTTTACGGCGAACTTGCGGCGCGCCTCACTGGCCCAAATGGGAAGAGGCGAGCGCGAAGATCATTAGTCGCCGCGCACAGTCGCCCGCTCGAGGCCAGAAGGCAAGAAGGCAAGAAGGCAACTCAGCTGAGAAG
>Ga0268247_10000784_pt1 | contig 10138 bp, 6 predicted proteins | sample AgamicOrMae_FD_200245 | JGI IMG/M metagenome (GOLD analysis project Ga0268247, IMG submission 200245) | Agave microbial communities from Guanajuato, Mexico - Or.Ma.e (v2) (version 2) | ecosystem: Host-associated > Plants > Phyllosphere > Phylloplane/Leaf | place: Guanajuato, Mexico | collected... | reverse complement strand
CGGCCGCCCACTGGGTTTTAATTTTCTAATTGATTTCTCCACACTCTCACCCACTTTCACTCGCACTCATTGGACACAACATTGGACGGCGGCCAAACAATCACACTTTAGGACTCAGATTCAGCTCAATCCAAATGCCAAGCTTGGTGCAGCGCGGCTCAAACTTTTGGCTCTCCTGTCAGTTCGAGTTTGAGCCAGGAAAGGGAGAGCAGCTGTACAGTGTGAAATGGTACAAGAACAACGAGGAGTTTTATCGCCTGCTCCAGTTTCAAAACGGACCCGAAGCTCAGGGCGCCCAGCAGCAGCAGCAGCAGCAGTTTTCGGTGCCGGGCGCAAATGTAATGGTGAGTAGCAGTGCAGAGGCGCCGGACGGAGAAAATGCGGGCGCCTCTCGCGAGGGCCCCTTTTATGCTCCAGAGCTGCCCCTTAGGCTGGGCCCCACTTTGGTCAGTCTGAAACTGGCTTTTGGGCTCGCCGACTTGATCCAGAGGGCGTCATCTTGGCGTCGAATTGGCCCGGCAAGCTTGGGGCCAGAGAATGGGCAGAGGAAATTCTCCTCGCCCTGAGGAAAGTGGTCGCCCTCGGAGCCACTTCCGGACCTTAGGATCTCGGTGAGAAACTTCTACTGGCTGCAAATGATCAAAAGCACTCCACTTACCAGCATTGATTTGGCCACTTCCTTCCCTCTTCAAACACACACACACATAAAATACACACAAAGATGAGCCAATCGAATGCCACTCACGTTCGCCTCTTGAATGCATCGCTCGAGAGCGACGGATCGTATGCCTGCGAAATATCAACACAAAATTTGTCTACAATCAGAAATGAGCGCGAAATTAGAGTTTATGGTAAGCAAGAACAATAATAAGCATCCGCTTATTGTTGGGCCCCCAATGCACACTCTTTGTTTGCCAGGCCTTCTAGTCCCCTTCTGTGCACTGGCCCTTTGCAGCAGTAGCAACTCTGTGTAGCTATGCACTAGCAGCAGCTATACACTAGGAGCCCAAAGGCCAGCGCTCATATTAACTCTCTGCCTTGTTTATTTGCCCCCCACTTTGGCCCCTCTGGCCTTTGGCCTTCCACAAACCTTCGACACCAAAGTGCTGCCCCAGTCCAAATTGCAACTCGGCGGCCTCGAGACTGGCTACTCGCTGGCCGATAGTGTCGAGTTGCACTGCTGGAGCGATGTTTCTCGTCCAGCTGGCTCCATCGCCTGGTTCATCAACGACCAATTGGTAAGTGTTGGCCCCACGCGTCCATGCTGCACGCGCTGTGTGGCCCCTCCGCATTGGAGGCCAATTTCGAATCAGACTGAATGCGAAACTGAATGCGAGAGGCAGTCTCTAGAACCGAAGCCAAAGTGCAAACTCTCGCCTGTTAGCAAGACGGAGCCCAGACTGACATGAGAGTTGGGCCCAATTTCTGGCCGCTCACTCTTCAAACTCTCCTCCGCTTTAAATGTGCACCCCAATCTCTGTTTCCTCTTCCAAGATAACCGCCGGAAGCGCCGCCAAGTGGGGCTCCCAGTTGGAAGTGAGACAAACAATTGGGCCCAAGTGGAGACGCGGCCAGCAGGCCGACTCTGCGCCGGAGTTAGACCCCAGCGGAAGTGGCCAGAACTCGGCCACGAGCGGCCAGCAAGCGCCGCTCAAACGCTGCCAGTCGACGCTCAGATTCAGACTCACCCCAAGGCTCCTAACTCACTTTGGAGCGCTCACCACAAGCTTTGCAAGCTCCACAAGCTCCTCGAGCCTAGCTAACAGACACAGAGGCCCCTCCTCGTCCAGCGCCGCCGGAAGCGAGCATCGCGCGAATCAATCTTGGTCGGTGGGCGCAAACTCGGCGCTGACGGCAGACAGGGGCTCGCAGTTGTCTGCTAGGCCGAGTGCGCTGTTGCAGCAGCCGCTCCTTAGGGTCGAATGCAGATACAAGCTGACCGAGATTAGCGAGGTGACGTTCAGCGAATTGGCCCTGGCCAGAAGCAGTCTGGGCGTGATGGAAGAGTTGCCGCCGGAAACTGGCCCGGAAGAGGAACCGGAAGTGGAAGTGGGCGCGGAAGATCAGGAGCAGGCGGAAGGAGGAGACGAGCCGGGTGGGCTGTTGCGTCGCGAGCGCAGACACCGGCTGATGAGGACCGGGGCCAACGAGATTGTGGTCAGCGACTTGGAGGGCCAGCGGCTGGCGAGTGGCGCCAGTCAGTCTGCGGCCCAGCTGGCCCAGTTGTTGCGCCCCAGCCAGGAAGCCTGCACGCGGCTGGGACCGCTGGCTCTGGACCGGGACGATCCGGTGATTGTGGAGGGCCGAGGAGGCGCCAGGAGGGCGACGAAGAGGCGCCACCAGGCCGCCCAGAGCTCGTCCTCGGCGGCACCTCACACCAAGCGACTGGCGGTGCCGAGCTCGGCCCCCAGCGAGTCGGCGCTCGACGAAGAGTTGGGCTCGCGACTGAGCATGAGCTGCGCCACTCTGGGCTCAGTGGTGAGCTCGATGGCGGGCCAATGGGCCGAAAATGAGCCGCAGCAAGGCCGGCCGGAAACGACGAGAACCAGGCGAGTCCAGTCGACTGGCAGGAGGAACCAAGCGCCCTTCTGCAACGACACACTGTTGCAGAGGAGCTCCCTGGTGAGTGGCAGGTACCAGCTGAGAGCGGCCGAGTCGGCGGGCGCCATGGAGGCGCAATCGGCGGCAAGATGGAGCTCGCCAAGTGGAAGCTCCAACCATGAGCTCGGTGGGGAAAACAGTGTTGCTGGTCACCCGCGCGGCAAGCAGACGGCGGCCACCAGTCGCCAGTCGCACCAACTGGTGGCCTTCCTCAGGCTGGACCACGAGAGGGAGCAGTCGTGGGCGATTTTGTCCAATTTGCTGGGTGGCCAGCGCGACTTCAAACCGCAGGCCAATTTGGCGCCCGATTTGGGCGCCCCCACGGCGCTCGCTGCAGCCAGTGGCCTGGCCCCTCGCGGCGACCCAATGCAGCAGCAGCATCCTGGGGCACACGCGCTGCTCGCCCCGCCCCTGCTTGAGTGGTTCATAAATAACCAAGAGGTTAGTACAGTCTTGTTGTTATTATTATCATTATCAAAAGTGTTCTCGCCCCTAATCGTGGCGCTTAATTCCGGCCCCGGTGGCTGGTAGGCGGCTGCTTGGCGGCGACACTCCGAGCGGCCCGCAGCAACGAACTCTGAATGGGCCCCGTCGACTCCGGTGGCCAGAGGGAGGCTAAGGGAAGGTGTGTCAGGCCAGTTTGTGTATGTGTGGTGTCCGTGTGTCTGTGTTGTCGCCTCGAATTCGATGAGCCCCTCAGAGGAGGGCGACAAAGGCGGCCAGCCTTTGTCGAGGAGGAAACGAGCCGCGCATAGACTAGGAATACTAGGAGAGCGCCCCTAGTATTCCGGCGGCAGTGTGTCCGGCTGGCGACTGGCTGGGCTACTGCTGCTGCTGCTGCCAGTCGAAAGAGGCGGCAGAAGCAGAAGCAGAAGTAGCAGCAGCAGCAGCAGAGTGTGGTCGGCTGGTGAGAACGGTAATAACAACAAACAGCAAACGACCACAATGGACAACATCCGGTGATTAATGGCACCGATTGTTGTTGTTTGGCGCGCGCTTGGCGGAAGTTGCCCATCCACCAGTGGCTCGAGTGTCCGTCAAGTGCACACGCTCGCAAAGGCGTGGACAATCGTTATAGCAGAAGACTAATTAGCACGCCCGGTGCTTCTCTTTGCTGCAACACTCTGCTTGGCCAGAGGACAGTTGTGGGTGGCCACCGACCACTGTCCACTGGCCGATGCACACGCCTATGCTACTGCCGTGTTTTCGGGCTCATCATTTGTGCCAAACAAGCAGCACCACAGCGGCGAGGGGGCGGCCCAGCTCACCGAGGCTGCCAGTCGAGTAGAGCTAAGCTTAGGGGCGCCAACAGTGAGTGGGCGCCCCCAACGAGCAAGACGTATGAAAGGAGGCTGAAAAACGAGAGCCGCGAGAAGACTGTTGAGGAGTGGGGCTCACGGTCAGAGTGTCGCCTTGAGGCAAAACTGGAAGGCACACATAGAGTGTATATACTCACAGACATGGACTGGCCCAGTGAGAGACGAGACTGATCAGATCGAGTGAGCTGATTCCCCTTTATTAGCCCCCGTCTGCCGCTTTGCTGGTCAACACGGCCGATGTTTATCAATGTCGGCCCCAATCGGCGGCTCGACGAGCGCCAGTCTGGGGCCCGTGGCGCCCACACGGCTGGTGACCGTTCGAGCTGACAGATCACGTCGCCCCCTCGCCCCGCTCTGCCCATCTCGGATGCTTAATCTCTCTTTTGTTTGTCGCCGGAGCTGGCGCGCAAACAAAACCAACTAAATCGCCCCAATCCGGCCGGAAGGAAGGCCAATGGGCTAGCCGATGGGGCCCACCAGGCGGCCGGGCGGGCGAGCAATATTGAATGAGGTGGAGAAAAAAGTTGGCCCAAAATCATCGCGGCGTCTCCCTTGTGGCGTCTTGTCTTGATTGGAGTTTGTCGTGTGTGCTCGCTTGTGTGCAATCGTCCTCTCTCTCTCTCTCTCTCTGGCGCTGCTTGGGGCCGATCATCATCATTGTGAATGCAATTCACAGCATAAATATATGAACTCGGCCCAGCTAGCCAGCTAACCGGGCAGCCAACAATGCAGTTCAGTCGCTTTCGCTTTCGACTCGCGGCCGCCAAGTGTCGCTTGGCTGGCCAACATTTTGTCCAGCCAAACTGTGCCACCATTCCACCAGTGACACCATAGCACCACCAGCATTGCACTAACACACTTGTAATTAACTTACCAACTGGGGAACGTGCCCCCCAACAATCCGCGACAACCAACGACCAACTAAACGCACACTTGGTGGCCGCTAACTGTCTGAATTGCAGCCGCCATCCTCAAGTGCCAAATACTCGCCCGAACTGCCCCTGGTTGCTGCAATTGTGCCCGCAATCCAGCAAACTGGGGCCCCAACATCGCGATCTGATTGGCTCGACGCCGGAGCCAGTGGCCACTTCGCTCCGCTCCTGCCAGATGGCTCCACGAGACCAGCGGACCACCAGCAAGATCAGGCGAGATTGGCGGCCAATCTTACGGACACTCAAGCAGCACCACTTACCATCGACTATCAGGAGTACTTTGCCAATTTTGTCGACCGTCCCATTGAACAGAGGCTCGATCTAGACCTGAAGTTGACGAAGAAACACTTTTCTGTAAGTGTCTTCTCTTCTATTTACGATACTTCACCCTGTTTAGGTAAAAGTTCAATGTCTCAAGCCTCACTAGCTCTGAACGATAATAACTGACCTCTGATCTTCGAATTTTATCACGACTTCTATCACTTCATCACGCCCCATTCAGACACCGGACTCGCTGCTCAAACTTCGTTGCAGCTCCACTAAAGCTCTCGTGTTGGCCACCGACTCCATATCGGTGTCTATCTATGCAACAACATTGAACTCGGCCGAGAATATGCACCCAGACGGCAAGTCCAATGACGACAAGATTCCAAACAGAAGCCAACCTCACTCTCAGAGAAATGCCTCAGGTACACTATGGCACAAGAGGCCGGCCGGAGTTCGACTGGGCTCATACAATTCACGCATCTCCTCCGACCACAAGCATCCGATGCCCTCTTCTGAATACACTCACGCCCGTCGCCATCAATCCAGGTTATCCGAGACGCAAAACAACTCTTTCTCATCCCTCGCACCAAGCTCAGGCCTCCTCTTCACCTCAGCAATCACCGTCGCACTATGGCTGCTATGAAGCAAGATCAACTAGTTCTATTAGTAGTCCAATTCAGTTCAATTTGTGACATCTTAACTACTGTGATAACTGAGCAAGATTCAGCTACGGGAGAATTTCAACGGATAGTATACAGGCGTTATGCTTCATCCTAGACTCACTATGACAGGGGCATAGAAGAAGAGTGAATCCTATCGATTGCTCGCTATCGTATATTGGCAAAGGAGCCGTTATTTAATCATAACGATACCCAACAGGAAGGGAATATCTAAAAAATGCCTTTAATGATGAGATTAAAAGTATCATAGTCCATGTGGCAGATCTGCACATATGAAATGATAAGAAAAGTTGATGTTGAATCACGGGTATAAAAAGTGTGCGCACTTTCTGAATCTCTGAGAGGATTTCAATCCCCAAGAATGTATAATCATTCTGTCTCACTAATAACCTCAACTTTAGGACTGTTCAATTTGTTGATCACGTGTTCATACTGTTTTTCTAACAATCGATAGTTGTCTTCAAGTTTGGCGGCAGTCACCTTATCTTGTGGCTTCAATTCCTCCGGAACAAACACATTTGGATCACGTTTTAAAGCTCTGTCGATGTCAATTTTTTGCTTCTGATTTGGTATATTTAGCCTGTTTTTTATCTCGAGCCTGTAAGCTCTATACTCATCTTCGTTTTTCTTGTTCGTTATTCTCAGCTTCAGAACTTCGTAGACCTTTCTCGCTTGTCTTCGACACAGTTTTAGCTTTTCTTGTGCTTCTTTCGCCATTTCGTCGTTCCATCCAGCCATCAATTTATCCGGCTTGAAGGAGTCCAGTTTAAGACAGTTCTTGCAGTCAAGTAAATCGCGCATGGCGATAAATTCTTCATCCGGATCCTCGGCGGTTATGTCGAGCGTTGCGACTTGGTTCTTATAGTAGTTATATATTGTTTGAAGGAGTGTTGTTCCAATGCCGTTTCGTTTGTAGGGGGGCAATATAAGCATTTGAGAGACACGAGGCCTTGTTCTGTCTGGATAAGCAAAGTAACGGTAAACTGTTGCATAGCCGACAAAGTAATATCTGTCTTCAGTGCTTACGGAGCCCGGCAATTTTTCAAACACCATAAAGCAATCCCATCTCGGATCTTCAAAATCAATCATATTTGCTGATTCTATGAACCACATGACTAGGGATTGCATCCTTGCTTGAAATTGATTGAACCCTTCCGTCTTGTGATTAGCGTAGAAAACTTGAAAAGTTTTCTTTTCCTTTGCCGAGGATTCCAGACTCTCATCTTTGGTACTAGCGAATAAGCTTGATACTTTCATCAACCGATCGGGATCACCATTTGAAACCCCAGGGTTCTCAGTTCCATTTGTTTTAGCATCTGAAGGCGTAATGTTGAAAAGCTCGCCGGCTTCCTCTAACAATTCACGCTGGGCTCGGGAAAGATGTGTGCGTCTTCGGTAATTGACTTGGAATTCAGATAACAGATGACCCGGTGGTCTAAACTCTTTCTCTTCTTTTGAACTGACCTCATTTATGAACTGATTTAAATCTTGAGTGTAGTCGATGTCACTTAATACTGGTGCTAGGTTGCTCATGACGTCGTCAGGGTCGATACCATCTTTTTCTTTGCTGAGACAGTCTTCGTAATCAAACTTGACGTAACGTTTCAATCGTCCGGCGGTGTAGAAAAATCTAATGACTGGCCTCTTGTATCCGAATATTCGCTCCGAGTTAACGAAGAATTGGTGAACGAAGTCAGGGAAAAAGGCGTCTGTTCTGATATCGCTTTCCGCCTCCTCCCTATTGTGAACCATCTTCATATAGATGGAGAAGTTTGCGTCATGGGTATAGTTAGAGAAGTCCCTTCCCAAAGACATAATCTCGGCCTCTCTCTCCGTGAGCTCAACATCTTCTTGAGTATCCTGATTGGATGTGTCACTCATGATGAAGAATCTTTTCGATTGGGTATTGGGATATTCTTCTAGGATAATTCTCAAATGGCAAGGTTGATTTGGAGATGTAAGTTGACGTGACTTGGGGGTGATGATGTAAGGAATAACAAAGGAGAGAATTGGCGGGCTCCTAGTCTGAGCTGGCGTAATTTGAAAGACTCGAAACATGGGCAATAGCTTATAAGCGAGCGCTCGCCAGCCGCGTGTGGGCACGCGGATTGCTGTTTATTGCAATCGTGAATCCCGGTGCGAGTCACGTGGGCTGGTACCACCTGAGCTTGTGGTCCCCACATTACTACAACATTGATACCGACCCTGAGGTCAACACCCAGACTGAATCCTTAATTGCAACCAAACATCCGGAAACTGGTTAATCTGTTTATTCGTTTCAGATAACGTCAACATGAAATCAGGTGTCAGTTGAATTCCACCAATTCCGCAACAACCTCGTGATCAAACCTAGATAAGGTTCTATCTATTGAAGCGCTGTACTCTAGAGTTTCTAACTGCTCAAATGGCTGAAGAATTTCGGGTATTGAGGCCGTATGAGTATCATTGCCAGCTCATAACGAAAGGGCAGCGAGCCGACGGACGCAAATTGCACGATTTCAGGGACTTGAAACTTGAGGTTGATGCCATCCGTACCGCTGATTCATCATCACTCGTCAAACTAGGCAACACTAGTCTTGTATGTGGATGTACGACGCAAATCATAAAACCCAAGGTTGGCAGCAATGAACCTGATGATCTCGTCAATATCAAGATTGAATTACCACCTATCTGTTCGGGTCCAACAGGGTATAGAGCGCAAAATACAGCCCACATATTGACTAAGACATTGAAGAACATACTAAATGACACCGATTGCTTAGACCGCAGCAATCTTCACATAGAACAGCTCGATAGTTACTGGTCTATAGATGTCGAAATCGTATGCTTGAATTACGACGGAAGTTTAATTGACGCGTCTCTAGTTGCCATGTTGGCTGCACTAAAAACACTCAAGCTCAAGAGTAACTTAGTTCATGAAGAGAGATATTTTTCGATCAAATGCAATCCAGTTTGTTCATCGTTCGCAATCATCGGTGAAAACTTCGTCTGTGATCCAAATTTAGAAGAGGAGACCATAGCCCAGTCAATTTTCAATATAACTACAGACCCCTCAAACATAAATCTATGTCACATAATCAAACCTGGAGGAAAGGCAATCAATATGGCAAAGCTAAAGAGTTGTATCGAATATTCCAGATCGAGAGCAATGCGCGTTTTTGATTGCTTAGACCAGAAAACCAACGACACTACCAAAATGGACTGCGCCTAACTTAAGGCAAGGAACTGCGAGAAATCTTTCGAAGCATTTGGATCCTAATAATATTTTATTAAATTCTGGCTATTCCTCAGATTGGGAAAGACCATCTATGGAAATCAGTTCAACTTCTGAGTTATCTTTTTTGGATTTTCAACCTTCTTCCTGGCCGCAGCTCGAGCTCTCAAGCGTCTGGACCTTGCAGATGACGACTTCTTACGCTTTGACTTCTTTGTGGGTGGGGCGGGCTGAGGCTGGGGAACTACCTTATCATCACCCGTTTCATCATCATACTCTTCTACATCCTCCTCTTCTTCTTCCTCCTCGCCTTCCTTGAGATCATCCGCACTGTCATCATCAGTGTGCGGCAATGGTGCACCGTAATTCTTGCCAGCGAGTTGTCTGTCGTAGCTTGTGATCTCAAAATCAACAGTTGTGTTCTTGCAAGAATTGCATGCATACTGGAAGTATTTAGAGAGATGCTTGTGGAGTTGGCGTTCACGCGATCCACGTTCATGTAGAACGGAAAGGATGGATTTCAACTGCTGAGAATCAGTAATCCTCCACCACCCGAATTGGAATTGTGGATGTATCTTTCGGGGTTGCTCATATTGCTCCTCTTCTAATTCATCCAGACGCTTCGCCAAATTAGGACAAATCTCGTGTCTCTTGGCGCGTAATTCTTCATCAGTCAATTCTCTATTGGGATCAACCGCTTCATCCTCCACACCCTTCTCTGATGGGTCTATAGTTCCTTTGTTCACCTTCCGTGTGAAATCGCACACCTGTCTCGGTAAAATACTGAACCAGGGTATTGTGGGAGCCGCGAAAGATTCGGTACCCTCCTGCTCAGACATCTCGATATTATTCCTATCACCTTCTGATATCTCACCGTTCTCGACCACCTCACTCTTCGTCTCCTCTTTGATTTCACTAGAATCGACCATATCCTCCTCCTTGGTGTCCATGGCGTCATCATCATCCTTATCTTCGCCCTCCTCTTTGATTTCCATCTCATCGATATCTTTTTGTTCAGTCTTGATGTCGACTTTCTCTGGATCGTTCTGTCCATTGGACTCAGCATTGTTATTGTCGTCGTTATATGACATTTCATTTATGATTCTCTCCTCTTTTTCGTATTCC
>Ga0268247_10000783_pt1 | contig 10141 bp, 7 predicted proteins | sample AgamicOrMae_FD_200245 | JGI IMG/M metagenome (GOLD analysis project Ga0268247, IMG submission 200245) | Agave microbial communities from Guanajuato, Mexico - Or.Ma.e (v2) (version 2) | ecosystem: Host-associated > Plants > Phyllosphere > Phylloplane/Leaf | place: Guanajuato, Mexico | collected... | reverse complement strand
GGCCGCTTGTCGTCGCGCCGGCCAATGAGCCGCGAGTTCGGCCGCCCGCTGCCCACCGGCGCCAACTCGGCCGCTCTCTGTCGCCCGCCGCCCGAGCGCCGCCCCGAAGGCGAGCAAATTAACCTTCCCCCGACAACGCCGGCGCGCCTCTCCGGCCGGCTTCCGCTGCCCACGGTGCCCAGACGGCGAGGCGACCATGTAGCCAGCAAGCCGCAAGACGCCGAGACTGCGAGACTGCGAGACGCCGAGACAGCGAGACTGCGAGACGGGGGCGTGGCGGGCGAGGTGTGAGATCTGCAGGCACAATGGCGGGCCAATTGTGTTCTGGTCGGGCGGGCGCGCCGCAGGATGGGACGAGCTGGGCGGCGAGCTGGCGAGCTGGCGAGTGAGTGTCGAGCGAGCGGCGAGTGAGCGGGCGCCGGGGAGCCGAATTTAGAGCAAGTGGAAGTGGAAGGGGAAGGGGAAGTGGCGCCAGAAGCAGAGAAAGAGGCGGAGGGAGAAAGTGGCAGAGAGAAGGAAGGGAGGAAGCAGAGCTGAGCGCCGGCGGACACTTCGGCGGGCGGACCGCGGCGACAGCTGACAGGAGCAGAGCGCGCACGAATGGCCGAAGTAACGAGCGCGCAAGTGTGGCCAACGCACACAGTCTCTCCTCTGCATTGAGCGCTGCTCTGAGCGCGCCGTCTCCAAAGGGTCGCAGCTCACTGCTTGCTGCTCACTGCTCAGCAATGGACGTTCACTGCTCACTTCTCAGCCGCTCAGCGCTCACTGCTCAGCACGCACTCACTCGCAAGGTGAGCGAGCAGGCGGGGGCGTGGCGAGCGGCGAAAGTCTCTCGGCAACAGTTGGCGGCAACAGTCTGTCGAGCGCAGACTGGGCCGCGCACTTGGCCAGCGAGTGTTACCGTTGCGGCACTTTCACTCTTGGCCGCCCGCTCGGCTGCGAGCTGGCAAGCTGGCAAGCTGCGCGGCGCGCCTCCAGACTGTCTTGGCCGAGTGTGTCTTGGCCGAGCTTGGCGACTCGAGACGGGCCTTTGGACGGCGCCAGTGGATCCGGGCGGCTCGCGCACCGGCCAGAGCAGAGCGCTCAGTGGAGAGGGCTCGGTGGAAAGTGGAGGCAGCTTTCCAAAGGTACACAGTCTCGAGTGGCGGCCGCCACTTACTTCTCGCCGCCAGCGCACGCCTCTCGCCGCGAGCGCCCACTTGCAGCTTGACAAGTCGGCCGACAAACAGGCGCCACACGAGCACGCGAACAGGCGCGCCGAGTTCGCCGCAAGCCAGCCAGCAACAGTCCACAGCGCCACAGCTTCAGCCAGAGCCACGCGCTTGCAGCCAGCTTCAAGAGCTCTCAATCAGCGCCCCACCGGCACCCAGAGGAAGTTCGCCAAGTGTTTGGCAAGAGTTTGGCAAGAGTTCGCCAAGTTCGCCAAGAGTTCGGCCGCGCCACTTCCGCCGCCAGAAGCGCCAACCGCGAGCAGCAGTCGGCGGCAAAAGTGATAGAGAGAGAGAGATAAAGAGTAGTGTTCATCCATAAAGAGAGCGCAGAGACAGATCAAGATGAGATGAGAAAATTCAATTTGAACTCCAGTTCTCAGCTGAGAAGATTATCACTTTTGGTAGTCTTGATTGGCTTGTTCGCAGGGCGAGAAATAGTCTGGTGCAAGCCAAATAATAACAACCAGCAGCAGCAGCAGCAGCAAGCGCAACAGAAGCAGCAACAGTCTCAGGCGGCCGCCTTTCAGTGTCCCGAACAGTTCGGCTACTACACTGACGCGCGCGACTGCACCAAGTACTATGTGTGCGTGTTCGGCGAAGTGCTGCACGAGTCGTGCACCGGCGGCCTCAGATTCAGCCGCGAGCTGCAGACCTGCGACTGGCCGCGCAACGTCGACTGTCCCAACCAGCCCAATGAAACCACCGCCTCCTCCTCCAGCAACAACGAAATAATCACCACCACCACCACAAGCTCAAGCGCCGCCTCAGCCGGAAGCGGAAGTGGCAGTGGCAGCAGCAGTGGCAGTTCCACGGGCACCACGCTGGCCAGCACCCAGTTGCAACAATTGCAACAGCAGCAACAGCAACAACTCAACCAACTGCAACCACTCGCCGACCAGCTCAATGGGGCCACCAGCTCGCTCCAGTTCACGGCCCACCCGCAGCCCCACGGCCACGCCCACTCTGTCCACTCTCTCCTCTCGTCCCAGTCTGTGGCCGGCCCTCAGCTGGGCCCCCACTTGTCCCACTCGCACTCCCAGGGGCACGCCCACGCCCACACGCACCCCCAAACCCAAACCCAGAGCCTAACCTTGGCCCAAACTCAGAGCCACTCGCTGGGCCAAAACCAGCCGCAGACCATCACCACGAGCACCTCGTTCGCCTCGCTGCCCCAGCTGCTGCAGCAGCAGCAGGCCCAGCAGCGCCGGCCCAGACCGCCCAAGCGGCAGAAGATCCCCGGCGCCTCAGCGAGACAGCAGCAGCAGCAGCAGCAGTCGGCGCCCCCGCAAAGTCCGGCGCCCCCAAGGAGCAGGCCGCCGCTGCAGCAGCTGACCAGCTTCGAGCCGGCGCCCGAGCTGCCCCCAGTGGCAACCACGAGCACCGAGTCCAGTCTCTCGGAGACCACCAGCGCCCGCTTCGAGGCCGAGCTGATCACGGCGCTGCACAACGAGCAACAGTTCGACCCCGCGCCTGGATTTGCAGCCCAGCAGCAGCAGCAGTCACAGTCGCAGCAGCAGCAACAGTCCCAAACACAGTCCTCGCAGACGCAGCTCGTGCAGCAGCAGCCAATGCAGCAGCAGCACACGCAGCAGACCCAACAACTGCAGCAACAAACCACGCAACTAGTGCCATTGCCCCAACAAAACACCAACAGAGCTCCCAAACAACACTCCTCAGGGGCCAGCCACGCCCAACTGCAGCTCGCCCACCAAGCACCTTCCGCCCACCAGCACCACCAGCACCAGTTCACGCACCAAAGTTTGAATTTGAACCAGAACTTGAACTCAAACCAAAACATAAACACAAACACAAATCCAAACCTCAACCAAAACACAAACCAGAACCAAAATGCAAACCAGAACCAGAATATAAACCAAAATGCAAACCAGAATATAAACCAGAATACAAACCAACAGCCAGCCAAGAAGCCGCGGCCCACCAACAAGAAGATCGTGGTGGACCACGAGAAGGCGCTGGCCAACAATCGGGCCTCGAGCGAGCCGGCGCGCCGCCCAGACAGTCTCTACTCGACCCCAACGGCTGGCCAGACGGCGGCCAAGTGCTCGGCCCACAAGTGTCGCCTGCCCGACTGCAAGTGTGCGGACACTCTGGTTCCGGCCGCCCTCGACCCCAAGCTCATTCCCCAGGTGGTGCTTTTGACCTTCGACGACGCGGTCAACGATCTCAACTGGGAGATCTACGAGGAGCTCTTCAGTGGGCGCACCAATCCAAATGGGTGTCCCATTTTGGCCACCTTTTACGTGTCGCACGAGTGGACAGACTATGGCCAAGTGCAAACTCTGTACTCGCGGGGCCACGAGATGGCCAGCCACAGTGTGACGCACAGTTTTGGGGAGAAATTCTCCAAGTCTCAGTGGTTCAAGGAGATCAATGGCCAGAGGGAGATACTGAACATGTATGGGGGAGTTAAGATGCAGGATGTGCGCGGCATGAGGGCCCCCTTCCTGCAGATTGGGGGCAACAAGATGTTCGAGATGCTCTATGATGCCAATTTCACCTACGACTCGTCCATGCCCATTTTCGAGAACTCGCCCCCTTTGTGGCCCTACACTTTGGACTACCAAGTGTCCCACGAGTGCATGATAACTCCCTGTCCCACCAAGTCATATCCGGGCGTCTGGGAGGTTGGAATGACCATGTGGGTTGATCTAAGGGGCGGCCGTTGTTCCATGGGCGACGCTTGCTCAAATCCGGCCGACGAGGATGGAGTCTACGAGATGCTGATGAAAAACTTCAACCGCCACTACAAGTCAAACAGGGCCCCTTTTGGCCTCTTCTACCACTCGGCCTGGTTCAACACGGTCCACCATAGACGAGGCTTCCTGCGCTTCCTAACCACCGTCAACTCGCTCTCAGATGTCTTCTTCGTCACCAACTGGCAGATGATCCAGTGGATCAGACAACCAACTCCACTCAGCGAGATCAACTCCTTCGAACCCTGGCAGTGTCCGGCCAAGAACGAGCGCCCGCCGCCCTGCTATCACCCCTCCGTCTGCAACGTCAAGTCCGAGCACGGTAAGTATTCTCCATTTTTTATATTTATATTGAGACTCTCTTGGAGCTCTTTGAAGCAACAGTCTGTGCTGATACTTCAGTCTTAGCAGACTAACTGAAGTCTGCTAAGACTTCAGTCTTGCCAGAGTCTACAGTCTAAGCAGAGACTGAAGTGTCTCAAGAGAGAGCTACAAAAAGCCGAAAAAACAAAACTTCTTCAGCTAGACTTGAGGCAAATTTCCTCTCAAATTTGCCCAAATTTGAGGAAATCATTACGGTCGTAATAATGATAATAATAATAATTATTATTATAATAACCATCTTGGCGAGCTAATAAAAACAACAACAACAGCGCCGCAATTTTAACTAACTCAACAACCAGTGTGGACACAGATTAGCTAACCAGTAAACCTCTTCCCTATTGGGCAACAAAAATCTTCCTAAAAATATTATTATTTCCAAAAAATGGAAATAAAACAGGCACCAGATTCATGAAAACATGCCAACCTTGTCCGGCCAATCAGCAGTACCCATGGGTAAGTGGCATATTCAATTTGCCGCCCGGAGCTTAGCTCTAGCTGGCCAGCTAGCCACCTTTTCCATCATCATCTCTCCATTTGCAGCGCCACTTCCACACACACACACTGGCAGCTCGCCAAAGCTGAAGATGTTAGCTTGCCAGAGCCTACTTCTGCCGGACAACATTTCGGCTCTCACTCTTTCCAGCTGGCGTCCTGCTGATTTCATGGCAGCAGAGAGTGAAAACTCCTCCGCCTTGAGTCCTTGCACACTACTCCTAAGGTGTGCACAGATTTTTCCACCTTAGGATTGACAAAAGCCCACGAGATTTGGGCGAGAAATGGCCCAGAGCTGAGGGGGCTCAAACTCCAGAGAGTGAGAATTTAAGAGAGATATTCTCGCCTTCAACTAGACCGCATTTCTCATCCTCAGTCTTGCCAAATTCTCCCCTCTTATCGGGCCAATGTTGTTTTGCATTCACCTTTAACGAGCTGCCTAGCTTTCGCCCCTATTTATCCACAGAAAGGACAAAGCGGCTTGCTCTTCCTTCTCGTCTCGCTCGCTTTCCTCCTTTCCAAATTTCCACTTTTTCACCACCATTCAAGGTGATCAAGTTGCACAGTCTCGAGAGCCAGATACAGAGATAGAGAACCGAATTGAGCGAATTGAGGCAGAATCCTGCTCTTGGGGTGACAATGTTTGGCCAAGATTGCCAAAGCGCGATCGAGGTTCTCTTGCTCGCCAATGGTCCATTTTGTTGTCCGAGAGCTTGTCTCGTCTGTCTGTCGTTGAATGGGCAAACACTTGTAAACTCTGGCCGCGAGTTGGAAAGATGGAGGCTAAGCTATGGATTGGCGCTTCTTTCCTCTCATTGTGGCTCCTCATGCTCGTCGACACAGCCGGACGTCCGATCGAGACAATGAGATTTTCTACCATCATAAAAGCACCACAAGCGAGCTCGAATCGGCAGCCCTCTGCTTGTCTTGAGTGCAGATTAAGTCCCACTCGTTTGAGCTTAGAGCTGCCGGCCGACTGTTGGCGATGGGCAGTCTCCACCTCCTTCAGCTTATCCTTCTCATAGGCAGCCCCATTCGAAGCTTTTAGCTGGCCAATTTGCGGCCATTCGTCCATTAGTGGTCCTAATCCAGCCCAAATGATTGAACAAATAATTGCGGATATAATCAAACCTTCAACGTCAACAATCTGGCTCCATTCGGATTGCCGCCATTACTGGTGGAGCTATAATAACTGCTATCATCTAATTGTAAACATGGCGGGCCACTTTTGCATGGCCGCCGACAACAATCTCTCTCTTTCGGGCCGGCTCCATGCGAGCGGCATCTGCAGCAGCACAATGCCTTTTCGTGCATGCCTCCCAGCCAGACAGACAGTCTGCAAGCCACTTGGCCCAGTCCCTCCCTTTGACTTGGATGCGTGAGAGTGAGAGTGCCTCTGCACCATTTAATCCAGCTCGTGCCTTAATTAAAACTGCGTCTCGCCAAATTGGCGCCAAAAGGCACCAACTTCACACTGCCAAGGTCCACCACTAACAGATTGCTGACCATTTTATCATTGTTTTCCGCCCCTTTTCTTGCCCCACTTGCAGGTTGGCGCCACTGGCTTCAAGGCGGCAACAGGCGGCTCTTCCTCGTCCTCCTCGTCGGGCGGCAAACAAACCAACGGAAGCGGACGATAGTCTGCCAGAGGAAGCGACAGGCACCCAGGGATGTTGCGCGAGACAAGAGCACCGGCAAAAAGGACAACAATTGGACCAGGAACACTCTTGCCGCGCTCACCTGCCGTCTAGCCGGCTCGGCTGCAACCTGCTCCAATGCAGTGGGCCACGAAGAGAGAGCGAGAGAGCCAAGAGGGTTCGTGCACCACGATGATTGGCAAACATTAATCGGGCAACGATTAATGGTGGCCACTCGTGCTTTTAATTAATTATCGCACTCCATTGGGCGAGCTTGGCGATGGAGAGCAAGTAAGCAAGCGAGCAAGCAAGCAAGTTAGCAATTAGCGAGCGACAAGACGAAGAGAGAGCAAAGGATTCCAAGAGGACCAGTATGCATTAATTTTGTTCCTGTTCTTCCAAGGCTTGAGCTCTCCCGGGGGAGGAGGTGCGAAAGTTGGAAAGATTATTGCCATAAATGACAAAGTGAGATGAGAATATGCTGATAGGCCTAATAATTTTGCCTTAAAAGCGGACACGAAGAAGTACAGATCGAAGACAGAGAGACAGCGAGCCGGCTGGACGCACGTTTCAGCCGCAATGGCAAACTCCGATTTAGGGATCAAAACAAATCAAATCAAATGGACTGAAACAATTAGGATTAATTTTTGAATTCGGGCCACAGAGCACAGGTCGAGTGGGGCGGTGGAAGAGTGAAAGTTGGCCGTCCAGAGCACAAGCGTGTTGCGGGGGACAGAGATTGAGAGTGTTGTGGGCAGGCAAGATAGAGGAAGAGAAGGAGAGAGATGGAACATGACCAGATGGACGGGTTCTGGTGGTGAGTTTTGTGTGATCTAACAATTCCGAAACTCTGGCCGAGCGGCTGGAGGGGGGAAAAGGGGCGTCTAAGGAGAGTCTAATCGAGAGTTTGCATCAACAAACAATGTTTAGTTTATGCAAACTCGACGGCCACCAGCCATCAAGAGGGCGGAAAAGGCGAGAGAAAGGGAATCAAGCTGCCCGCTTGGCGAGGGGAAAATGGCGGCCAGGTTGCGGGCGGGCGGGCGGCTGGCTAGCAAGGCAAAGCAAAGGGACAGACAGTTTGGCCAGAGGTTGGAGATGGCCATCATGTGGGAAGCAGATGGCCTAGAGCTGTGTGGACCACCAGCAGAAGCGGCGGAAAAGCGACGACGGGCATTAGAGGAAAGAGCGATCTAATTGATTAGGCGCCCGCTTTGTGCTTGTTTCACACACACACAGACACACAAGCACAGACACACGGGCAAAGGCACGCTCTCCAAGAGAAAGATACACGACGACGACGACGAGGAGCCTTGTTGTTGTTTTAGCCACCAGGACCAGCAGCAGCAGCACCAGTTGTTGTTGGCCAGAGCGGCCCAATGACCACTTGTTGTGTGTCGAGTTGTGCCGAGTGGCTCGCTCGGCCGCCCGATTGAAGGGAGAGGAAAATCCCATTGGAATTCTTATTCGCATTCACATTGCCATTGCCGGCAAGGCACACACACTCCTTGCTCGTCTGGTGGACTCTCTATCTCTATCTCTTTCTCCGACTTTTGCCAGTTGCCCAAAGGTTCACACGCTCGCCCTCACTCAATGCCGCCTCTTGCCAACTCCAAGAGGGACCATCATTGAAGGCGGCGGTCCGGCAAACCGCCGCCGCCAACCACCAGACAACATCGAAAGCAGCAACAACTACAACACCAACACTAACACACCAACAAGCAGCACACTGTCATCGCCTGAGAGCATTCAAATTTGTTCTCTTTTTGCTACATTTTAAATGCTGTTGTTTTTGTTCCTCTTCGTTGTTGCCGCCTGTCCAGAGCCGCCTGTCCAGAGCGGGCAGCTGACGAGCAAGGGGGAGAAAAAAAGGCCCAGCCAGACAGGAAGAGGTTCGTGAATTAAGTTGCATAGAGGGCAGGCCGAGTAGTGGAAAGGCAAAGGCAAAGGCAAAGGTTCACTTGTAGGCCACTTGTTTGCTCGCTTTTCATGCTCCAGCTTGAACTCGGTAGCTCTAAAACATTGCAACAGTCAGTCAGCCATTCTGCAAGCCAGCCAGCCAGCAAGCTAGCCAGCCAGCTAGCCAACCAAGCGGCCGCCCAGCCAGCTAGCCGCCAGGATAGACCAGAGGCAACCCACACTAATAGCACTCAACTAGAGGGCTAAAATCTGTGTGCTGTAATCATATAAGTTATTTATTTTGTTTTTTCTTAAACACATCCACAAACTTTCTAGGGGATAGTACTAGACGTAGACACATGGACGAGCTCAGAAATAAAGCGGAAAAAAAGGAGGAAGAAGAATAAGAGGGAGGAGAGTAGAAAGAAAGAAAGAAAGAAAAAAAAGAAGAAGAAGAAAAGGATCTAAATGTTGTTTTTACTTGCCTAATTCACTCTCTTTTTTTATATGCATGCTATATTCAAATGAGAGCCAAACTGGCACAATTCTCAGCCCAAAGCTTGCTCGAGTTTTGCCTGCTTGGCTCCCCCCAAATGCAAGAAGAATGAGCACCATGTTGCTGTCTCTTGTCGTTTGCTCTCAACCTTCACTCATTCGTTGGTTCCTTTTATCGCTGCCTAGCTTGCCACTTCTTGTTAGACCATCGGAACCACTAGTTAGTGGCGCCATTGGATCAATCTGCTCGGTTTTATCTTAACCAAGCGATGGAAAACTAGATTAAACACATGCACATATGCACAAGAGACATTTCATTGTGAACTGCTTGAAGAAGCAACAGTTCCCTCGAGCTTAGGTGCATACTTGGCCGTTAAACAGAATTCAATCCATTATTTCCTCTCATTTATGATTTTGTTTTTATTTCCCATAGGCTCAATAAAACGAAACTCTCCTCTCTCTCTCCAGTCCACCAGGGATGAGTTCCAATCGTCCAGAACTCTCTTGCTCACATCTCAACAGGGAACACGCGTCTGTCAATTAAACGAGCACATCTGTTTGACTCTCTCCTGAATGAACATTACCCACCCACAAGCAGATGTGCAATTGAACAATTTTTTCGTCCCTCGATAACCTGAAGTCAAAAACTAAGACAGACTTCCGGCTACAAGTGGCTAAGACAGCATCCAATTGTCCAACAACTGCTGCCTCTCTCTCAGCGTGCCACCATTCCCTGAAAAAGGGGGCAGCTTGTGCCTTCCGTACAAGCTGTAAACGTGGATACGTGAAAGCCTCTCCGGTTAGAAGCCAACCTTATGTCTCGGGTCGTTTGAGAGTTGCGACCATAAGATCTGAAGGAGAAGCACGTCAAAAGAGGGCCACTATCTCAAAGTGATATAAGGATCATCGGTAGATGCCGATAACTCGTTCTTGGCTTCGAGTCGGGCACCTCAGGTTGGGGTCTTAGTCGAGCGCTCCCTATTCTGAGCTGGACGCAAACTCTTGCAACGAAAATAAGATTGCAGATTGGCCTGGTGATGAGAGCGTATGATAAACATGACACAGCCTGGCTCTACTAGGCCTCTCAACCCGAGAGATTATTTCCAGCCAATTCACAGTCGATCTTTTACTGTCTGTTGCATGCAGAGGTTTGAGGTTGATTGATACACAATTAACAAGCAAGTTTATTCAGCGGTATATCCCATCGTGCAAACATTCTCCTGGTTTGAACAATTTGATTCTACACTAAATTCCCCTTCACCTGTTTGGCTTGCTCAATCAAACTGAGGTCTATGATTATGTTTTTTTC
>Ga0268247_10000782_pt1 | contig 10144 bp, 15 predicted proteins | sample AgamicOrMae_FD_200245 | JGI IMG/M metagenome (GOLD analysis project Ga0268247, IMG submission 200245) | Agave microbial communities from Guanajuato, Mexico - Or.Ma.e (v2) (version 2) | ecosystem: Host-associated > Plants > Phyllosphere > Phylloplane/Leaf | place: Guanajuato, Mexico | collected... | reverse complement strand
CAGATTGGAGTTTATTCACTTCGGTTGGTCGGTATTGTTTTTCCTGCTCGCTTGCCGCTTCCGCCCGTCTCTGGGGCGCCTTCTCGCTGGGAATCTTTCGTCTGGCTGCCGGAGGGAAGTCTGAGGGGAGCAGAGGGTAGAAATGCGAGCGCGGCTGATGCAGAAATGCGGAAGGCAGAGAGCGAGAGGGAAGCCAGTGGGTGGTGGAAAGCGGCGCCGACTTGGCCCAGTGCATTGGCACCAAGCACAGTTGGCGGCCAGAGTTTGCTCGCCGCCGGCCAGCTGACAGCGCGGCCAGAGACTAGCTTGGCTGGAGAGACTAGCTCGGCTGGAGAGACTAGGCTAGGCAGTTCGCATCTAACTGGCGCATTTTTCTTCTTCGACCATTGGAGCTCGAGAATGAGCGAGCCCAAAGGGTTGTGGGGCGAGATTGGCCGATTTGGCGTCGTTGTTGTTGTTGTTGTTGTTTGCGCTTGCGAGCTGCTTTTGAGCTGCTTTTGAGCCGCACTGACAGTCCAACGAGCGTGTCAGAGCGCGAAGAGCCCGGGGAGCTCGAGCCGGGCCGGAAGTGGCGGGCGGCCCATCGATGGAGAGAGTGAGCGGGCGAGAGACTAGGATGGGCCAAGTGTCGAGCAGCTGGCTTGCTGGTCTTCAGGGAAGACAGTTAGCCAGAAGGCGGCCGAAGAGGAGCCCAAGAAGGAAGAGGAGCGAGCAAGTGGCAAAGGGCGGCCAGTGAGCGAGGGGCCACTGTATTCATTTGGGCGCATGAAATCGGATGACAATGCAAAATCAACAAAGCGTGAACAACTGATAGATACACCGACAGGCGAGGGCCAGAGGGGCTCAGTTTGGCCGCCCAACTTGGCCACCAGTTCTCCAACTCGAGCTTGCCAACTTGGAGCTTGGCAAGTCGGAACTTGGAACTCTTGCTCGCCGGCGACCACTGACAACTGGCGCCCGCCCGAGACAGTCTCGGGCGGCCCCAACACCTCGGCGCCTGGGGGCCTCTTGGCGCTAGCTTGGCGCGCGGACTCCTCTCCATTGGGGCGCTCTCTGAGGCTCTCTAAGTGAGCTGGAAGGGATCGTTAATCTTCCGCCGATGGATCCACTTGGCTGAGTGTGCGCGCATGTGGCCGGCCAGCAGTCTACGCGACTCAGTCTACGCGTCTCAGTCTGTCTGTATTCCGGCACCAAGTGGGGCCAGTTGGCTCGCCGGCGGCCTCAAATTCCGCCCAACTGCCTCAAGTTTGGCTTCGGTGAAGTCTAGGGCCTCAAGTTTAGGGTCCGTGAAGTGTTCGGCCTGAAGTCTGCAGCTTGAAGTCCGGAGCTTGGGGTCTAGAGTTTGAAGTTTGGGAGTGGAAGTCTCGAGCTAGAAGGCTGCCAGTTTGTAAACTCGCAGCTTGAAAGCGCCGCAACAACGCCGCCAAAATGCGCTTGCTGTTTGCAGAGGAAAACTGGCCGCAAACTGGCTGCAAACCAGCCGCCAGCTCCACTCCACAAGCAGCCGCACCTGAGTGTCCGGCGGGCAGATTTGCTCCAGATTAGGAGCGCGAATTTGCATCCAAAAATAGGGCCCAACTTCAGGGGAATCAGCTGCTCGCTTGCTCGCTCGCTGCAGACAGTGTGCAGCCAAGCTCGGCTTATCCAGTCGGCCCATTCTCTCTCTCTCTCTCTCTCGCTTGCTGTGTGTCTTTGTGTTCGGCTCGATTTGGCACGCAACTGCGCCTCTTGCCTGATTGATTGATTCGGCCCCCCCCCTTGCAGCAAACTCGCTCGCCCCAAGCTCAGAAGGGGCCCAATTGGCGCACCTCAACACCCGCCCCTCACCTTGGCGGCCCTGGCTTGCCGGGGCCGAGCAATCCAGCGCCGCCGAGCGAGCGTCCCACGAGTGCCAGTGGGCGGCCCGTGCGGCGCGTGTGGCCGATTTCCGGCCGTCCGCCCGCAGCTGCGCGCCCTTCGTAGCGGCTCAGCTTAGAGCTACCCTTAGGGCAACCGTGCAGAGCAGACGCACTGCACACAGTTGCGCGGCTGGCCCGGAACTGGAGCCTTGCCAGTCGAACCAGCCGAGCTCTCTTTCTCTCTCGCTCGCTTTGGACTCCTTCCGGCGGGCCGTCACTGAGCAGACGCGCTGGGCGTGCCGCAAGCAGCGAGCAGCGCCTGCACACAGCTAAGCTCGCCCGACGCAACTTGCTTGGCGGGCGCGTTAAGAATAGAGTTTCAGGCTTCAGGTCTGGCCTGAAACTGTCTCGTCCTTCCACTCAGATTGCTCCCGATCGATTAGGCTGCGTTGAACAGCCGCCCAGCTCGTGCGGGCGAGTTTGCTCGCCCACGAACAGGTGGCGGCCGCCAGTTGGCCTTCCGGGCGCCTCTCGACTTCTGCCAGCTCCTTTTCGACTCCTCCGGCGCCTTTGCAGAATCCTCTGAAGCGGACGGAAGGCCAGCCCGCAAGGACGCAGGTCCACGAGTTCCGCCTTCTTGGTGCAGCCTCTTAGGTGCAGCTCACTGTCTTCCTGGGGCCTTCTTGGGCCCCTGAAAATGAGGCCCGAAATGGAGCCAAATGGTTACCACCTTGCGATTGCCCGCCAGTCTGGCCGCCTTTCCACTCGAAAGTGACGCCCAGAGCGCAGCTGTTGCTCGCCCAGGCCTGTCACTGGGCGAGGCAGGCGCTCTTCCGGCGGATTGGCCGCATTCGGCGCGCCAAGACGCGCCAAAACGCCTCCCCACCTGCTCTCAAGTGCGACGAGGCTGGCCCGCCGCGCCCGAGGTTTGACGAGGGGGCGTGGCCCGAGCGGTTCCGCAGAGTGTGTGCGGCGAGTGTGCGGGTTCGGTGGGGCCCGCCGCGCGTCAGCGGGAGGCGCGGCCTCCCGCAGAGTTTGGCATTGGGCGGCTGGACTCGTCTGGAGAGGACAAAGAGGAGGAAAGAGCTTGCGCTGTTGAGGCGGCGAGCTGGCGAAGAAGAGCGGCGAGCTCGGCGGGCGAAGCGAGGAGCTTGGGGGAGAAAGAGTTCGAAGGAGAATGCTCGAAAGATGGATATTTGGTTGGAAAAATTCTCAAAAGGGGCCCATTCTTCCGGCCGGGCTCGGATTTCATATTCAAAAGTTCCATTAATTAGCCCGATTTTCGGCCTAATGAAGCTCTGGTGCGCAGCTTGGCAAGTTTAAAAGCTGGCAAGCTCGAAAGCTGGCAAGCTCAGAGGCTGGCAAGTTCAGAAGCTTGGCCGCTTCTGGCTCGAAACTGTGCACCAGACGAGCCAAGAGGGCCACTTTTTGCCGCGTATTGTGCGCCGGAGATAAGTGAGAGTGCAAATTGCGCAAGAGAGCGCCGCGCAAAGTGTGTTTTTTGCTCCACTTCTGCGCCCAGACAGCTCCAATTGGGGCGTTTTGCTTTTGTGCAGGTCCAAACGGAACTGCACAAAACTGCAAGGAAGCGGGCGCAGCTTAGAGCGCGCCAGAGAGCACCAAGCGAGCCCCAAACGAGCCTATCTGCTGGGCGAGGAGGAGGCTGGGCAGTACAGGCGGTCTATTAGGCCGGTCGGAGCGCCAAAGTTGCAAAATCAAATGAACATAACAAGATAATAATCGCCGGCCGGCGGCCCGAAATGAGTTGTAATGGTTGTCTTATTTTCACTCACTGTTTGGCTGTGGAGAATGCCGTAGAGAACGAGCGAGCAGGCACAGAGAACGCCAGAGAGCCAGAGACACTGTTGAGTGTGTTCAGTGTGTGGCAAGCGAGCGGCGCCAAGACGGAACGGAAATGGCCCCAGCTGAGCGCCAGGCACATGGAGCTCATTTAAAGTTCCGCTCCGATACTTGTGGAGGGCGCCTTTTTGGGGCCCAAATTTGCCTGGCTGGAGGCGCCTCGTTGGACTGTGGGGCCAGAGCCACAGGGGAAAACAATGGGCCCAAAGGGTGGCTTTCGAGCTGTGGGCCGAGTGGGGGCGCCCAAATGGCCCCCAAACAGGAGCCAATCACGTCCAGCGGGCGACGTGGGCGCCAAACTTGGGCCATCCACTTTGCAGTGCGTGCGGCCCAGTGCAAAGTGGAGACTGCTATCCGTGGACTGCTATCCTCTGGCCACTGGCTAGTGGCTAGTGCACAGCCCAAGCGCACAAATGAGCGGCACGTGCATCGGACTCGCCACTGTCCTGGGCCAACGAGCCGCGCCGGCTGCCGAGCCCATTTGGGGGCCAGCCAGCAGCAAGCAGTAGAAAGCAGAGAGTTAAGAGGAAAGAGTAAAGAGTAAAGAGGGAAGAGCCACCAGCAACTAGCCACCGGCCACCGGCCACCAGCGAGCAGCCAAGCGACCATTTTACGCCGAGCAAGCAGCTGGCCGCCATGGCCGAGCGCATCAAATTATATCGGCGCCGCCCGGCTGGTCACTGGTCGGCGCTGGCTCCTCGGCCGCAGGATCATTTGGGGCCCAAATTGGCACTCCGGGCGAGCAGTGGGGGCCAGTTTGGGGGCCAGTTGGGCGCTTAGGGTCAGCTCGCGGAAGAGCAGCGAGCCGAGCTTGCCAGCGAACAGTGGGCGGCGAGCGCGCAAATGGGAACACTGGCGCCAAGTGGGCTCCACTTGGACGAGCAGGACTCTGATTTGAACTCGCAGGCCGATTCTTCTGGCTCATTTGAGCTCATTTGTGTGCCCTTTTCGGCTCGGCCAATGGATCCTAAGGGTCCAGAGCAGTGGTGGAGCTGGTTCGAGGCAGCCAGAGAGCGCGAGTTATCTGGCCCAAGTGGAAGGTCAATGAATTTGTTGTTGGCCGCCGAGTGGATTTGCTCCTCGTCCCACTGAGCTGCTTGTTCTTCTCTTTGTCTGATCTTGCTCGCTTGTTTGCTCGCTCGCTCGCTCGCTAGCTTGCCAACGACAACAGTCTTGCACGAAGAAGAACAGGAAGTGGGCCAGCCAGCCAGTGAGCCGGAGAAAAAATAACACGAGTAACAAGAAGAAGAACAAGGCCAAGAACAAACGATCGAGCCGGCAGATAAATTCCAATTGTTTTCACACAACTCATTAAGTAATAAACTGCGCCACTGGACCGGCTTGCTTCCTACTTCTCTTCCTCTTTGCTCCCTCCAGCTGTACGCTGGCCAGCTCGCTCTGTCCAGCCCCACCTAAGGTCTAGCCACTGCACAGCGAGTGGCGGCCGCTCGACAATCTCGTTCCATCATTATTATTGTCCACTGGGCCCCCATTTCGCGTCCACTGTGCGCCCCACTGGCGACCCACTGCTCTGGCTGGGCCGCCAACAGGCCTCGGGGCGCCGCTCGGGGCCGGCTGGGAGGGCGGCGAGCTAAGCTGCGGCCCCTTAGGAGCGCCCGCATGCTCTGTCTGGCTGGTTGGCGAGACGCAGCTGTGCAGAGGCGCCCCACTGGAGCAGCTTGGGTGCAGCATTGAGGCAGTTGAGCTGAGCGGCCGCAGTGTACAGTGCACAGTGCACAGTGCACAGTGCAGGCAAAGAGACAGACCCAAAGACAGAGGCAGAGACAGAGGCGCACTCGCACGGCTCACTGCAGCCCAGCGGCCCATGCGAGCCGGCGCCTAATCTGCCGCGCCCGCCGACTAATTCGAGCCGCCCTGCCAGTCGGGGCGACACTTTTCCGGCCTTCCAGAGCTGCTTCCACTGGCGCCGCTCTGGCGACAACAAGCCGGCAACAAGCCGCACAGCAGTCCCACTAAAACGACGACAACCACCAAAACAACAAGCCCACCGCAGCAAAGGGCAACCACAGCTCAGCTCAGCCAGCGGCTCAAGCCCCAAGCGCAGCTACCAAGCTGGAGGGCTTGTTCTTATGCATGAGCCAACTAAAGCAACTAAATTCAAATGTTTGCCCAACACTTTACGGGCGGCCAGCTCGTCCAATTGAATGGCGACGTGCCAGCCAGAAGGCACGAAGAGCGCACGGAGAGCGCCCAGCCAACTGTGCACCTAGTCTCAGGCCCCACTTCCCGCCGGCAAGGCTTGCCAGTGGCGGCAAGCTCCCACTAGCAAGCTCACAACCGCCAAGCTCCCCCAACTGGCAAGCTTCCGACTTCCGAGCTCCAACTTGGGCGCCAACCTCTGGCCCCAAGTCCAAGCTGGAGCGACGCAAAGCCGATCGACCAGCGCCAAGCCAGCGCCCAGTCTCACTTGCTCGCTCGCCAATGGGCACTAATTTGCGCCTCCTCAAAAGGCGGCCCGCAGCTGAATGGGGCCAGAGGGGCGCAGAGAGAGGAAAGAGGGAGGAAAAAGGGAGGAAAAGGGCGAAAAAAGGGGCAAAAAAGGGCCAAGTTCGGCTCGATTTAGCCGGCCAGCTGTGGATTTCGAGTCGCCCAACTCGGCGGACACTTCTCCTCGTTGGCCCAAACCAGAAGGGCGGCCCCACACACCGGCAAGACGCCAGAGACTCTCCCCTCTAGTTGGCTCTCTCCAAAGGGGCAGAGTTGGCCCGCCAAACGCTCGCCCGGGCCGCCCAATTGGAGGGACAACGTGACTTCCGGTCGGCTTGGAGCTCGCCCGCTGGCTCGCCGTTCGGCCAAGCTGCTCGTGCAGCCCGTGCAGCTCGGGCGACTGGGGCGCCAGTTTGGTGGCCCACAACAGTCTGCGGAGGGGCCCAGTGAGTGAGCTTGCCGAGCTTGCCGAGTGGTCGCCGCCCGCTGATGACCTGCGGCGTGGGCGGCCCGCTTTGTGCCTCCAATTGCTCGATCCTCGTCCGGCTGGCCCCCCGCGAGCAGAGCTCCATTGTCCGCTGGGTGCGATATGACGCCGAGCTTCTGCCGGAAAGCGGACCTTGGCCCACTGGAGGCCACACACGAGCAATGCAATCGGAGCTCGCCCGCCGCCTCCAGTTGCACGCACTCCAACTGCAGGCCTAGCCCAACTTCCGGGGGCCCCCTTTGTCCACTGACGAGCCGCCGCCAGAGCTCATTTGGCCGCCGGCACACTCCATTGGGGGGCCCATTTGGGCTCAAGTGCCGGTTTTGCAATTAGCGTGGCCCCAAATGGCAAATGGGGGCGCATCTTAGGCCTCGTCTGGGGGCTCTCAAATGGACACTCTCTGGACGAGCTTTGGAAGGGCCCCATTTTTCCCCTTTTCCAGCAGGTTCCCCTCCATTCCGATTAGCTGGAAACCAATCTGTCTGGCTTCCCGTCTTGGCGGCGCGACACTTTTTGGGCCACACAAACATTCACAGACTTCGGCCGGCCAGACCTTAGCTTAGACTTTGGCATGTACTCAGCCTCAGAGCTCAAGTGTCCCAAGTCTCGCCGGAGATTGTGTGTAATCCGAGCCTCCTTCTCCTTCATCTTGTCATCTTTATTCAGCAGATTATTCGCCACAGCCCGTCTGGCGCGCGTCGAGAAAGCGGCCCAAAAGGCGCCACAAATCGAAGCCACACACAAGGAGGAGCGGCTCTTGCATAACAATGAGGCTCCTCTTGGGCCAATTTGGCCTGGAGCTGTGTTAAAAAAGGCTGCAAAAGTGGCTGAAAAAGTGGCAAATTTTCCACCATTTGTCCAACAAGCATGAATGCTTCTCTCTCCACTTGAAAAACTACTCGATACGCACCTGTTTGTTTGTTTGTTTTTCCTTCTTCTAACTCTTGTTTGCTTCTGCCTTGCGGCAATTTCTGGCCCAATTTTGGCCCAATTTGGCACTCCTTCAATCACTTGCTCAACGACGACAAAGCAGCCCCAAAAGAGGCCCCAATTCTTCCTCTACAGTTGGCAACTTTTCCACCAGAAACCAGTTTTGTCTCCTCGTCTTTTCAATATTCAGCCCATTTAGCACTTGTTTCCACTTCTTCTCTCAACTGCCAGGCTTGTCTTGAACGCCAAGCTTAGCTCAATTGCCAAGCTTCTATTGAATGCTAAGCTTAGCTCAACTGCCAAGCTTGTTTCCAAATTGTCGGCTGCCAATTTGGTCACTGGAATTGAATGATCGAATTACTGGATTTTGATTGAATCATCATTTAATTGAACGCGCGCACACCTCACTGCTGAGCTGCACAGACTGACTCTCGCTCATGGTCGCCCTCAAGCGAGCGAGCGAGCCAGGGAGACCTCCCACGTGCAAGGTCCAGCTTCGAAGCTGCACCGAAAATCGCTCAACCTTAGCTCGGCCGCCAAAAACTGGGACCACTTTGCATGACGCTCCTCAAGTTCCAGCCACACTCTTTCCTCTTTGTCTGTACCTTTTTCGCCTTGGCGCCCACTTCGAACCAACTCTCGAACACTTCCTGCTGCTTGTCTTGGGCGAACAATCGCCACTCTTCCAACGCCACAATGGAGCACCAAATGCACCCTCACCCTCGCTCTCTCACTCGCCTTTTGTCCCCCAACGAGTGTGGCTCATTTTCCACTTCCGGTTCTGGGCCAACTTCCGGTTTGAGGGGCCAGATTTTTGCAGCGCAGCAAGTGAATGTGTGTGTGTGTGTTTGTTTGTTGTGCTTGCTTGGGAGGTGCAATGGACAATGGTTGGCGCAGGATTGGCGCTAGTTGGCGCTAGTTCGAGCCGAGTGGAGGCCAGACTGTGGCAAGAGCGCGCTTAGTGTGCTTAGTGTGGCACACACACTGAGGTCTGGGGAGCGCCGGCGAGCCAGCTTGGCGGCTTGGCGACGTGCGGCTGGCTGGCTGGCTGGCTGGCTGATTGCGGCCCAACAAAAACACAATCGGCCGCCCAGAAGCGCCCAAATGCGCAAGCTCGCAAGGTGTGTGCGTGTGTGTGTGCGCCTGTGTCAGCCGGAGGCTTATTTATTGTTGTTGGAGCCCCAAGAGCGGGCGGGTTTTGTGTGGCGGAAATATTGAATATCCCTTGGGTCTGGGCGGGGGCGCGAGTGCGCCTGCGCGACTCGAGCTCTCCGCTAGCGCCCTCTGGCGAGCGCGGCCGCCAACTTCCGCCCGGGCCCACTGGGCGCCCCTTTCGAGCTTGGGTCTCGCTCCAGTTCGTTCCAGTTAGTTCCGGCTCGAGTCTGGGCTCACGTGTTGAGCGCCACACAGTCTTGCGCGGGCTCACTTTCGCCGGCGAGCTGAATGGCGAGCTCTCGCCGCTGGGCGGCCGTGTTTTCGCGGCCGCCCAGCAGAACTTCGGCCGCCCGGAAGGGGCGCTAAGGGGCGCCAAATTTGGGCCCAATTTGTGTTTACTTAATCGTGTGTGGCTCCACCGAGCGCGGCCCCTAAGGTGTGAGAGGCGCGCTCGGCTCTCTGTAGCACCCGGAAAGCTGGGGGCACGTTCGCGGCCGGTGCATTGAGACCAAAGTGGAGCCCAAGTGGAGCCCATTGTGTGGGCACGCTCGTCCCAGTCTGCGGCGACCTTTCGCTGACCAGCCCGGCCGCCTCGGCGCTTGCTGCTCGTGCTGGCCCACTGCAGACTGGAGACGAGCTCCACTTAGTTGCTCCACTTCCAGCGAGCTCGCCGCAAAGGGTCCAAAGTGGGCGCTCTTCCCGGATCGATATCCAGCCAGAGCGGAGTGGGCGCCCTTTGGCAAGCGACCCACCAGCTGCGTGCGTGCCTCCCAGACACTGGCTCTCTTCGCGGCCAGAGCCACTCGTTCTCTCATGGAGCGTGTCCAAATGGCTGGCAGCTTGGCGGCCGCAACTGGCGAGTTTGCCTCGCTCGCCGGCCGCACCTAGACCGCCGCCTCGAGCCCCTCTGGCTGGTGGGGCTCGCTTTCCGAGGTGGCCAAAAAGAGACCATGAGAAGGGGAGCACCACTTGCGCCCGGGCATCACTTACACGGGCCCCAAACGCCACTCACTTGTCGACTGTCATTCGAATTTGCATCACCAAGGCCGCCGGCTCGCCACTGGCCATCAGTTCTGCGCTCGCGCAGGCACGAGCTCGCCAATTGAAGCTGTGGAGCTCGCCAAACTCTCGTGGAGCAAAAACTAAATCACCAAGCGGCCGGCCAGAGACGAGCTCTGGTCGCCCAGTGCGCCACTGTGAAGCAACGTGAAGAAGCGCCCCAACAGAGCGCCTGACAGGCCGGCTCATTTGAATGTCTTTTCGGGGCCTGTTCGCGGGCTGCCGCTGGGCGCTGATGGTTTTCCTTCAACTCAGAGCTCTCTTGTTGCCCTTTTCGCTGCCTTTATGCTGCCTTTTGGCTGTCTGAAAGTTGCAGCAGGAAGGGAAAGGGAAGTGGAAGAGGCAGAAGATGAAGTTTGTTTCGTCT
>Ga0268247_10000781_pt1 | contig 10154 bp, 7 predicted proteins | sample AgamicOrMae_FD_200245 | JGI IMG/M metagenome (GOLD analysis project Ga0268247, IMG submission 200245) | Agave microbial communities from Guanajuato, Mexico - Or.Ma.e (v2) (version 2) | ecosystem: Host-associated > Plants > Phyllosphere > Phylloplane/Leaf | place: Guanajuato, Mexico | collected... | reverse complement strand
CAGGTCCCAACTCTGACTGATTCCTTCTTCTTGATTGAGACAACTTGTATCGTAAGTATTCATCTGGCCACTGTGTCACCAAATCAGTTCTTCACTGTCGATAAACTATCAACAGTATCGAACTAACTTCCGATAATCTTTGCATGAAACAATCCCCACAAATCGTTTCCTCAATTGATAACTGAACCAAATTTAAAATGTACCGAAATTCAAATGCAGATTTGGTTTTCTCTTGAACTGATTGTCAGATTTGGCGCTTGTCCAAGTAAAATTGCCTTCCTAAAAGACATAATGAATATCATAGATTTCGTTGCAATCGTTCCATACGTAAGTATGTCATTTCCTCTCTGGACGAGGGCAACCAAAAGAGAGGAGCAAACTAGAATTTGACCCTCCTGAACTGGCCAATGTTGAGACCACTCAAAACTGGCTCACTGAGGCAATCAATTCAGCCTCAGTGCAGGTGGACATATGAGAACGGAGACGGCCAAAAAAGAGATCCACCAATACGAAGTTTTACGTCCCTCTTCTCACTGGATGTCTTTGGTTTGGTCTAATGATATCCAATGATATTCGAGGGCTCTTGATCAGAACGATCAAAACCATCTGATCATGAAAGAGCTTTCTTGTTGTGCTAGATTAAATTCAAAGAAATTAGACTGACCGACGATTTGCAAATGAATCACGCCTAATGAATCGCATATAATCTCCAGTTCATCACATTGGCCACCATAATTGCAGACAAACGTGAAGAGGAGCTCAAATTGCGCCTAACTGGATCGCAAATTTTAGCTGCTCACCAACAGGGCACCGAGTTGTTTTCGTCGAGCACCATTTCAGGAGGCGGTCTCACATTAGGACAACAGCCAATGGACTTAGGAGGGAATAATGTTGGAAATTTCCAGCAACAACTCGACCCCTTGGCCTCTGCGAGAGCCGCTGGATCGGCTCAATCCAATCAGGCAATGTCTTTGGCCATTTTGAGAGTTATTAGACTAGTTAGGGTGTTTAGGATATTCAAATTGAGTCGCCACTCGAAAGGGTTGCAGATTTTAGGCCGGACCCTGAGGGCTTCAATGCGCGAATTGGGCCTGCTGATATTTTTTCTATTCATTGGAGTGATTCTTTTCAGTTCGGCGGTCTATTATGCCGAGGCGGACTCAGAAAAGTCCAATTTTAAATCAATTCCCGATGCCTTCTGGTGGGCAGTGGTGACCATGACAACGGTTGGCTACGGAGATATGAGACCGGTGGGCGTTTGGGGCAAGATAGTGGGCTCAATGTGTGCCATTGCGGGCGTGCTAACCATTGCTCTTCCAGTGCCGGTCATTGTGTCAAACTTTTCCTACTTCTACCGTAGGGAGAACGAAAATGACGACATGACGATGGGCGAGAACCAGCACGTGACTGCTTGCCCTTACATGCCAACCCAATGTCCAGCCTCGATGGACTTGAGTCGCAGGCAACACCAGTCGAGCTCGCAATCTGACCACTCGTCAGACGGCTCAGCGGCCGCTCGTTCGGGATCGCCCGCTGGAGTATCGCGATCATCCAGCTCCTCGTCTTCGCCCTCCTTTTCCTCCCTCACCCAAGGCTCTGGTGGCGACGTATCGAGACGAGTTTCGGTGGCCAGGAGTGGGGCCCAGGAGGAAACAAGTAGCCAGAAGCGGGAAAAGAACGCCCAGCCTACGACGAGCAAAGCCGAGGACAAGATACAGAAGAGTAACAAAAAGAAAACAACGGGCAACAACGAAACTGGGAGGAGTTGCAGCAAGTTGCACAAACACTCGTCGGCGGAAGTGCACCAAAAGTCAAACGAACCGAAACAAAAACAGGAACCAACAGACCAATTGGACTCGACTAGTAGCGAACAGAGAGTTCCAGTTAAGGTTGCGAAAGCTGGCTCCCATTCGGCCAGGAAGTCGGTTTGCGGGCCAAGTGGGGGAACCTCAGGTACAGTGACGCTGAGCATGCCCGGCTCGAGGCGTCCAAGCAAGAGGAGCTCGATTGCCGTGAGCATCAGAGAGGAAGGTGGCCCGGCGAACACTTATGCAATAGATTCAATGAACATGGTGCCCACTTTGGACGCCTCGGCCGCAGTTAGTCCGACGACCCACCTGATTGACCTGTGCGCCAGTCCCGTGGCTCTACCCCAGGGCCGTTCTCATCGGTCGGTTTCCTCGGTGGGCCTTGGAGTGCCTATGTATCCAATTGCCTCCAGCCAGCCGCGCAAATACTCAAACTACATCCTCATTGGCCAGCCTCCACTGCAACAAATTCAGCAGCCAACACCGGCGATCGATGTTGCCACTGGCCCCGAAAGCCACGCCCAAGCATTGAGCTCGGGCTCTTCCGGTACCACTCAGACAAACAAGGGACACCAGTCAAGAGTGGTGCCCTCAAAACAGGCAACCAGTGGCAACAAATCAAAGGCCGACCAGCAAGCCGAGATGGAGCGACCAACTTCCGTAACTGTAACCTTGCCCTCTCCGACAGTGTCCAAGTCGAGTGGCAAGGAAGAGGAGGAGTCCGAGATGGAGCTGCGGCCGCACAGTTCTGGCGAGCAGAGCAACTCCAAAGGTAGACACATCAGGCCCGCCCATGAAGAGGGGACGAGAAAAACTCCCAAGAGAAGTGAAAGCAGCCAACCAGCAGCCGCCTTGTCGCCAGTCGAAAAGCTCCTTCCGCCTGCCCCGCCGCCGCCCCCTCCGCCGCCGCCTCCCCCTCCATCGGTTCCGCCGCTGAGTCAGCAGCAGCAGCAAATAGCTGGCCACCACCAGTTGGGGCCCGAAGATAGGGCTATGTTTGCCTACTCGCGCTACTCGCTGCCCCATCTTATGGCGCCTGGCGCTCTGCCGCTCCGACAAAGCGGCGCCAATTTGGTGCCCACCAGTGTCCAGCAATCGGGCGTCCTGAGCGAAGTGGCTGCACCACAGTCTCTCGGCTCACATAGTGACTCAGCTCAATCGATTGAGCTGCATCAACAGGTGCCTTTCTTGCCCTTCGTGAATCCCTACAACGCGGCTTACTCGGCGGCAGCCTATCCGCTCGAGTTGCAGCCTCTCAGCATGCAGCTGGCGGGCCAAGCAACAAGCGAACAATCTAATGAACGATCCCACCAGCAACAGTCGTTGCCCGCATTCCAGCCAGTTTATCTTAATCCGGCTATCGCAATGCAGCAGCAGAGGAACTTTTACCAGAACTTTTCCAACCTGGCTGTTGGTGTTGGGGGCCCAAGTGCGTTCGTGCAGCAGCGGCTGGGACCATCTGGTTTGTCGGCTGGTGGTGGACTCGCGCTGAGTGCTGCACGCCGCTTTCAGCAGCACAGACCAACAGTTGCTGACCTGGAACTTTCTGACAAGGGAGCCTTTTTGGCATCGCTACGAGATAACCAACTGAAACAACAACAGCTCAGAAGGAGACCCGGCTCAGCCAGTCTGCTTGGAAGCGGCACAGATCATAACAGTAACAATGGCACCAACATTGGTACCATCAGAAAACAAGAGCTCGTTAAAGCAAGCTCCAGCTTGTCAACTCACAATGTCGAGCAACCGAGAAGGCACTCCGATATCGTCACCTCGGCAAGTGTTAAAATCATTCCAGGTGAGCGACATCCTGGTGGCGTGCAGGACGAGGAGTCGAGGAGCAGTTGTGGCTGAGCAAAAACGGATCCGATTGCTGACAAGTAGGTTTAGACAATTGGCTTTTTCCCTTTCTTTTTTGCGAAGAATCACTCAGGAGATTTGAGAAGTAATTGGACATCAGCCGAGAGAGGTTGTTAGCAAGGATTCAGCAAACATTATGGATTGATCGAGACACCCTACAATCGAATGTGCGAAGTCCATTCCCATGTCACCTATCGATGTCGATAGGTGACATGGGATGTCGAAGGTCAGCAAGCAAATACAACGTGAGGCATGTGATTCAGAAGGACGAGGATCCTGCTGGCGAAATTCATCAGCAGTATCCCTGAAGGTCTGATCGAGGATGTGTATCTATCTTGAGCGGCAAATTTTACAGGTTTGGTAGACCAACTGCCAAAACTGACCAACGGCCGAGGGAGATGCTGGCCAGGCATTTGTTGAATTGGAGTGCTCTCAACATCACTTTTAGGGCGCCCGTTAGAGCTACACGAAATAAAATCCAGGGTCCAGGATAGGCCTCTAAATAGACGAGCAGAGGATTGAATGTTCGCAAGACGAACCTAGAGACTCACCGATGAGCTTCAATTGGGGCTCGACTAAACTTCAGATCCGAATCATCCACAAATTGAAAATCTCTGTTCTCGCGTTCCAAGTTTTCTATCTAGATAGATGTAACTTCAGTTTCGATACGTCCAGTCTGTCGTCGTGGAGGAAGTTGTCGAGTAGTATCTTAGGCCCCGAAATTGAACTATATCCATATGATTACCCACGCTTGTCGACCTACCACCCCGGATCGCATCCAGTACAGATGCAAGGGTCAAACAGCTGCCTGCATATCCCGTCTCCAATGAACGGATAGGTCGAGAAAGGCTGATAACTCATTCATTTCAACTGCTATGTGTTGAGAATGCTTCGTCATGCTCATCGGAGTGCCAATCGAGAACGGAGGCTTGGAGGTACACTTGGCTCGATATTTCGTCTTTTGTTCAGTCATTTTAACGTGGATACGTTTGAGATTTTGATTTTGACAATTTGTTACGGAAGTTGTAACAGAAGTAAACGTCGCCGCTTACTTGTGCGTTTCGGGACGGACAGCACTATTTCTATGCCGGGTCTAGCCGCGCCTTCGTGTCTTTGTCCGGCTGAATGTCTGTAGGTAGCATAAATCTCTTACCCGATGCGCACATTTAGTTGGTTTGGTTGGTCTACCAGACCAACCAACCTTAGCCCTCATGATTTGTGCTGAGATCTCTCTAGCCGCGCTCCTTCAAATCGGCTCCATTAGCAAGGAGGGCTAAATGAAGTTTGCACACTCATTCCAGAAGGGGATCGCTGTTGATCGCACGCCTACTTCTATTGGTTTCACTGTCGCTCTCATTTATTCATAGATTAGCTAGCAGCCCGCTGCTCCGCATGCGGATTGGAGCAAGAGAATGACAAGGATAGAAATTGTTGCGATTGCCCCTATTGGATCCCCTATTGGAGCAGCAAGAACAGAGCACTCTAAAGGAAAACTATTGCCGACTACAATTTTTTTTCTACCACTCCGAGCGACACCTGGTGCCACGCCATCAGCGTGAGCGAAGCAGTGCCATCAGCACCAGCGAGGTGAAGCTTACACGCGTACGAAGGCCCTCCGCCACAAGAATTGAAGGCACAATGCGCACCCACTGCAACAAGTGGGCATCGATCATGCATCGAATCGATGCAGCTACAAGGTGCCCCACATGTACACTGTATGTGTGTTGAGATTAGGGATGTGACTTTTCAGGGCGAAAAAGGCACAATTCTGGGCGGAAGCCCAAGAATTTTTAGCATCTCCAGGAGCCAGTTTGGAGCTGTTTCAACCCGATGTTTACTCTGCACTACGAATGGAACTTTTCAGAGGAAAAAAGTCACAATTCTGTGCTGGGCATTGGGCCCAAAAAGGCAATAATTCTGGGCGGAAGCCCAGGGATTTTTGATTATTCCCGGGAGCAAGTTTGAAGCTGGTTCAACCCTAGGCTACTCTGCGCAGGGTGGGGTTCTATGCCTGCAAATGCAGCGAATTACCCGCATAAGTGAATCCTAAAAGCGCATTATCTGGGCTTCGCCCAAAAAATTGAGCTCTGTCGGCAGAAATGAACAATTCAGTTTTTTTGGGTGGGATTTTGGGACCCAGAAAAGTCTCATCCCTAGTTGAGATATACGAAAGGACTCTGTCGGGCTCAGGCACATTACCACGCCCCTTCTGCACTCGCGGTCTGCGTACCGCACTTTGCCGTGTATATAAAGCACGCAGCGCACAATAAACCTTGTAGTCTTGTCATCAAACTTAACAGGTTAACAGCCAAAAGCACGGCTCGCCTTTTTAGCGTAGTTTAGGGAAATTCGTTTCACTGTTTTTTCTTATCTGTCTAATTTATGGAAATTGAGACAATGGAAGGGAGAGGCAATGAGTTGAAGTATCCTACGTTTAGAGGAGAAGATTTTCTGGTATGGAAATCGAAAGTATTAGCGAAATTGAACTCGAGAAAGCTCGAGAAGGTTATTTCAGAAAAACGACCTCCGATTGCGTATTCAACCCAGACGAAAGACGTTCAGGTGCCAAAACCTGATAGTACTGTCACTACAGAAAAACAAACAAATAAAACCAGATCAGCTGAGCGTGAGAGAGAGAAATATGTAGAAGATGATCTTCTGGTCCGCTCTGACCTTTTGGATTCTCTGGACACAAAGATCGCCCGGCAAGTGATCAGTTTGGAATCTAGTAAGGCGATTTGGGAAAGATTGGTCCAATATAATGAGCAGAGAACAGCATCAAATAGGGCGAGGTTACAAAGAGAGTTCTTCGAGTTGAGAATGAGATTAGACGAGAAGGCGTGTGATTACATTTCAAGAGCGGAGTATCTCTCAGGACAGCTGCTAGATGTTGGTGTGACGATTGACGAGCCGACTCTCGTAGGAAAGATCGTTGCAGGACTCCCGAGAAAGTTTAAAAACTTTATGAATGTCCGGGCTGGAGTTAATACTGACGATCAAACAATAAACCAGCTTATTGATCGACTCATGACAGAAGAAAGCATTATCTCTCTCTCCGGTAGACCTATTGACAATAAAGAAAAATCTTCAACTTCAGCCTTCGTGGGCGAAGTTCGCAAATTTGATGGCAAATCGAAGCACTTTTCAGGAAGCTGGCGATCAAATCCACGATCAAGAGCTTCCTACAAGAAAGACGGTGACAAAGAAGCCCAAAATCTGAACCCAAGCAAGAGCAGCGAGTCAAGACATGCTAATACTGTCGGAAGGAAGGGCTCTATAAGCGTGATCGCCCAAAACTCGCACTAGATTCAGCGAACGTTGCCGAAGAGCAAGACGACACAAAGGAATCTGCAATTGTGGTTGAAGATTGCCTATCTGTCGACACAAACAAAATTGGATGTTAGACTCGGGTGCAAGTAGCCATATTAGCGGTGATTAAAACGACTTCGACAAGTATTACCTTCTAGAAAAACCACGAAGCGTCGTTTCCGGTAATTCATGCAGAGGTTTTGGAGTGGCAACAGGCGAGGTCAAACTCAAAGCCATCGTGGATGGGAAGATAAAGGACATCAGACTGACCAACGTTCTACACGTGCCTGAACTCAAAAGAAAATTGATTTCACTTGGTGGTGCTGAGGATGCTGAATGTCGTGGAAGCATAGCAGATGGAAAGATAATACTGAGAAAAGGAGATGACATCAAGTTGGTCACAGTTGGAAGCAATGGTCTTCATTATGCACAAGTTCAAAAGATAGAAAAATTTTATGTAGCAGATGCGGAGGAACCGATAAAGGTATTGCACGAGCAATTAGCTCATATCAGCAAGGAATCAATATATTCAATGTCAAAGAATAATGTCGCTGAGGGTCTCAAGCTGCCGGATGAAGCAAACAGCTCTGGAGCAGCAAAACGAGTTGAGTGTGACGCTTGCGAGATGGGAAAGATGGCCAAGCTGCCAATCAAGTCAAGCTCAAGAGACAGAGCTAGTAACGTCGGCGAGGCATTGCATAGTGATATCTGTGGGCCGCTTGGAATTACCTCTCATGATGGGGCGAACTACATTGTGTTATTCGAAGATGAATGAAGTACTTTTCGTTTAGTCTACTGCGTAATTTCGAGAACAGAAGCCTTCGACTGTCTCAAGGAAGCAATCACGTTCATCGAAAATGAATCAGGCAAGAATGTCAAGAAATTGGTATCGGATTGTGGCCCAGAGTACACCAGCAACCGCTCTCAAGAGTTTCTCAAGAAGACGAGCATATTGCACAAGAGCTCTGTCCCATTCGTCCCGGCTCAAAACGGATTTATTGAGAGGGAAGATCGCAGTGTATTAAACGGTGTACGAAGCATGCTCTTTGGAATGAATGTACCCTTACGTTTCTGGAGTGATGCCGCTTGGACATATGTTCATATAACCAATCGAATGACAAATTCAACTGTAAACACCTCACCTTTTGAATTGCTCTATGGCAAGAAGCCACGGCTCTCGCACATAAGAATCTTTGGGTGTCTAACCTTCGTGAAGACTCAGATGAAAAAGAGATCTGGGTATCAAGGCAAGTTAGAAGCGAGAGCAAACCGCGGGATGCTACTTGGTTATGATCGCGATTTCAGCTACAAACTATTCCTTCTTGACGAGAAGAAGACGATTCTCTCACGCAAAGTTTCGTTCGACGAAACTAGGTCGGCGTATAACAGCAAAATTGATATCTCGGCACTTGGCGGTGATGTGATCGGACAATCGGACGATACTGATCCAGACGAATCCAGTGAATATGAGGACCAAGCCGAGGAGGGGCCGTGTGAACCTCGATACAATCTCAGGCGCAGAGGAGATGAGGAAGCAAATCTTGCGCAAATTTTTGAACCCACATCAGTGAGAGAGGCTCTCGAGTCTACAGAGGCCGAGGGATGGTTAAAGGCTGCGAAAGAAGAATATGATTCATTAATGAAGAATGAGACGTGGACCCTGGTCAAGAGACCGCCCGATTGCAGACCAATAACGTCGAAATGGGTCTTCAAATTGAAAATGAGAAATGGCCAGATGATGAGATACAAATGCCGGCTAGTGGCACGTGGTTTCTCCCAGCATTTTGGCTATGACTATCACTAGCTGGCCACCAGCGGCTTTGCCCGTTGTAGCGGACGTGTGCGAGCGGCCCCTCAATGCAGCGCACTCCCCGCAGCTGCGAGCACGAAAGGGGGGCCGCAGCGCGAGCAGCACAGAAAGGAGGCTGCTGCGAGAGGGGAGGAACCCCCTAGGCTTTCCAACGCAATTCTGACACGAACGAAAAAGGGGGGTGTCCAGAATTGCAGAGGAAAAGGTACGACCGAGGGGGGGGGAAAGCAGGAAGATTTGGACAAAGTTTTCGATTTTAATTATATAGATGAGACATTCAGTCCTGTGGCACGATTGGATACCATGAGAATATTGTTGAACCTAGCGAATAAGTTTGGTCTAGAAGGGCGACAGTTTGACGTGAAAACCGCCTTCCTTCATGGGACTCTAGATGAGGGGATCTTCATGCTACAACCCGAAGGATTTGAGCAAGGAGAAGATCATTTGGTATGTCTGCTCAAGAAATCTATTTACGGGTTGAAGCAGGCCAGTAGAAGCTGGAATCAAGTGTTCACAAGTTCTCTGAGGAAATTCGATCTATGCCGATTGTCGAGCGATACATGCGTCTGTTACAAAAAGCATTTGTTTACAAGATATTCCTAAGCCAGTACTAATTGTCTGCATATATGTTGACGACGGGCTCATTCTGAGCAACTCGTCATCTTTCATGAAGAAGTGTCTCAACCATTTACAGGCTAAATTCGAGATGACTATCAGCAAGGTTGATACATTTGTCGGGCTGCAGATAGAAAAGCATGGCGATCGCGTGTCGATCCTTCAGGAAGACTACATAATGAAGTTGCTGCAGCGCTTTGAGATGGCTGAGTCGAAATATGTATCACTAACGATGAATCGAAATATGAAATATGATGCGAATAGGAGTCAGGATTAATGAGCAAGCCAGTACAAGTCCCTTTCCGAGAGGCAATTGGAGCCCTACTTTATGTCGCTCTCGGGACAAGGCCAGACATAAGTTATTGCTTCAACGTTTTGTCACGTTTTTGCAGCAATCCAAAGCTCAGCCACTATAATGGAATCAAGCGAATCTTTCGCTACTTTAACCACACGAAGTCGCTTCGCAGTCGTTACAATCAAGCTCCAGACTTGCAATTGGAGGCATTCAGTGATGCGGAATGGGCAGGCTGCCTGGAAACAAGAAGAACCACAAACGGAATCGTATTGCTCTTAAACAATGCCCCGGTGGTCTGGAGATCTGTCAGGCAGACAATAACAGCAACTTCAACTTGCGAGGCTGAGTAAGTATCAGCCTCGGCCGGTGCCAGAGAAGTATTGTGGGTTAGAAGCCTATCGAGAGAGCTGGGCCTAAAGTTGACACCAACAAAGTGGTGCATCGACAACATGGGCTGTCT
>Ga0268247_10000780_pt1 | contig 10185 bp, 8 predicted proteins | sample AgamicOrMae_FD_200245 | JGI IMG/M metagenome (GOLD analysis project Ga0268247, IMG submission 200245) | Agave microbial communities from Guanajuato, Mexico - Or.Ma.e (v2) (version 2) | ecosystem: Host-associated > Plants > Phyllosphere > Phylloplane/Leaf | place: Guanajuato, Mexico | collected... | reverse complement strand
CCCTTTTAAATTCACCCTTTATTTTAAAATATATAATCTATTAGTATTAAATAGATAAAATAGATATAACATATTTAGATGGAAATACAAAAAAAAGAATGCTTCTAACTGTTCTTTAAAAGCTTTTATGTTACTGAATATTAAATTTAAAACACCCTTTGCATTGTTGCTGTTTAAGCTATGATTCCATAGCTCCATATATAGGTAGAATATGAACTGTTTAGTATTAGATGTCATTCCCTGTAATAATTGAATGTAAAAAAAAGTTTTTTATTAAGGTAGAATACAGCTAAAACCAAATATAATGAACTATTATAACTGCCTTTGTTAAGCAAAACTTAGATATAATACACAGCAATAACCTATAACATTACCATCTTTTTTGGCATTTAATGTTAAAATTAGATTTTTAGGTGATAAATAGATGAATATCTGATTGCTATTTATAACTAAGAAGAAATAAGTGACTTGAACACCTAACCCACCGTTTGTATACGGATGCTCTGCCTATTGAGCTAATTTCTTTTTCGTGGTAACTTTTTCTTATGAACTTAATTATTTAACAGTTAAATTAATATTTCCATTATGTAATTTAGCATAAAAGGGATTAGATATACCAAATTTTATAATCTATGGTTGTGATAACCAGTTCATTACCTAGATATATACAAAACCTGTAAAATTGGAAATTGTAATTTCCATCTAAGTACCTTATAGTTAGGTATGTATAAGGACATTTCTCTCGTGTAAAAATAATAACTTTATATTACCATATACTTTATTTTTTACTAGATAAAAGTATTCCTAATATAGCTATATAATTTTAACTTAAACCAGCCAATTAAAAATAGATTTTTTCTATTGTTTCTGTCTTAAATCCACAAAAGTGTTTTCAATAACAGTTACACCATACATTACTACTGTAAAGTATAAAAAGTATAAAACAGTACTTATTTGACCAAATTCAATAAATGGAGACTCTACGTGTTTAGCCCCTAATTGCATTAAGATTAAGAAATTAGCTACAAACACAAAAAAAGCTGCTTTACTTAGAGGTCTAAATTGCATACCTCTTGATCTACTTACGTCTGTTATAGGTAATAATAATAATATAAGAATTGCAGAGAACATAGCTATAACACCTAATAATTTGTTAGGAATAGATCTTAATATAGCATAGAAAGGAAGTAGATATCATTCCGGAACTATAGCTGCGGGAGTTTGCATAGGATTTGCCCAGTTATGCCTAAGATAACTCTGTTATTTTTTTTTTAGTTAAAAATCCATCTTTTACTTCCGAAAGGGTCATTTCTTTATTATTTAACTTACCTTTAGAAGTTGGTTGAACCTTATCCGGTTCGACAAGTGTGGATTCCTTCTTATAAGAAGAAAGGTCATTACTTTTAGTCTCTAAACGAGTATAGAAATTACAAAAATAACAGATTCACATTAGGCCTTCTCCCTAAATAGTTTAAACTATCCTCTTAACGGAAATAACCTGTATTTCCTGCATCCTTTCGGATGGGGCTTGACTATATCTTAAACATTAAATTTTAATACTTTAATGTCAACCAACATTTAGTCGATGAACTGCATACCAAACATTTTATACTTGGCACTTGGCTGCGGATTACCCATTTATCATATATTATGAGAATCTGTTTCGATTTTACCATACCACGAGTCATTACCTGTGCCATAAGATATGTTACCATTCTTATTTGGTTGAAACAGCTTTAGGGACTTCCCGTCAATTTGATGGTTTGTAGCCAGAAGTTCATTCTGACTGTAACTAGTCTATACCAATTACATAGTTTTCACTATCACCTAATACGTTAGGCATAAAGAACACAAATAAAGATAATACAAATATAAATGCAAATATTGTAATAAGATCTTTAAATATGAAATAAGGAGCAAAAGAGATTCTTTCATAGTTTCCTGATACACCTAAAGGATTTCCTGATCCAGCTGTATCATGTAAAACTATTAAATGCATTAGTGCTAAGGCAGCTAATACAAAAGGTAAAACGAAATGTAATGAGAAAAATCTATTTAATGTTGCATTGTTAACTGAGCATTTGTGTTGGTAACTTCATTTGAAACAAACTATCGTTACACTCAATAAATCTCTTCATTGATCGGACTATATCTTGATCTCTCTTTAGTATATTGAAGGTATTTTAATCTTTTCTGAATATCTAGGTATTGTACGTAATTGTTTTATTCATAATAAATATTGTAATCTTTTATTACCCAATAATTTTACAGGAGCACTTTGTAAAAATTTAATAATGTTTTCATTTGATCTTACACTTGTAACTTTTAATTTCGAACAATTAGTTTTGTCTATGTGTATAGCAATAGTAAATGATAAATACTCACGAATAGCAGATAACAGTACCTCTCCATTTCTTTGAGATACATCGAAACTGGCTACTAAGTAATCTTTATCCTTGTGTAATTTGTAAACACTAAAACAACCTTCAGCTTCTATAAATCCTACTAATCAAGCGGAAAAATAAGGGGCATTTATTATAGATTCTATAGAATTTATGGGTTTAATATTTCTAGTATATTTAGGTAAATTTTCTGAATATATGATTTCTGATAATAAAGCGTCTTTGAATCTTAAGTAATCAAGTTGTTTATTAGAAAACATAGGGTATTTATCAAATATAGGTATAATAAATTGTTTTAAATGGTCTTTATTTCTAATTCTTAAAGATACCATTTCGATTTCTTTTCTTTTTCTAAAACTTACTACACCTACACCTAAAAGATTTTTAATTTTATATATCAATTGTACGTCTTTAATAGACAATTCGATACCTAATTCATATGTTAGGTATATACCTTTTTTTGTAATAGTAAAAAAACCATCACCTTCGAATAAGCCTACTAAATAGGCATATGAGAGATCTCCTGCATGTAGTCTCTGAGAGGCTTTTGAAGTATGTATACTTCTCACCCCGGCTGATTGTCTCCATGTCAATGCAATTTTCACGTATATAATTGTTGTTAACATAAATAATATATCGTATGCAAATCCTAAATTGGGAGATTTTCCAGCATTAAGCAGAATTTTTAACACTACGTCGCCGTAATGTGGTTCATCAATCTTTAAACCACCTCAGATGAACTCAACTATATCTTGACCTACTCAAGGTATAGCACTCATAAGATTAGTAATAACAGTTGCACCTCATAATGACATTTGCCCATAAGGTAAAACGTAACCCAGGAAAGCTGTCTAAATTTCGGCTAATTATCCTTTTATTTTATCTGAATAACGCCCCTGTACTTTATCAAAACATTGGTCCCGAGACCCGCTAAATCTCTTTATAATGTTTCTCCTTTAAAGCCTTGTGTATAACAAATTTGTTATAGAAATTTCCGACTGTACATTAGATATCATTTCAGATACCCACAGGTGACCCAGTCTGTAGCGATCCTGTATAGAACCGACGGTCTTAACTTAGATATCAAGTCTTTAACCGTTTTCACCCGCATAGCCAGATAACTAGAAGTTATCCTATACCCCTGTCAGGGTATACTATCTCACAGTAATATCTTATTACTAGTATATTTCTATATACATATTGCATATACTTTTATTAGAGACGGACTTTGATTTTTAATTTCATATTAAATGTAACCAATAAATTTATATTTCATCTCATCTATTATATAAGGTTTGACTATTGCAACTAAATCAGTCATGCTTTCTTTTCAAATACTTATTTTTCATTGATCTGGAAATCCTGTTTTTACAACAGTACATTTAAGATTATATTTATCTTTTAATATATCACATAAAAAAGTACATTCTTTAAAAGTAAAACTATTAGTTGCAATGTTTATACCTTGTTTTGCTTGTCTAGAACCATCTTGCGGGGTTTTACTGTAGAAAAACTATGTTAAAGTTATTTTGTACTTACCATATATCTCCTTACTAACTAGGTATTTATTCATTGTATTTCTAGATATCTTCATATTTAGAGATGCATCTCTAAATGAATTAAAAACTAATTTTTCATTTGTTTCTATATTAGTAAATACAACTTTTTTACTTTTAGTTAAAACATTAAATTTAATCATACCTGCGGTAATTTTAGCTCTAACATCAGCAGGAAAAGGTGAAGCATTCAATTTTGCTATATTATTTTGGATTTTTATTAAATGTTCTGGAGTTTTAGTTTTCATACGTAATTTAGTTTTTTCTGAATGTTTAAATCCTAAGCTTGACCCCGCTCTGAGTAAAATGTTATATTCAGGTTTTAAAAGATCTAAGTAGTATTGTTCTCTTTCAATCAAATTAGATATTTCACAATATTCTAATATTTCAAGTTTAAATTTGGAATATCCATATTTTAAAAGAGCTCTATCTATACGCATATTACGTTTAGTATCGGCTATGTGGTTATAACTGTAATATTGGTAAAATCTTTTACTTAAATTAGCACTAGATCCTACATAGCTTTTACCGGTTTCTTTATTTATTCAACGATATATACCTGATTTACCCCTATTTTCTTTAACAGCCAATTCTTTATTAACGTCAGCATCATCATAAGTAGCAACTGTTTTAATTTGGTCATTATAGTTTTTATAACCACCTGTTGTATTTAAATGATTACTGTCTAATAAATAGTATAATTCAGGGTACATATAAGGATGAATAATTGAACGTAAAAGTGGTATAGATTCTACTTTAATACATATTTCCATCTTACCAGAATGATTTAATATCGTAGTATCAATACCATATTTATCTATTAATACGTTTTTTAATAAATTTAAATCATTAATGTCGTTAAATTTTGTACATAAAATTAACCCCTCTGATTTAAAAGATCCTATTTGCATGACAAGGTGAGCTAAACCTATAGGAGTTATATATTCTCCTATTCAGCTAGGTATAATTTGGGTTTTTTTTCCGTTTACGTCTTTATAAAAAGAATCATAAATTCACAATAATGAAGTAAAAGTATATAGAGTTAATCTGTAATTAAACCTATCTTCCAACTCTCTTGCACTATCTTTATCAGATTTCTTTACAAGATGAGGAGTGATATTAGAACAATAACCTAAATTATAAAAATATAAGGTAAGACTATGAATATAAGCAGTATTATTTATTCCTTGCTCAATACTAAATCTTACACTTGGAGATGTTTGACCCTTAATTTGGTCTGCTCACCAGTCACCAAGCATACCGCATATTATTATAGATAAAACCTCCTTATTATGTGGACCTATTCTATATAACGCTTTAGTTCTAGATTTACTGAAATAAGATGATGAATTATCTTGGATACATTTAGTATGGGAAATTAACATTCAATTTGGCCACTTATCTTTAGCCATCATTAAGATAAATATAACAGTACCAATAGTTCATACAAGAGTTCTTGGTGCTCTATATGATCCATAGTACATACCTCTACCTATGTGTAAGTACACTATAAAGAAAAATGCTGAAGCAGTGTTACTGTGTAAATAACGTATTAATCATCCATTATTTACATCACGCATAATATGCTCTACACTGTTAAATGCTTCAGCTACACTAGGGTTGTAATGCATTGCTAAAGTTACACCTGTAATAATTTGTATAACTAAACAAAAGGCTAATAAAGAACCAAAATTTCACATGTAACTTAAATTTAAAGGTTGTGGTGAATCTACTAAGTAAGAATTCGCTAATCTTAAAATTGGATGACTTTTTAATAATCTCATTTATTTGTATTGTTGTTTTAATTGTTTTTTAATTTAATATATTATACTAACAGTTCTACTGTTTTTTATTGAAATTTTCATTTTCTACTTTGAAAAAATCTTATTTATAAATTTGTTTTTGTTTTAATGAATTAAATGTGTAGGATATCTAGGCAGATACCCTATACATTACTATGAATTTTTATTCTGCTAATCTATTTAACGTTAAAACTATAGATATCTGTCCTTACTATTTATAAGTAATAAGAAATAAGTGATTTGAACACCTAACCTTTCGCTTCCAGTACGGGTGCTCTTCCTATTGAGCTAATTTCTTTTTTAAGGGGGGGGGGAGGGGGCTTTACTAAACCTAATTTTATCTTCTCTCCCCAAATGACTGTGTAAATACAAATCTACATTGCCATTTTTCAGTTAATCTAAAAAAAAATTATCTACTGGGATATGTTGTGTTGTTAGGTAGAACAGTTATATAGCATAACAAGTTAATTGTAATCATGTAGGGTTTTTTTATTTGGACTTCCTCTCTTTGCATCTTTTTCTACAAAATAAGTAGCTCTCTGTCACAAAGGATCATTTTTCATATCATAAGTTTTACCTTGAAGGTTAAAATAGGCTTTAAGAAGTTTTATATACTCAATATCATTTTCAAGATCACGAAGTCTTTCACGGCGAGTGACAGGTTCTAAACACCCTCTGTCAGAATTATCCGCTACAAACAATCGTTTGTAATGATACGATATTAATTTTTCTAATCTTTTCATCTTTGTAGTGGACCAGTCAGAAATAAATATAAATAATGCTGTTGAATCATCTTCGCTATAGGAAGATGTTTGCCGACTATCGATAGTTAACGCATTTTTACCTAATTCAAATATAAACCCTAGAGTCAATAGCACAAAAAACACCATCATAATGACTAAACCATATATATCGTTCGTGTAACTACTAACACTGTAGGGGTATACTAATAATATTTCTAAATCAAATAAAAGAAATAAAAGACCAAAAATAAAGAATGAAACGCTAAACTGTGTTCTATTTTGCCCTAAAAATGAGTGGAAACCACATTCGAACGCACTATCTTTTTCTTGGTAAGGGTTATGCGGTGCTAAGATTAAATTAATTGTTAATAATAATGTAGCTAATATAGGTATAAAGATAATAAATAAAGTAGTAGTTGTCATTTATAAATTAAAAAGTATTAATGCTAATATATTAGCTAAGCTTAATAACTCTTTTGGTATAAATATAAATAATGTGATAACTAATGTAATAACTGAAATAGATAAACTCAATGAGCTTGATATAACGATATTGTTAATTTTTATATTAACTTTTTTAACAACTGTGTTTTTTTCAGTAATTAAACCATCTGCATTAAAACTCTTTAGTTCATCGTTTAAAGTGTAATCTGGTTTATCAAAAAAGATTTGTTTTATGATAGCTAAATAATATACGGCACTTATAACACTAGTTAATATCGCAACTAATGCCATAAAAATATACCCATTATCAATAGCTGCACTTAAAATCATCTGTTTACCAAAGAATCCTATTAACGGTGGTATTCCCGCAAAAGAGAATAAAGTTATTCCTAAACTTAAGGATAATATTGGATTTATGTAATAATATCCTTTCAACTGATCAATAAGTTGAATAGGAGAATTATCTACATCACTTAAGTTACTATTGTTTTCATTAATGTTTTTACTTTGTTCTTTAGTACTCTCTTCATTTCCAACACTAGTTATAGAGTCAGCATTATATACATAAGAATATAGAGAATACCCTATAGTAATAATTAAGATAAACGCATTTAGATTTGATATTGAATATTGTATTAAATAGAACATAAAGGCTTGTGTTGATTCAACAGTATGTATACTTAAACCTAATAATATAAACCCTACGTGTGATATAGTACTAAACGCAAATAATCTTTTTATTCTAGATTGTGTAAGCCCTACAACTGTTCCTATAACTAAGGATAGAAGAGAGCTAAATAACAAGCTTGTTGTTCAAGAAAAATCTAGGTCAAATATTGGTTTACTTGTATAGTGAACTAATTCTAATAAGAAAATAAAGATAGAAATCTTTGCTATAATAGCTACAAAAGTTGTAACAACAGTAGGAATAGCATCATATACATCAGGACTTCAGAAATGAAATGGTGCAGCAGAAACTTTAAATAAAAATCCTACTGCCATAAATAATAAACCTATGTGTAGATAGTAAGATTTATATCAATAAAGTAAACCTGTAAGATTATCTTTACTTACATTAGATATACTAGTAATAATATATAAACTGTCTAAGTTTGTAGTACCAGAATTAGCGTAAAGTAGCGCTGTACCTAATAGTATAAAACAGGATGATAACCCCCCTAATAAAAAATACATAAGACCACCCGATGTAGCTGGCTCTGAATCTCTGTAGATAGTGGATAGTAAATACAATCCATAACTTTGCAATTCTATAGATAAGAATATAGATACTAAATCACTAGTAGAGATTAGAAAAACACTTCCTGTAACAATAAATAAGATAATTAAAGAGTATTCTATTATCTTAAATTGTTCTCCCATTTTATTTAGGAGTAGCGTTCCATAGTAGATTAATTCGGTAAATATAAGTCTATTTGGACTACTATATTCTTTCAATCAAACCTTTCTAGGATAAAATGAAGTTAATAATAATATAACACTAGTTATTAAAAAAATAAAAATATGGTAAAAATTGGTAGTAGCAGTAGTATGGAATAAACCCCCGAATATTCCAATACCTTTTGCTAAAAATAAAAGAAATAAATTATCATAAGCGATAAGACCCGAAACAAGTAAAATAGTAATTGTTGCTCTTGAATACAGAATAGATTTGTCTCGTCTTGATGTAATAGCATTAGATAAAAGTAATAAGATTAAAGAATTTAATAGCATGAATCAGAATAGAGAGATTCGAACTCCCACCTTTACTAGCTAAGTCTAGTAGTTATCTCCTTTAGATTATTCTGAGAAAAATTATTTTATGTAAACTATAAACCTAACTATGTAACATTAGGATCCTCAATAATATATGGATACAAATAAGAATAATCATACAACATCAACAAAATGTCAGTAAAGAATTCCAGCTTCTAATCCTAGATGATGATTATTTGTTAAATGATATGCTAGTACACGTCATAGACCAACCGCTAAAAATGCTGTACCTATCATTACATGTAATCCGTGGACAATATATGCTAAAGACTTTTTATTCTTTATTTCCATTTATTCTAAAAATGGTTAAGACTATGTCATCAATTTACAAATTAATAAATTGCAGGGTTTTATTATAAGATTCTTTTTAACAAAAATCTCTTTAGTCGTTGAACCTTTATAAACCATATTTATTACAAAAATGGTATTACCATTTTTACTGATTTATGCTTGGCTGCATATTGTCCTCTATATAAAAATAGGAGTTTTATGCAATTTTCCCTGTTTTCTATTAAAAACTACATTTACCTATTAAACCTGTATGAATTTATTACAAAATTTTTATTCTACAATAATATAATTCTTTTAATGGTAAATCACAAATTTCTTTATTATTTAACCTAAATAACCTTTTTATTAGTAAATTTGTAATAGTAATTAAAAAGGGGCTTAGATTAACCCTGTTCCAAAGTAAAAACATGATCCAAAAGCTCCATCTGAGATAGTGAATGATGATACTGCATACTCAACACCTTGTAGTCCTGTAAATATTGTTGCTAATATAATAGTATATAATAGACCATATAAAGCTTTACCTCTTTTTCCATTAATTAAATAATGATGTCCATATGTAACAGTAAACCCTGAAGCCAATAAAATAACTGTATTTATTAACGGTAATTCAAAAGGATCTATGGCTTCTATTCCCATAGGAGGTCACATAGCACCTAACTCTACTGCAGGAGAAAGAGCACTATGGAAAAATGTTCAAAATATAGCTAAGAAAAATAAAGCTTCAGATACTATAAATAAAGCAACACCAAGGTTTAACCCTCTTTGTACTGCTAGAGTATGATGCCCTATATATGTCGAAATTACCCAATATTTTTTTTTATACCGGTTGGACTATATCATAATTAATAGGTTAACTATATTACATTTAACGTATTAATCTTTTACGTATAGTCTCTGAGGATCCTACTAAGATATTTATTCGTCTTTTGGTTTCCTGCTGATTATTCTATTCTTTTCTGATAGAAACTTCCAGCATACAGTCAAATTTAAAGAGGGCACATAAAGTAAATACTGTTTTTTTTTATAATTTTCCTATTAAAGATCTAATTTTTAATCTTCCTTCATCGGTAAGATGTTCTTTTTTGATAAGCATATTATAAACAATTTCTCATTTCTTAAAATCATTTAATTTATCCCCTATTAACGGATATTTATTAAAATAATTAACAAG
>Ga0268247_10000778_pt1 | contig 10211 bp, 12 predicted proteins | sample AgamicOrMae_FD_200245 | JGI IMG/M metagenome (GOLD analysis project Ga0268247, IMG submission 200245) | Agave microbial communities from Guanajuato, Mexico - Or.Ma.e (v2) (version 2) | ecosystem: Host-associated > Plants > Phyllosphere > Phylloplane/Leaf | place: Guanajuato, Mexico | collected... | reverse complement strand
ACACACACACACACACACAAGCATACCTCTACACTGTCATTTCTCACCGGAACTGCGGCCCAAAGAACGCGGGCGCCCAATTGTGGCGACCTGTGCTGCGTGTTGCGGTCTGGCCAATTTCGCGGCCCAGCGGCGCGCGTCCAAGCGGGCGCTCGCACAAAGGCGCCCACCCTAAGCACAAACAACAAGTGGCGCCCGCCACTTTATTCCCATTGTGCCCCAATGCAGACTGATGCAGGCCAATGCAAACCAATGCAGTGGTTTGCATTAGCGTCTTGTGCAGGGAAACAGATGCACCAAGTCAGAGTGCTGACACTTGCCACTTGTCACTCGAGCCCTCTTCTCACCCCAGCGAGCTAACCAAAGAGAGTTTGTCCGAATCAAATCACGCAACTGGCGCCCTTTTTGTCCGCTAACTGGCGACTGGAATCGGGAATTTGGCCACTGGAAACGCCAAATTGGGCCCAAACAAAACACGCGCACAGATTTGCTTGTGGGCATCTTCAGTGTCACGCTAGACTCGTACTTGCGCATCCAGAAATCCTTCACTTGGGGCCTGCTCGCCTGCCGAGCCAGCAAGTACATTTCGGTAAGTAGCACCCACTCTTCGTCCCCAGTGAGACTCTCTCCAGTCCACTTGGATCGGGAAGAGTCTCACTGCCACCCAAATGGCCCTCCCTCCACCGTCCACTGTCCACCGTCCGAGCGATGAGCTGCTCGCGGGCGGCCTCAGCTGGTCGTCCGGCGGGCTGGAAATGGTCGAACGGGGCGACCTTTCGAGCCTGAGAGCGCCAGAGATGGACCTCCGCCTGTTGGGGGCCAATTTTTAGCCCCCAAAGTGAGGGGCCAGCGAGCAAAATTGGCACCATTTCAATTAAAAGTGGGCCCCACTCTGAAGCGGGCCGAGCAATTGGGCGTGAGGAGTGCATCGCGCGCGCGTTGCATCGGCCGCCCCAATGTGTGGCTAAGGTTGGGCCGCGCGGACGGCAGAGCGACGCGCGTCCAGCCGCGCACACTTGGCGCTGCCTCCGACGGATCAAATCCAATCCAATCCAATCGGGTGGGCGCCCTTAGCTTGAGCGAGAGCTAAGGGCGCGCACTCCTAGTGCTAGCAGGCACGAGCCAGCTCCGAAAGGCGGCCGCCTTTTGGCGCGGCTCAATCTTGCTGGCCGCGCCCAGCGCCCAAGTGTCAATTGCACTTGTGGCAATTCCATAAAGGCTAAATTGCTAAACTTTTCCCAGCCGCCCGCCTGCAGTTCCGAGCGGCCGGCCAGCGCCACTCACTACCACTGGCAAGCCACTCCAGGCAAGCAAGCTGGGGGCGCCACTCGGCCAAAGAGCCCCAGTTTGAGGGGCGCAAAATTTGCCTTTCATTGGCCCTGCGGGCGCCCATTACTTGGCCTCGATTGGGGCCAGCTGCAAGCGTGGCCAAAATGCCACTGGCTCTAGAGGGCCGCCAGCTAGTCCATTGGGCAGTGTGGAGGAATCTATTAGCTGGCCGGCCGCAGACAATCGAAGGGCTTTCGAGCGCTCGCTCGAAAGCGGCCTGACCGAAATCAGATCCTCCTGGGGCGCAGGTGCATTGTTGCAGACTGGGACCGGCCGGCCCTTAGCTCTGGTGTCACTTTGCATGCGGTCTGGGCGCGCCGGCGAGCTTTCGGCTGGAAGGCGAGCTTGCGGGTGCGAGCTTTCAGCCGGGCGGCCCTCTGGGTGATTAGACGACTAACGAAAGCCAACTTGATGCTCCTGGTCGTTTGTTTACTGAGCGGCGGGCCATTATTTAGAGTAGCTGGCTGGTGCCGTCTGCTTGCCCATTCATGTAGGTGTGTCGGCGAGCTGGCGAGCTGGCTGGCTGGCTGGCTGGCGAGCGAGCTTGCCGGCCCGAGAGAGTGCGAGTGGGAGTGCAAGGGCGAGCGGAGGAGACGAGGACGAGGGAGCGGAGACGAGCGCAGAGTAGTACAGATGAGCGCAGAGGAGCAGCGCCGACTTACTGCAGAGAATAAATTCAATTTCACCCACGCGCGCACACAATACGATTGGCGCCCCCACAGGCCCACAGGCTCACAGGCCGGCCCTCAGCCGCGACGCTTGGGGCGTCTCGTCTCATTTGGCTCCAAGTTCGTCAAGTGTTGACGACGCCCGCCCAGCCTTTGGGCCCCGGAAGCGCCGACTCGACGAGGCGCGCCTCTGCGGCTCTGCGGGCGCCCCTAAGCGGCCGGGCTGCAAGGGCGGCTGAGGCGGCGGCGGCGGCAGTAGCAACACTCTGCAACACAGAGAGAGGGGCCAAATTGAAAATTCCAATCTTTATTCTGACTCGATCGAAATGGCAACACTGTTCGGGGCCCACTTTGCTCGCAGCGGCCAGCCAGCCGCGAAACGGGCGGACTGGCAATGAGGGCAGAGATCGGGGCCCATGATCCCGAGCTGGAGCCGGGCGGCTTGCGAGCTGGGCGGCTTGCGAGCTTGCCAAACTCGCCGAGCTTGACAAGCAAAGGGCGCGCAAAAAGACACCGCGCGAGCTGGGAGAAGGCAGCCAGAAAGCAGCCAGAAGGCAGCCAGAGAGCAGCCGTGAGCGCCCAGAGCTAATCTGGCCGGAGAGCGCGCCCTCGAGATGGGCCCAGTGTCAAGTCGGATCAGCCGGCTGCATGATGAAGTCGAACAAAGGGGCGCCGGAAGGGCCGCGCACATGCACGAGCTGAGGGGCCAAACAAACGGGCGCAGTCTGTGAGGCGAACAACTACACAATTAGATTGGCCGCCTCATCGATCTCGGCGCGAGCTTGGCGCTGGCGAGCTCGCCGCCCAGCTCGCTCGTCAATTATTTGGCCCGCCTACAATGTAGCAAATTCACACACACACACGCTGAGGCTTGTCTCTGGCCAGCTCGTCTTGCCAATTGTCTGGCGCGGATAAAAAGACATCAGCCGGCCCGGTCGGATCAATCAAAGGCTGGCGCTCGTGCGATCGATCTGGCCACTCGGCCGTCGCGCCGGATGGGCCCATTAGTCGCCCGCTCGGATTTGGGCTCGGCTCTGGCTGGGCGGTGCTCCTAAGGGCCAAATGGGGAGAAATATTTCCCACCATTTGGCCAACCTGGCCGCCAGCCGAGCTGCTCCTCGCTGCTCCTGATCATCCGCACCACTTTGGCCGCCCACTTTGGCCCCCCAGCTCGCCAGGAATGCGCCCACTTGACCCTTGGGCGCACTCGGCGCGTGCTAAACGACCCTCCGCGCGCTCACACTTGAGAGGCTCCAGAGTCACTTCCGGCGGGGGGCCGAAAAGGCGGCGCCGCTGCCGCTGTGGCGCCGTGCAGTCCAAAGCAAAGAGAGCAGAGCGGCCCGTGCGGAGGACTGTGTGCCGCTGTGCTCTGCTGTGCTGTGCTGGCCCAGCACAGCACACAGTCCTCACAGTTGGGCCGCAGCCTAAAGTGCCGTGTCGCGCGCCTAGCGGGGCGACAAAAATCGGCTGAACGCGCCCGACGTCGCCGGCTGGCCTCACCTTGGCGCCCATCATGCTGGGCTGGCAAGCTAGCCAGCAGTTCAGCAAGCCAGTGGAGCAGCTGAAGCAGTAGACCTAGTGGCTGGCGAACCAGTGGGATGGCCACTGGTTCGCACTTCCGAGGTCGTTTGGTTCTTTTTTCTCCGTATCATCATTTCATTGGCGAAAAGTTGGCAAATTTTTTTTATTAAACAGAACAATCTCGGCGCGCCAACTTTTTGCATCCCCCGCTCCATCCGGCCGGCCCGCTGGCAAGCTCGCTCGGGCCCACAGACTAGGGCAGGAAGGGCCGCCGAGTTGGACTATCCGGTGCTGCCGCTGGCTCGGTGCTGGCTCGGTGCTGGCTCGCTGCCAGCCACTGGGAGCACATAAAGTCGCCGACGAGTGTTCGCGACGGGCCAGAGTTAGTCTGGGGCCGCAAACTGGAGCAGCAGAGAGCGAGAGGCTGGCGAGCTAGTGGCAGCGAGTGGCAAGCCAGTGGCAAGCGAGCGCGAATCATTAAATTCGATGTTGCTCGTTCGGGGCAGCCAGCAAGCGAGCAGTGCTCAGAGCAGCTTGTCTGTGTGTGCGAGTGGGCATGTTGTGTGTGTGCTGTCGATTGCTTGAATGGCTGGCGGCCCATTGCCGAGCGCTGGCGGCAGACTAGCCGCCTACGTGCAGCCTCCGAGAGCTAGACAGTCTAGCCTAGACTTTGGCGCCAACGCCAACGCCAACGCCAACGCCAACGCCAACGACACGGTGACAAGGCGGCCCCCAAGTTGTGCCCAAAATCCGATGCATTTGTCCCGGCCAACATTTGACTATTGAGCCAAGTTTTGCATTTTTCGGCCCAGAATCACTCGAGTGTAATTCTGCCCCTCCAACCAGCGCCCTTCGGCTCCTCTTCGTGTTTGGGCAATGGGCCGGCGAGCCCAAATGATAGCGTTGGGCCCCAGTTGAGTTCATTCTCGGATTTTGCCTCGCCAGACGCCGCCACACACTCACAGGCCACAGAGAGTCCGATCATCACACACAGTCCACACACACACACACATGCAGACAAAGGGACACACTTCAATTTAGTGCAATTATTATTTCCACTCACTCTAAGAGCTGGCCCAGCTGCTTGCGCCTCCCCCCTAAGGCCCAGCGAGCAGTTTGTCAGACTGCCAGACTGCGAACACCCTCTTTGTCTTTGCAAGTGTGCCTCTGGTGGTGGTGGGCGCCCATTTGCAGCCAGTTGAGCTCAGCCACCACACAAGCGTTTTCTGGCAACTCAATTTAAATCGATCATTTCGAGGCCCCGCGATTTCTTCATTGGGCGGCTCGCCGCCAATGCCAAGCTTCCAGCGAAATGGGCCCCCACTTTGCCTGCTCCTTAGCTGCCGGCTTCGGAGGCGACACTCCCCAGAAGAGAAGCCCTGCAACTGGCCTGTTGGCTGTCGGAGGGCGAGCTCTTCGAGCAGCAAGGCGGACGAATGGAGCTAAACAAATGGCGAGCGGCGAAAGATAATTTTAACTTAATAAACTTGCCACGCCACACCATAGGCAGTGGACGTATCTTTTCGGCCTGTATTTTTGTCCCCCCGTTTTGTACACTGAGCGGCATCCTCAACCTTAGGCTTAAGCTGAGGGCCTCTAGTAGGCCCAAACGACCCACATAGGCTCGTCAAAAATACACAACTGGCAAGCTGGCCCAATCTGTGGCCCAACTGATTTCCGCCTCCCCCAAACTTGGATAGCTTTCCTCCAGCCTCAGCCCAATCAGGAGGCTCTGGCGTCGGTTGGGGGTGTATATGTGCGCTCGGCCTTGGGGAAGCTAAGCGCATGTTGGGCGACTTAAAATAGGCCCAAATGGGCACCCCTCTTGCTGGCCTGGACGTCAATCAGGCGCTTCCGGCTGCCGTCGTGGCCAAATGTGCGTCTACATTGATTGTTACCAAAGTAGAACCAAACTGGGTGGCCGATTGAAAGTCTGACTCTTCTCCGAGCACCACATCGCTACTCGGCCAATGCTGGCCAACACCACTAACAAACATTCTCCCTCTACCAACTAAACATCTACACTGGCGCCTACACTGGCACGCCACCAACTGGCCAACTGATGATGGCCCAAACCAAACTGACCCCCCAATCTAACGATGATGCTTGTTCCCATGTGTTATGCTCGCTGGTGGTGTGCCAAATTGTGTGGTGGTGGCGCCATGCATCATGCACCGTTGCCTGTCGGAAACAAACCCTTGGCCCAATATCAGGTTGTCTTCATCTATTCGTCCACCAATTTGCTGGTGGCACTCAGCTTCGACAGATGGGAGGCAGTGGTGCGTCCGCTTGCATTCACCCGAAACAGGTCGCGAGGTCTCTGTCTGGTTCTGGTCTCCTGGCTCTTCGCCTGTTTGGCCGCCTCGCCAATCACCTATTTCACCATCATCAAAGATATAGACGGGCTGCCACAGTGTTGGATTGAGTTGGACCAATTTGGATGGAAGTGTTATGTGGTTTATCTATTCATAACCCTGCTGGTGATTCCAACAATAATCATAACAATCTGTTACATCTCCATTGTTTACACCATTTGGGGCAAGGCGCGCACAGCTGAGCGCGCGGGCGAACTGGCCCGCTGCCACCAGCACACGCCCACCACCGGCGCCTGGGCTCAGCTAGCTTTCGGGTTCGGCGCGGCCCGCAAGCAGCAGCCAGCGGGCGAGCTCGAGCCCGCGGCCTCTGGCCAACTGCAAGAGACACTCTCCCAGCAGCAGCTGAAAGGGCCGCCTCTCGAGGGTCGGACTCGCTTCTCGGCCGACGATGGAGCATTGGTGGAGCGGGTGGAGGAAGTGTCGTGCACACTCCACGCCAGTCTGAGAGAGTCGACGGGAAGGCGGCAACTTGGGCTGAAGAAGAGAGGCGGGACGCGAAGCAGCCGCCTCAGAAGTCTGAGCCAGAGATTGGGTGCCAAGCTGAGCTTTGAACGGCCGCTCGTTGGCCCCAAAGAGACGGGCAGCTCCAGTTCCCTGGGACATAACAGACGACGGGTGGCGCCAGCCAGGAAGCAGACGAGCGGCTGCCAGAAGGCCCGAGTTGTGGTGGAGATTGTGCACGAGCCTGAGACGCCCACTGGAAAGAGAGCAATCAGGACGGGCCAATGGGAGCATCTGATTGGCGCCAGGCAGCCAGGGCGACAGTTTAAAGAGCTTCCCAGTGGACGGGGGGCGCCCTCGGAGGTGATTGGCGGCGGTCAATTTTTGGCCACCAAGCTGGAGAGCGATGGCGAACAGTGTGGCGCCATTGGATGTTCAGAAGCCATTGGATGTTCAGGCGCCACTGGATGTCCAGACGCAGGTGGCGGCCAATTGGCTGCCAAGGCGTCGCGGCACAGCGCCTCTGGCTGGTCTGCGGGTGGCCAGAGGGACAGAGGCGAGCTGGCGGGCCGGCTAACAAGCGGCGAGCGTGGAGCGCCACCAGAGACGGGGGGCGGCAATTTGTCGAGGCAGTTGGCCGTTTCCAGTGAACTGCAGCCGAGGCTTGGGCTAAACTCGGCCAGCATCACGGCTGGGCGCCACCCAAAGGAAGGCTCAAGGGCCGAAGGAGGCGCCACAACGACAACTTTGGCCGCCGCCAGCCGAGACAAGTTTGATAATGATGAGCAGGAGGGGGCGCCGGCGAGACAAACAGTGGACGGGTCTGCGGGCGCGTCTGCACAAGTGCTTCAGGTGGAAAGAGCCCGCTCGAGTGATGGGCCCGCAAACGAGACGGACGTGCCTGGCCGGGGCCACCAAGCGCCAGTGTTGGCCAACAAATCCAGCCCAGAGCGGCGGCGGACAGTGGCTGGAGATGTGGCGGAGCTGGCGCGCCTGGAGAGCTCGCAGGGCGCCCATTGGGGGGCGCTGGCGCCGCCGAGCGTCGAGCAGTGGGCCTGCGCTGGGCTGCAGCCGGGCGCCACTTCCCCCGGAAGGGGAGCCAGCGGGGAGTCGCCGGCGGGCGGCCAAAAGTCGGCCTCGGGCGACACACTGGCGCCGCCCGGTGCACAGGTGGCCTCTGGTGGCTCGGCCGCCGTACGTGACCAGCAAGTTGAGCTGGGCCGAGGTGGCGCCAGTCGAGTGGGCAGTGGTTGCAGTGGTTCCAGAAGCATGGCCGTCGGTGTGGCCACCCACTCCAGAGGGGCGGCCGACCAGTTGGCCAGTGGGCCCAGCTCGCCGCTCGCTCTCGGGCCGCCCACGCCCAGCAGGCGGCCCGAGACCGACGGCGCCCGACAGCATGGCATCGGCGTGATTCCGAAGGCGCGCATTAAGACAATTAAAATGACACTCGTCATTGTGGTCGTTTACATCCTCTGCTGGACGCCCTTTCTCGTCCTCAACATGCTCAGCGTCTTTGGTTTGTTCAAAAACGAGGATAACGTCATCCACGCACTCATGACTCTCACCCAAAGTTTGGCCCACCTCAACAGTGCCGTCAACCCAATCATATTCTGGCTCTTCAGCGGCCGCCGCCAACCCAGCGCCAAGCGACCCCATCAGGCCAACCAGCACCTGATGCAACACAACCGCCACAACCAGCCAAACAATAACACCGCCCCAAATGCTGCCGCCACCTCGCAGGCCCAACAGAGCCACACAATGGCCAAGACGGCGGGCAAACAGGAGCCAAATTGTTGCCACCTCGACAGCTGCTCGCCCACTGGCCTTTGGTCACTCATTTGCTACTGTCTCGGCTCACTCAACTGTCTACCAAGGCGCTACGATAAGCAACACGACGAGGAAACACGCACAACCAGGCCAACCTCAGTGCTAGAAACCACTCGCTCCACCCTGAACAGTTCCTCCATCTTGAGACACTCGCGCCAAGCGACCTTGCCGCCAAGGCGCCGCTCCACAGGCTCGCAGCAACTCACCTCGGCCAGGTGAACCTGTGGGCCTGCCGGAAACCAGATGCCTCCGCCAGTGAGACCCCAGAGAGTAGCTCGAATCCAATTGGTGCCACTCTGCTCCATTCGTTCAGCCCCCCCAATGGATCAAGCGGCTCTCTATTGCTCGTCCAGGTCACCTCCTTTCTCACCTATGCGCGCAATCCGGGCCAAAAGTCAGCGATCTCAATTCTCTCAGCATCCAATCCTCATGCTTGATTCTCGGCGACTGTCTTTGCCCTTGAACGAGCAAATATTAGCATGATCAATACTACCTATGGGCCGACACCATTGTGGCCGCCGCTCACCCTGCAGCTGTGCCGAACCTTAGGACGAGAGGTGGCAAGGAGGAATTTTTAGACTCTCTTTTTCGGCCACCTCTACACCTAAGAGTTCCAACTAACCTTGTTGACGTCAATCCAAATGGATGGAGAGGCGCAAAGACAGAGCTCAGAAACTCATTTCCACCTCGGGGGAGTGCCCAGTGAACTATATATCTGGCTGATATCTTTCCACCCACCAGGGGCCAAGAGGTAGCGGCAAGCTGTTTTCCGAGAAGCTCATGAGCCGTACAGTACATGGAGTGCCCTTCAGCTGGCATCCAACGGTCCAATTGGACAACAGATTGACAGATAGTGCAGTAAATGCCAACAGGGCCAACACGTTCAATCTCAACCGATGGTCTCAAGATTCCCACTCCCACTCCTGTTTGATCATTCTAACAGTGCCACTTCTTCTACCGAGACAAACCAGATAAGGCGACCAGAGCCAACTAATCGATTGCTATCAAATGGTTGCACTGCGAAATGGAGGCGCCGGCAAAACACAGCCAAGCTAAATAAGAGCATTGTGAGACGAACACCTCCTCCTCTCCCCTTTTCATGTACCAATGACATAAAGCTTTATTGTTATTCACACTCGGTCCATCCGCGTCTCTTTTTTGAGTTTCTCGATTTACTAAAGGGTCTTGATGAAATTAGCTCGGCAGCGGCCGCTTGGGATAGAGCTCAGCCGGCAAGGCGCCCAAAGCCGCTAGGTTGCAAAGGGGCAACCTTCCTGCTCCAATGGACTGTCCCAGTCTGCCTGTGGTCTGCGGTCCGCGCTCGTGTCCCTTTCACCGCGTGACTGTTTTCCGCGTGCTTTTCGCGCGCACTTTTTCCCCCTGCTCACACTTGTCAGCCCTAAGGGCCGGCGCTCAAATCGCACGAGCAATCGCCACGCGGTAACGACAATCTCACGTTCTTTCATTATAATTTTTTAAGATTAGGTGCAGGCAAATATCGATCTCAACACTCTCAGGTAGTGTTAGTTTTGTTAAAAACGGTCATTCGAAAACCTTCATCAATATGACAGGATCCAATCGAAGGCGAACAACCCTTGTTGGTTGCATTTCACTTCTGCCCACAATACTTATAACTCTTTCTATTGTTACCCTAGACAATCATGTCTCGCAAGCGCTTACAGACTCAAAATCGCACTTGGTCAAGGAGACGACTGTTATTATGATTGAAAATGATGGAAATACACCTATCAATCATCATCTAATCGACTGTGATGAAAAGAGTGGACACTCTAGACTGTCGCATATTGTTGCCAAGCTTTCAGATGAACCCATGCCGGTGACCAAAACAGAGGATGGTAAATGGTGGCGCATAGATTTGTCTTCAAAACCGATCGAACCCGGAGTCAAGGTTCCCCTACAAGTAACTAAAGTTTATACTCATTTGGAACTAGTTCCAAATCATGACGTTTATTTGATACCCCACTCGTCCATACATTATCAGGTGCGCATAGTTAAACAGGGTAGGCCGCAAAAAATCAAGATTCCCTCC
>Ga0268247_10000777_pt1 | contig 10215 bp, 11 predicted proteins | sample AgamicOrMae_FD_200245 | JGI IMG/M metagenome (GOLD analysis project Ga0268247, IMG submission 200245) | Agave microbial communities from Guanajuato, Mexico - Or.Ma.e (v2) (version 2) | ecosystem: Host-associated > Plants > Phyllosphere > Phylloplane/Leaf | place: Guanajuato, Mexico | collected... | reverse complement strand
GATTAATCATTATTTTGAAGCAGATGCGTACAATCATTTTATGAAATACCAATGCAATGTAAAATTCAACGAGGCGATGACGAGAGTAAAAAGAAGTCTAACGGAGTGCCCTCTGCACAGAGAAACCCGGTCAGCCACTTGGTTAGTGAGCGCAACAAAGATGATGCTGAGAGGAGTAACGAATTTCATCAGCGCGGTTACGCTCCCAGCAGATGGAAATCAGAGCCTTATTCAGAAATTGTTAATTGACAGAATGGAAGAGATAACAAGAACCATACTCACACAAGGGGAAACAAGAAAGACACTCATGGACAGAGCAATAGCATTGGTCAGCCCAACTCACGACCGACACACGTCAATAGTTTCAGAAGAGGTGAGAACAACCCCACTACTGCTTTGGGGAGCGATGCATGTTCACTCAGAATTGGTTGCAGGGGCCAGTAACCTGCGTGCGCTAGCCGCGTCGTGCAAGAACAACACCGTGGCGATCAAAGAACTGTCAGAGCTCCTGGATACCGATGTCTTAGCCGAGATAGAACCGGAGGAAACCATACTTGAAAGAATATCACTCGATGAGAACCATCAACTAAGAGTTAAATTCAAATTGAAACCCAAAACTGACAACTTGCACATCGTCTTCGTGAGCACTTTCGCTTGTGCGATCCTTATAATTGTAATTCTCTTGGTAATTATCGTGAAACAAAGAAGTAGCGAAGCGATCATAATTGTGCCAGAAAGCTCAACTAGCATTTCCCAATCTCCCGAAACCACGTCGGCCGCACAGGGGTGATGTTAGATGTTGTGTGCGTCCAACGGGATTCGGGACGAAGACACGCCCACTTAGGGTAATGCGGGACGGTCCCGAACACGCCTCTGTACTCATCAGCTCACTTCTTCAATAAAGTATAATCAGTTGAATAACAAAACTCAGTGTGTGCACATCAACACAGATCAATAAAAACAGTTTGGCCGCACTGTTAAACGAAATCTGCAAACAAGAGTATTTAATTATCGCTCGGCGGGCAACAAATGTGTCTGGCTGGACACACTTGCTCGCCGCGGGCCAGAGACCGGGGCCCGCTGGATGTGGGAATGCGAACGAGTTGGCGCCTCCAGTGGTCAGTGTGCCGCTCGGGCCACAGCTCAGGAGGCGCCCGTTTACGAGCAGAAGGCGAGCCGGCAGAGTGGCGAGGAGAAAGTGGCCAAATGGGAGTGCTTTATGGAGCGTTTGCGGGTCTTGGCGCGTGATATTATCATCAGTTTGCATTGGAAGCGCATTGGCTGCAGTGTGAAAACTGTGCACTGCACAGTGAACATAACACACAGTGTGCAGTCCACAGTGAAAATAAGACACAGTGTGCAGTGCGAATTCTGCGCGCAAATTCTGTGCGCGAATTCTGTGCGAGACGAATGCGCGCAGTGCACGCGCCTGCCCTAAGGACTGGCGGCGGCCGAGCACAAAGAGCTGGCTGGCAGAGAGCAAAACACGTTGGCCAAATTATCGCCACTTCTCATAACCATTCGACGCGGCTCTTTAGCATTTTATCGAACCACTTTTGCCACCAAAAGTGATCTTTTTCCAAGCAGAGCCAAGCTTGGCTGCAAATCTCGCTTAAAATCGGCTCAGAGTTCCATTTTCCAGCTCAAATTTGGCCAATTTTCGGCCCTAATCAATCCAGTCGGCTCGCTCAACTGGCCCCAAACGACGAGCAACAAGTAAATCTTCTGGCCAACCATTTGAAGACAGACACTCGAAACAACTGGCCCGAGTTTGTGGTCGCCCATTTGGAGCCATTTGCCACCTATTTGCCTCGAGCGCATTCGAAATTGAATCTTCTTGCACTTCCAGAACTTGATACTGGCCCACTTTTATGCTCTCCGCTGGCCAGAGTCTAGCGCCGGCGGCTTTTGGGCCCAGTTTGCGGGTTGAAATCAGTTGGAAAAGTTGAAATTGAGGCGCAAAATTGACACAATTGGTGGAGAGAATCAAATGAAAATCAAAAAAGCAACTGGCCGAAGTGGAGGAAGTGCGAGCCGAAAACAGATGACAATTAAAGACTGGCCGCCGGAGCTCAGGACCTTGGGGCCACTTGCGCCTACTTGATTGTATTTGGCCCGAGGACATGCCCCGCTTCATGCTCCAGCTCGCCGGGCCCAAGCAAAGGAGTGGGCCCATTTGTTTGGGCCTAATGTTGGCCCAAACAAATGTTGCTGTCGGTGGAACAACTGAAATGGGGCGCGCCAATTAATCGGCTGCCAATCTGGGCGGCCTCCATTTGGCTTGGCCCCCATTTGAGCTGCACTTTGCGCCTTTGCTTCGAGCAATCTAAGCCGAAGGGCAAACCTAAGGCGCGGCCGTGATTATTGGAGCAGATTTGTCTCGGCCTTTGCTGCGTGGAGCTGCATGGAGCTGCCTGAGCGCATGGGACTGGCACTTGGCAGTCTGCGGCGGAGCGGCCGACCCTTAGGACTGGCAGACCTTAGGACTCGCAGTTCAGTTCGCTGCTCAGCGCGCAGAGTGCAGCGCGCAGTGTGAAATCGGGCGCAGAATTAGCGCAGAATCAGCGTAGAACTAGCGCAGAACCAGCGCACAGAACGAAAGCAGAGCAGCCGCGCACTCTGGTCCTGCAGATTGGCGAACTGCAGCTGTCTGCGCTTGTCTGCAGTTCAAGCTTGGGGCCCAGAAGGTGACTCTCGGGGCCAACTGGGGGCTCCTGGGCGGCAATTAGTCGAGACTGTATCCACTTTTCGTCCTCCTTCTGGTCGCCTTCGTCGCGCCGAACTCGGTTCCGTGTGATTTGTCAAACTCGGGCCCAAATTAGGCCCAAACGGCCCCATTTGGGCGCACAACTGTCTGCGGCTCGCAACTGGCCGACCAAACAACTGTCGAGAGAGACCCAACGAGACAGACCTCTAGAGGCAAGGTCGGAGGCAAAAGGCGAACAGGAAGCGCCGGCCTGTGGAAGTGGAGGAGCTGCCGCGACGCAGGAGAGCCGGCTGGAAGTGTCCAGAAGCCAGGAGGGAGCCGGCAAACCAATTGACAGCCATTGGACGCTTGATTAAAGCATCAATGGAGCATTAAGAATTGAGAAGGGCAACGGTGGCGACCAGTTGTGCTGTTGTGCTGTTGTGTTGTGGGACGGCGGAGGCTAAGCTGCGGCCAGGCAGGAGCCCACTTTGACGGGGGGCACTCGAGGGGCCCATTTGGGGCCCAATTGATCCAATTTGGGCCCCTCTTTGCGCCACTCTGGTGCTTGTGGGCTGCGGGCGACGAGGGCCTGTGGCGAGCGGAGCCAGAAGTTGGCGGAGAGAATCAATTGGCGATCGGCGGGAGCTTGTCGTCGGCGATTTGCGGCGCTTGGAGGCGAGACTCGTTGGGGCGGAAAATTGGCTGCGCTTGGGATTCGGACTGTCTGCAGACAGGCCGCAGACTGTGTGCGGGGCGCACAGTTCGCGCAATCGGCCGGCCTTGTCTCTGCTTGTGGCTGGCTGTCTGTGCGCGTCGCTGCTTGTCTGCGGCAGACTGTGTGCGGCACACTGTCCGCCAAAAATACGGTTACAAATTTTTGTGCAGCGCTGCGCAGAAATGTAACCGTATTTTTGACGCTCCGTGCACACAGTCTCTACGCCTTGTGGCCTGCTGCTCGTCTGAGGGCCGCCCCTTAGGTCTCGAGTGGGCGCAAGTGGTCGCGCGGGCCAAGCATTTGGGCGGCAAAATTCATGGCCAAATGATTCGAGTCTCTAAATCAATCATCGATCCTTGGGACTGGCCCCCCAGCGGAGCCTCAAGCCGAAGGACAGCGCGAGCAAGAGACGGGGATTCCTGAGAACTGGACTCGATTCGCTTCTGATTTGCGGCTCGCTTTCCACTCCTAAGCCAAACTCCACTTCGTAGAGGAGCCTCCTCTCTCACTCGAGCTCAGCTCAGCCCAGCTCAGTGAGTCGACAGGGCGGCCGAATTGCACGCTTTGCGCCCATTTAATTCATTCATTCATCTCATTTCGTTTCATTTGATTCCATTTCGTTTCATTCCATTCCGTTTCAGTTAGTTCGCCTCTGCTTTCCTTTCGCCTCCAGCTCCTCGCGCGCTTGTCTGCCGTTTGAACAGCGCCAAACAGCAGCCAAAATGCTCGAGCAAAATGGACGAAACTCCACTCAAACGACAACTCGCTGCCACTGGATACTCGACCACTGGCCAAGCGTAAAGCTCTCTCTCTCTCTCTCTTCTCTCTTCTCTCGCCCATCCAGTGACACACAACTGGCGACTTGTGACTCTCGGCGGCCTCTCGTTGGCGGCCAGAGCAATTTTCGGGGCCACCGGCTCGAATTTGTCCACTCGGCGCCGCCCCAAATGAGTGCCGATCTGAACCGGCGGCCGCCAGTTACTAGCAGTAGTCACCAGAAGCCGAGAAAGGCCCGAAATCGAGCGTTTTCCCAAAAGGGGGCGTGGCGCCCGAAGCGCGACGCCCGCGCGCCGCCCGCACTGCATAGGTTCGCTGCGCGGGCGGGAGCCACGCCCCCGCGCGGTTCGGCTCGCCTGCGGGCGGCAACACTTTCGGCCCCGCGCTGGCTGGAATGCGCAAGAGGTGGGCGTGTCTGCGGCTAGTCTCTGGAATCCTTGGAGGCTGGCGAGTCGCGCACAACTCTATATGAGGCCGCCAAGTGACTAGGCAGGGCGCCACGCGGCCCCGCAACTGTGAGCAACGGCCCGCCCGGCAGGCCCGCAGACTGACGCGCTGGAGTTGGAGTTGGGCGCTCAACGCGCGCACAACAAGGCCCACCGCGTCGACTAATGATGATTAATGATCTCAAGTTGGCCCCTCCAAGTCGGTCGCCGTTGGCCCCCATTTGGCCCGTCTGTCTGCCTGTGCGTGTGCGTGTCTGCGGTCGCGCGGCCGCTCGGGGTCGGCGGCGACAATTGGGCGACAAATATGGGGGCACAGTTGGCCGCGGACTGGCCCCCACAGACTGGGCGCCGCCGCCGCCAACCACTCGCCGCCAGTCCAGTGGCTGCGCTTCTCCAGACGCTCGCCAACTCATTGCGAGCAGTTGTGGCCGCCAACCAGGGCGGCCCATTTGCCACCGCCGGCCCACAAATGTCGCCCGCCGGTTTGTTGTTTTAGCACTGGTCGCGCAATTCATGAGCACTAGCAACCACTGGCGCCAAGCGGCCGCCCTCCGATTGCTCAATCGCGCGCTCCAGCGCCTTCGCCTGGCCCTCAGAAGCGCCACAACTCGCCCTAAGGAGCCCCACCACTTGGCCACAGTCGGGCCTCCAGGCGGGTGGGCGTGGCTGCCCGCCGGCCCGCAGCTCTGGGCACTTCCGTCCGCCAGGGCCCTCTGAGCTCTCGGAGACTAGGTTTGATGTATGGGCCCGCTTACCAGCAAGGTCGACCACGGTTTGGGTGCGATTTGCGCGCTTATTTAACCACCAAAGTGGGCGCGCGGCCGTTTTCGCCACCAGTGCCCGCGCCACGCCCACCCGCAAATGCGGCCCAAGTGCGGGCGGCCCGCAGGATCGGCGGAGGGCCAGTTGGCGCAGCTTTGGGGATTAAGTTGGTCCGCTTAAGGCGTTTTATTGCAACCGCACGCAAGTTACACACACACAAACAACATCAACAACCATTTAACGCAATCGCCCGGCGCACATTTGGGTCGCCCTTCGCGCCGGAAAGCCCGCAAGAAGGGAGGCCATTTGAGCCGCTCTCTTGCTTGCTTGTTCTCGCCCGTTTCATTGTCTCCTCTTGCTTCTTGTCCTTTTGCTGAGTGTCGGTGTGAGTTTCTTGTTCGTGTTCGTGTTCTTCTTGTGCTATGGGAAGGTTTTTCAAATCCACTTTGTGGCGCCGCAGACAAGCATTTGAACATTGGAGAGGCCACAAGTTTGCCTGTTTAGTTAAGTTTCTCTCTGCCAACACACAACTTTGGGGCCCCCATTTGGCTTTTCCTTTGGGCTCCTTTTTTGCCAAAAGCAAACGCAAAAGCAGATGAAAGCAAAAGCTCGCTTTCATCTGATCTCCTTGGGGGTGGCCTTGTGTTCCTTTGGGTTCACTTGGGCCAATTCTCAACTCTGCTCCTTAGGTCTGCTGCTGGCAGACCTTAGCTCGGCCCGCTCATGATGGCCCTCCGTGTGCATCTGTTTGTGCCAGCAGCAGCAGCAGCAGCAGCAGGCTGACAGGAGACAATGTTGCGGACGTGCCGCGAGCAAAAGTTGCCAACTTGAGATTATTATTCGTTTGTTATTATTATCAGTCTTGGACTGTCCTTTTTTCCTCCTTTTTTACTATCAGTTTCTCCTCCTCCAAACTCCTACTCTCTGCTGGCCAGAAGTTGCTCTCCAGTGGCCAAGCAACACTCGAGTCGCGCGTCAAAGCAAAACGACGCAATGCAAACCAGTCCAGTAAAGTGCAATGCAAAAGCCTAGTGCAAAAGCCTAGTGCAAAAGCCTTGTGCAAGAGCCTCTTGTGTGTCAATTCAATCTCAACGCAGACTGTCTCCAGGACATTCTGATTGGGCCGAACAATTCGCTCGGAAAGCACAAATCATTGGCCAATTTCCACTGCCAGTTGCAAGCCTCGCGCTCGAGCTCCTTTCCAAGTGAGCAGTCGCCAGCAGTTTGGGCCAACCAAGTTTAACAAAAACAACAAGCCCAAACTGGCCCGCTTTTATGCAACGCCGGCGCCTCAATCTGCCAACTTTTGGCCCCTCTTCGACCGCCCCAACTTGCGGTCGGCCGCGTCCCTAAGGATCGGCAGCATTTGCGGCCCAGCGAGACCTTTGGCACGACTTTTTGGCAGCCTTTTCTACTGCAAACCGACCTTTGCGGGCCCAATTCCGCCCCCTCGGACGCAGTGCGGCCCCCGCGCGCGCACACAGCATTCGCTCGCTCGGACGCGCGTCCCGCGCGCACGCCGAACCTGCGCTGACCTGCGGGCCCAACCGCCGACCCGCCCCGCCCCCGCAGTTCGGAGGGGGCGTGTCCGGGGCAGCAATTAAACGGGCGGCCGAGCTCGCTGTCGAGGCGCCAGATTGCGCCGAGCGAGCGTCACAGATGGGGGACTGTCTGCCGCCCTAGAGAGACCACTTGCACTCCTGGCGGACTGTCTGGAGTGCGTGGGGGTGCAAATTAGCACTTGGCCGGTCGGGCGCCTCCGAGTGCACTTGTCTGCGGCTTGTCTGCGGCCTGTCGCCCGCTCGGCCCACTGGGAGCCTCTAGGAGTGCAAGGCCTCTAGGAGGCGCCTCTGAAGGCTCGCTGAGCCTGCTGTGCGCCCCACTGGACACAATCAATCACTGGGCGCAGCTGGCGCGTTCCGCTTCCGGTTGGTCCAAATGACGCACTTGCGGCCAGTCCAAATTGATTGGGGCGGCTTGTGGTCAGTGGAGTTGACTTTCTCGTCTTCTGGCTGGTCTTGGGCGAGACTTGGGCGCCAAGTGGCCAGCGGTGAGCAGCCCGAAGGGCCAGAGCATCGCCAGTGGTCAGCGAGCAGTGGGCGCTCGTGGAGGGCCGCTGATGATGATCACGTGCGCGCGGGCGCCACTCGTGCGTGCCGGCGCCGCCTCCAAGCGATGGGGCGCGACAAATTGGGCCAAATGGGCGCCCACTGGCCAGCCGAGAGGCCACACAAGAGGCGACTGGCAATGAGCGAGATGAGGCTCGAGATGGGCTTGCGCGCGGCCCATTGCGCGCAGCCACTTCCGGTCGCAGGCAGACACTTGCCGCTTCTGAGGAGCGGCTAAGGAGCAGCTCAGCAGCGACTTGGGAGCCTGTGGGGCGCCCAAATGGACAGCGGCGAGTTGGGGGCCAGTTTGGAGAAGTTCGGGCAGTTGGGCGGCCACAGTGGCGACAAATAGAGAGCGCGAAGTGGCGTTGGAGATTAGTTTAGATTAACATGATTGATTTGGCCCCGCGCGCTGGGGGCCCGCAAGCCGCCCATTAGCCGCCGACCGTTGTCCGCAGGCCCGCCGAGCGTGAAATGTAAGTCGGAAGTTGGCGCGGCCGCGCTGCTGCAAGTCGCCCGCAGACAGACGGGCGAGTTGTTGAAAGCGGATTGCGGATTGCCTGTCTTATTTGGGCCGCAGATTTCCTGGCCTCTGGAAGGCGGATTCTAACATTGTAAGCCGCAGGCAGAGACTGGGGCCAGTTTGCGGGATGCTGGCCCTGCGCGCGAGGGGGCGTGTCTGCGCGGAACGCGCGGCGGGCGCACGGCAGGCAGTCTGCGGGCGAACATTGCACAGTGTGCGTGCGCGGCGTCCGCGCAGTTCGCCGGCGGGAGATTGTGCGCACGGGGGCGTGGCCGGCGGGCGTGCTCCGGTGCGCGGCAGACTGTGTGCGGCATTGGAGTCTCCAATTTGGAGATCAGTTTGCGCGTCTTTGGCGCTCGTTTCTGGACAATCTAAACTCCTTGGGCGCAATGTAAACTTGGTGTCAAAACGGCTGAGGTTAAAAGGGAGGAGGAAAAGCGAGAAGGGGGCAAAAAGGAGGCAGGAGAACAAGCACTTAGCGTGTTTTTGCGCGTTTTTGCGCGTTTTTCCTCTCCTTCTGGCTCCTCCAACGACGACCCTTGTCTGCGCCAGTCTAATGCACTTTTCACTCCAAGCCGCGAACCTTTGCGGCCTCGAACAAATGCGGCCTCAAAGGTCCGCTTCCGGTTTGGAGGGGCCAATTTTCATACTGGCGAGTGGAAATTGGAACGCTGACATGGTCGCGCGTGGCTGGCCCTTCGCGCTCCACTTGCCTTTGACTGTGGGCACTTGTCTGCGCCTTGTCATGTGCCTCCTTTGGCGCATTGTCCGCACTCGATTGCGCCTGTCTCTTGTCTCCTCTTGGCACACAAGCACAGCCAAACACACTAACTGCACATGGAAACTGCAAAGACAGCCAGACAGGCAGACTGGATGGCACAGACAGCCAGGCGCACAAACTCGAGACAAACAGCGGCCCCAAATTGGGCCAGAGACGAGCCGCGGCGACAGGCTGCTCGTGTCACTTTGCTTTCGTTGCGCAAAGGAGGCCAAGCTCGAGCGAGACCCACTCGCCAGCGAGCTCGTCTGCGCGCTAGCTCAGCAGCCGCGACGGCGACCTGGCGCTCTTTCCGGCCAGACATTCCCCGCGGCCGCTTTATAGGCTCACTCGGGCTCGGCGGCCGCGCGTCGGGGCGCAAAGGGCGCAAAGGGGCGCCCTCGAGTGTGTTGGATGCGGCTGAGTGGCGCCTGTTCTCTAGCTGCTAGAGATAGATAGTGAGAGTCTGATGATATTAAGGGCGCATAGTTTGGCTTGGGGAATGCGCGCTGGTGGGGCCGCAGAGACTGGGGCGGGCGGCCCATTGGAGTGAGTGCAGGAAAGTGTACGAGAAACGAGCGCACGAAAATGTATGGCGAACACGCGCAGGAAAATGGTTCTGCCGCAGCGCGCAACGCAGAGCGAACGAGGCGCCGAGTGCAGCATCATGCGGACGCAGCTTAGGTGCGGCGGCGCGCACAGTGCGCTCGCAGAGCAGCCCGATCGCGCGCACTGAACAGCACTGCTTCGGTTTGCATTGCTTTGCTTTGGTTTGCTTTGGCCGCCGCTGCTCGACTCCTCAGGGTCAACTGGCGGCGAGCAGTGGCCAGTGGTGGACAACTGCTGGTGGACAACTTCTGGTGGACAACTTCTGGTGGACAACTTCTGGAAGACTACTGCTGCCGCTGGACAACTGCGGACAGTTGGCGGACTTCTGGGAGACTGTTGGCGGCCAGCAGAAGTGAGGTGAAGGCAGAGGCAGAGGCAGAGGCAGAGGCAGAGGCAGAGGCAGAGGCAGAGGCTGAGGCTGAGCTTGGGCTTGGGCTTGCGCGCCAGCAAGTTGGGCAGCCCAAGTGGGAGCACTAATACCCGATTGGCACAAATCGGGTTGGTTAACAGCGCGCGGGAGGAGCAAGAGAGAGAGAGCAGAGTGTCGAGTCTAGCCTGTAGACTGAGCCGCAAGGAAAGCCGCAGTAGAGGAGCCGGAGAGTGTGTGTTGGCCGCACACTCTGGGGAGTGGCGAAAAGAGCATCGAAAACAAGCGTTGAAAAGTAGTAACAAGCTGAGGAGGAAGAAGAACAACAATTGAAATGGATACCAGTGGGCCTTGTGTGTTTGGCTTGAGCACATTGCGCTGTTTGTGTGGTATGAAAAGTGGTGGTATGAAAAATGCCATTCTCTGTGCGCGCGTTCTGCTGCTAAAGTTTAGTAACTAAAC
>Ga0268247_10000775_pt1 | contig 10247 bp, 8 predicted proteins | sample AgamicOrMae_FD_200245 | JGI IMG/M metagenome (GOLD analysis project Ga0268247, IMG submission 200245) | Agave microbial communities from Guanajuato, Mexico - Or.Ma.e (v2) (version 2) | ecosystem: Host-associated > Plants > Phyllosphere > Phylloplane/Leaf | place: Guanajuato, Mexico | collected... | reverse complement strand
TTGCCTCTCGTGCCCATTCCAGCAGGCAAACAAAAAGCCTCTTCCAATTGCCTCATTGGCTCGAGGCGGCTTGATCAAATCTTGATCTAAAGTTTCCGAAGTTTGGTTGTTGTTGTCTCTGAGTGGGGCGGCCGAGCAGTGGAAGAATGGGTAGAAGACTGTGCGCCGCTGGCCCATCCTTAGCGCTGGCCCATTGGGGAATTCGCCAGCGAATTGCGAGGGGCGAAATGGCGCGCAGTTCAAACACGCAACATGGAACATTTTTAGATATTTCCATTGCGATAATGTCGCTTACATACATAGACACTCACTGATCTTTGGCCCGATATTTGGCCAACCACACTACTGCCCCTCCAACACACACACAGACACAAGCCACTAATTTTCTTGTCATTTTCCACTCGGGCCGCTCCCTATTTGGCATAAGTAAATTAATTCCGCCCGCCGTCGCTGGCCACTGCCGAGGCAACCTGTTGAACCTGTTGAATTTGGCCCAAGCGGCAAAAGATGACTCCATTTTGTTGTTGCCTTTGGGACGCACTCAAGCCTGACCACTGGGAACGCCTGCAGTCCGAGAGCTAAGCTTGGGCAAAATAAGGAAGGCAAAGGAAGAGCAAATCGGCCTCGAATGGAGTGAATTAAATCAGCCGCCGGGAATTTGGCTCTGCTGGCCCACTGGAAAGGCCCTTCTGGTGAGCGGACGGTTCTTTGAGGGTGCATTTGTCTCTGTTGGAGTGTAGTTGGATTGGGCGGCCGAGCGGAAAACGGTGTACGCAAAGTGCCAAGTGCAGCAGAGAGGCGAGCAGTCTCGTGGAAAGAGCACAGTGAAAGGCCGAGCTGAGCTGGAGTTGAGTTGAGTTGATTTTATCTGCGGGCCAATGCCACTGCTCCAATGCCATTGGGGCCTCGATTAACGCCGCTTTCTAAGGCCGCAGGTTGTCTGCGGGCGCACCAGAGCAGTGGGCCAGTTTGCTCGCCGCTGCTCTGGCTCGTTGGCCGCCAAAAGAGCGCCCGCCGCAAAGCACGAGAGGCGAGAGTTGTGCTTTCGGTGGACACAATGAAGCAATCAATCAATGGTTTGGAGCTGCTGGAAATGGAGGTTCGAAGAATGGAACTGAAACTGTAGTTGGAGGTGGAAATGGAAACGGAGCATTGGAAGAGCAGAGCGTGCAGACTGCCCAATGGCCAGTGCTTAGGGTCGCTCCAAGCGGGCTCGGCGCCGTTTCGGGGCCCCTTCGGTTGGGCGGCGGAATTCCATTGGGGCGCCCAGAGGAGAGTGGCCCGAGCACGCGACCGGCGTCAGACACGAGGGGCGCCAGACGAGAGGCGAGAGGCGCCGCCGGTTTGGGCTGGCTCTCGTGCGCCGCTCCCAAGGTGTCGGCCAGAGCGTAACTAACAAGCGGGAGCCACTACCTGTTGCCTGTGGGCCGCGCGCTGAGCTTCCACTTGGGCGCAACTAATCGGCCGCGTGAGCCTCAAGTGGAGGCGAGCAGGGCGAGCATGAGCGCCAGTCGAGCGGCGCCCAAGCGGCCGGCTGGATGACAACTCGCTTGGCTGCAGGCGAGGGGCGAAAGTCGCTCTCTGGGCCGCCAATTGGCCACAGGCCATTCGAGCTCAGGCAGAGAAGAAGTAGTGGGCCGATGGACAGGCTGTTGGAGGAAGAGGCGAGAATGGAGGAGACCAAATGCTGGAGAGTGGACCCTTAGGAGAGTCTGCCTTTCCTAAGCAGAGCACAATTGATTTGCGTGCTCTGGCCAAGCAAACGTAATTTGGCATCCTCAAATTGGATTGAATTGGCTCCGATTGGATTGGATTGGATTGGATTGATCTGGCTGCAAATGGGCGCCCAATTGTATCTCTTGTGGCGCCCTTCTCGCTCCTTTTCTCTCCCTTAGAGTCGGAGGCTCAAATTGAGCTCCACTCGAGTGTAGTGAGCCCCACTCGAGTGTACTGAGCTCGCTCCAAGTGAGCTCGGGGCGAAAAGAAAGGCGAGAGGAGAAGAAAGAGGGAGAAAATGGAGATGGAAATGGTGAAAAATCGATTAAATCTGCGGCCAATCTTGAGTAGTGGTGGCACTGTGTTCTCGCATGACTGTTGTGTGTGGTGCTGATAAATTTGCCTGCCTGAATGAGGCTTGTTTGGGCGCTGGTCGTACGCTGGGCGATTGAACAAATTTTGTACATGAAATTTTGTCTGATTGCCAGTGTAAGACTCGCACAGCCAGCCTGTGGCGAATTGTGGCCAGTTTATCGAACGCATGTTGTGATGGACGTGCGACAGGCACTGAGTGGTGCAGCCGCTGAGACGGCCCATTGTACATGAGACGGCCCATTGTACGAGTGTCCTACGAGTGCGCGAGACAAGCGTGCGCGCGCAACCGCCAGCCTACAAACAACGAGCTGGCCTATAACAATTGGAAGCCCCAGTCTGTGGGCGCCACTAAGCCGCTTAAGTGGGCTCGGCCGAGTTGTTGCATGTGGTCGACCGGCGGGGCCGAAATGAAGCCATTTAGGCCGCAGACGGAGGGCTAATTAGGCGCCGAGGGGGCACCTTAGTGATGGGAGGATGGCAAGAGGCTTGTTGTTTTTCTTGCACTCGAGCCGCTAATGAGGCCACATTGCGCCCGGGCTTGTGGTGGGCAGCTAGTTGGGTCGCGTGTCCAAGTTGGCCAATTTGCGGCTAATGCAATAAGCTGGCAGTGCTAGCCCTAAGCCGTTGGAGTATTCCTCAAAATGGGGGAAATGAGAAAAATGGAGAGAAGTTCAGTGTGCTGCTTGGGCAAGATGAGGAGGAGGAAGAAGTGTGGATGGCAAACAATGGAAGAAGAGGACGGACAGTTTTAAGTGAGTGCTAAGGAGCTTCTTGAGAGAGAGAGAGAGAGAGCGTGAAGGAGAGGAAAATACAAATTGGCTACCAATTTAGAAGTGCAAATCTTTTCCAATCTCATTCTGAGCAAATTGATTGATGTGCTGTCTCGCTTGGCTGCCCATTGGCTGCCTCACTCGGCCGGCAACAGTCTCTGGGTGACTTTTGCCGCCGGTGGCCAAACAAGCGGCAAAAAGGAGAAGAGAAACAAGAAGCCAAACGAGCAACAGTCTCTGGGGGCCACCAAGCAAAGTGGCCCTTTTCAAGGCGCACCTCCAAGCGCCAGATTCATTGATCAGCATTGTTCTCTCTTTCTCTTTCTCTTTCTCTTGCTTTGCTCCACTTCATTGGAGAAGAACACTTCATCGTCGAAAATAATCGCTGAACACGCACAAAAGCAATCGAAATTGAAATTGAAATAAGCTCTAATTCATTTTCACTTGTGCGCGGGGCCCAATTTGGAGGGTGCGTCAAAAGTGGTGGTCGAAATTGGGGGCGAAAAATATTGGAAAATGTTCCAATATTTTGCAAAATTGGGCGAAAATCTTGAAAACTCTTCTCTCATCTTAAGCTCAAATGGAGTGGACGTTTTTGGGGGCCATTTTTGACCAAAATTTGCGCCACTTGGCCACTTTTTGGGCCCAATTTTGTGTCCACAAGTGTGTCTGGTGGGAACCTTAGATTAAAAGTGGCCGAGTTTCTCGTTTCGCCAACTTTTGGACTATTTCGGCGACGTTTTGAGGCAAAATATTGGCCCAGAAGCAGTGAGGAGCAGTGTCAATTTGGACCCAGATGGACGAGGCTTGCAACTGGAGCAATTTGCGGGCCTAGTGCAAAGCGGCGCCAAGTGAGACCAAGTGGGAGCGAGTGAGATCGAGTGAGACGCGGCCAGAGCTAAGGTATGCTCTGCACTGACTAGAGTCTGCAGAGTGCAGTGCGAGCGGACGAGCAGCAGACTACAGGCCAGCGCAGAGAAGTGCGCGCACTCTTTTCCATGGCAACAAATGGAGCACGCAGCGAGAAGCGAAAAGCGAGAAGCGAGTGCTGAGCAGCGAGCAGCACAGACACTCTGCGCGCCTAATTACCCTTAGCTCGTCCGCACCGCACCATTGGCGCCCGATCGCCAAGACGGATCGGCCAGATTGGAGCGCGCGAGTGTCGCGTGACAAGTGTCTGCGTGGCTGGCCCTCCGCCCTGTGTGTGGCGCTCTGTCCGTCGTCCAGACTACCGAGCTGGCCAGCCGAGGACGAGGACGAGGACTGGGACTGGGACGCGCCCCCCGCACGCTTATAGGCAAGCAGCAAGCCGCAAGCCCTTTGGCTCGGCCCATTCTAATCTGCGGCCAAATTTGATACTCTCGAGAGAGGCGGACAAAAAGGGCCAAAAAGGGCACACAAAGGGCGGCTCTCGTTTCGGCTTGTGTAGCTTGTGTGGGCTGTGAGCTGTGGGCTGTGAGCTGTGGGCTGCGGATGGGCGAGCGCGATGGCGAGAAGAATGGCGCCTTGGCGCAGTGGTGCAGCAGGCCTGAAGTTGACGCTGGTCACAGTGTGCCGCCGGTGGAGCAGCCGCAGACAAGGGCGGGCTGGATTCAAATTTGGCCGGCCAAAAGTGATTGCTCGCCACAGACACCATTAGGCTCGTCAAATTTGCCCACTCGGCCGCCGTGCTTGGCCTCGTTTCTGTCCACTTGTTGCTGTTGTTGTTGTGGCGCTGGCGGCCAATTGTGTGCCCGAGTGGCGTGCAGTGGCCACTGGCCAGCAACTGTTGTTGGCGTCTCTCTGCGGCCAGCCAGGCAGGCAGGCAGGCCGCCTGGCTCGACGCTGCTTAGGTCTGCCCGGTGAGCTGCTGCGAACAAACAAGATTTGCAACAAACAAGTGTGCCCTTTTCCAGGCAGACGCAGACGCAGCAAAAGGAGAAGGAGAAGGAAAAGAGGCAGCAAAACGGGCAGAAGAAAACTGGCTACGCTCGCACAATTGGCCCGAAAGTCGCCATACAAAACTGCGCTCGCGCTGCCAAAGTGCATTGGAAATCCATTAGTGCTTTTGGGCCGTGCGCGCGCGCGCCCAGTCGCCCTTTTTGCCATGCAAAATTTCCACAACAAAAAAAACAGCCTCAGCTCCCCCTCTCCATCCTTAGCTCTAACCATCCTTAGCTCTAGCTCGTCCTCCCCCCGTTTGGCTCCTCTTCGTGCCCGCTCCTCTGCCTTCTCGCTCGCTCGCCCGCTTGCGCAACCAACACAAAACCGATCGCTGCCCAACCAACTGGACACTAACTCTTGGCAAACAAGCTCGAGCAGTCTGCCAACGAGCTCTCCCCCAAAAGAAGACCACCTGTTCCACAAGCAAGCGTACTGTCTGCCTGTGTGTCTGCTTGTGTCTGCTTGTGTCTGCTGTCGATTGTGAGAGCCAATTGTTGGCTCTCTCAATCTCTCATCAATTAGAATCAATGATAAACGAGGGTGGTCGATTGTTTGCGGCATTGTTGCCCCACCGGACACACTCCACTGCTCGTCTTTCATCAATCATCATTTGCGTCCAATTTGTTGGCCGAGCGATCGATTTGCGGCCGCCAAGCTTGGCCAGCCAGGTCACACTCGCACTTTTGCTCACCCGCACACAGTCTCTCTCTCTTTCAGAGCTGCCTGAAAGCTGCAGATTTGCCGAAGCTGCAAAATCCACCACTTTTCGGCCCACAAAGTCGACCGAAAAGTCCAAAAGTTGGCCGCAAACTGGCCACTGGCGAGCGCCCTTGGCGAGCACTGTGCTGGCCCTTAGGATGGGCGCCTGTTGGGCAACTGTTGAGCAACTGTGTGCTGCCAAAGTTGAAAAAAGGCAGCTCCCAATCGGGAGGTGTAATTCATCTTTCTTAAATGGGCCCAAAGTCGGTGTTTGTTTAGCGGCTGCTTATGGTTCGCTTGTGGGCGAGCGCCAAATGCGACCATAAGCAGTTCCCACTGCTCCTCTGCCTCTTTCCCCAGCTCATAATCAGTTGCCCTGAGCTTTATCGTCTTTTATTCATACGCCGATCTTTTATTTATTTCCCCGCTGGCACACGCTGGGCCGCCCGACGCTGTGCGCCCCTGCGCTCAAATGGGCCCTCAAACGGGCCTTGCATCACTCTGGCCGCCAGCTGCGAGCCCAGCGGAAAGGCCGGGCCCACTTCCGAGGGACCACTTGTTGTTACGGGCGGCGAGGAGCGTGGGAATGTGGCTTGGAGCGAGGGTGAGACGTTTTGTTTTGGGTGGCTAATTTGCGGCTCGCCGCGCGTTTGCCCGAAAAGTAGAGGGGGGCGGGTCGCGCGGGCGAGCTGGCGGCGCGTTGCTCCTACGCGGCGGCGACAAATTCGGCGCAAGCAGAGTGCGCCCGCGGGAGAGTGCGACCCGCGCCCGAGAGTTTGCGCGAGTGCTCCGCGCTGCAATGGGCGGCCCACAGTCTGCGGTGCGCGTCAGGCCGAACGCAGTGAATTGCATGGGCCAATGGTGGCCAACCTAAGGGCTGGAAAAGATGGAAAACATGGACTTGGACAGGCAGAGCTCAGCACTGGCGGGCCTGCCAACTGAGTGACAATTCAATCTGGCTCAATGGGACACAGAGCGCGGCGGTTCAATTGAATTTGCGCCAGTTGTGGGCCGACACCAATTTGGGATGGTCTCTGGCGGCTGACAAGCAGCTCTGGCAGTGTGAAAACATTGGATTGCAACTGCGGAACAACAACATTCTCATTCTAAAACACAAACGCCCAACCTTCACATGCAACTGGGCCCACTTTGTCGCCGCAAAAAGATACTAATATCATCTTATTAACAAGAACAAGCCAAGCTCCACCCTCCCAGAGGCAGCGGTCAGTTTGCGTTCCAAGTGAACGAGGGCCACCTTTTCGGGCTGGCCGGCGGGCATTTTTCCAAGTGGCCATCTTTGCGAGCGCAAAAAGGTGGCTGCCCATCAAATTTGACGCCAAACTAATGCAGCTGAGCGGCCTCAAACTGCTCAAACACTCAGCTCAGCTCGAGCTGGCCACTTCCAAAAGTGTGGGGCTCAAAGTGGGCTGGAAAAAGGTTGGAAAAATTGGCTGGAAAAGTGTGGAAAAGGTGCGCCCAATTGGAGGCCAGCGCCCAAGTGTGCCGGCGCAGATGTATCATTATCTTATTAGCGCTTTCCGTGGCTAGTTGTCCGCCGCTGCAGTGCTGCAATGGAGCTTAGTTTGCTGGCTGGCTGGCTGGCTGGCCTGTGAGACTGAGGCAAGTGGACAACTGGTGGCCATTGGAGCAGTTCATTGACGAGCTGCTTCACTAAGGTTGCTCCACTTTTTTCCCCTCGCAAAGTGAGGGAAAAAATTTGCGTGCCAACCTCGTGGGCGCAATTGTGTCTGGCAAGTCTCGTCGCTCTTCTAATCATTTTGTCCTCCTGACAATTCCATTTGGGCTGCCTGTCACTGAGGCGTCCGCCATTGACAATTGTCGCTGGAGGTTGTCTCTAATTCGCGTTTGCAATGGAAAGCAAGCGGGCCGAAATGGAGCCTCTGCTCTGGCGGTTAAAATGGCAGTTAAAATGATGCCTTCAAAAGGGCGCCCGCTCGCACAGACTTTCTGCAGAGTGTCCTCTGGCACAGACTCTCTGCAGTGCAATGGCACTGCAATGGCGCCGCAGACTGTCTCTCCTGCGGCCCACCAAAACGGCCCATTTTTTGCCCCTAAACTTCCGAAACTTGGCAAAATTCCGCTTTCCGCCTCCCAACCACTGGGATATGGCAATGGCCACTCGCCAACGCTGCCTAAGGTCCAGCTCAGAGACAGGCCCACGGGCCAGAGATGCGCCCCGAAGTGCGCCCCCGACGCCAAGACGGCCACGGCCAATTGACTCCGATGCGCTGATGATGCACAATTGAATCGACCTGGACACGCAACAGAGGCGCCCACTGGCCCGCCGCCACACTCGCCAGCCAAGCAACAGCCTAGCAACGGCGGCCGCTCGAGCAGTTTGCCGCAAACTGCTCGCAAACTGGCCGCCTGCTCGCCCACAGGAAGTGGCTGGCCGCTCGAACTCTCGGGCGACAGTCTCAAATGGTGGCCAGCTGAGCATTGTTGTTGTTGCTGTTGTTGTTGTGTGCCAGTGGGCAGCAGTTGTGGACGACAATTGGCTCTTTGTGGGCCCTTTTGGAGATGCCCATTTGCACATTCGGGCTGACGAGTGTGGCCACAATTGTGTCACATTCTCTCTCTCTCTCTGTCTGTGTCGGTTGGTGGCGCTGCGAGAGCTAAGCGCCGGCCTCAAGACTGTACTGGACACTGGAGGTGGAGTTGTACACAGTGCACTTGGCAGCGAGTTGCATTGATCCCGAGCAATGATTGGCTCTGCTGGGCCGCTTGAAGTGTGCAAGAATCGAGCCAGTTGCAGACTAACTGTGCTGGACAATGAGGGGTGGAAAAAGGGCGCGCCTCTTGGAGCGCAGTTTTGCCGAACAGTTTTGGAAAAGTGTCTCAAATGTTTTGTCTGCAACTGCGAAGCCAAATCAAAAAGATCAACCAACTTGTGCAAAGACGCCAACTCAAAGCTGGAGCTCCTTTTCAAATCTTCGCCCAGCTTGCAGCTTGAGCTTGGCTCGCTCTTCTCGCTCGTCTCACTCGTCTCGCTCGGCCCAACCAGAGCCAAGAGGCGCCAACTTACAGCCAGCTAATGTGACAAGAGTTGTCGCCAAACAAATGACACTCAAACAGGTGTCTGTTTGTTTGGCTAGATCGCCTTGGCTCGCAATGGGGTCGCACTCGGAGCTGTGAGCCGAGAGCATTGTGTTCGGCCCGTCGAGGTGCCAAGGCCGCCAAGGCTTTGGGCGCTCGATTCTTGCGCCATCCACAGCCAGCCAGCCAGAGACAAGGATATGATGACAACAAAGGGGCAAAGGCAATGGATAATAGCTAATAATTGGTCCCAAGTTGAGGCTCGCAAACCACGTTCGGCCCACCGATCGGGCCTGCTTGACGAGGGGCAACAGGCGACAGGAAGTGCATTGTTCTGATTTGTGTTTGTCTAGTTGAGTGTGGTTGAACTCTGGCAAAAGGATCGGATCGAGCGAGCCAAAAGGGGGGATTTTCTGTTTTGTTTATCATTATTGTTGTGATAATAAACAAATACTGTTCCACACTTAGTGCAACAAAGTACTGGCCCACAGACTGTGTGTGACGCTTTGCCGAATGTTTTCCCCTCGCGCAGAAACGCACAGAAACGCACAGAAAAGGGGGCGAAGTGGGCGCAGAACTTTTTCCCCCACGAACCAGAATCAAAATAAACAGAGAATAACACGCTGCGCGCCCATCCTATAGGCTGGCACCAATTGGCGCGACTCGCATGGTCTGGCACCAATGGGCTGGATTTGGGCAAAAAAGCGTTTGTCGCTTATTAATGAAGGCGGGGGAAATGATAGTTATAAACTGGCACTCACAGTGAGTGCTCGTGGCAACTGTTGGTCGCGCCCAGAAGCTGGCCGAGCGCAAAAGTTTGGCAACCTTTCCAATTGTCTCTCCTTGTCAGACGACGATAAATAATGAATGAATTTGGTGGCGGCGGTTGCATGCTGTTCGCGAACAGGAGTCCAGGTTGATGTTGTTGCAAACTGGAGGCAAACAACAAATTTCATTCAACTACATCCCGATCAAACAAAAGAGCAGCGCTTGAAATGGGAGTGGAATATTCATTCTGGTTTTAGACGCGAAATTTTCTCTTGAATCCGCGAATTTGCATCAACTGAAATCGATGCGAACAGGCCAGAAGAAGACTGGCAAGCAATTAGTGGCCTCAATAGAGTGTCGCTGGCTCCCTCGTTGCCAATTGCACTCCAGACAACACTGCTGCAAGCAGCAGCTTGAGAGCCTTGTCAAAATGGCGGCCCAATAGCGCACCTGGTTGGCGCCTGAGACAGTCCTTGTCTGTGGTGGCCTGCGACTAGCTGTGAGGCTGCCCTTAGGCGTGCTGGCCGAATGATTTATCGATTGTTTCCTCTGTTGGGCTGGTGGCGAGCCGCAGGAACAACAAATCACACGCAAATGACACGAGAACCACCTGACGAGCGTCCGGAATATAAGCGGGCCGGAGTCGAGCTGTGCATTTGGACTGACTTGATGAGGGCCGCTTGTGGGCAGCTCTGGAGGCAGCTCAAAAGCTCGGGACTGGCTCGAGTCCAGCTGGCCAGCCGGCCGGCCGAGACAAACGCGCAGACAGACGGACGAGACGAGACGAGAGAGTGGGAAGATTGTGTTGTGGGACACAATTGGGTTGTGTGTGCCGTTTGGTCGGCCGAGTGGCACAATGGAGGCAGAGTGTTGGCGCGGGCGCAGGTGCGCGGGGAGAGCTGCGCACTTGATTTTGCTCAAAGGTTGGACATTAGCGGG
>Ga0268247_10000774_pt1 | contig 10269 bp, 2 predicted proteins | sample AgamicOrMae_FD_200245 | JGI IMG/M metagenome (GOLD analysis project Ga0268247, IMG submission 200245) | Agave microbial communities from Guanajuato, Mexico - Or.Ma.e (v2) (version 2) | ecosystem: Host-associated > Plants > Phyllosphere > Phylloplane/Leaf | place: Guanajuato, Mexico | collected... | reverse complement strand
AAAGCTAGTGGCCACATTGATGTTGATCGTTTTGGTTGGATGCATAATCAGAACAACTCAATCACAGGAGCAATGAAAATTTTCACTGGACCATCGAATGCAACTCTGGATAAGTTCGGATCTGTGGACGAGTTCAATAATAAGCGAGAATTTAAAGTTTGGCACAACAACAACACTAAACCTGCTGATTTCAGGAACGTTCAATGCAATCAATTTAGATTGAGCTCAGCAGGTGAATTCTTTCCACCACCAAAATACTCATTCATAGCTTACAACAATCATCTAAGTCAAAATTCTGGACAAGATCCACCAGATCGCTCACCTTCCTCTGGAGTGAACTCAAAAGATCAATTCAATCAAAACCAAGTACAGCCATCCAGTAGCAAGACTAATTTTGATAAATTTCAAAACTCCATATCCATATTTATGCCAGATCTTTGTAGAACAATCAAACTGTTCTACAATGGCACGCACAAGCACAAAGATCTCGAAGTTAACAGATATGTGGCCGACGAGAGAACATACAAATATTGGTCTCAAAGGAGGAGCTCTGATTCGGGGGAGCTGGATAAGAGTGAGAATGAATCCATGATTGAATCAAATAGGTGCTATTGCAATTACAATGAACTTAGCCAAACTCTCAATTGTCCTCCAAATGGAATGATGGATTTGTTCCAGTGCCAGAAGGGTAGTCCAGTGACCATATCGTTTCCCCATTTTCTCTACTCACAAAAAGATCCAACTCTCGAGCCATATCTGAGGCTATTCGACATCGAACCAAATGGTCTTAGTGAAAGAGACTACGAATTTTTCATCGATTTAGACACATCTCTGAATATGCCAGTGAAGGTTCAGATTGTATTCCAGTTCAATGTGCATTTGAGGTACGAGAAGCAACTCAACTTCACCAAAGATTACTCCTTCTTATTCAAAGACCCCAAACAACCAGCAGAGACTCTCAATGATTTATACTTGCCTCAAATGTGGATCAAATCAACTGCTGAGATAGATCACGCTAATTTAGAAAATCTCAAATTCATTCAAAAGCATCTGGGCCTGGTAACACCCTTTGCCACCATAATAACCTTCTTTTTTGCCTCAATTTTGCTGATGGCCTCGGCCAAATTGGCTTACGACCTCACTTACGGGCCTAGCTCTAGGCTTGCTTGTGATGAGGAGTCGTGCTCTGGATCGAATCGTCCTGATAATTTATGTCTGGGCTACATGGAAGAGAAGCGAAAATATCTGGACACGGAACTTTTGAAGAAAAAACACAATCATTGTTCTGGCATTGCGGCGGAAGCTGTGGGTGGCGGTGGTGGCCAATCTAATGGTTGTGATGGGAAAAGATCAACCTGTAGACGTGTGTTGGGACTGACATTTGGCAAGGCCAGTCACCATCAGCAGGATGAGCGAGAGCACTACGATTGTGCATGCGGCAAGCAATCAATGATCAGCGCCGAGCCAACAACCTCAGCAAAGCTCCTCATCGCCTCAAACGAGACTGAACCGACCTCTAAGAGTACGCCAGGCGGCAAGGGCGATTATTGTGTCGAGGAGAAAGATAATTTTGAAGAAAGTAGGCCTTTGAACGGTGAATGAGCAACTGATAACCTAGGTGTGCGAATGAATGGGTGCAAACTCAAATTATGTATATCAAAGAATAAACACACCGACAATTTCGCCATCCTTCCACAACTGCCCTTAGGAGTTTCTAAATTCTGTTGCACGTCCATTGCTATGGGTCAGATTGAACACCATCCCGTTTCTTTCTAGCTTTAGTCTGACGCTTTTTAAAGCTCTTCGAAGGCAGAATTTAAATTCTGCATTTGCCCCAAAAGAGACTGGCCGATTGGTCCAGTTCGGCTGGCCATCAGGACGAAGTGGTTCTCTTAGACACGAAGGTCTCATAGACTCTCTCAGAGCTGGTAACCGAACCAATGCTCCAATTTGCACTGGCAAAATAGGTCCACTGACTATGAGAAAAACGCGTGTTCAAATTGTGCAATTGATTATCTGGGCGGACGCTTATACCCAGTGGATTTGGTTCTCTCTTCGTGATCTCGGATGCTCTCTTTCGTTTCGTATATTCTGCCTTCGAGGAGCTCGAGTGGACCTTTCTTGGCCTATTATGGCACAGAATGTTCCAGGAAAATTGTAGCAAAAGAGGCTGCCGAGGAAAAGGATGTCACAAAAGGAGTGGTGTTGGAAAATAGCCACAGACGTTGGCTGACACAATGATGAGTGTGCTCCAAATGAACGGGGAAGTGGCGCTGGCGACCAAGTAGCCAAGTGGCCAAGCGACCGAGTGGCAAGCAAGGCACAAGGCAGAAGGAGAGACAGTTCAAGAGAGACATTTACTAGCGTCAAAAGCACAATCTAGCAGAGGTTTGACGTTGTGGTCCATTGTAGTCGTGGCGACATTGAATCCGTTAGGATTTTGTCTGCTCGAGTGCAGGCCGAAGCGAACGAGCAAGAACAGGTAAATGGGCGTGTGTAATTGAACAAAACCCAACAGGCGTCTGCTTGTGACTTCCAGTTGAAAATTTCGACCCTTATTCTGGGCTCTTCCTATTTCGAGATTGCTCTGCCTTTTCTCGGACCTTCGCGGCCCTTTTCCTCGGCCCTCTTTGGCGCCGTGGCTGTCGCATCGGCGCGCTCGGCTACGAGCTCGTAGTGGTGCCTTATGGGCCTGCTTGGCAACCTTTGCACTGCTCCCGCAACACTTCTGCCTAGGCCAATGTGTTTTCTGGAGCACTTTGGTGCCTGCCAAGACGCCGACTGGCTCGCCAAGCTGGCCAAGCTGGTTGGCTGGCCAGCGAGGCGCAATCAAGCGCACAATTTGTCGAGAACCCGGCGAACGCTCCTCCTGTTGCCATTGGAACACTGCTCACGGTGCTCAAACTCCACAACTACTTGCCGATGATGAGCAGCCCCACTACCGCAACCACTTACGGCCATTGTTCCCGTGCTCACACAGCCACTTGTTGCCATGTTAGGCCGGCCAAGCACTGGGCTCAACTGCTAACCGAATTTTTTCTCTCTCTTTCTCTTCTCTTTTTTGCCTCCGCCTTTTGGCTGATCAGAAGAATCATTTCGGCAACTACATGTTGATTCTGCGCAGGCCAATCTCGAGCTTGGCCACCAGCACCGCCGAGGCATGATTGCCGCACGAGGCTCCACTAAATTTGGTCCACCTTCTGGCCAAGCTAAGGCCTGTTGATGGACAACAACAGTACATCGTTGCCGATTGTTACTTTGCACGCAAATTCCGCTAGAATTTTCTCCAATAGTTCAAGCTCGTTGAGAGTTCAAAACAATTCCACGCGCCGAAGTGGAAGCGCCACAAAGAGACAGACACACACAGGCAGAAGAGGGCGACTTTCTGTCTTGACAGATAGAGAACAGAGAGACAACTGTGTTGGATTGCGGTTGCGAGTGAGTTGCGTGCAGGCAAATTGTCGCCAACTATTGGCCAGCAACATTTCGATATTATTTGAGCAAAGAGAGAAATATTTCATTTGAAAATTGTCCCCAACTCTCAAGTGGCCAAAGTTGAGGCCGAACTTGCGCCAAATTCGGACAAACCAACCACACTTGTTGGAGGCAATTTTCTCCAGATTGCGTTGCTCGATTGGGTTGCTTTCGATGATCTGCTGGAGCGAACAAGTGGAGACTGGACCTTGCCTATCCAGAGCTTAGCTGCTTTGTGCCTAGAGGAGCAACTGAGGCAAAAGAGTGGGCCAAAAAAAGAGAGAGAAATTCACCTAGTTTCGACTATTTTTATATCCAGCAAAATTATATTGAATAAGTTGGTCAGTGAGCCCGAACGGCGGCGATCGGGCGGCAGCGACAGTTGTGGCTCGATAATAGAGCGTCATTATCTCCAGGTGGACACGTAAAGCGCGCAAACAATTGTGTGTCTCCTGCGTGTGTATGTCATAGTGTGTGTTGCATAGAGGCTGCTCATGTGGAGGGCAAGATTGTCTCTATTTATTGACATACTTGGGAGGAAAAAGTTGAAGCAACTGGAAGAGACTTGGAGCAGCAATTCGAGCAGTGTTGAAGAAGAAGAAGAAGGAAAAGGGGCAAAAGGAAAACTGGCGAAGATGAACTTGACTGCTGCAATGTAGTCGCTTGTTTGGCTGCTGCATCTGTGTGAGTGATATTTCAAGAAAACAAGAGCAAGTAGAAACAAGTAGAAGTGACACTTGTGATTGGCCATTCAGATGCACACAGAGAGTTCGTTTTTCCATCGCTAGAGTTCATTGTGTGCCATTGTTATTCATGAGGCACTAGTAAGCGAAGGCGCATTGGCGGCGAGTGAACAAAAGTGTCCGAATAAAACAAACCGTTCCAATAGGCAGACACAAAATAACTGCTCACAAGCTTGCCAAACAAACAGAGAGAGAGAGAGAGAGAGAGAGACCGGCGCTCAAGTTGAGAGTTTTGGACCACAAAATAGCTGAGGAGGATTGTTTCTGATGCTGAATGTTGGTTGAGAGAAAGCTGAGAGTTGGTCATTTCCAGTTGCCCGTCTTGCTGGCTGCTCAGTAGGTGCAGTTTGTGTGCATTGGTTCTATTTCATAGTTTTGCCCTGAAGCTCTGGTTGATTCCCACAAGCGGCTTGCGCACAGCTCACGAGCCCCGCAAAAGTCCAACAATCTCACTAAACACTTGGGTGTGTCTTTATCAGACCTGAGCGCTGGTGGCATCACTTTTGCTTTTTTCTCCACAGCAATCGCATGAGTTTGGAGTCGAGGGAGTTCGCAGCGAGGAACATTGTTTACTGTAGTAGTCGGCCGAGGAGAGCAAATTCCTGCAAACAATAGTCACATTTTAGTCTGATCTTTTCAGCGAACACCAAAGCGCGCCAGAGGAAGATAAATCAAAACTGCTCGAAGATGAGAGTGAAGATTAGCTAGATTGGAGCTGCGAGTTGCGATTGTTTTTAGAATTTGGATCTCAGAATAGAATCTCAAATTCTAGAATTCTATTTCAGTCCAGCTGCACAACAGGCGTGCAATAGAAGCTTGCTAAATAGCGGAAGAGCCCAAGCAAAAGAGAACAAGATGAAACCGTTCAAAATCGAGACCCCAACCTTCGCCCTGCTGGCCATCTGCATCACAATCACCTCCAGCCTACTGATTGACTCGAGCACCAGAACTGGCCCAAGCAAGCAAGCAAAACTGGCCAACTCGTCGCACTCAGACTCAAGGGAACTTCAGCCAGACTCGCCGGAAACGAGCGGGCCCCATGAGGGCGTGGCTCAGGTGAAACGAATCACCCGCAACGTGCGCAAGAAGATGGACCTGCTGAGCGAGCGAGTGGACCAGATACAGTCCATCATTGCGCAGGACCACAACGGGGCCCAACAGGTGGCCGCGGCGGAAAGCAACGCGGACAGTGGCCAGCCGAGCCAGCTGGCCAGCAGCTCGGACGACCAGCTGTCCAATGGCTCGAGCGAGCGCCAGGAGCAGTGGTCGTCGGCGCCGCTCGTACTATCTAGCCACTCGGACGAGTCAGACCTTGACTCGAACACCGACTTGGCGCCCAACGAAGCTCACCTCGAGCTGGACAACGGGCCCAGCCAGGAGGAGGGCCAGCACGAGTTCGGACGTCTAAGGGCGACCACTGGGAGCGGAAACTCGCAACAGCAGCAGCCCATTAGGTCCGTCATTCCGGGCCACCTGGCCGCCTCCACTTCCGGCTCATCTAGTGCGACATCCAGCGCGAGCTCAGCTTCAAACGTTGGCGCCGCAGACGAGGACGCGCCCAGTCGGCCGGCCAACAGTTCGGCCAGCAATGCCACCGGAAGTGAGAGCTCGGCCAGCGTGGCGAGCGAGCAGGGCGGCGGCTCGGCGAGCGCCAAGGACGAGCCCTCGGGCATGCTGGGCCCCGAGTGGGTGCCCAACGGGAGCTACCACTACTTCAGCGAGCTGAACGCGAAGAACCACGGCGGCTCGGCGGAGACAAGCGGCGAGTTGGCGGGCGGCCAGCCCACGTCGGCGCCTCTGGTGGCGGCCGCACCGCTGCACCAGCGACTGGCGCTCAACGGGAGCACAGTGTTCGGCGCCCACGAGCTGCAAACGCAGAGGAGCCAGTTGGGCGGAAGTGGGGCAGCAGCAGCGGCGGCAAGTTCGAGCACCACGAGCACCACCACGCAGCGGCCCCAGTCGGCGGCCATGCAGACGAGCGAGTCGCAGGAGGCGCCCAGCGCGGCCACAGCGCTGCACAGAAGGCGGCCCAACAACAACAATGGCGCCGTCAAGACCTACACGGCCGCAAACTACGGCAAGAGCCACCAGCAACAGCGGGCGGCCGCCAGCAACCAGGCGGCGCCCGCCGACAACTTCCTGTATGGCGACGGGGCGGCCGAGTGGTCGCCCAAGCAGACGAACGACAGTCTGATCCGGATGCTCCGGCGGGGCAACTTCTACGAGCCTGCGGCTGGCCACACCCAGTCCACGGCGAGCAACTCCATCAGTGTAAATACCAACCACAACAGCGAGCCAATCAGGTGGCCCAGCATGCCCAGCGCAGTGGTCGCCCAGGAGGCGGCCGTGGGTCTGCCCGCCACGGGCAACAGTTACTCGCAGAACCGCTACTCGTCCATCATGCTGCCCACCGCCAGCGCCGCCGACGAGTACACCAGCACCGCGCTCAACTACGGCCCGCTCGCCACCGACCAGCAGCAGCAGCAGCAACAACAACAACAGCAGCAGCAAGGACAGTTCTCGTCCGAGACGGACGGCCGCCAGCTCAACAGCCACAGGTACCTGGTGGGCTCGACGGGCGAGCTGGACGGGGGCCAGCTGGTGAGCCACAAGCTTGGCGCGGCGGCGCGCGACGACAACCCGGCAAACTCGCGCCGCCGCTCGATTGAGGCTCGCCGTAGACTGTCCAGCGTGACCGAGGGCAGTGTGTACGAGCGGCGCCACACGCAACAGCCGCCCCCGCCCGACTCGTACAGCAGCCGGGCGGACGACGCGTCCACGGTGACCAGCGGCCACCCAGGGGGCCAAAACGGGGCCGAGCTCGCCGTCAGTAACAACCAGAGCGCCCCCTTCGACCTGAAGCACAGGAGCAGCTCGCTGGGGCCCTCGCTGGCCAGCCAGACGGAGGACTCGTTCGCCGCCGCCCCGGCCACTGTGTCGCCCATGGCCGCCTCCAGTCCGCCGGCAGGTGTCTACTCGGGCCCGGGCGACACGCTGCTGGCCGCCGGCGACCAGCAGCAGCAGCAGCAGGCGATGCCGGCCGACCCGCAGGGCCCCGGCGGCTTCAGCAGACAGTATGGAGGCGCCCTCGGGGACTCCTACTCAGTGCAGGCGCCGCCCGCCAGCCACCTAGGTCGCCACCACTACTCGAGCGGAAGCACGGCCGGTGCCCAGCAGGCGGCCGACCTGGGCGCCCACTTCGTCCACCAGCAGCAACAGCAGCAGCAACAGCAGCAGCAGTCGGCCGACTTGGACTCGGCCGGCCTGGACAGGGAGGGCCAGCTGCAGCTGCAGCAGCAGAGACAGCAGCTCCTCGAACAGATACTCACCGCCGAACAGCAACGATCTCAATTCGGGCCCCAGCAACAGTATAGTCTGGCCGAGGGCGCCCTAACCGCACGCAAGCAGCACCAGGAGCCCGACCAGGCGGCCCAACTCTACCTGCAGCGCTACCAGCAGCAGCAGAGGGCGCTCGCCGCCCAGCTGGCCCAGCAGCAACAATTGCAGCAGCAGCAACAATTGCAGCAGCAACAACAATTGCAGCAACAGCAACAATTGCAACAACAACAACAACAATTGCAACAACAAACGCAAACACTGCCCAACTTTTCCTACTACACCAGCGACTCGCAGCCGGCCGAGTCGGCAGTGAAACGGTTCTCGCCCGCCGACCAGCCCGCCAGCAGCTACCACCTGGAGGGTTCCACGCGCGCCGGCCTGCCCCTGTCTCTGGGCGAGTCGTCGCTCGCAAACTTCTACTCCATGTCCGCCGGAAGCGGCCCCGCCGCCTACCAGCCGCAGCAGCCTCAGCAGCAGCAACCGGTGGCCGAGGCGACGCCGGCCGAGATGCGGGCGGCGGCCCAGCTGGCCTACCAGCGCCTGTTGTACGCGCAGGCTGCGGCGGCGGCCGCTGCAGCAGTGGGCGGCCCGCAGCACCAGGCCAGTGATATGAGCTCGCCTGGCGCCAGTTCCAAGGTTCCGACAGCCAGCCAACAGCCCCAGATGTTCGCCACCTCGGCCGTCAACATGCCCGTCTTCTACGAGCCGCAGCAAGCTACTTCCGCCGGGCCCACCGGCAAGCCCGTGGAGCCAGCCGCGCCCACCAGCCACCGACGCAACTACCTGAGCAGCCTGTTCAAGCCGCAGGCCTCCAGCCGCTACTACTACGCCCCCCAGCTGCTCAGTCCCATCAACTACTATGCGCCCTCCAGCGCTCTGGCGACGGGCAGCGACAGCGCCGGCCAGCCTTACGGCCAGTACTATGCCACAAACCCCTACTTGGCGGCGCTCTCCGCCCAGGCGGGCCACTTCCAGGCCGCCTCCTCGAGTCCCTACGTGTCCACCGCGGCGGCAAACCCCTACCAGGCCACCATGGACGTGCACCAGCAGTACCAGCAGGCGTTGGCGGCGGCCGCAGCGGCAGCGGCCTCCTTCCAGCCGCCCGCCACGCAGCACTACGTGAGCCAGGCGGCGCGCGGCTATGCGCCCGTGGGCGCCGCCTCCGAGGGCGCCGAAATGGTGGCCGAGTCGTCGCTCGTCGGCACCAACGGAGACGCGACCAGCTCATCGGGCGACTCAACTGGTGGCGAGCAGGCGAGCAGCGAGACTGCCAGTCCGCCCGCCTCCAAAAGTAGCGGCACTCTCAAGCAGTGGTATAGTGTGGCCGGCTTGCTGGCCGGCATACTGCCCATGGGCGTCCTTTTGGCCGCCCTGCTGCCAAGCATGAACCTCGCGGGCCGCAAGAAGCGCGAGCTCGACCTCCAAACGATGCAAAATCTCACCGAACGACTCAACAACTGGTCCATGCAGCCCAGCCACATCCTCAAGACCATTGCCGGCTCTCTGGCCGCCCTGTACGAGCAGACGCAACCTCAGGGCGACCAGCGGGGCCGCAGGTCAGCCCGACTCGATCTGGCCCACATGAGGCCCTGGCGTTCCAGAGCTCAGGCGCGGCCCCAAGTGGACGAAAAAACTTGGCCCAATTCGAGCGATAATTCCACAGGCCAAGCTAAAGCCGGCCAGACGCAGGCCGCCACAAGCTCTGCTCACACAAATCAGCCAGCGGGCCAGAACCAGCAAAAGACCAGCACCGGTGGCTCGGGTTTGGCGGGCGGCCTCAAGTCGACCGTGAAGCGAGTTTACGGGGCAATGAATCAGTACATTGTGAGTACGGCCCAGAAAAGGAAGCACCGGAGCTCGCTGATCGATTTGGCCCAGCAAAGAGGCGGAAATCTATTTCGCAATAATCCCCTGAACTTGTCCCAGTTCAAAGCTCAACTGGCCGAACTGGTGCGAGCTCGGCTGATTGCCAGCGGCGTCCAATTGCCGCCAACTGCTCTCCTGCAGAAAGCGGAGCCCACTGGGCAGAGCTTTGGGCCAAAACTTGAGTCCCAAACCAGAATGGAAGCCAACTCGTCCAGGGGGCAGCCGCCGGGCGGCAAGAGCCAGCGTGTGGGGCCCAGCCATATCATTATCACCACAGGAGAGGTCCGATCTGAGAACGACACCGCCGGACTGGACCCGAGCGGCGAATCTAATCGTGAGGAGCCAATTCCGTTGGCCAAGACGAGCACACAAATACAGGTAACGGACCATGATTCGTCCTCATTGAGAAGGGAGGAGCAAGCTAACTATACGACCTCAACTGCCGCCAGCAGTTTGCAAACACCGACTGGTTGGACGTCGGCGATGAAATTGCAACCTTCAGCCATTCCGAGTCAACAAGAACGGCTGATGTCTAATCAGTCGAGCTTCAACATGGAGCAGAAGCAGTCTGAACATGCAAACAATGGGTCTCAGTCGAAGAAGGGTCTACTGTCCTGTTTGTACAAAATACTATGCGATATTGCCACCCGAATGCGTAGGAACAGCTCGCAGACTAGTCCTGCCAGGGGTAATGCAGCCAACCAGCAGGCCACGGACGATAAGGCTGCCAAGGAGTTCTTGAGGCAGCTAATCGACGAGATCAACGAGGCTGACAAGGATTCCAAACTTTTTGGATTGAAACAACTGAATGGTGGCAACGCAATCTCAGAACAGGACACTAGTGATA
>Ga0268247_10000773_pt1 | contig 10311 bp, 13 predicted proteins | sample AgamicOrMae_FD_200245 | JGI IMG/M metagenome (GOLD analysis project Ga0268247, IMG submission 200245) | Agave microbial communities from Guanajuato, Mexico - Or.Ma.e (v2) (version 2) | ecosystem: Host-associated > Plants > Phyllosphere > Phylloplane/Leaf | place: Guanajuato, Mexico | collected... | reverse complement strand
ACAAATGTCTGCGCTCAAACTCGAACTATCTGACAAATGGATTTTTTATCGTCAAACTCCAGTGCAATGAGCTTTTTGTGCCTAAAAATGACGATGATAACGAAGAAACATCTAGGAAAGCGAAAAGACTCCGCATCGACCGTAATAATGGCGCGAAGGAGGAAGACGATTCTGGGGTAACGGATGACGACGCATCTTCGGTTGATGAAGATGCTAATGATCAAGATGAGCACTCGTGTGAGGATATTATAGATGAGCAGGCGGACGAAGCTCAAGATGATAATGAAGATGAGGAAGACACGGACGATTGATTTTCCACTTTTGTTATCAAAATTTATTCCTATTAAAATCTCTGTATTATATAAAAACTATATTGGAATAAGCGATGAGAGTTATTGCGTCACTTCTCTTGTGTCTACTTCCCAAAGATTCCAGAAGGATCCAAAATCCAACCGAAAAAGATTCAGTCGAACTTAGATCGAATCGAAATCGATGGGCCAGATCTGAAGATCAGTGGCGCAACTAGTTCCCATCGTTTCCGGGGGAATTTTTCGGGGATCTATTGTTTTTTTTTTGCTTTTTTCTGATGATATAAATCCTCGTCTTCTCTAAAGGTGCGTGTTTTTTTACGTTTTCTTTCGGAATTTCCATATAGAGATACATACTTGACTCAATTTAGGTGGACATGCTATTCCAGATGATAATGGGACGATGATAAACCAGTAGAAATGACTTAGGGGGATAGCATTTTGGTCTTAAATGAGTGGGGTTAAATCTTTAGTGTTTCGTTTGGTTGTTATTGCTTGTGACTAAGTTTGCTAATATGAAGTGTTATGTCATGTGAGAGGCCTTGGTTAATTGCTTGTGACCGACAATTAAGTAGCGCCAATTTGGTTGCAAATGATTACGGGCAGTGATCATGCTGGCTATTATGACAATGATGATGGTGAACAGGGAGGAATGGGAGTTGATCTCTAGAATCGACACATTTTTTAGTCTGCGCGACAACAGAGGATCAAAACTCAACCGGCGCAACTGTTCTCATACTTCTCATACTTCCTCCCTCTCTCAATCTTATCCGGCTTATGAAGAAATTCATTCATTGCGGTCGTTTAGCTTGAGAACAATTTTCGAATTGATTTTCGCGCTAGATTTCCAGAACATCGAATGTGGTTCAACTGTCGAGATGCGATTTCGATTGGGCAAACTGCTATCTTCCTATTTTTTGGATGGACTGATTGGTGCTGATGCTTGGTGAACGGTTTGGCTCCGAGTCGACTTGGTAGGTAGTTGTGTGTTTGAATCCAATGGTGTCGCCGCTCCACGAGCAACGACACCACTGAGCTACCATCTCTGAGCTTCGGGCTGCTTTTATAGCAGCCCGAGCAGACTTTTGGTCAACCTGTTGCGAGGCCCAATGTCTGGCAGTTGTGTGAGACTGCGTGAGCCAAAAATCCTCGGACATCCTTTCCTGTCTCTTGGCTATGCCTCTGCCTCTGCCTTTGCCTCTGCCTTTGCCGCTATTCACTGGAACACTGAGCAACAGGGAAGCAAGTCTCCCATTCATCTCTGGAGTTTCTGTCAAGCTCATTCTGGAAAATAGCCTGCAGCTCACAAGCGAGCCAACATGACCGCCAGTCTGGTGGAGTGGAAAACACTGCAACACAATGGCAGAAGAGGTGAGACAGTTTTCTTCCCCGCTCGCCACAGAGAGAAATCGGCGGGGCAAATGACCGCTGACTGGGCGAGCTGGTGACCGGCAATGGTCTGCCTGGAGCGGAGCACAAAAAGAGCTAACGACCTCTAACTTGGGCAGCAGTATGTCTGCCAGTGGGCAAGTGTGGCTGCTTGTGAACTTTGTCCGAGTGCGCCAATGTAATGCCTCTCTGTGTGTGTCTGTCTGTCTGTGTGTGTCTGTCCGTCTGTCTGTGTGTCGGCGAGTGCGGGCGCAGGCGCAACAAGCCCCCCAACTGGCGGCCAGACAGATAAGAGCGCAACAGACCACTACTACTGAGAGGTCGTCGACTCTTGGCTGCTCCTTCGGCTTGCGGGCTCTTTGCATCACACTGGCGCGCCGCCGCCCAGAAGGGCTGCTCCTTCATCTGTGGCCAGCAACAACAACAAGTGAGCCGCCGCCGATCGGGCACGGAACTGGATGCTGGTGTGTTTTTTTCTCCCTCCCATTCTGTCTGCTTGTGCAGTTTGTTATAATTCGCGCCCACGAATGGCCATTTTTTGCGCTGTCACACACTCCTGTCTGCAGACCTCGGGCACGGTCCGCGGCACGCCCACCCCGGAAGGCGGTCGAGGCGAGCGGAGCGTCGCTGTCGAGAGCGTGCGAATGCACCTGCTGTGCGGGAAGCAGAACGGCCACGCCCTCCCGCCGGGAGTCCACCGCGCGCAGTGTCCCGCCTCGGACGCAAATAGCGGAACAGAGCGCGTCACTGGCGGCCCAATTGCTCCGGCATCTGGTCTCAAATCATCTTTGTTCTCGAATCTGAGCTCGGAGCATGGCCGAAGCATGAATAGTGCGACCATAGTGGCAGGGGCTGAAGCTGGCCGCTCAGCTGGGCAAAGGATAATAGAATAGTGCAGTGGGTCGGCGGCTGGTCGTCGGCACTGTTTTCTTGCCGGCCGGCTGGCCAGTTGTTCTAGCCGGCCGGAAAGGTTGGCACTAAAGCGAGAGATTGCATGGCAACGCACGCCTTGATTGGGGCAAGGCTCCAGTTTGGCTCCACTCTGGCCAGTTTAGCCGCCCATTTGTGCAGCGCCGAAGGAGAGCCGAGGCGGAAAAGGTTGGCCGCGTTGTGGCGTCAGACAGTGGTCGCTGTTTCGGTGGTGTTTGGCCCAAAACGTTGGCTGAATCTTCAAGTCGGAAGGCAATTTTGCACAACTGGCCTGCCCATTGATCACACACAATGACAATGGTTCACTGAACGCCGCTTAAAGCCGGACGTGAGAATGGACGAGGGCAGGCAATGTGGTGGGCGACTGCTGTCCTTTTGGGCCAGGCAAAGGTGGTTGCGGTTTTGGGGCGAGGGGCGAGCCATGCGGGCCGAGAGGGAGGGGCTCCCAGAGGGCAGGCTTCAAGCGGGGGGGGGCGCGCATAATGCACTAATGCGCCCGGTTGCCAAGCGGAGGAGGAAGTGGAAAAATTGCGCCCAGACCAATTTATCCAAAGCGGCCGCCAAGTGTGCATGAGGCGGCCAAGCGAGACGAGGCGCGCCCACTAATCGACTAGATTACACCTTTTCCACTCGCCCGTCGCTTGGCCCCTCGACTTGGGCCGACTTTTGGCCTCCGAGCGGCTCAGAGAGTGGCTCTGGTGGCCACACGGCGGCCATCACACACACTCACTGGGCCGCCTCACAGCCCCCAAAGCTAAGCCTGAGGATGCTATTAATCATTGCAGTTGTTTGGCACGCCTGGGCCGAGCTTGGGCGCGAGCTTTGCCCGCTTTGGGCCCTCAGCTCCAGCAGCTGATGGGGGCACCTGGCGAGCTCCACGGCATCCCACTAAGCCGCTCAATCATCCCGGGCGACAAATGAAACGTGAACGTGCACTGGAGGCTGCAGCTCGGCCGCTTAGGTGCCTTGCCGTCTGACTGCCAAGCTGGCTAGCTGTTCGAGTGTTTGGGTGCGAGCCCCTTGGAGTGTTGGCGGATTGAGGTCCCGAAGTGGAGCAATTTGTTCGCCTGCGGTCGTGTAGCAGAGTCGAGTGGCCAGTGCGGGCAAAAAGGGCGCCGCACACGTCGAGTGGGCGGCCGGCCGGCGCTGGTGATTTGCATGCAAATAACTGGCCGCCCCACTCAACTGGGCGACCAGAATCAACTGCACTCGCCGCTTGCCACTGTTGCAATGGGCCAGCCAGCGCGCCGCCAAAGCCGCACGAGTTTGCCTTTGGTCCCATTGGGCCCAGCTTATCTCCGGCCGCCATCCACTGACTGCCGCCCACCGGCCGCCAGCAACTAGCCACCAGCCACCAGCCACTGGCCACTGGCCACTTCTCTTCCGGCGGCCAGTCACGTCCGGCGGGCGGGCGGCTCGTGGGCGAGTGACGGCGGGGAGAAGGGCCAGCGGGTCGCCTTTATGTGGCTCACGTCGCTTTTTGGGGCCCTTTTGTGGGCGCCTGCAGCTTGCTGGCTGGCTGGCTCTCTCTCTCTGCCTGCGGCTTTTCCCTTGCGCTGCTGAAGTTGACAAGTCGGCCGGCCAGCAATCCAAGTCGGCGAGTAAATTGGATGATTCGCGAGTATCCGCTCGGCTTGTAGTTGTTGGAAGGGAATCCAATTCAAGGATTCCATTTGATTGGTGTCGAGGCTTAGCGTGGCGGCCGGGCGCTGCTTAGGGCTCCTGGTCCGCAGCTGTGGGGCGAGCCGGAAAAAAGTGGAACGCAGCCAAGCGCCAGCCAAGCGCCAGCTGAGCGCCGCCACTCCATGGGAGACACTCTCTGGCCGTGCACAAAGGCCACACACAAGCACACACAAGCACACACAAGCACACACACTTGCTGAGCGGAAGCGACAAGAAATCCTTTGTGAAAGACTGATGCCAAGCGCAGCCGAACTTAATGACCCAAATCGGGCCTTTAACGGGCGACTTTTTTCCCCTTGTTGTGTTGTTTTGCTCCGAGTCTCGCCCACCGAGACTGGCAAGGCGGGCGGGCCGGCCGCTTGGCGAGCAGGCGAGCGATAATTTCGATTAACCGCACGGAACACGAGCGCCAACTGGGCCTGGCCAGCGAGCCCACACGCAACCACCGAGCCCACACGCCACCAGCCGCAGACGAGCGCCCGCGGACCTAGAGGCGCTCCTAATGGCGCGTGCATTTTGCCATTACAACAGCCCCTCGGCCGCTTTTTCCGCCCCCTTTGCCTCTCCCTTTTGACTTTGGCTCAAAGCTCAGCCGCCGAGCCGCTTTGGCCGCTGGAGCCGCTCACTTCTGGCTGCTGCCACTTGGAACTTGGAGGTAGCAGTGGTCTCTTCTGGTGGAGCCTTTGCGTTGGGGCCATTTGATTTGCAACCACCGGCCGGCCAGTTCAATGGAAAAAGTAACAAAAGTGGCCCGTGTTGTTGTAGCTGTTTCTGGCTCTCTGGTGCCAGTGGTGTATTTCCTTTCGTCAGCTCTGCCTGGCCAGTGAAGCTCTTGCTGCAGTGGCCGGCGGCTCGTCTGCAGCCCGCCGAGAGCAAACAGGCCGCATTTGGCGCCGTCCAATTGGACGCCGGCGGGACACACACAACGCCCAACAGGAAGCCAACGGAAACGAGCGCCGCCGCCGCCGCCACGACATAAAGCAAACAACATCGGAAGATAGATAGCAAATAAGTTTGAGCACTTTGGTCAGCGGGCCACTCGGGCCCCACTCTCGCGGGTTCCGTGCGCTTGTCCTGAGCTTGTGCTTGAGCTTAGCTTTTGGCTTGGACTTGGGCGATCGCAGACACAGAGAGTGAAACACTCAAAGTTTACAGCACTAGATAATGGAGTTTTATGGCTCGAAGGGGCCCCCTTTTTCTGGCCACGTCGCGGCCCAAGGCGAAGAGCCACGAGCGCCCTTTCCTCTGGTCCTGTGCGGCGCCACCATCGCTCGTCTTTGGCGGCCAGAAATTGGAGCCTCCACTGCCTCTCACAGTTCGTTTCACACCGCCTCCACCGGATTGCCAGACACTTCCGGCCCTTCCGCAAGAACTCTTTTCAGTTCCACTTTTTTCCCCCCTCCTTCTGCTCCTCGAAAATATCTGCCCACTCAAAAGGGGCTCCAGTCCAATTAAGTTGAGTGGCCTTTTCCTGGCGCCCGAGGAATTGGGCGCCCACAGGAAGGGGCCCCACTGGAGCCCAATTGGAGCGTCCTCTAGGACTCGTCTGAGCCTCTGGCCACTGAGGGCGCCAACATTGGTCTGCCGCCTCGAGTGCGGCCGCCCAGTGGAGCCCGCAGCTGAGGTGCACGCGCTCGAGGGCGTCCTAAGGGAAAGCCCAAGAGAAAGCGGCCCCGCCCAGGTCCTTATTGCCGTCCAATGATCGAATTTAAAATTAAAATTTCGGCCGCGCTGAGCAGGGCCCGCGGCTCCACCTCGGCCCCTCGAAAAGCTGGTTTGGTTGGCTCTGAAAGTGCCGGCCGCCAGCTAAGGGCCGGAAGTGATGGGCAGACTCTGCCCAACTCGCTCGGCCAGAGGGAAGGTGCGCTGCTTCCCCCCCACAGACAAGCTAAGGGCGCCTTTGCTGCTCTGTTTTGGGGCCCGAATTGGGGCGGCCCAGTGGGCTGGCGGTGGGCGTCTTTCGGTGGGAGATTGGCAGAGAGGCGGAGTGGGAGTAGAGGAGGCGCGGCGGAAGAGGAAAGAGGGCGGCCCTTCGTGTTCGCGTGTGCCCAATTGATTGATCGGCCCAACTGGAAAGGACTCTCTTTCCTTTTTTCCTCCCTTTCTCTTTTTGCCACTGCACACTGCTGGCCGCAAGTCGCAAGCACCGACCAGCGACCACTGCTGGACCCCATTCAGTGCCGGTTGGCCCATTGAGCGCGGCGCCAAAATGGCCCGACGCCACCAAGTCAGCTGCCAGCGCGCGGCGCCCCCACTGCAGTGTGCAGCAACCAGCTCGTCGCCCCCAAGCGCCGCCCGGCCACTGACGGGCGACTCTCGACTCTTGCCAGTGGGGCCAACTGGCGCCATCAAACTCGTCAACGCGGCCAGACGAGCGCACAGGCGCCTGGTGCCCTCGGCGGCGCTCCCAGAGGAATAGTGGCAGGGGGCTGGCCTGGAAGCTTGTGTCTGGCGCACAGGCTGCCAGGCGCACTAATTTGCCTGTAATACGCGCCTAATGTTTGGACGTGCTGCACTCCCCAGTTGGCGAGGGCGGCCAACTTTTCAGCCCAGCAGCACACTGGCTGCGGCCGACAAACTGGATTCAATGCTCTCGCCCTATTGCATGCCCATTGCATGCCGTCTGCTCGGCGGGCTCGCAAAAATAAGCTGAGCGAGCCAAATTCAATTGCATTCACCAATTGGTTTTGTTTCTCTCTCTCTCTCATATGGATCTGACTCGGGCAACTGTCTGAACTTCAGACTCTGAAGGCTGCTTCCAATGTACACTGTCCCGCGTGGGCCGCTCGCCACTTGGCGCCCACTGAGCGTCTGTTTGGGTGCCAGCTGGCCGAGTTCAATCCAGCGCCAAACACCAGCTCTGCAGCGGCGCCCCAATGCACCATTTCAGCGGCCGGCAGTGGAGCGCTGCTCTGGCTGGCAGTCTAACTGGAAGGGCAAGTCGCCTCCCCTTTTGGGCCCCTTTTCTGCTGGCCCAAAAGGGAATCTCTCGTTCGTGCAAGCCGGGCGGCACGCAAACACTCGCATACCAGTCGCTAATTTCATTACACACGCATTTTTGCCCCCTCAGTCTGGCGTGAGAAGAGCGGCGCTTGCGAGAAGCGGCTTGCGAGAACACAGCTCTGCCCCAACTGAACTGAGCCGCCCTAAGGAAAGGGCCCTTTTTTCCTCTTTCTTTTACTCTGCTCTTTCTCTCTCTTATCGCTTGGCCAACGTCGCGCGCCCTTCCAAGCCCAACGGCGACTGGCTCCGTTTTTAACGAAGGCACAAACAAGCAAGCAAGCCAGCGAGCAGAGCAGGCCGGAAATTGTGCGCCTCCCGCTCCTTTGTTGTCGTCGCTAACCCACGAGCGCCTCTTCCTCTCTTCCTCTTGCCACACTGGGAGGCGTGCCCCATGCAACTTCCGCCGCGCCATCCCACTTTGGCCGCCCCTTCATCAAGCTCGGCCGACCACCAGCAGTAGCGCCGCTCGCTTGCCCAAACAATATGAGCCGAGTGAGGCCGCCGATCAAATCTAAGCTGGGCCCTTTTGTGGCGCTCGTCTGCGCCCGTTCGCTGGCTCGCTTGGAGGAATTGTGTGCTCGTCAGCACTTGTGTTTAATAACGACCCAGACGAGCCGCTTCCCGGGGGGCGCCCAGCGGAAGGAATTCGATCCGCTTGGTGGGGCCAAAAACAATGGAGCACAATTGGTCATGTTATTAATGGCGCAACAGAATGTAAATCTCCCCCCAATGCTCTCTCTTGGTGCAGCTCTCTTCTCGCTCGGCCGCATAGTACAAAGGAGCGAGCACGAGCACCACAGGCCAGCCGCCCTACTGGGCCGCCCCCCATTTCGCCCTTGCGCTCCGGCAATTTATCATCCACGCCGGCGCCCATCAACCAGCCCATCAGCCAGCCAGCCCAGCCGCCCACAAGCGACCAACTAACCGGCTCGCGGGGCCCACCAATGATGACGACGATTACAACAACCCTCCAGACGCCAGCCGCCCTCTCAGCTCCCAGCTCTCAGCTCTCAACTCCCAGCCAGCCAGCCAGCCAGCTAGCCACTACAAGCGGAATAAGCTCGCACTTATTCCACACAAGCCGTGCTGAGCATTCATCTTTTATCGTTTCACTCTCGAATAACTGGCCGCCCAGCTCTCATCGGGCGCCCTCAAACGCTCTCTTTCGCCCACTAACGACATGCCAAACTGTGCAGCCACCCACTGGAGTCCACTTGCTACTGCGACCACCAGCCACCACTGGCAACCAGCCGCCACAGAACAAGCTCCTCTTCCTGCGCCCCAAGCTCAAGAAGCGCGCGCCAGTTTAAATAGATTTTTAAGCCTTGCTCCCAGCCCAGAGGATTAGTGCCTCTAGCCTAAAGTGCTACTGATGTGAGTGTCACCCTCGCTCCTCTTCTGCCGATGGGGCTCGACTTTTGCCCCAGCCTAGCACGCATTCAAATTGACATATCTAGTCTAGCGGAGAAATTGCAGAGCCTCTCCATTTGACAGAGAGAAATTAACCAGCCCAGTTGGAGTCAAACTCGGCTTATCTAATGTCACTCGCATCCAAGCCCAGTGCACTTTCCCCAAAGGCCTTCTCCTTCTCTGTGGCCCTCTCTTGCTCCTCTTTCCCTCTCACTGCTCCTCCACTGCCTCCAAATGCCTCCAAATGCCTTGCAATACCCACGCGACTGATGCCACTGCAGATGCCCACTATTGTGACCAAGCAGCAGCAACCACCACTCCTCCTCTCCTTCTCTTCCGCTTTGTTGGCTCCGCGTTTGTTCTCGCAAGCCAGTGGGCCAAATTGTTTATCTGTCCGCTCGACTTGGACTGAGCTGAGGGTCGCCCGCACGAAGCTGCTCCGGCTCCACTCAGGCACGCACATAAAAGTCCGCCTCCAAACTGGCATCGCAACTCTCCAGACGCCAGCCCCAAACTCTCCATCTCTGGCAGATCTCTCGCAAACAGTAACTCTCTGGCGACAATCGCAAACAGTGGCCTCGCTCCAAATGGATAATGCTGCTGCCTCAGTCGCCATTCAAGCCGAACAAGTGTTGGCCTACTGCTGCTGGTGTGCAAGCACAATTGAGATTAAATCGAGCAAAGAGATTCAAAAATAATCATCTCACTCTTGCACTTGTGTGCTCCCTCCTCCTAAGATCTCTGTGGCGCTCCTCCTCCCCCGCTTGAGCTTTGTGTCCTCCTCCTGTCTGGTTTGTGTGCATTCTCCGCTTGTGCAGACCAAGCGGAGACACACCAAACTACAGTTTATTCTTCTCGCCAAAACTTCCATAGCTCAGACGCTATCACACTTGGCAAGCCTCGTTACTGCCTGGTCACAGTCTCCACCATGGAGGGAGCCTTCTTTCACCTCTCACATCCAGCCTAAATCGCTGCCCTAATACGGAACCATTGTGCCTTTGTCAACCTCTCGAATGGAGACTTATTCTTCGCGCCGGAAGTTCAATTCTTTCTCGTTTGCCAGCGAAAGCTCTCTGAAAGAAAGCGTAACCCGAAATGCGGCGCCCCACAGTGCACAAAAAAGCTCTCTCGCATTTTGGGCCCTGCCTTCCTTCTCCTCCTCTGAGCTTAGGGGGTGATTCTTTTGAGATTCGTCGCCGCGATTGAATTGCCCGGGTTAAAAGCTAGCGCCTGCCTATAATGCTCTTCGGCCTCTCTCAGATGCCCATTTACCTGAAGAATGGCCCCGTAGTTTGTGTGAGCCTTTGAGAGCCTTTGGCAGAATATAATCTGCTCGCTCGACTTTCGCCTCGGCACGCCTTCGACCTTCTGCTGATCGTTTCCTGGCGAACACAATGATTTTTGCTCCCCTCTGCTGGTCTTTTTTCCCTTCCCATCACCACCACCACTGTTGGCCTGAGTCTCGAGCAGCTCCAGGGCTCGCCTGTAGAAGTGCTCGCTCCTTAGAGCCTCGCCCAAGTCGTAGGAGAGCTCACCAGCAAGTGTGTGCAGTCGATCGCTTTGGACGCCAAGCTTACCACTTAAAGCG
>Ga0268247_10000772_pt1 | contig 10314 bp, 7 predicted proteins | sample AgamicOrMae_FD_200245 | JGI IMG/M metagenome (GOLD analysis project Ga0268247, IMG submission 200245) | Agave microbial communities from Guanajuato, Mexico - Or.Ma.e (v2) (version 2) | ecosystem: Host-associated > Plants > Phyllosphere > Phylloplane/Leaf | place: Guanajuato, Mexico | collected... | reverse complement strand
TGGAGGATGCAAATTCGAGCTTAGGGTTCACTTGATTGATTTGTTCCGATTGTTATGTTGGCACTTGTGCTTGGAAACTGGAACGCGAGTGGTTCTAGTCTTGTTCTGCGACCAGTTGACCCTAAGGGCGCCCCATCGGAGTGGAAGCAGATCGCTCCGCATGGGCGCCTCTCTGCCCAGTTTGACTCTTCCCTCTTCCTTTGTTTGCTGATGCGACAAGGGCGCCACTCTGCTTCCGGCGGCACACTTGCAGAAGGAGTCAACTGGGCGGCCGAAAACAAGTGTCCGCCGACAGTCGCCAATCGATCTCTCTCATCGGTTGGGCCTTCGAGGCAGACCAGCCAGAGCAGCATGGGACTAGAGCCCAGATGAGACTAGAGCATAGCCCCCATTGAGCGGCCATCTGTTTTGCCTGCGAGCTGTTCCCTTTCGGCTTCCATTGAGCTTGCATTGAGCTTGCATTGAGCTTGCATTGGGCTTGCATTGGGCCCCCTTTTGGACTTCCTTTGGGTCCATTTGCGAGTTTGTTTGCGCCCCTTTGTTGCGCGCTCTCAGACAGACAGACTGTCTCTCTCTGGCCAAATATGACTGATCACTTACTCAAGTTCGAGTCAATAATTTGCCCATTCGTTTGTGCGTCTGTGTGTTTGTTTTCTTGTTCCTCTCCAGTGGGCCTCTTTGGGCTCCTCTTTGGCTCCTTTCTGGCTCCTTTCTTTGGCTCCTTTGGAGATTTTGCATCGGCGAGAGAGAGTCTGAAGTTTAGGGCAAAGTTTGAGGCGAAAGTTGGAGCCAAAAGGCAAACGGGCAGCCAAACCAAGTCCAGAAGGCGAATGAGCAAAGGAGCGCCGAGGACTGTCTGCGCCCAATTGCGCCTCCTCGTCTAAGCCGATTTGCTTCTCTCCAGGTTCGCCTGTTGAAATGCGGCCGCTGGAAAAAGAGCTGGAAATTATTGGCAAATTTTCAGATTTACACTCGGCCAATTGGGCCCACCGGAAGCTGGGCCGTGCAATGTTTTCGTTTTGTCTTTGCTCTGTTTTTTCTTTTGTTTCTCTCTCTCTCTCTCTGAGCGTTCCAGTTGGGCCGCAGATTGTGTGTGAGAGTGGGATTTAAAGTCGCGCAGGATTGAGATTGGGGCATTCTTCTTGGGGGAGAAGAATGGCAAATGCGCAAGAAGCGGCAAAAGCGCAGTGGGAAATGAGGGCCGAATTAGATTTCTCTCGCCGAGCTGGAATGGTGGCGGCCCTAAACTGGGGGAGACTGTTCCTCTTGAGTGAGCGCGACTTTTGGCAGCAAAAGTGCCGCTTTCCAACCATCACGAAGGAGCCGCCTCACACTGCGGCCTCACTGCGCCCTCTTGCACGACGGCCGCAAGAGAGAGAGAGAGACTGAGACTGAGAAATGTGTCCCATTGTGTGGCCTCCAAAGAGGCAAGTATCGCTTTGTTGGCTTGCTTGGCAGCCCAAAAGAAGTCAGAAAAGAGTGCAGTTTCCGCACTGAGCCAGTGGTGCTAATCTGGGGCTCAAAAATGGCCACTCTCTCGCTCTCACTCTCGAGGCTCAGACTTGGCGGCGCCTCAGCGATGGCGGCCAGTCCATTGCTGAGGCAGTGGTTCGTTTTGGCAACCTTAAAGCAAAGGTGACACAAAATGATCGATCGCTTTGATTTGGGCCAAAACCTTTCCTCTTCCTCAGCTCCATTTCTTCGCTTGGCCCCAAGCAGCCACGCAATATCGCCAAGAATCAAGAGTCCGAGCTTGCCGTTCGGCGAGCAAAATCCGGCGGCCCAAAAGTGGCTCCTCTCGCCCAAAGGCTAGTCCTCCACTGATCTCAATCCCAATCCCAATCGGCGCCAGAAACCAATGAGGCGCAATTGTCGCCTCGCACACTCTCCTTCTCTTTGCAGCCTTTTTAGTCTTTTCAGTCACATGCAAAAGCGCGCACAAAAATGCATAGGAAAATGCAGCGGAAAATGCACAAGAAATGCACACTCAGAGCCGCAAATGAGTGCCAGCAACTAGCCAATTGTGCAATTGGGGCCCAATTTGCCCAATTTGTGTGCCAATTGCGCGCGCCCAGTTCTTTGGAGCGAGGCAAATGGCGCAAATGCGGCAAGAAAGTGGCCCAAATGCAGAGAGAGAGCCAAATGCAGAAATGCAGAAATGCACAAATGCACAAATGCACAAATGCACAAATGCACAAATGCCGACACGCCACAGTGGGCCGAACGGCGCCACTCGAGCCGATTATTATTCATCGGCCACCTTGGGGCTCACTCATCCATTGGCTGCCATGCATTGACTGCTCGTTGCATTTGGCAAAGGCCCCTCAGCTTAGGTCTGGCCGCCACCTAAGCTCACCTCTGGCCGCCCATCGAGCGGAAGGGGCGCTCATTTGTTGATTGGATTCTTCTGAGCGCTCTCCTTAGCTCAGACAGATCGTCGGGCGGGCTGAGCGTTGCAGAAGGCGGCCAACAGTTCGCAGTGGAGCGCCACTTCCTCTGGGCGAGAGGCAGCCTTTCGTGGACTGTCTCTGGTGGGCCGCTTCTCATAGACTGCCTCTCGCAGACAGCCTCTCTCGTGGACTGCCTCTCGCGTGGACTGTCTATGAGGCAGCAAAGTGGATTGGGCGCCAGTGGGCCGCAATGAGAAGGGCGCAGAAGTGGAGTGAAAAAGACACTCGCGCGGCCCAAGAGGCTCGCCCAAAAGAGGCAAAGCCATCCAGCAACTGGCCCTGATGAGCCCGGCGCGAGATTAGTCGCGGCAGGACCACTTGCGCGGCCCCCATTTGGCCCCAATGATTTATGATCATTCAATGAGACGCGCACTCAGCGCGGCCCCAAAGGGGAACCGGAAGAGCCGCGGCGCGCCAGTGCTGCCGAGTGGCCGAAAGGGTTGGGATGCGGGTTCTGTTATCCTTAGGGCTGGCTGCTAGTTGCTGGCTGCTGGCGCTCGATCTTTGGCCACTCGAGCTGCGCTCTGGAAAATTATGATAAATGATTGGCTTTTGGAGTTTGCGCTCAAACTGCAAGCTCAGCTCACCACTGTTGCAGCTCCCTTGCAGCTCGTGCGAGCTTCTTCTTCAGGCTCTCCTTCGGGCGCCTTAGCTTAGATTGAGCCAAATGGTGTCGCAGCTCGTGGGGCGCAATCTGTGACCGTGCGGCTGGCGGTTCGCGCGCGCCTAATTATCATTCGGGGCGCATCCGGCGGGCCGGAAATGTCGCCCGTGAGCCAGCGGGGCGGCAGACAGTCGGCGGCTGCACGGGGCGACCTGAGCGCGAGTGGCTCAGGCGAGCAAGCAAAAAAGTTGCGACAAATTGCCCGCCGGAAAGTGGCGACATTCTGGGCGAGTTTCTCTTTTTAATGAACACTGAGGCGACTTGGGGCGCCCTTAGGGCCACCATGCTGCCTCGAGCGGGCGGAGAGCGACGAGGACACTTGCGGGCTGCAATTGGGCGCTTTTAATTAGGCGGCACGCGCGCCAGTCCCAAGCATTTTTGAGCATCTCCACGTGCAACTGTCCTTTTTCAGCCGAGGTCTCTTTGCCAATTCCCAGCCGGCGGTCGACCATCAATCATAAGAGGCAGCTCGAAATGCTGCGACGGTTGCAGCTGAGCGCGTGTGAGGCAAAAGAGTGCAGCCACAAGCAGGTCTGCCTAAGGGCGACACCGAAGGAGCCAATTAATTTGTAATCCAATCACAACCCAAACAACAACTAACGGAATCCCACTCGTCTAAATCCTGCCCCATTCCGCGCACACACAACATACAGTCTGGCTTCTGCTCGCGCTCGTGCAGCAGCAGCTGAACGCGCAGCTCCAGCAGCAGCAGCAACAACAGCAACACGCAGCATCCCAGTCCCAGTCTCAAAGTCAGTCGCAGTCGCACGCACAGCGCCAGCACCACGCCCAGCTGGTCCAGCAACAACTGCGCGCACAACTGGCCCTCCTGCAGCAGCAACAGCTCGAGACTGCCGCGCTGGCGCGCGCGGCCGTCCGCTCGCCCTCAGCTCAGCCGGCGGCCCCGACGGAGCAGCGCCAAACCAGACAACAGAGCTCCCCTTCAGACTCCTCCTCCTCGTCCAGCTCAAGCTCAGACTCGGCCCCCTGCTCGGCCGCCTGCTCCTCGGCCGCCTCGGGCCCCAACTCGCCCTCCTCGGCGGCCGGCTCGCCCGCGCCCAGCTCGGCCGCCGAGCTCGACAAGCAGCACCTAGTCAGCGGCCAAGCGCTCGGGGGCGCCTCCAGCCCGGCCGGAAGCGGGCGGGCGCCGCGCCGCGAGAAGCGCAGCCACAAGAGGCGACCTGCAGCTCAGCCTGAGGGACGGACCACGGAGAAGGGGGGCGCGCCGGCGGGCGAGCCCGAGAGGGGCCAGCACGCGGACAAACGCACACGAGACTCGGTGGAGGAGCCCACGAGTGGCACCCAAGAGGCGGGCGACCAGAAGAGGCGCCGGCGACACAGTAGCAGCAGCAGCAACAGCAGCACAGGCGCGAGGAGCGCCCGCTCCACAAGCTCGGAGGACGCGTGGGCCGCGGGCGACTGGCTGGAGCGCGCCGCGGGGGCGGGGCCGCGCGGGCCCGCAGAAGAGCAGCGCGCGGACGCGCCGGCCGCGGACGAACTGCGCGGAGGCGTGGTCGAGCCGCCCGCAGAGTCGCGCGCGCAACACACTATAGGCCTGGCCCAGGCGGAGGCGGCCGCCCACTGGCTGGGGCTGGCCAGGGGCCTGGTGGAGTCGGCCGAGGAGGACGGGCCGAGGGCTGGCGCGTCCACCGGCAGCGCGGGCAGTCCCGAGCGCCAACTGGGCCACACACAGTCGCAACTGGGCCAGCCGCCGGCAGCCCAGAGTCTCGCCCAGGCCGGCCTGGCGCACACTTCGATTGGCGAAAATTAGACACTTCCTTAGACACTTCCCGCCGGCCCATTGGGCGCCCAATAACCAGCCGGTTCATCAGGCGGCCAACCTGCGCGTCCCAAGACCTGCGGGCGACAACTGTCCCGCGAGGGCCGCCTATAATTGGAGGCCGCCCCTTTGGACAAAGTAAGGCGGCCGAGCGGGAGAGATAAGCGTCGGCCGCGGATGGAAAGCTCGGCGAGTGCGCCTCTGGTTTCTCATTTCCATGCGCGCCCACTGGACGTGTCTATATTGCGCCCAAGTGGCTCGCCTTCCGGCAAGGCAAAGGCGAGCCAGTGAGGCGGCCAAACGAGCTCGTTCGAGTGCCGCAGACTGGCCCAAATGATGGTGGGCGCACGTCGCTCGAGAGGCTCAAGATGGCGGCCCAACTGGCGCCCAACGGCAAACAAAGATGGCCCTCCACAAGGCGACAAAGAAATGACGCCGGAATTGGATCGCGCTTGTTGTTGTTCTTGTTATCTCTTTGCGCCCAACTTTGGGCCCATTTTATCGGCCGCCGACAACCAGCCCAAACTGCAGCAGCTTAGGACTGGGCCCAAGTGGAGGCCCAAGTGGACGCGCCGCAACAAGCGGCCTGTCAAATAAATAAACTATTCAATAGAGCACAAGAGCCCCACTTTTTTCCTCCCCTTTCGCCCATTTTGCTCCTCCTTTTCTCGCCCGCAAGCCCGCCAATCGTTAGCCCCGCCGGAAGCAAAGTTGCGGGCCTCACTCGACGCAAATGGGGCCCCAGACTGTCTCTTCCAAGAGCGCTGAGAGTCGGTCTGGCGCTAGCCTGCTTGAGTGCGGGCCGGCGCGCCGCACTCGACCAGAGGGAAGGCCCGCGGGGAAAAGCACGCGCGCGCAGCACAGACGCAGGCCGGCGAACTCCCCGCGGGCCGAGTTGCGGTCGCGGCGCGTCGGCCAAGCGTCGGGCGCTCGTCCCGCTCATCAGCCGCCATTGGCCGTTTTCCTAATAATAACAAGCGGAGAAAAAACACAACAAAACACAACAAATCCGCCCGCCACTCAACCGCAAAGTCAAGGCTCCTCTCTAGTTGGCAGGTGAACACGAAAATTCAAACGCGCTCCTAATTTTCCTCTCCTTGTTTCCTTATTTTCTGCCTGGCTTATTTTCCGCAAAGCCTCACTTTCCTGGCAAAGCAGCTATCTATACCTTAGCGTTGGCCTCGTTTTGTGTCTGTCGACTTTGCGGGGCAAAGTTTGAGATTTTGCGAGTGTGGCCGGTTGGCGAATCACGCACTTTGCGTCAAAATGAAATCAAATGAAACGGAATGAAAAAGGAATAACAGAGAGCGGGACTGGAAATGGAGAGAGAGAGAGAGAGCAAAGGAAGGGCAGCCGAAAAGGCGAAAAAGTGGATGCTTTGTTTTGAGCAGTGATTCAAATCACGCTGATGACGCTCATCTTCATAAACATCCAGCCACAAGCCCCCTCGAACACAGAGCTTGTGGCCAACAACTGCGAGGCGGCAACCAATTTGTTCTTCTCGCTGTAACCTAGTCTCTCTGTCTGTCTGACTATGGACTGTGTGCGGCCCTTTGCTGGAGGCGCGGCCCGCAAACTTGCAAGTTGCAACTCGCAACTCGCAACTCGCAACTTGGGCGCCCGTCTCGCTCGGCACGCGCGCCAACCAAACGCCTGATTGACACTCGCAGACAGACAACAATCAACTGGCGCCGCTTGACGTGCACCTCTGGGCCTGTTTGGCCTTAGCTTTGGAGGAGCCAAAGTTGCAACTTTGCAACTCTGCAACTCTGCAACTTGGCCTGTTTGCCAGTTTGCGCTTCCTCCTCCATTTCCATTCCATTTGGCGCCTCGTCACTCGGCCGCTCGAAAGGCGTGCAGAGTGGCGACCAAACAAGTTGCGGCCAAACAGTGAAACTGATCCGCCGCGATACCTTGTCTTTGGCGGCCACTCGCGGCGAACCTTAGCTGTGGCTTAGGTTAGCTTAGCTGTACCTTAGCTTAGCTTCGGCGCACTGCCCAGCGGCCAACTCAAATCTGGCTCGCTGACACAACAAGTGCGAGATGTTGCGTCAAAAGATTTGCTAATTTTAATTGACCCAACGCCTGGCGCTTCTCTCCAGCAATCGAGCGGCGTCTCTCTCTCTCTCTCTCTCTCTCTCTCTCTCTCTCTCTCTAGCTCAGTGTCAGTTTGCGGCGGCGCGAAGTGGCCCTGTTTTAATTTAAAATGCGTTACGCAACAACAATGCAACTCGCAACGCTCGCCCAGCGCCAGTCTTCTGTTGGCGCGCCACTGCCAACAGAAACTGCTCACTTGGCGGCCACTTCCACTCTTCTTTTGGCCTCCAGCTCTTAGCTCGCCCTTTTCTACGCCACTCGAGCTCGGGCCTTGCGGCGCCTTATAGGAGCCTTCAAGAGGAGCCTTGCAGCAAAAAAAATCCGATTGGCCGATCGCTGGTGGGCTTTGTTTTTAATTTCTATCTCGCAGCTTCTCGGCTGGCAATTTCTCCCAATTTCTATTTCAATTTCGACTCCAACTCCAGTCTCAGTTTCGAGGCGGCCCACTCGGCGACTCGTCTCGAGGAGTGCGATGAGGAGGACGAGAGAGCTGGCCAAAAGTGGCCCGGAAAGAAGAGTGGAGAAAATAATACCATTCCAGAGCGGCCGCAGCTAAGGCGCGGCCGGCCCATAGGAAAAACACACTGCACTCGAGGCGCGCACACAAGACAGTCTATGGCACAGTGCGCGCCACTCGCTCGCCTCATCGATCACTGCCACTGCTTCGACATCGGCCGCGCGTGTCCGATTGGGCCGCCCCGACGAGATGCTGCCAACTGGGACCCACTGAGGCCCCTTTTCAGCCGCTCTCTCTCTCACCAGACTCGCCGCCAGAGGGGCCCTTTCGCCACTCGCAAAGGCAAAACCAACAGGAACATATTCAAATTGCACTCCTTCAGGACCAATTTCGTCAAATCATCGGCCAAGAGCACCTCCAGCTGGGCCGGCAACGTCTGATTGGATTGCATTCGACTGTCTCCCCCTCTCTCCCACTTGGGCTCACAGTCTGCCCAAGTGATTCCACTCGACTCGACTTGCGCTGAGCTTACGCCATCCATACTCAAACGGGGCCCCCATCTTTTTCCCGCGCCAGTTTTTGCCTTTGTTGGACGCAACGCTGCTCGTCTAGCCTGTGGGAGCCTCCTCTTTTGGCTGCCAGCTTTTGGCACAGTTTGCAATGGGCAAACAGGAGACAGATAAAAGAGACTGTGAATATAATCAATCAATACGATTTATCATCCTTATTGACTTCTGCTCACTTCTATCGCCCAGCCACCAGCGAAAGGGGCCCCCCTTTTCCACCAGTGCTCCTTAGGAGCCGGCGGCGCTGGCCTCTTTTTATCTCATCTCGGCTCATTTTTTTCGTTTGTTTGTTTGTCTGTTTGCAGTGGCAGTTCATATGGAGAGCGCGTCGCATAGAGTCGCCTTTGGTTGCGTCGCTTTGGCCGCTCATGAATGGCGCATGAATGGGTCGTCTCAGAAGAAGGCGACAACAATCGCCGACAGCAATGAATAGGCATGAATATTTGCGCTCCAGAATGGCGCCCCCAAGCAGCAGGCCCAAGACTTGGACGGCCCGAAGGCGCCCCTGCAAAGATGGCTGGCCAAGGGGGGCCGATGTGGTGCCTGCCCTAGTCTTCGGGCCGCGTCTGCGAGCGTGTGCCTTGTGTGTTTTGTTTTTGTTATCTCTGCGCGGGCCCGAAAACCCGCACGGCTCGGCGCGAGGCCCGCGGGTTCGCCTCAGGTGCGCGCGAGTGCGTGCAGTTCGCACGTGCCCGCACCATTGCCCCGCCGCCGCCCACTTGTTGACGTGGGCCCGCACCTTTTTGCCCGAAACTCCAGTGCACGCAATATCCGGGCGGCCCTCGTCTCTGGGGTCGCATCGGGCCGATCTTCTGGCCTCGAAGGTCTCCATTTCGGCTCACATTTCAGCATGTGGTCCTCCAGTGGAACCCCTAAGAGTCGATCCTCCAATTGGCGCCCAGCAGACATTGGGTGTTGTGCAATTGTGGCCACAAACGGCCGCTCGGTGTCATTTGCGTGCCGCCACTGATTGAGCTGTTGGACAGCCCTGCAGACTGTCTGGATGGCCTACTCTAGTTGGATTTGCGTGCATGTCACTGACACTTTTGGCCAGTCGCCAGTTCGCGTGCCTCCAAACAATGCCCATCAATCAGGCACGACAAATTGGCCACTCCAAGTCGCGTCCATTTCTCACCCATTTGCCGCCTGATCCAAGCCTCAGAGCGGCCAAAGCAATCCTCTAACAAACGTCTCAATACGCAATTGTATCCAGTCTCAATTTCTGGCTCAATTTCTTCCAATTATTAGCTCCTCAGCGCCTGTCCTTATCTTGTCTGCATTTCTGCATGAAAAGATGCAGAAGATCGCCCTAAGGAGATGGAGATTTTTCCACTCAGCTGGGATGGCGAAATGCAACCAAAGTGAAGCAGAAGGAGAGATGGTTATCCAACTTTAAGGCGAGAAGAGACGCCGAATCATCAAGTGGTTTCACACACAAGCTCGCATTCTCCAATCGAGTCGCCTCTTGGGCCCTCAGTCTCTGGAAGCTTGTGCAGGGCTGCCGCGTCGAGCTGGTGGACCACTTCTCGTCCTAAATGAAACGCCAACCTTCGCCGCCTAATGATGATTGATCAGCCAAGAGCTGAGCTCGCCAACAAGTGCCGCCCGAAACAGTCTCTCTGCCGGTTAGACACTTTTCCAAGAAGCCAGAAGGCCTCGTCTTGCTGCAATGGAAGAGAAGAGAAGAATACTCCAAGGCCACGCCCACTTTTTTGCCTACTCGCCAGATTAGTTGATTTGTGAGCGGGCCCTCTAGAAAGAGAGATGGAATGGAATGGCGCCAGTTGTAGGCACTAGCCAGTGAGCGAGAGATTGGCTCAATTTATTTATGTTATCCTCTGGCGTTTGTTCCTCTCCGTTTGATTGAAATTTCCGCCCATTGTCGAGCGCGCTATTGCCATTATCTTTTCTCCTCTGCAAGCCAGCCACTCTCTTCTTGACAAGCGCCGAGCAGCGCCGCCAAGCCCGATCGGCCAGAAGATCTTGGCCAGAAGATAAAAACAAACACACACACACACACACAATTGTTCCTCTGCTCGCCTCCAATAGACTAACAGTTCACTTTGTGTCCTATAAAGGAGCTTTGCCGATTTGCAGCCGAGGATCTCATTGCGTGGTCTCATTGCGTTCGTTTGGTTGCGGATGCAAATGGTTATTATGATTATTATTATTTGTTAGCGTTCGCCGAGCACTCCAGTCCAAGCGGTTGCAATGTTGGCCGCCGAGCAGGAAGGAGGAGAAGGAGGAGGAGGAGTGCGCCGTTGAAGTGGAAGAGGAGCACAGGAGGACAAGAGGGTGTT
>Ga0268247_10000771_pt1 | contig 10326 bp, 5 predicted proteins | sample AgamicOrMae_FD_200245 | JGI IMG/M metagenome (GOLD analysis project Ga0268247, IMG submission 200245) | Agave microbial communities from Guanajuato, Mexico - Or.Ma.e (v2) (version 2) | ecosystem: Host-associated > Plants > Phyllosphere > Phylloplane/Leaf | place: Guanajuato, Mexico | collected... | reverse complement strand
CTTGCCAGCCGCTTGCCATTGCCTTTGCAGAAGCCTGCCAGCAGCTTGCCAATGGCGGCCCAGTGGCAGGGCGCGCACCAGCGAGCAGCGCCGCTCGCTGGCAGTTGTCGCCCGGCCGACAAAATGGCGCCGCCTAATTGATTGCGGATCGAGAGGGGGCGCATTTAATTAGCGGCGCCCCGTTTGCGCCTGTGGAGCGGCGGGCAAATTATTATTTATCATCTGGGCGGATTATTTATTCTGGCCGGCGCGCATTGGGCCAGCGCTCACCTTGGAGCTGGCCGCCCAATGCCGCACACAGTCCGCCGCAGACTGTGTGCAGTGGATGCATTGCCGTTCGCCGCAATGCATTCAGCGCACCTAAGCGGCCGGCCCAAAGCACGCGACACGCCACGTCTGCCAGCCCAAATCTGGCGCGTGTCCCACAGTGAAACAATGTGAAGTAATGGCCACTTAAAGGAAATTGGACACTCGCCCCAAGCGCCCTCACACCGCCTCACACAAACTCCTCCTTGCCTCTGTCTATCTCCGTCTGTCTCTCTGGCTGTCTGTCTTTGCCTCCTCCGTCCGCCTTCCGAGGCCAGCCCTTAGGCGAGCCTCAGGACGCGAGCCCATTTCCATTCGCTTTGCGGACTCCCAACTAAACACAGGCAACATCCCTCAATCAAATCCCACTCCGCGCCCGCACACCGCCGACTGGATCCCTCGTGGGAGCTGGGAAAAATGTGGAAAAAACGGGCAAAAACGGGCAAATAACTGGCAAAACACTTGCCATGGAAATGCCGCCAATCTCGCTCGCTGGAACCGGAACCGGAACGGGAACCACGCGACTGCGCCCCCCACTTGGCCACTTCGATCGAAATTGAATTGGATTGAATTGGATTGAATGGGATTGAATGGGATCGAATGCAATTGAATGCCGCCCACTGGTTCTAATGAAATCCAATGCACCCTTGCCTCTCTCGGCGTGTGGCAAACTGGTCCCCAACTCGAACCGGCCGCAAACAAATCCCCCCAGGTCCAGCACACCTTGGCCCACCAGCCCGGCGGACAGGCCGCCGCCGATCTGCTGGGGCCCGAGACGGTGGCCCAGCTGTACAGGATGGCGGCGGCGCGCGAGTACGCCCACTTGGGCGCTGCGGCGGCGGCGGCCGCGCACGCACCTGGCTCGCTGGTGCGCGGCGCGCCCGCCGGCCCAGCGCAGGACTTCGGCGGGTAAGTGTTCGGCCGCACACAGTCTGCGCGCGTTCTATGCACTGTTTTCCATCCAGTTTGTGCACTGTTTTCCATGTACAGTCTGCAGTGTTTTCTCTGTACAGTCTGCAGTGTTTACATTTTGCACACTGCAGACTGGCCTGTCTCAGTCGGCGTCTCGGCGCCATCCTCTTGCTCATTACGGCCCGCCGAGACACTCAGTCGGGCGGCACAATGCGCCCGCTCGTTAGGGGGCGCTTATTAGTGTAGTGCTCGCGTTTGCCCGCGAGCCGGCACCCATCCAGCCGCTCGGGACTGGGTCTGGACCCGGTCTGGGCTAAGGGCTCCTCCGAGGGAGCCCATGGCTCCAAATGGGCCCATTTCCAGCCGCTCGGCCTGGGAGCCGCCCAATCAATTAGATGGCCGCTCGCGATCGACTCGGCGCGCCCCAATGACATTTCATACTTGCGCGCGGCGCCCCAGCTGGCCACTGGCCGCCCCAGACTGGCACGCGCTCGTCCCAGTCTCCGGCGGTCATTTGCGGCCACCGTGCTGCGCCGCCAAGTGTGAAAGACGCCCAACAGTGCCCACTAGCGCCCACTCACGCCCAGTGGCAGCCAGTGGCGCCCACCACCAGCTTGGGCACCCCAAGGAGGCGCAAACTGGCCGCCGGATACTTTTCACCAAGACGCCGCCCTCGCGGCGGACCATTAAATTGCGCCGCCCGCTATCTGGCCTCGGCGCTGACCTCGCTGTCTGGCGAGCGCCGCCTCCAAGCGGGCGCCCTTCCGGCAGATTGGGAGCGAGCGGGGCGCGCGTGAGCCGGCCGGCCGGGCGACAAACAGGCCGAGAGGGCGACTTTTTTATTACTGCGCTCGGGCGATGCAAGACGCGCGCTTGGGCGCGGCCGCAGCGTTGCGTGCGCGCGGCGCATCGCGTGCTTGTGTTCACCACAGTCTGCGGCACACTGTGCGCCCCGCACACTCTTTCTGCGTGCGCGCCGCAGACAGTCTCTGCCGGCGACTGTCTGCAAGAGCCTCTTGCCAAGAGCACGCGGCGCCTCCTCCTCCTCGGCGCCCAGATTGCGCCCGTCGCCCGCCCGGCGCAATAATAATCTGGCCAATCGGGCGCGCGACAAACAGTGGCCCGCCTGTGTCTGCGGGCGACAAGCAAGCCGCCGCAGACCATCACGAATGGCCGGCAAGAGGGCGAGCCGAGTGGGCGGCCCTTGCCGCTTTTATGGCCCAACTCGGGCGGCCTATCTCCTTTCTGCCTCGGTCTTTGGCGAGCCCAGCGTGTCGCAATCTCGCCAGCAGCTCAAGCGAGTCGCCCCTCGCCGCCCAGTCTCCAGCGGCGAGCACTCGCGAGCCGCCAAGACGGCCTCTGTGTGCGTGTCTGCGCGGGGCGCCTCAGCTCGCCAAGCCGCCCGGGGGCCGCGCACTGTCCCCGGGCGGCGGTGGCTCGCGTGTGCAGCCGCTCGCATGACAAATGGCGACTCTCTTTGGGGCCAGCAAGAGCCCCTCGCCGGCCGATTCATCAAATTGTGTCTGTCTGAGCGCCTCTTCGTGCCTTTGTCATGTTTTACAATTTGCTCCTCGTTACAATTAGGCCGGCCGAGTGTCTTTTGTGCCTCTCCTCTGCTGCTCTTTTGCTTTTCTTCTCCTCCTCTTGGGCCTCTTCTGGCCGCAAAAACAACAACAACACAACTGAAACAACTGCATGGGTCTCCTTTTGGCCGCGCGACCAAGCGACTTGCAGTGAGGACCGACTTGTGTGCATCGCGTGTCAAAAATACGGTTACATTTTTGGCTAGCGTTGCACAGAAATTTGTAATCTTACTTTCGGCGGCCTCTAAGCAGAGTTGTGCACACGCGCGCCAGAATTCACCAGCCCAACTTTCTTGCAGCCCCGCAGCTTAGCTCTAGCGCACAGCTTAGCTCCGGCGCACTGTTTCAACTGGCCAAATTGCGCCCCAAACTCCTTCGAGATTGCCACTCCAGACTCGCCAAACTATGCAGACCGCCGCCGAACTCGGTCGAGAAGCACTGAGCTCGAGCCAGCGAGGATTCCGCCTTGCTCGCGCCAGTGCTAAGCTCGCGCCTGGGCAATCCAAATCCAATTGCGCCTCCAAGCTCGAGAGCTCCAGCTCCAAGTGGGCGCCCAATTTGGATCCGAAACCAAATCCGGCTGCAAGTGCGGTCGGCGCGCGATCAGTGAGCCGGCGCGAGTGGCTCGCAGTGCAAATGTTTGCCCACGCGAGCCGCTTGGCCCAACTTTTGTTCCCCTCCAATTGAAAGAGGCTGAGAGAAGGCTGCTTCTGCGCGCTTTGTGTGTGTATGTGCTCCTCCTAAGCTTCGGGACCTATTCTCTGTCGTCTCTATTTTCTCCGCATTCTAGCCAGTCCATGAAGTCTAGGCAGTGAAAAGCGCCAATCTAGCCATCTAGCTATCTGCTTTTCTGGCTGTCTGGCCAGCCCGGCGACCAACTCGGCCGCCATCTAGCTCGCCAGATAGTCGCTGGCGCCCAAGCTGGGCCGGAAACGCCGCCCAGGACAGACTGCGGCGGGCCAGCAGCTCGCAGAATCCAGTTTCCAGCCGGCGGACAGTCTGCGGCCCCCAAGCGCCCAGTTCACTTCGGCCCACTTTCGGCGCCCCATTTGCTTTGTCTGCTTGCTAGCCGCTCCTTAGGGCTTTTGTTGGCCCCCTCTGGCAGCTTCTGACGCCCACCAAGCCGCCGACAAGACGCCCAGTCGTCGCCCGGCCAGATTCGCGCCAGTGATAAATACGTCGCCCATTGTTGCGCCCCCAATCTGGCCGCCCTCCTGCAGCCCCGCAAGGCCCCCCCACGCCGGGCCACTTCCGCTTGGGGCCGGCTTGGCGGAGGTCTGGCCGCGTTTCCGGCCGGCCGAGTGGAGCGCGACGGCGTGCAGAGAGATGAGCAGCCGACTGGCCCAGGACTGTCCCTGGTGCGCTGGGCTGGTGCACACTATCCGCCAAAAGTATGGTAACAAATTTCTGTGCAGTGTTATGTAGAACTGTAACCCTATTTTTGATGCTCATGCGTGTGCCGCACACAGTCCGCGGCAACCCTTTGCTTGGGCAGCTCTGCGCGCGCTCTACACACTCTCCTCAGCTCAGCTCGCGGCCGCCCACACTCTGCAGGCCATCCATCATCCGCCGGCCCGACTGGGCGCCAACAAATGGGCGCCCCAGACCGTCTCGGGCGGCGCCGAGCCGGCTGGGAAAAAGCCAAATTGCCGACAAGCTCGCCGGCTGAGATCTCTGTCCAGCGCGGCTGGCCCACACACTCTTTGATCGAGGCCAACCTGTTTGGCCTGTTCCCACGAAAGGGACCAACTCTAAGGCTTGCCCGCGCGTCCAATTGCACGTTGGGGCCTCCAGGCGGGCGCCATTTGTCGCCCCCGTTCGCATGTGGCTCGCCTTCTGGCCGGAACAGCCTAAGGACTGGCCGCCCTCGTCGCCTGGCTGCTGCCGAGGACAGTTATGGAGAGGCCACGAGCTTGCGGGGATGCTCGCGGCTGCACTTGCCACTTCCGCCGCCCGGCCAAAGGAGAGTGGGAAAAAATGTCAATATGGAATGGACTTTGGGCCGTGAGGTCTCCCCCTTTTTGATGGATGGTTCTCACTCAATCGATTGGGGCAATGGACCCTGCGGTCTAATAACAGCGCCGCAGAGCACGTGCTGCGAGAGAGTGTGCATTGTAGGCGTTGTGTTTGGGCGCTTTTCTATCCGCTTTTCTATCCGCTTTAGTGTGCCCTTTTCTGTGCGCGCCCTTAGGGCCGCTGGAAATTCAGTGCGCAATTTCAGTGGGCCAGAATTTGCAGCAGAATTTACTGCAGAAATTACTGCAGTAAACTCGGAATTTCGCTCAGAATTGGCCCGCTTTTCGAGGCGCAAGGTCCCTTTTCATGGGCCCATTGGAGGAGGCAATCTCCCAACACGGCAGCCAGTTGTCTCCGCGAGCAGCCAGTGTCAGTCTGCGGGCCAGTTTGCGCGAATTGGCTCGCCAAACTGCACTCCTAAGGCTCGCCGAGCGGCAGAGACGCGCTTCACGACTGTCTCCGAGTGGCCCAAACTCATCCCGAGAGCTCATCCCAAAGGCTCACTGCAAAGAACCATTGGAAAAGCCCATTGCAAAGCTGCAAGGGCTCACTGGAAAGGCTCATCACAGTGTTCAGTTGGAAATTGTTTTCCTTCCGCAAGCTTTCTCCTGCAGCTTGGCGGCGAGTCATTTCCAGCCCAACTTTGGCTTGCTTCAAGCCAGAGTTCATCGATATTCAGCGGCAAAGTTTGCAGCAAATGCAACTGTAGTAAGAGAGAGAGAGAGAGAAAGAGATAGACACTGAGAGGCTGAGTGTAAAGGGGCGCCAGTTGCACTGGTTTCTGCTTGCACGAGTTGCTCGATGGGCCGGCAAACGTGATGGAAATGCAGAGTGCTGGCTCGCCTTTTCGCGCCCAATTCTTCCCCAATTTGGCACCTGAACTCGCCGAGACACTGGCCAAAGCGGCAAGCTAGCGGGCGGCAAGCTAGCGGGCGGCAAGCTAGTGGGCGGCCAGCTCGCCGGAAACAGAGTCGAGCAGAGCCAAAGAGAGTTGCTTGCGATGGTTTCGTTTGGCTCGCCGGCCGGAGAGTGCAAATGAATTTGCATAGGGGCGCGCACAGTTATCGGGGCGGCCTCTGAATTCATTACATTTCGTCCGTCTGGATGGGGAGCGAGTAATGAATTTGGGCCCGGCTCTTTGTGTGCTCGTTGCGAGACTAGCTTAGCAGTTACACACTAGCTCAGTTGCACACTAGCTCACTGGCTCACACTGCAATGAGAAGCGAGAAGGCCAATCGGCCGAGCGAGCAAGACAGATGTGCTTTTGGGGCGCCCATGCGGCATGCGGGCGCACACAGTCTCTGGCTGACATTTGGCAGGCGAGCCATTGGGGGCGCCATGTGGCCAAGTCGCGCTTATCAAGTGGCGCCCAAGCGAGTCGGCGGCCGCTAAGCTCGCCAGTTTCCGTCTTCCGTCCAAGAGGAGCTAGCCAAGACGCTCAATATTGAGCTGCTTTCTGTCTGTGTGTCACTGGCGCAGACTGTCTCGCGCGGCTAAAGTTCCGCCCAACTGCAAGTCTTGCCACAATCTTGCCACAAGGGCCAGTCTGCGGCCAAGACACTGTGAAAAGGGCAACAATTGCAATGGAATTCACTCGAAATGATGGAAACAATTTCTAACTTTTATCCCAATTTCGCCCAAACATCAACATCAACAACAACAACAACAAACTGGCCAGATTCTCTAATCGTGATTTTCCCACACAACCTTTTGAAGGGCCGAGCTCAGTGGGACCAATGAATGGCTATGGAGTAAGTATGCTGGCCAAGTGTGTCGTTGCGGCGCATTGTTGTCGGCTCTAAGCTCTGGAAAACTGTCCTAAATCTCGCCCCAAATTGCCTTCCATTGCGGCCTCTTTGGCAGCAATGGAAGGCGCCCAATTGGACTGGTCTTGGCAGCAAGCCGCTGGCCTTTTGCTACCAAGCTCGTCTCTCTTTTGTGCAGCTCTTCCAGCGGCACAATTTTAATCGTTCGGAGACATCATTTGATAGGCTCCACTCTAACTCGAGGCCTTTGGGGAGCGAAAAGGAACTCGAGACTGTCTGGCCGCACACAGTCTCGAGTTCCTTCTTTCGATGGCCAATTTTTGCACTGCTCCGAAGCTAAGCGGCGGCAGCTAAGCAGCGGCAGCTAAGCGCCGGCAGCTAAGCGGCGGGCGAGGAAACGAAATGAAATATGGCTTCTTTGAGGCGCCCTTTTTGCCGCCAGCAGGCGAGCAGTGTTCTAGTTTGCCAGCAAAAGACTGCTGCCTCTTGACACACAGTCTGCGGCCAGACTCTGTTTGCACTGGGCCACTGTTACTCGCTAGCTTGCCGGCCTGCAAAGTAGCGAGCGGAGGCATATTTTCTCGGGCCCAAACGGCAAGCAGCAAGCAGCCAGAAGTAAGCAGTGAGCAGCGAGCAGCTAAAGGATGACATAAAAGACACAAAAGACGGCTCTCCATCCTTAGGATCGGCCATTTTTCTCCCCCGCTCACTGTTCTCGGGCGGCAAATGCGCGCCAACAGAGAGCCACTTCTTCGCCCCCAACGCCTCATTGTTCACCGAGCGGAAAGGATGCTGCAGAAGGCGGCCCTAAGCTCGCTCCAGGCTCGCCAGTGGCGCGCGCCAATTAGCCAGCCTCTGCCGAGCGGCTGGCCGGCCCGTGTTGGCCAGTTGGGCCTAGCAAGACGGCTAGCCAGCAGGCGACCGTGTTTGTGTTTCTCCGCGGCGGCGGCGGCGGCCTAATTGTTGTCACTCTGCTCTGGCGTGTTCTTGTCGCGCTCCACTGGCAGTCTCTCTCTCTCTCTCTCGAGCAGCCAACACAAGGCCAGCCATCAAAAGCACCTGCACCCCAGCTGCCCTTAGGTGCGGCGCGCACTTCTCGCACTGCAGCGCAGTGGTGCCCTCTGTGCAGCGTGCGGCAAAAGTACGGTGACATTACTGCGTAGCGTTGCACGGAAATTTATCACCTTATTTTCGTCGAAAATAGTGCGCCCGCCCATGCAGTGAAGAGGCGCCTCTGGGCCGCGTGCTGCACCTTAGCTCTCGTACCAGAGGTCTGCTGACACTCGCCGACAAGTGTGATAAAAAATCCAATAAAGTGGCCCCCAAGCAGCACTCGAGCTCGGCGCCACTCGGCCAGTTGCCCCGTCAGATGGAGCCACCTGGATGCAGACTGGCCCAGCTTACTCAAGTGGGCCGTTTCTCGCCAAAGGAGCTCTCACACTCAAAGCGGCCTCTCCAATCGAGTGCATAGCCCCCAAAAGGTTATACCTGCTCTCTGTCGACAGTTCTCGACAGTTCTGGCATGCAAACAACAAAGCAACACACTAACCGGCCACTCTGCGCCCCACCAATCCGCCGCCACCTCCATGCAGCTCTTTCGAGCCCACAATCGATTTGCGCCCTATTGAACAGTGTCCTTGGCCCGCCGAGTGGACCAAGCCAACTGGACGCCAACTGGACTTCAACTGGACTTTAACTGGATGCCAAGTGGAGGCCGAGCTCAAGTTGGCCAGATTTGCCCACTCGCGATTGGAAAATCAATAAAAACTGCCCCTCGAAGGCGCGCAAACAGGCCGCCCACCCAATGCAATGGTGGCGCCCCACGAACAGCCCAACGTGGCTCACCTTGGAGCTAGTCTCTAGCGCGTTCGAGTGGCCACTGAGGTGGTTTGGTCCTTCTTGTGTGGCCATCTCGCCACGAGCCAGCAAACAGGCGACCAATGGGCGGCTCAAATGCTGCTTCTTGGCCTCGGCGCTTGAAAATAAGCTCAAAGCTCGCCAAAAGCCCCAAGGGCCCAAAGAGCCGCTCTAGTCAAAGGTGTTCGTGTCAGGAACAATCAGTTTCGATCGTTTGGTCAACGGACAATAAACAGTGAGCCTGCGGGCCAGGTCTTTTGCTTGGCCCTTTGATGTGAAGGAGAAAAGAGGAGGAAAATGGATGGCCACTTTTGCTGATCATTATTTCTTTTAATATTTATTTTTATTTGCACTTCATTTATTCACTTCATTCCAAGAAGTGAACTTCATTGCACTTCACCTTCACTTCACTTCACCTTCTCCTCCATTAGCTGACAGTTATTTTGGACAGTTATTTTGGCGCTATTTTGAAACAGATGGCGCCACCTTGGCGGGAGATTTCCTTTTGTCCGAGCTTGTCCCAGAGGCGAGCTGGCGACCATTGTTGCTGGTCAACAAGTGTCGCTCGAGTTTGTCCAAAACTCGAGCCACCAAAACTTGGCCCACAGACAGACGCAAACTCAAGCTGGGCCTTTGAGTGGTCGCAGACACAATTCCGGCCGCAATCTTGGCCACTTTTCTCCTTTTTCTCCCTTTTCGACAAATTGAACCACTGCTCAGGATTTGCTTGGCCATAATTGATCGTCGCTTCACGAAGAGAAGACACTGAGAAGGCACTTGTTCCAGTGCTTGTTCCGGTGTTGTTTTTCTCTCTCTCTCCTAGTCTTTTGGTGCAGCTCAGAGAGCATCAAAGCTCGATTGGCTGCCCGATGAGGAAGCACACAATCTCGAACAGAGTCCAAACTGATACCAGAAGTCCAAAGGAGTGATTGTGTTGTTTGGAATGGAAGTGCAGAGATAAAGAGTGGAGAGCCAGTTTGGAGGCAGTCTAAGTGCAAGTCTGACTGACTGAGTGTATGTGTTGCGGAGAGCCATTGGAGAGCCAGAGACTGGGATGCTCGAGACGAGGAGCCGGCCGGAGAGAAGACGGAGAGAAAAGGCATCAGGAGAATCCGCGGTGGCAATGCTTGTGTGTGGGTGATTGAATGGGCAAGCTCGGCCGAGTTTGAGCTGGAAAATAATGGAAAGTTGATACTCGCTTTGCTCTCTGTATCTTGGTTGCTCGCAAGGGGACCTAGTCTGAAGTCTCTCTCGTGAGTGAGTGAGTGAAAGAGTGTTTGCAAAGGAAACAAGGGCTGCCAGTGAGAGTTGGAGGCAGAAGGAGAAAATGTGGCTTGGCTTGCAAACACAAAAGGCTGACCTATTTTATTAGGATCTGAAGTCTATTCGTGGTCGTGTGTTGTTGTTGTTGTTGTTATTTGTGGCCTGGTGGCAGTGGAGGAGCTGGTGGCAGAGACTGAGAGTGAGAGCAAATGGGGAAAAGTGTGCGCTGTGCACTGGCCGATGCATAGGAAGCTGCACAATGGTGCTCTATCTCGTCCACAGTCTGCAGTGTGCAGTGTGCAATGGGCAGTGTGCGGTGGGCAGTGTGCAGTGAGCGGGCCGCATATTCGCTCTCTTGGATGCAGATAGATATAAATATATTTTCCACTGTTCTTTCCACCGCTCACATCTTCATAAGAATGCCCAAACTATCTTGTGAGTGATGCCCAAGCACGCCTGTGAGCAGCAACGTTGGCCCGCTCTTGGCCAGCCACTTGATGGAGTGGCAAGTTTCAGTTAGTTAAGACAACAACAGCAACAAGAGCAGTTACAACAAATGCACCGCTAACATTGCCCCATCCTTGGCTCTCTCTCTTACGAGCTTGCGCTCAAGCTCGAGCTTG
>Ga0268247_10000769_pt1 | contig 10347 bp, 8 predicted proteins | sample AgamicOrMae_FD_200245 | JGI IMG/M metagenome (GOLD analysis project Ga0268247, IMG submission 200245) | Agave microbial communities from Guanajuato, Mexico - Or.Ma.e (v2) (version 2) | ecosystem: Host-associated > Plants > Phyllosphere > Phylloplane/Leaf | place: Guanajuato, Mexico | collected... | reverse complement strand
TAGAACCAAGCGCCAATCGTCTCACTTCCAGCTTGACCCTAAAACCCCGGTCACACCACCCAATGAACTCATCATCGCTCAAAGTCAGAGCCAAAGAAACCACAGCCAGACTCTCAGACAGTCCGGCTCTAATAAGTCCAGACCACAGATACCTTGTAGTTCTGCGATCGACTTGAGAGCCTATTTCAAACAATTCGGCATCACTAAGCCAGGTTCACTCAACGCTAATCAATTCTCACCATTATCTGTCCTCGAATCAGTTCAATCCGAATTGATGCATCCATCAAAAAAGCAAAAGATTGACACCAACCCCATGACTCCGCCGATGAGGGATGAAGAGATCAAGAATACTGCCGTTGGTGGGCCCCACGAGGGAGATATTCTAGATGTTGTGCTAGATGCCGATCCTCCTCGATACGCTGTTTCACCGAACTTAACGGATGACAAGCAGCAAAAAGCGACCGAAGAGTTGGAAAAACAAAACCAACCTCAAATGAGGTGTTACATCTGCCAAGAGGTGAATCCAGAACAGCTAACAAGTTCCCTTTGTAATCATGCCGTCTTTTGCTTCAAGTGTGTGATGCACTTGATGATTGCCGAGTCAAGCTCAGACTGTCGACTATGTAAAGATATGCATTCTAGTTTTATCAGGATGATGAATCCCCTAATCTTGCACAAGTTGCTGATGGCTTATGCACAATCCATGAATCCGAATGATCAGCAGCATGATCACTGGAAAGCCTACCAAGTTTCTAAGTTGAAAGAGATCACTAGATCACTGGAGACAATCAATACTCTGGGCTTAGTACTCCACCAACAACGCTCGTACATTGAGCACCAAATCCAGATTGCTCAAGAGGCGGTGGAGCGATTCCATTATGCACGAGAATATCTACCTCATATTCAAAGTCAGTGGTTCAGAACTCATGAATTAGCTACGGAAGATCGGGACCAAACGTGATTAGAGTGGAATCTCGTATTTGAGACCATTTATCAAATTCCAAGAGTTTACACAGCCGAATTAATTCAGTTACCGTCTAGTTACAACCTGTTAGATCGCCCAATGCACAAGGCTGCAATCTTTCTATATCATTAAATTCAGGATTACCACGATTTTTCATATATGATGGCCCGCCAATTAAGCCTCTCATCTACTTTCTCTCTCCCTCTCAAGACAAGTTTTGGTGCCTATCTGTCCAGAGATGGTTCATCAGTCTTCAGGCCAACCATCTCGAACATTGAGCTTCGCACTAAAAGCCGTCAAGAGTTTCTCTAATTGTTCGTTGCACAATTGTGTCTAACTTTGATGAAAGTTGCCTCCTTCTGACATCTATCTAGACCTGATTGATTATCCAATCAAATTGAATGAAAGTCGCCTAAGCTTTGAACTCTGTTCATCAAAAGATTCCAAACAACTGTGCATGAGAATGATTCTTAGTTTGTTTTTTTCGCCCTTTGAACCAAATATTTCTAAACACTGCTACTTAGAATAGCCCGATTGATTGAAAATTCCGGTGCGAAGACGGTGAAGAGTAGAGAGTAAGTCGAAGGGAAGTCTTAGGGCGGTGGTGCCGGTCGTTCCTTCGACATCAATGCATGGAGAGTCGTGCGCATTAGAGCTCGACAAGGACTTGCATGTGATGTCCAGCACGAAGACCAATCAGGCTTGGAAATGGACGCCAATCGAAAATGCAGCTAAGGTACGGGAAGAATGCACACAGCCTTCCTAATTGTGATTGAGCGGAGGTATATGCAAAAATCAATCCGCATCTGGTCGAAACTGTGACTCTCGCCACTCGATTTTCCGAGTGAAACTTGTGATCAGCTCTGGCCTGACGAAGGAATAATCTCAATGATTCAGGATGCTAGCCCACGAGGCTGGGTGCATATCTGTGTGATTTTGAGAGATCCAAGATCGATCGATATGGAAAGTCATCTCCATAAAAGAACAGAGAAAGCCTATGCCGAGCAGTTCCTCATCTTGCCAGTAATGACCAACTTGCGAGGAGAGAAAGAGGTAGAAGTGGCCAGCTGCTTGTTGAAGAATATCCGGAGACTCGGAATTGAGCCCCTCGGGCGTGAGATGGCGTGTAAAGCACTCGAAAAGGACGGTTAAGTTGGGGTCAGGCTTATGAGGGCGATAAAGTCGAGCTAGTTTGCCAAGAACAGAAGACCGTCTTCAAGGCGAGTCATCTATTTTTGTTCATAATTGATCGTTCGAGCGTTCCGGTCGCTCAGATAAGTTTCGAGTGTCATTGAATGCGAATGGAGATTGAAAACAGCTCTCACCCAACGGGCCGAAATAACATTATCGTGATTGTGACTACTCTCAGCCGGCCAGCTCACAGAAGGTCTCTGTGTCTTTCTGGTCCGAGACATTTATCAATCAAAGGCTATGACGAGGGAGAGAGCTGGTTTTGCTTAGGGAGCCACTGCTTACTTGTAGCCTTCGTTACGTGGAAGTGCAGTTGCGAGCTGGCCAAGATCATCGATAATGCGCGCCTGACCATAGCGAAGGATTGCAAATCGCCGGCCAACAGTGGGACAGTCTCGGGCAGTATCGTGTGCTGCCCAGTGGCCTGTGAACTGGCGTGCCCTTTGCCCGTCTTGTGTGTCCATCGATTGGACGGGCCGGGTGCACACAGGTGCATTGTTGGTAGCCAAAGGAGTGCATGCGTTAATAGCGATGATGATAGTAAAATAATACTAATAATAATAATGATAATCAGAAGCAGCGGCGGCTAAACAAATGAAACATGATCACGAGCAGAGCGGAGCGAGTGGCGCCAAGGGGCGAGTTTAGCGACAGCAGGAGCGGCAAAGGTGCAGTTGGGGCTGCCGATTGGTGGCGACCAGGTTGGCACGCCTGATGATCGGCCGGCCGAGAAGTGATAATGGGCTGGTGGTGCTTGATTTTTGCTTGATTTTTCCACTCGACTCCCGCCCGCTCGCCAGATTGCAGGAAGAAAAAGGACAGAGACTAATTAGAGTGGAGCTGGACTCGCAAGCTCGATTAGATTCCAATCATCTCCGCCAGAGCAAGTCTACAGCCCATGAACGCCTTCTGAGCTCCGTCGACCTGGCCCAGAGTGTCCGTTTGAGCTGGGACAAGGTGTGTGCAAGTTTGTCTCTATGTGTGAGTGTCATCGTGTCTGGCCCGAGGCGAGCGCGAGGAAAACATTCAATGAGCCAACAGAGGCGACAGGTGTCAACAAGCAGTGGTGATCGGTTGCATCTCCAGACTGTCTGTGGACCATGATCGATGAGGAGCTCAGCTACAGAGGCAGAGACCGTATTTTACTTTGCCCTTCCTAAGCTTGTCTTCTACTTACACTCGCATAACGGGCCAACTTTGCTCCAGATGGTCATCTCAGCGGCTGGCTTAAGCTCAGCAAAACTCTCCACCTACAGCTCACTGATATATAATTAGCTTTTGAGCTCTCTCTCTCTCTTTTCTGGCGCTTGAAATAATGAAAATAGTGCTGATTATAATAAATAATATCGTTCGGCAAGCAAACCAATTCCAGTGTACGAGTCTTTATCTTTGTGTGCCGCCAAACGGTGCTACTCAAGCCGCTTTCGCAGTGTCTGAGCGGTAGCTCACCAGATAACAAGACCACTTAGGACTAACTAACTCTGGAATTGAGCCAAGAGGAAAGGCACGTCTGACGGACAGGAGAGCAACCATAAGCCGAGTTATAAAGCTAAGTTGTCATTTTGAAGTCTCGAAATCATTTTTCTCCTTCATTTGCTCGAGCCTGATCTCTCGGCCCTTGGCGCTGGGCCAGTTTAGAGTTGGCTTAGTGTAAATAGCATAACACATCACTGGCATTAAAGATCCACTATCTCAAGCACATAAAATAGCATTCCAGCCCAGTGTTGGCCTTCTCATCAGTAGAGCCTGTTGCTTTTGCACTTGTTGCTGCTGCCATTTCGCAACTGTCCTCCTCTTGGTCTGACGTCCCGTATGAGAGTAGGCGCGAGTGAGTGGTATCTCTGTCACGCTGAATGAAACTGGCGGCACAAGATAGAGATAGACACAGTGATGGGGAGGTGGAATGAGCAGAGAAGAATGAAGCAAGCAAGTGAGAGCAAAAGTTGGACTCGTTAATATGATTTTTGTCTTTATTTTAAGAGACAAAATATCAGCACGCAATGGCACGGAGATTGCCTCTCGATTGGAAGGCTATTTTGTTTCCCTTTTATCCGTTTGTTAACCTTACATAAACAAGCATTAACAACAACAACAACAACAACAACAAACGGATCCAAAGCTCTATACTTTCGATCCACTTGAGAGCGACGGAGCTGGCAGAAGAATCGAAAGCTTGTGACAGTCTCGATTGAAATTTATCTTCATTTGCACTTGGCATATTCTAGCATATATCTCCTCTCTAACAACCAACCACCCCCACTCCGATATTTGTATCTTTCACTCAGATGTCCTTCCAAACATTAGATCCACTTTCAAACTAATATCCGTGCTTCTCTTCTAGTGTCTCGCTCTATCTTTGTCAATACTCTGAGAGGCTTCCAATTGCATTCTGTTGAGCCCTTATGGTCTAAATATGGTCAGAAATCTATCCAAGAGCCATATTTCCATCATTAGATCGAAGTATTAAGGTCTTTATGGGCAACCTCGTCCCTCGCCGATGACCTCCCTTTCCCCTCGAGCTTGTTATCTCTGGCGCAGGTGCACAAGAAGGTGCACGATATTGAGCGCATCTCAACAATTACTTTAATTGATTTGTAGGACAACTGTAGAGTTCACTCAGGCGGCAAATGAAAGTTGCTTGTTTGTTGCTTAATGGGCTCGTTCACGGAGCCGTTTTCGAAAATTTAATTAAACAGAAGAATCCAAAGATCGAGTCTTAGATCTACAGATTCATCTGCCTCCTTTGGCGGCCATAATACAAGCGCACACTCAAGTGTTTAGCTCTCCGTCTTTGGGTGGCCCGGTGGTTTTGTTTGTCGCTTTAACGCTAAACAGCACTGACGAGTCGGCTGGTGGCCAGGGCTAACAGATTTCTAAACGGAATAATTATGCAGCTACAACTTCATTATATCGCTCAAGTGTTCACCCTAAGACCTCCAAACTCGACGGCTCGACAGAGGATCCAAGTGGGCGCCTTGGCGGCACTTTCTCGGAATCGTTTGCAGTCAACAAGCAGAGATCCATTTGGGCACCCTATTGAGTGAGCAACAGCTGCTCAACATGTGATACTGTCGACAAACGATAGAGCAGCAAATTGGCCGCCTGGTTTAGTGTCTGCTGCCAGCAAGCCTTCGTGATCGTGCCCCATCCATTGGCGCGACGCATAGTGCACAAGCGTTTGGAGAGCACGCGAGTGTACAGGAAAAGGGGTAAACAAATGTCTCCTCCGGCAAACTAGAGTACAGGCGCCTGCAGGCGAGCTTGGTGGCGCCACTTGGGCCAGTTTGCAGTTTCGATTAATCGCTCCAGAGGTGGTCTCCAAGGCAAGTGGTCGGCTAACTGCTGCTGCTGCTGCTGCTGCTGCTCACTGGGAGTCCAGAACGTCCAAACTGGACACGAAGTGAGGGGGGCGAACAAATTTTCCTCCAAGATGAATATCTCGTCCCGTTTTGTTTCCTCTCGACACGAACACTTTCTCTTGAAATGGGCGGTAATTTCGGCGCCAGATATCCACCAGGATCCTCCCACTTCCAGCCGAAAGTGCTTAACTTGACACTTTTGCGCCGATTTCTCGCTGGAGGCGCAAAAAAAACTGGCCCGCCACGTACACCCAAGTTTGCTCGTTCCACTGTCCAGGGCTCTGCTTTGGGGGCAGGTCCCTGACCTTAGGGAATAGATTAGGCGACCAGTTTCAGGCTGGTCCAGGGATCTGTTAGTGCTAATTGCCAGATTGCTGGTTGCAAATTTGCGCGCTCGCCCGCTGGCATTTGCATCGCCCACGGTCAGCGCAATGGCAAGTTTATTTTCATCTCTCCACTCGGCCACTTCTCGCCACCAAGCCGTGTCACGCTAGCCCATAGTGTCGACAGATCTGGTTGGCTCGCCGTTCTCTTTTCCCCCAGCCGCTGGCCCACCTTTTCAATGGCTAATCTCTCGAGCTAATTGTTTAACAATTTCGATGGTTTTGGACACTGCTCCGCCGGCAAGACTAAGTGAGATCTAATCTCAGCGAGGAGGCGTCTTAGTTTTTCTAGAAAATTATCTCTCCAGTTGGCAAGTGGTCGCAAGAGCACCAATTGGCAATGTCGTGCCCAGGCTAGCATCTCGACACTGAGACAGTTGCACAGGCAGCCTGTAGGCAAGTAGGCGAGGATTGCCTCTCGGTGGGCCTGCGCTCGGATTATGCATTAATCAGTGCCAATTTACATGCACACCTTGTTGTTATTGTCCATTGTTGCCGACACTGGGCCACACTTAGCTGTGTGAATCGAGGAAAACTTTGCATCTGCCATTTGGAATGGTCTGAAATGGGGGGAAAAAGTGTTAAATTAGAAGCCCAGCGGGTTTCTCGCTCGAGGCGCTCGCAGTTTCCTCCAAGAGGTGTGCAAAGCCTGACAGATGCGGTCTTGGACTGGCCGGCTGAGATTGCCTATTAGCCTTTGAAGCGAGAGCAGTCGGGGATTGGGTTTCCTTGCTTCGGCATGCGCCTTAGAGAGACCATTTATCTCTCTCTTTCATGCGCCACTTCTCTCTCACACACACACACACACAATTGGCTGGCTGCGGCTTCCGAGCCACAGACTGAGCGCCAGAGACAATCACACAAAGAGACACAAGAGTGGAATTGGAGTGAAAATTAAGAAAAAAGCAACACAGGACTGAAAGGAGAGCCCATGAATTCATTGGGAGAGAATATTTATTGCCCTGCCAACGCGACAGAGCCAAGAGCTAAGGAGCAGAATGAGAGCCAGAGAGAGAGAGAAAAGGCAACCGGTGGGCTAACTGCTGCGGGCATTTTATTAACTTATCTTCCAAATTTTATTTCATTCCATTTCGTTTTATTCATTCTTCTCCTTCGCTTACTTTCGATTCAATGCACGAAGGCAAAAAGAGCGAGCCAAAAGAACAAAACGGCCACCCCTGCAAGCTTTGTCCAAACTCTGGCTAAGCTAACTAAGCTGAGCTCCAGTCCGTCCGCTCGCCATCCGGCCAGCTCCTCTTGCTTCGGCGGAGGGAAATTTTCACTTGTTGCTCGCAGCAGCAGCAGCAGCAACAGCTGAAGCAGCGCAAGTGGTCGCCGGGGGAGAAAGAGGAAAACAAGAGGAGAAAGAAACGGGCGACCAAAAGGACCGGAAGCTTGCAAGGTGCCAATGCAACTCACGTGCCTTCAGCGCCGAGACTCGTTGGCGCCACTTACACGCGTCAGCGTGCGTCGAGATGCAGGCGTAGCATAGTTCTAATGAGACCATGCCAGCGAGCCAACGAGAGAGCCAAACAAGAGACGGCCGCATGATCGCTGGCAACAGGTGGCGCCATTGTTCAGCACTGGCCAGTGGTCAGTGCTGAAACTTGTCAGCCAGAAGGTGTGTGTCCATCAGGGCTTTTTCAGAGCTATCCAAAGCGCGCCCTTAGGTAGCCGAGAAGCTACAGACAGACGGCGAGGTTGCACCCCGAGGCGACAGGCGACGAGCGGCGTCAATGCTCGCTGGGCGGCCGCGGTTTGAGAGTTTATTTTCGGGCAGTAAAACGCCGCCCAGAGGGGCACTTTGTGTCACTCAAAGTGCTGGATAAAACGGCAAATTGGAAGTCAAAGAGCTTTCGAACGAAATTTCGTCAAGTGTATATACTCTGCTCTGCATAACAAATCCGCCTGGGAGGCTCTCCCGCCAGACACTGTGTCTGATCGGGGCGGAATTCGCGGTTTCCGTTTGGAAACTGCCACCAATTGGAGCTAAAAATACTCTCACTGGGACAGTATCTAACGACGATGATGATCCCCATTAGACGCCCACCGAAAAGCGTTTGGTCAGACGACAGATAGATCGTCCAAATTCCTCCAACTTATTGATTGGGACTCGAAACTGATTGGCGACTCTCAAAGCTCGTCTCTAACCCTTTTTAGAGCCGAATTTGCCATGAGATTGGCGCCGAGGAGATCCAATCAGGAAGGAAAATTCAGAATTTAATTCAGAATGTTGCCAAGTAACAGCTGGCCGAGATTTGGTGCCATCAGAGGGCTGATTTTTATGACTCTTATTGGCCTGCTTGGCGGAGAGTCGAGCAGATTTCGGGCAGATGGAATCTACGTGGCGCCAGTGGTCAATTTTGATACTCTGCAAGCGTTTGGAGAAAGTTGGCGAGCATTGTCGGAGGCAAATCCGTCGGATTTTATGGCAAATCTCGAGCGCCTGAAGGAGCTGAACTGCGAGAACGACTTCTCTGGCTCCAGCATCAAGTTGTGTCGCCTGTTCTCGCGACTATCAAGCGAACGCGACCCCAAACTCTTGTGCCAGAGGAGCACCTTTTCCAGCCTGGAAAGTGTCCGCTTCGAGCTGGACAAAGGTCTCAGCGAGGGCGACTCTTGCATGAAGGGCAAGTCCAATTGTTGGAGCTGCCAAGTGTTCACACTCTTCCACAATCCCCCCTTTCCAATCAGCCTTTACATGCTCTACTCGGACCATCTGGTGGCCACCTGTTTGCCTCAGGCCTACGAGGAGATAGTGGACAAAGCGTCGTTGGTGGCGAGCTCGCCACTGCTGAGCAAACTGGCCACTCTGTTGGACTTCAGGGAGGCCAAATGCGGCTTCTTGTGCAACGCAGACAAGCAGGCCAACGAGCGCTCGGACGTGAGATCGCTCGCCTGTCTGACGGAAATTCTCAGACGGGACGACCTGAGGGCTAAGGATACGTTCAACAGCTACAAGGTGGCGGCCAAGTTGAGGAAAATAATGAGAGAAACGGGCATTCTGGTGGGCGACAGTGTTCCGTCGAGAATCGTTGAGGAGCGCTTCATTTCCGACGTGGTGAGGCCCTGCGAGAAATTCAGCTCGTCCTCAGGCCAACTTGCATCGATGGACGACATGTTTGGGGCAATTTTCCGATTCAAGGGAGATTATTTTGCCAAAATTCCACAAGATAGTCCCTTTTTTCACAGCCTCAGAGTGGCAATGGTGTGCAGAAGGATCGCCTCGGCCAGCGACGAGCTCAGCAAAAAGGTCACCTCCTCGCTGCGCCGATTGGGCCCCCTGCTCAAGTCCTAAGCTCTGGCTGTCTGGCGAGCCACAAAGTCAGGCCAGTTTCCAACTTGGCCCGAGCTTGACCAGCTTGAATTGCGTCACTTAGCGCTGGCCGACCAGTGCCAACAAGTACCACTGGACCAAGTGAGAAGTCGCCAAACGGGCGCTTGCTTTGCAGACAGACGGACGCCGAGAAGTGGCGTGAAGTGATACTGTAATGCGATTGCGATGGTCAGATTGGGGCTGAGCATGTTGGAATTGCATGCAAATGGCTTGTGGAGGCGAGAAGAGAAGAGCAAACAAGCCGCACACACAGAACAACTTTCTTCAGGTGCTCCTTTCTTGTGTTAAACCTCAGCTCTCGAGCTTGGCTGTTTCTCACGCGCGTCTTGCCAAAGCGGGCGCCTTGATTTTTCCCTTCCAGGAGACAAAAAGCTCACAGTCAGAGAGAGATACAGAGAGCAGAGACACGAGCTAAGGATCGGTCAAGCCAGAGGAGAGAGGCCGGAAGAGATTGATCAAGATGAGCAAAAGTGTATCATAAAATAAATGCCAGCTCTCAATGGGCGTCCATTGCGCGTCTTAATGGGACAACTTGTTGATTTTGGGAGGCTTTATATTCTTTGGCTTTTTTATACTCTCTCTCTTTTGGCTTTAACGTCCCCTTTTGGCTCCTCTTGAAATGGATGCAAGTTGGCAGACGAGATGAAGATGTTTGCCAAACATATTCATCTCCGCAAGTTTGTTGCTTTTGGCACCTGGCAAAAGTTGTTTGTTCTACACCAGAGGTAGTCCTCGCGGACGCCATTGAACCGTTGCAAGCGACTCTTGTGCGCCTGAATGGCGGCGTTCAACTAGAGCGGCCCAACTTTGGCCAAGCTCAGCCATGAGGGCTAAGCAAGCGCGGCCATTTGGCAACAACAAGCGGGCCTAAGTAAACGGCTCAAGTGTGATAATTCGATTGGACACGAGCTTAACGGTTGCTCGGCTTGCAGGAGGCGCATCTTGGCAGCGAGCGAGTGGTCAAACTTCGACGGTGGCGGCGACAAAACGCGAGCCAAGTGGAACCAGAGCGAATCAGAGCGCTTTCTTGTTTTCATCCTTAGCCACCATCACTAACCACTCTGGCCTCTGGGGTGTCTGTAGACTGTCATTGGAATTTAGAAGACGAGAAAG
>Ga0268247_10000768_pt1 | contig 10348 bp, 13 predicted proteins | sample AgamicOrMae_FD_200245 | JGI IMG/M metagenome (GOLD analysis project Ga0268247, IMG submission 200245) | Agave microbial communities from Guanajuato, Mexico - Or.Ma.e (v2) (version 2) | ecosystem: Host-associated > Plants > Phyllosphere > Phylloplane/Leaf | place: Guanajuato, Mexico | collected... | reverse complement strand
ATAATAAACAAAAGAAAAATAATAATCATAATATAATAACAACAACAATAATACTATTTCTTATCAACCAACGGAGATCACATACAATTGTATTCATAAACAACAACAAATAATATTTATAATTTATCAATATGGCCAGAACCAAGCAGACAGCCAGAAAATCAACTGGAGGAAAGGCGCCAAGAAAGCAGTTGGCCACCAAAGCTGCAAGAAAGTCAGCCCCATCAACTGGAGGAGTTAAGAAACCTCACAGATACAGGCCAGGTACTGTGGCCCTTCGTGAAATTAGACGATACCAAAAGTCTACTGAATTACTCATCCGCAAGCTGCCATTCCAGCGGCTGGTTCGTGAAATTGCACAAGATTTCAAGACCGATCTACGTTTCCAATCGGCGGCCATTGGCGCCCTTCAAGAGGCAAGCGAAGCCTACCTCGTTGGTCTGTTTGAAGACACCAACCTATGCGCTATCCACGCTAAGCGTGTAACAATCATGCCCAAGGATATCCAATTGGCGAGAAGAATCCGTGGTGAGCGAGCTTAAACATAAACAAATCTCTTCATTTATATATAAAATAAGGATATATATGTGTGTGTATAGAATGACTGTAAAGAATAAATGTATAGACCATTGATTATATGAAGTACGCAAGTGGATGATCATTTATTTTACTATACGCGTCTCAAGTCCTCGAACCTTTCTCTGGTTCTTAATCCAATGGTCGAAGGGACCATGTTCGCCAAAGTAGTGACAGTTGACACCATCTGGCTGGAGAATTCCTTCTTTGCGCATCCTGATGTAATCATCAGTGTCCCATCTCGTGAATCCCCACTTGTGGGAGACGACAACCTATGATTGAGATGTGAGAAAAGACAACGGTGTTGTTAGAGATTGCAACGGAAATTGGAAAGAGGGAGAGAGAGAGTCGTAATTGGTTCGAAAGATGGCGCTGCGGGGCGCGAAAACTAACTCGTTATAGAGAGCTGATGAGTTTCGGGTGAGTATGGGTTTTGAACTGGACTTACCTTTTGACGACCTGGGAACTTGAATTTGGCACGACGGAGGGCCTCGATCACGTTCTCCTTGTGGTTTTCCTTGACTCTGACCGATAAGATCACCTGGTCAATGTTAACACGAGCAACAGTTCCCTGAGGCTTTCCGAAAGCACCCCTCATTCCAGTTTGGAGCCTATCGGCTCCGGCGCAACTCAACATTTTGTTGATCCTTGTGACATGGAACGGGTGGACACGAACGCGCAAGTGGAAGGCATCTTTACCACATGTCTTGACGAGGTATTTGTTTGCACAAATTCTAGCCGCCTCGAGCGCTTCAGACGAGATTTGTTCCCATTCCTTAGAGATGAGATGGACACAGCAAGGGAACTCGTCCACCTTAGCCTTTTTTCTACCTAAATCGTAGATCCTGATTTTGGGATCTGGCACACCGCGACAGAAGCGTGATTTCGGATAGGGCTTGTTCTTACAGTATCGATAACATCTAGCTGGTCTTCTCCCCATGTTTCCTTTATTTTTAATTTTATTCCTTTGATCTTTCTCTTAGACCCTCTTCTTCCCTCCTCTATCAATATATTTATATATAGCAATAATAATAATAATAATAATTAATAATAATAATAATAGTTAATGATATAGTGTTTGTGAATTGTGAAAAATTCAGAGAATAGGTATTGTATGTAACTATACTTGTTAAGATAGTTTTCAGTTAGAACTTAAACGAGCCCCAATGGTGGCTTGATTATATCAAAGTGCTAGTCGCCCTTACGGCCGGCGAGATTTTTAGCCAATGGTGGTGGTGGTGAGTGAGTGTCTGAGTGTGATGATGGTGGATGTTGGTGCGTGTGTGTGTCTGCATGTGTGTCTCAATGCTGTGTGTGTGCATGCATTTTCCGCTCTGCGTGTTGCTGCTCTGGAGAGCGCACTGAAGATATGGGTGCAAGACAGCGCATGTGCAGTGAGCAATGGCGCCAAGATTCAAACAGAACAGGGCCCTGAGCGAATAAGCTAATTGTTCCGCTTTTTGTCTCACTTTCCGTAAAGTTCCTCCACCATTTCGTCAAACTTTTTGGCCTCATGTGATAGAAGGAGCGCATCAACACAGCCCTTGAAAACGCTATTCCTGAAGCAATCAAGCCTATTTGGGGGAGATTTGGCATGAGATGGGCATTGGCAATCATGAGCGGGTTATATGATGGGGGCGGCGATTTGAAAAAATTGCACAATTTTTTTATATCAAAAGATCGATCAGGTTGATTAGTCAATTGCAATTGGGCAAACAACAAGCGAGCAAGCAAGCGAGCGAGCGCTCAAAACGATCGGAAGATCTCCAAGCAGGAGGAGATCGTGCAAGATGAGCGATAGAGGAAGCGAGATCGGGAATGAAGGAGAGAGAAGGATTGTCGAAGGAGGAGGATAATCCTCAGTGGTAATGGTGGTGAATGGAGCGCGCACATTGCTCAATGGCTCAATGGCTCAATGGCGGCCACCAGTGGAGGGCAAGAAAGGCGAGCGCCCAACCACTGATTAAACTGGCAGCAATCACTCAACGAGGATGACTCACCTGCACGAAGTGTGAATGTCCGGCTCCCTATAAAGCGTGTAACACTCCTCGCAAACCCTATCGAGACGAGCAAACTTGGCCTTGTCATAGATGCCAAGACAGCCAAGCCCAGCGAAACTTCTCTTGAAGATCCCCTTTGACTCGCGATGTTGGTGTTGTCTCTGTTGTTGTTGTTGCTGTTGCTGTTGCTGTTGTGCTTCTAGCGCGGCCATTGTGGTTGCCGTTATTGGTGGCGCTACTTCTGGGCTGCTGATGGTGTTTTGGGCCGAGACAATTGTTGCCATTGGACTGGCTAAACAGCAATTGGCCAACATTGTCAATGAGATGCTTAGGATGCAAATTAATGCAAACATTGTATCCTCTGGTTGCATTATCAAGCTCAGGTGTCTATTGCTATTTGTTGTCGTTTGCGCCCACATTAAGCTATCTTTTTCTTTCTTTCAGTTCCCCTTAAGCTTTGTGTCTCCTTCTCTCCTATATGGCCCCAATTCAATTGTCACCAACAATTGAAAAACGACGACGACGACGACGAAGAAGAGTCAATTGATTTCGGTCAGTGCACGCCTTTGGTTTGGGTTCACACTCGAACGCATGGAGACCCTTTCTGCTTGCTGGTCACTCTGATGCTTGCCTCTTGCTGCTAATTGCTCCCCCACAGTGATTGATTCTTAGCAATTGTTATTTGCTAAGAATTGATTGTTATTCAGATGATTCTGGTCACTTCTTGGGCACCACTTGTTGGCTGCTGCTGGTTGCTTATAGTTTGCTTGGTATCTCTGGCGCTCTAGTGCTGTACTGGTGGTCTTGAGTGACTGTGCTTTGGTGCTCTAGTGTCTAGTGTCTAGTGTCTAGTGTCTAGCGTCTAGTGGGCTTGGCGGTTTGCTGATTTGGTTAATTGGTGAGGGTGTTCGGTGTTTGTTGTTGCAGTTGCAGCGTGTCAGTGTGTGTGTGTGTGTGTGTGTGTGCGGTTGTTGTTGCCGTAGTTGTTGGTGGTGGTGGTGGTGGTGTTGATGTTGATGTTGTTGTTGTCGTCGTTGAGGTTGTTGTGTGTTGATGTGTGAATGTTCTGTTCGAGATGCGCGCACTCACACAAATGGCAACGGTTTGTTTGGAAATGTTTCAAACGACGACAGACAATCTGCCAAAATTAAGAATCACTAGCTCGCCCATTGGCGCAAGGGAAAGACGGATAGTTTTAGTTGGCACAGGCTTTTGTTTGTTTAGCACATGCCTTCGGGCCAATTCAATGCCGGTGTCTCATTTAGTGTTCCGTTTGGGCTTCTCTTTTTTCCCCCATGCGCGCGCCGAATTTGCTATCTCTTGATTCTGGCAAATGGTGCACACACGCACTCTCAGAAGGACACTATGTGCTGCTGCCAGCAGCTAGCACTATGCCTGTTCACCACTGTTCACTCTATTCACTCTGTTCACTCTATTCGCACTCTGTGCGCGTTTGAGCCCCGTTTGTCTGTCTGCGCGTTTGTCTGCAAATACCGAGCAAACTCAATTGCCCGTCCGTCAGTCCGTCTGTGCGCCACCAAGTCTCCAAGTCCATGAGTGCGCGCGCGCGCGCTCCTGTGCATCTGCGTTGGTGCATCTGAACGGCTGCCGCTCTCTCCGCGTCGGCCCGTTGCAGCACATTGGTTTTGCGCCGCTTTTTCAATAGACTACCCAAAACACACACACACATTGCTCACGTTCACTAACAGACCCAAACACATAGGCCACAGATTCCTCTCTCCCTCCATCTTCTTCTTCTCCATTTTCTCACCCACAACAAACCCCCCTAATCTTCTTCATCTTTATACAATAACTTTGACTAGATCATCCTCATCTCCAATTAACTGACAATGTAAACAAGAAAGAGTTAGCGAGCGGCGCTGTATCGGTCGCATGTTGTTGTTGTGGTAGTTTATCACTTGCAATTAATCAATTTGCAGTCGCTTTCAATCTCTAATTTTTCCCTTATCATCTGGTTTTCTTCTTGTTCCCATATTTCCACTTCTAATGGAAATGAACAACAAAATGAAAAAGAAAAAAAGAGACACCGAACGATAAAGAGAGAAACTAAAACTGAATCCATAAAAAAAAAAGTTGTCGCTAAATAGAACCAGCCAGAGAACCCTTGATTGTCTCTCTTGAGCTGTCTGTCTGTCTAAGATTTTCTGTCTGACTGTCTGTCTGTCTGGAACTGTGTCTTCAAGTGTGAGTGAGTCTGGGTGCATGTCTACGAGGAGCGAGCTCGTCTGTCTTAGCGAGCAACTAGCTCACTGAGACAGACACCAAAAAGGCTTCGCCCAGAGCGCTTGGAGCCCTTTGGGTTGGCGGCAAATTGGCACAATCACCGCAGCCTCTCGGCGATGGTGATTTACAAGTTCTCTTGTGTGGAGCTGTTGGGCTTGTGTGTGTGTGTGGCGCCATCACAATGGCAAGACAGTCTGCGCCAAGTGTCTTGCGTTGGGCGAACCAAAGTCGGCCCGAAGTCTCTCAAGCGGCGCTTAAAGAGCTTAGCTCTAGGCCTGAAGTGTGAGGTTCTAGAAATTGCGCATCCCGTTCGTTTTCGATTTGATCAATTAATCAAACAAATAAGCCAGCTCCTCGGGGTGCCTCTCGGCTGTGCTCTTATGGGCGAGCTGGGCTTCTTCCTGCGCTCGTCTAACTGGATCTCATTGAGAGCGCGTGAGAGAGAGAGAGAGAGAGTGTTGCACTGGCTCAAAGATCACCCACGGAGCCAGTTAGATGGTCTAGAAGTGCGCCCACTTGGCAGCCAAGCGAGCAGGCAAGTGGCTGGCAGCGTTCGCTCACTTGGTCTCCCATTTAGCGACTCTTCAGAGTCACAGACACACACACACTTGTCTGAAGCTAACTAGCGGCAGTCTGTGTGCGTGTTTGTGTCAACCAAGCGACCAAGTGGCGCTTCTGTGGTTGAGCCAGAGCCGCAAATCGCACCGCATTCAATAGCTAGGGTCTAGAGGAACACACTGAGACACTGGGAGGTTACTTGTCTCCTTTGGCGCCCGCTCGCCACTTGCTCGGCCCAAGACCAGCTTGAATGGGCGCCACTCTGAGGGGCAGCGGGAGGACAAGCAAGAGGGAGAGGAAAGAATAGAGAAGAACAGAGTCAAACTTGATTGATGAGATTATCAGCTGATCAGCTGAAGTTGAATGAACTTGCACTTCGGCGGGTCTTCCCGCTTGCCGCTCGTTAAAACAACAACAACAACACAACAGCAGCCGCGCCGACGACAACAGCAACTTTTTTTGTCCAGGGAAGCCTGTTGATTTGTCCGTGGTGGTGGTTGTTGTCGGCGGCCGTTGTTGTTGTTAATATTGTTGTTGTTGTGATTCATTTCATATGCAATCACGAGCAAGTGTATGCAGTTTGCGCGTCAAGAAACGGGCGAATGTTCATGGCGCTGCTGCTGCTGCTGCTGCGAGAGACTGTGGCAGCCCGCATGCCAGTGCGTTGTACGCGCCATCAAGCAACATGCCGCCGCCTCAGATCACGCAATAGACATGCCAGAAATCATCTATCACGACCAATTGCAGTGGAGCGACTTGAATTGAACTGATCTGAATTTATTTGAATCATTCAATTGAATTAAATTGGACTGAATTAGATTGAATTGTAATGAGATGGAATGAACTGAAATTGAATTGAACCAAGAACTGAACCAAGACAGAGACACAGAGCGCCCGTGAAGAGAAATTTTTCAGCGCCCCCTCATCGCTTTTTCACCAAGATCTCCAACCATCTCACCACTATCTCTCTATTATCGCCATTACTATTGTCATCATTGTTATTATCGATCATTATTGATAACACCATTATAATGATTACTAATACTACCACTATTAGCAGCACTATGATTTCCTCTACCATTTCTCTCCATGCTTGCAACTATCACAATTTGCAACTGTGGACGTCTCTCTCTCTCTATTTCATGCTTGTCTCTAACTTATGAGTCTATAAGTTAGGTAAATAGTTTCCAAACGATCACTTTTGCTCGTGACAATAACACTAACAATGAGGACAAACATTGGAACGTGCTCCTCCCTTGGGATCAGTTATTTTTAGCCAACGCTTGTTGCTGCTTCCAGAGCGCCACTTTGCCGCCAATTCCAATTCCAGTTCCAGTTCCACTTCTCCAGACACCGACAAACCGATCCAACACTACTTCTTCTTTTTCTTCTTCCTCTCCCCCCGCCTTCCCACCTCTACTCGGCCGCCAGCAGCGCACCCAGAGGCGCTAATTGTGTCGCGCCGCCGCCGCCGCTTAGGCTCCCCGCCGGAGCTGGCTTGCCAGTAGTATGCTACCAGCGGCGGCTCCACTGGTCTCCTGAATGTCATTAGAGCGTATTTTCCCCCCACGACAATTTGGAAAACCTGCAACTACTAAGCAGAACTGCCGCTAGACGAGAACAACAGGAGCAGAATCACGAGCTCCAAGCGCCAGGCGCGAGCAATGAAAATGGCGCCCACGCCAAGTGGAGCAAATGGGGATGTGGGATGGCAATTTTTCTGGGAAAAATGTTTGATCTTGATTCAAGCGAGTTTAGCATTGAAGATTATTATGAGACAACGTGAAAAAGTCACGTTGTTTGGTGCCATCATTTGAAACTGTGTGCACTTTTGCTCCTCTTTGTTTGCCCCTCCTCTCTCTCTCTCTGTCCCTGTGTCTTGCCGCCACCTCTGTGCAAGTGCATTTGTTAGCGGCAGACAATTGTATCTGCGCGCCTGATTCAACTCACAATAATGTGGCACTCTTGTGGCAAGACAAACAGAAGGCAACAGAGACAGAGACAGAGAGGCACACACACACACACAACAAGAGGCAGCACATACACATTTCCAAGCTCTCAGTGTCTGAGAGTGGCGCTTTTGCTCTGTGGCTCGTCATTTGTGCGCCAGACTTGGGCATCAAATTGGATTGAACGGATAAAATTTTTCAAAGCTTTCCACAGGAATCGCCACTCGGCGAGCTAGTCGGTGGGGGCGCCTAGCGACCAAGGCGGCCAACGCGCCGGCCGGCTGACTGTAGTGCGCGAGCTGCACTCTACGCGCTGCGGCCACTGCGCTGTGCGTGGGCGGACGCTGCGTGGTGGTAGGCGTGCATGCAAGAGGTTGCTGCGTGCTCCTTGGGAGCTATTCTTTCCCCCGCAGACTGACAACAACTGCAGCCCACAAGCTTAACAGGCGTCTGCAAATCACAAGCGCCCTAAGCCTCGCCCCAGGACTGTCTGTCTTGGACAGAACATCTCAGAACATCTCAGACCAATCTCGAGACTCTCCGCCTTTGCTTCTCCAGTCTGAACTCCATTCCAAGCCCGCCGGTGAACTGATGAGGCGTGAATGCAAAGGAGCTGGACCCCCAGATTTGGTGGCAATAAGGGTGGAGTGTGGCCGCCAGAGATGAACTCCTGCTCGCCACGCATAGTGGTCTAAAAATAATCCTTCAAATGGTGAGATGGTTGCAACAACCGGCCGCCCGGACAGGCCACTTCCGACACGTCTAGGTGGACAGGGCCTGGCTGGCCGGCTGGCACTCCAGACGGACAGACAGTCTGTAGCTCTCAGGGGGCAACAATGCGGGCATGTTGCTAGTGGCTCATTGGCGACCATTGCCGTTGGTCGTTGGCTCTCACAAGTCGCGAACTCTCGCGGCCAGTATTCCATTACTGGCCTTGCCCTTATGGCTGGCCATCTGCTCGCCAGAGACGCGCCGCCACGCTTTATTGGCGCCCTCCACACACTCCCAAGAGGCGACTCCAATTCACACGCCATGCTGGTGCAATCTCTGGCCCACCATGGCACTACGCACCATTGCCAACAAGCTGCCTCTCTCTCTCTCTCGTGGCCCTTTTGCGGCGCCGGCTACATACTAGCTCCGGCGCTAGCTCTCTCCGCCACGGCCATTATGTAACAAGACTTCAACGCTCGTCCGCTAACAAGCGCCGCCTCCATAAATTTACTGTTGGCACATTGTCGTCATGTGTTGGGTCTGCCTGCCAAAACAATCACACACACACACACACAAATGGGCGCCCGTTTTTTGCCCGCAAGCTCCACTATATGTCGATCTGCGCACCCGTTTTGGTCGCCTTGTGGCGCCGCCGGTGCGTGTCTTTTGCTCTGTGTGTGTGTGTGTTTGGCGCTTTGCGCGTGTCGTCGACTCGCGCCCGCTGAATAAATACAGGCTCTATCAATTGCCCGCCATCACAACAACAACAAGGCTCTCTCTTTTTTCCCAAAAACACTTTGTTAACTGATTGAATTTCACCTGCTGTGAAATGCCACCCAAACCGAGCGCCCGACTATATCTCTTGGACGTGCCTAAGGAATTAAACTCACTTCCTCCCCTCGACGCGCTTACGAAACACTCCCGCTCCCTTTCCAACAGATAGACACACACACACACGATTACCGCCAACAAACTATCATTGGGCACACCCTAATACTCCACTAACACATACTATCCCTTCCCAACAACTAGATCAACCAGCTAGGCACACACACAGACACACAACCCACACCACCATTACTTAGCAATCTCTGCCCTTTACTTGTCTGCCTCCCCCACACCCACCCCCTGCCCACCGAAGCGCCTTTCCTTCTCCCATCTATCAATTGGTGGTGCCATTTCGCGGGCACGCTTTGAATTTCCAGCTAACAGTTGACAACCAACCTCATTTGTGTCCCACAACCACCTCCAGCCACCGTTTCAATACATGACCTAACCGGCAAATGGTAATAACTCACAGGGGCCATACTCAAATCATACGATTGCCTTTCGGCAACACGAACACGATTAACCACGAAACACCATGATGTGTTTCCCCCTACCAAGTTCAATTTACGGGCGCTACTAGCCGGCCTCCCAAAACAAGATAAAGTTCACCAGCTAATAACAGTGCTTGGTCCCCAAAACTAAGCTCGTGGCTATCTGTGACACAACACAAAAGCAACAAACTGCCGAGCAGACACCTAGACGGCCAGTTAGATAGATAGCCCCAAGTTTTCAAATCCCCCCACGCAGGCCTCTTTCTTCCTAAAACTCCGACGCAAACCTCTAACCACTAGCCTAATGAGATCAAACATGGCTTCTTCGCTAGAGACGTCATTCAAATTACTTTCTCTCTCTCTCTCTCTCTCTATAATCGATATCCTTCAAAGATTGCACAAACCTGAAACCGGTGTCAAAATTTTATTACTGAACTATTTTTCTCGTCCTTTTTGTAAAGGAAATATACGGTCGCCGACACTATCGCTCGATCTTCAGAGGGATAGGATGTGGACGAGCTAGACTAGAAAACTTGATTTCCTAAACTCATGCACTGTCCGCATGTTTCTTCCATCGATTAAAATCAGCCATCGAGAAGGACAGTATGGACTGCTTCCTTGGCTTGCTCTTCGATTGTGTACTATCACTGTTCTCTTCGTAATTGATCACAGGTGAGTCATTTTGGTCCTTTTTGATACCGATTTTTCCTTCCTTGACCAAGAAGGATAGGTGAAAAATATTCTCTACTGTTTGCGTGAAGGATGAACGATCCACTATGGCAGATGCAAATGGGACACCACTACCCTTTCTAACTCTAGACTTTTCTCTAATTCGGTTACATATTTGTTCCACCTCCTTTGGTGTGGAATCTTGCTCACAATCTGTTGCTATATTCCTTTCAGTTGCTGATACGGGCTGCGATTCATCTGTTTGTATCTTAACCCTCTTGCTACGTTGTTTTATTACTAAACCTTCCTGCTTGATGGCACC
>Ga0268247_10000767_pt1 | contig 10382 bp, 13 predicted proteins | sample AgamicOrMae_FD_200245 | JGI IMG/M metagenome (GOLD analysis project Ga0268247, IMG submission 200245) | Agave microbial communities from Guanajuato, Mexico - Or.Ma.e (v2) (version 2) | ecosystem: Host-associated > Plants > Phyllosphere > Phylloplane/Leaf | place: Guanajuato, Mexico | collected... | reverse complement strand
CAGTTTAATCTCTTTGGCCGCAAGCAGCACGGCCAATTACAGCACATTGTCGAGCAGCAGCGGACTGCCAAGCTCGCCCATCGACTCTTATGAGTCGCGCTCCAAATCGACCTCGCCCAATTCGGCCGCAAGCTTCTCCTCGGCGGCCTCAAGCTCCAGCTCCACCTCCACGTCAAGCTCCTCTTCCTCTTCCTCCTCCTCTTCCTCCTCCTCTGCAACCAGCTCCACAGGCTGCACGGAGAGTCTGCTGGCGCGGGCCACCAGCAGCACGCAGCAGCAAGAGACAGTTGCCGGCCAGAACGGAATCTCGCAGTCCAAGAGCAGCTCGACGGAAAACAATAATAATAATAATAATAATCTCAAGCCGAACGCCTTCAACCAGCAGCAGCAGCCGAGCCTTAGCTGCGGCGCGCACCCGCTCAACTTGAAGTCGGTGAACGCCATCAAGAGCCAGGCGCTGCAGCACGCGCACCAGCAGAGCTTGGCCGCGCTCGCCAACCACCAGCAGCAGCAACAGTCTGTTGTGGGGGGCCAGCACAACAACGCGACAATTGCGCACCAGCAGCAGCAGCAAACTGGCAAGCTCGCTGCTCTCAGCCAGCCAGACGCCAACAACAACTGCCTCCAATCGAGCCAGCTCAATGGCTCCACAATCGCCCCAAGCTCTTCCTCTTCTTCATCCAACTCTTCCAACTTGGCCAGCCAGCAACAGTCGCCCGCCCACCAGCATTCGAACCAGCAGCACCCAAACCTCAATCAGCACCAACTGGCCAGCAGCCTGAACCAGACGAGCGCCCACCAGCATCAAGTGCACCATTCGATGCATTCTCTGCGCGCCACGCCCCCGCCTTCATCAAATCACAACCAGCTTCACAATCAGCAGCAGCAGCAGCAGTTGGTGGACAATGGGCGGCCTCTAAACTTGAAGTCGATGAGCGCCATCAAGGAGCTGAACAGCAGCAGCCACCCGCTGATTGGCGAGGTGGCCAAGGTGACAGTTGTGGGCGAGATTGAGGAGATTGCGCCCGGCCAGTTCAAGTGTCGCTACTGCGAGAAGACCTTCGACCGGATATTTAGTGTCCATCGGCACGAGCGGGTGCACACTGGCTTCAAGCCGTGCATCTGCAAAGCGTGCGGACGCGGTTTCAGCGAGAAGCGCAACCTGCGCCACCACATAATCCGCTTCCACTCGGACGGCACTGGACGCGAGCTGCTCAAGAGGAACCGCAACAAGACGAGCGCGGCTGCTCCTCCAAGCTCATCGCAATTGGGCCCACTTGGGCCCACCAGCACCACCAGCTCGTCCTCCTCCTCGTCTTCGTCCTGCTCGTCGTCGTCTAGCTCGGCGGGGGCGCCGCCCAGTTCCGGCTCGACGAGGGGCTCCTTGGCGGCGGCTGCAGTGGCGGCCGCCAAGCAGCAGATGCGCCAGCTCTCGGCGGCCGCCAGCTTCCTGCAGAGCCAGTCGGTGGCGGCGGCGGCCGCGGCGGCAGCCCTGCACCAAGCTCAGGTTGAAGGGGCCCAGTCGTCAGGTGCGGGAGACAGTGTGTCGTCGAGGCAGCAGCAAAATGGGGACAGCAAAATGCAGTGCGAGCAGAGCAGCTCAACGCCCAGCCAGTTGGCCCAGTTGGCCAATCAGGCTTTGCTTGAGCACGCGCGCGAGCAGCACCAGCGCAACTCGTTCGCCGCAGCTCAGCAGCAGCAGAGCAATGGTGCGCCCGCATCACAGCAGCACCAAAAGGCAGACTCTCAGCAGCAGCAACACAACAATAGTCTCATCTCATCGGCCGCAGTTGCAGCAGCGGCCAACTCTCAGATCACAGCCACACTAATCAGATTGCAGCAAAACAATCAAATCAAACACGAACCACACCTCGACACCTCGGGCCTCAGCGCCCTTGGGGCAGCAGCACAAGCGCTCATCACAGTCTCTTCTTCCTCCTCCTCCTCCTCATCTTCTTCCTCTTCTTCCTCTTCTTCCACCTCAAGCACATCCTCATCCTCATCCTCAAACGCCTCCTCGAGGAGACGGAAGAGCAAGCCGAGCAAAAAGATCAACTACTAGCCCATTCAGGAAGACACACAAGAAGAAGCCTGCCGCAAAGAGAAACCCAAAATGCAATGCAACACATGATTATTATCATTTGAATTTGAATTTAAATTTAACAAAATCTACAAGTTTATTATAAATAACAAGATAACAGAGAGTACAAATATAAATTTATATATATCAAGAGAGAGTTATATATATATATGAAGAGACAGTTGAATGGAGGAAGAGAAAGAAAGAGAGAGTTTAGGTTGAGACAGTTTGCAGTGCACGACCAGTTTGCAAGATGGAGACTGAAGTGTACGAAACAATAATGAGCACGAAAAGGACAATCTTGCAGTGTGAAGAATCTTGCAACTCTTGACAAAACTGAAACTCTCTCAATCTCTCAAACTCTCCTCAAAACTGTCTCTCAAAATTAGGGCTAGCATATAGATATAACAATAGCAATTCAGATTATAATAATAATAATATATAAAAATGGCAACAAGAAAGAAGAAATGACACTAAGAAATCACACACACTTCAAGAGGCAATTGAATTCGAGAGACCAGAGAAGAATATCACCACCCAAACTGAATTGTGTCTATCAAATATTTGGTTTTCCATTATTATTAATTAATTAATTAATTGATTCATTATTGCTCTTTTTGCCCATTTGCTCTCTGCTGGAAATGCAAGCAAGCAGTGTGCAAACAGAAACACTCTTGGAGGAAATGCACATTTTTCACCAAAGCTAAGGAGTGGCACAAGAATCTGCTCAAATTGTGCCACTTTTTCTCTCTTTTTCAACTGAAATTCCTCCAAAACTTGACCAAAATTGCACCAAAATTCAACCAAAAGTTCCCCCTCAAACATCTTGCAGCGCAAGCGTGTTTGTCTCTTGGTGCAGCTTTGCACCAGAGCTAAGGGTGGCTGCTTGAACTAGGCGGAAAAAGAGGACGAGAAAGCGAGAAAAAAGGCCAAGACGAAGAGCAGATTGTTGCACGATTGAGCCACTGGAACTGGGAAACTGAATGCACAAAGTCCATCTGCTTACACTTAGACTTAGACACAAGGGCAAATGGAATGAATTGGCAACAAATTATGACGAAAAAGTCGAAAGATTTGAATAAAAAGGCAAAAGAGACAGTCTCGAAAAAGGAGAAAGCAGCTCGCAGTGTTTCAATTTAAATCGGCCACTTCAAAGTGTCCAATTTCGCACTATTTTAGCATTATTTTTGCATCATTTTTTGCATCATTTTTCCAATTTGTCGCCCCAATTTGTCCAAATTGCAAAACTGCAACATTGACTCCTTTGAATTTTTCTCCTCCGCAGTGCCCGAATGCTAAGGTGTGGGAAATTTGATGCAAAACTGCGTCCAAATTGCTGAATTTCGCTCCAAATTTTGGTCCAAATTTCACTCCAAATTGGCTCGTCTTGGCCCACAGACAAGCTTTGGGTCCTCGACAAGCACCGAGCACTAAGCAGTAAGTACTAAGCACTCAGATGGCCCCCATTTGGCCTAAGCTGCGGGCTGGAATTTGTGCATAAGAAAAGTGAGCAAAAGGCAGGAGAACGCCCACTTTTTGGCCCGCACCACTGGCTCCATTTGAGGCCCTTTTGAAGACTATTCACTGGCTTCTCTGCTCGTTTTGGGCTTTCTGAGAGTGTAGCTCGCGTTTTGCAGCCAGTCTCGTGCGAGCGGCCAATCCTTCACGAAGTTGTTCTGTTGCGCAAGTTCCAGAGAGCGAGCGAGCAGAGTGCATTTTGGAGGAACACGCGCGGCTCTTCCAAAGAAGGCCGGGCCCAACTGGCGCCACTCTCAGACACCGAGAGCTGTGGGATTCTTTTGGGACGCCTTTTGGGAGCCTTTTGGGAGGCCTTTTGGTGGGCCCGGCCGGCTGGGAGCGCAGTTTCCATGCAGTTTTGCCGCACTTTTGCTGCAGTTTTCGGCCAAAGTTTGGCTCAAGTTTGGCCACAGTTCAGCTCAGACGAGTTCAGTGGAGGCCAGAGAAGAGTCCAGTTGAGAGTGGGGCTTAGCTGGGCCGCCCTTTTGGCCGGGCGTGTCCCCGCGGCGAAGTGGCCGCGTCCTCATTGGTTGGCTCATTGGTGGGCCTGTTGCGTTTTGGCGGAGTTTTGGTTGAGTTTTCCCTAGTTTTGCGCACACTTTTTGGCCCACTCAGTGGCCAGTTGGAGGCACAAGTGTTGTGGCCGCAAAATAGCCAAATGGAAGAGCCTGGCGCGCGTGTTTGCCGCCTCTCGGGCTACCCTTAGGGCGAGCAAGCCGGAGAGGAAGCCAAGCCAAAAGAGGCAGAGGAAAGGCCGAAACGAGTTCAGCCGAGCGGCCAGTTGGTTCAGTTCTGCGGGTTCAGTTCTTCTTCTTCTTCTCTGCGGCGGACTGTGTGCAGTTCGAGTAGACTGTGTGCAGAGTGTGCGAATTGGGCAAAGTGGGCAAAGTGGGCGAACTGTGCGCAGTGTGTGCCACTTGCTGCAGTGAGCGGCGCGCTCACTGCAGACTGTGCCTAAGAGGCGCGCGTACGAGTTGCGAGTTGCGCTCTCCACTGGCGCTCTCCACTGGCGCTCTGCAATGGCGCAACTCGTACGGGCGCGGCTCAGGCCACGCAGAACGTCGCACACTGGCCAGAAGGAGAAAGAGAAAAGCAGACACAAGCACTGGATAAATACAGACGACCTGCAGCAAGCCGCTCGAACGGTGCTCCAGGCCAGCAGAAAGCAGAGAGCAGAGAGCAGGGGCAGCCAGAGGGCGGCTTGAGGAGAGACAAAAGTGGGCGACGCGCAAAGTGCACGCTCTCCTGCCAACTGGCCCACTCAACTCAGCTCGGCCACTGGACGCCGCTCGAACTGGTTGGCCTGAGTCTGTCTCTGAGGCTTACATGCTAGCCTCTGCAGTTTGTAGCTTGTGGCGCGCCTCTGCCCCCCGAGCTGCGAGCTGCGAGGGGCGTGCTGTTGCATCAATTTGCAGCGGCCTTTTGAGTGTGGCTCGAGCGAGTGGACGGCCAGCCAGGCGGCCGCATAACTTTGGGCGCGCGTGCGAGTGCCAGTCGCCCGGAGAACAGTCTGCCCAGTGTGTGCACGCCGCAACCTCTGCCCGTTTCTGCCTGTTTCTCTCCATTTCTGCCCGTTTCTACACACACTCACAAGCCAACTGACTTGTGAGCGCAACAAGTGGCCAGCGAGCGGCGAACGGCGAGTGGACGCTGCAAGTGCGCGCTCTTCTCGCCGCGGAGAACGCGCTCCATCCTGTTGCGCAACAGCAAGCAGTTGCGCGGCGGCCAAGTGAGCGAGAGGGGCGAGCAGGCTGGCTGCCAGAAGTTGGCTCTCTCAGTCTCTCTCTTTCTGAGCCCATTCGGCGCGCCTCCAGGCTGGCCGGCGCGGCTCGGACCCTCCTTAGGGCGGCCGCGCTGACCTTGAAAGGCGCGTCTCGTGCGCTCGGGCCGCCCGCTCACTAGCTCGCTGGCCTGCGGGCCGCCCTAAGGCCCACTTGTCGGCCGGCGGCAGAGGCAGAGGCAGCAGAGGCGCACCGGCGCTAAGGGTCGTCTGGTGGGCGCTCGGAGGCGAGAGCGCAGTCTGCAATGTGCGCACAGTGCGCATTGTGCGCCGAAGACTGCCAGTCGCCAGTTGCGAGCTGCCAGTTGCGAGCTGTTAGCGAATTGGGCACACACGAGCCGCGTCCTCGTTGCAGCACAAAGGTTCGCTGGCTCTCACAGTCTCTGCTGTGCGCACGCTTTTGGCTCTGGCAGTTCGCCGCAGACTGTGTGCGGCAGACTGTCTGCAGGAGACTGTCTCTGGCGCACTCAAAGCGCCGCACACAGTCTCCCGCGCACTCACAGTCTCACAAGCAGAAGCAGAAGGGCCCACTGAAAGCCAGAAAGAAGGAGGACGCGCGCGCCCATTAAGCGCCCGCAACTGGCCAGCTCTCTCCAGCCGCCCTGAGCACCTCTTTCCTCCGCGTTGGGGCGTTGCAATTGGCGCGCTGGCCAGAGGGCGGCCAGTGGGCAGTGGTCGCTGACTGGGAGCTGTGGAGCTGTGGAATTGTGGAGCTGTGGAGCTTTGGAGAGCCAGCAAGTGGCCGCGGCACAGAATGAGCGAAAAGGGAACGCGGACGGAGAATGCCCAAGCACAAAGAGCCGCTCGACGACCAAAGCAAGCTCCAGGCCAGCCGGACGGGCAACAAGTGCACGCTCGCTGTCCGGCCGCCACTCTCTGGCCGCGGACAGTCTGCGGCAGTGTTTGCCGCTTTCTGCTCTCTGTTTGCTGCTTGCTGCTTGCTGCTTGCTGCTTGCTGCTTGCTGCTTGCTGCTTGCTGCTTGCTGCTCTCTGCTCGCTGTTTGCTGCACTAGCCCCTAGCTAATGGCCGTGCGCGCGGCCATTGCAGAGTCCAGTTGCCAAAGAATCGGGTCGCAGTTGAACTTGCGGCCCGCTTTGTTGCGCAACACAAGCGTCCACTCGCGCGGCCGACTTACCGAGGTAGAGGAACCGCTCGGAGTGCGTGCCTGTGTGCCCATTGGCGAGCTTACGTGTGAGTGCGAGCTTCGCTGGGGGAGCCGCTCGAGTGTGGGACGAGTGGCGGCCAGTTTGCGAGTTGCGCAACTCGCAAACTCAAGCGGAAAGGCCACTGCAACGAGCCAGCCAGACGAGCCTCAGACGAGCTAAGGGCCGCCCGAAGCAGCCCAAACACAGTGGCCAAAGGGCAGCTCTGGGCACAATTCTTCTTGCAGCATGAAAACGTTCGTCCTCGTTCTTTTTCACTTGGAACTGTGCGCACTATCAGCCAAAAGTAAGGTGATAAATTTCAATGCATTCTAACGCGCAAATGTAATCTTATTTTTCACGCGGAGTGCGCGCTCTCCGAGCACCGAAGAACGAGGACGCGCTTCTGCGGGCGCACCTAGTCAGCCGCACTGGTCCACCAACTCCACTCAATGCGGCAACTCCAGCAACTCCTTTGCACCAACTCAAAGCCGCCACCCACTCCCACCGGGCGCCAGTTCGCGGCTCGCCCCAAGGCGCCGACTGCAACCCTCCAACTGGAGTCGAGCGGCGCCGATTTGGCCGCTCGAGCTGCGAACTGCGAGCTGCGAGCGGCTTCACGCCCTCCTGGCGGCCTCCTGGAAGCCTCTCGGCCCAGCAAGACGCCGCCGAGACGCTGCCAGGAGTTGCCGGCCTGAGCAGCTGGCCGCCGAGCTAGTGTCTAGGTCGAGTGCGAGTGCGAGCGGATTTCTCGAGCCGATTGGGCGTTCGCGAGCGCCGAGCAAGTGGGCGCCGTGCACTTGCGGGGCTGCACAGTTGCCCGTTGTGACAGGGCCCAGCGGAGCACTGTCTTCGGCTGGAGCGCGGCCAATTGTTGTCGCGGGTCGGCGAGCCTTCCAGAAAGCGTTGCGGCAAGACTTGCAGCAAGACTTGCCGCAAGAGTTGCCGCAAGACAGTTCCAGCGAGCCTTGCGGCCAGCGTCTCGGCCGCTTCGGAGCGCTCCGAAAGCGACTCGAGGCTGACGGACGCGCAGACAGACAGACAGACGGGCGGGCACGCACAGTGGGCGCTGGCCGGTGATTAGCTCTTGGAGGCGGGCGGGAGTTTGCGTTGCGAGTTGAGCTGCGAGTTTTTGCTGCGGGTTGTGCGCCAGCTTCAAAAGGCAGTCTGTAAAGGCAGTCTCCAAAGGCAGACTTGAAAGGCGCACTCCAAAGACTCGAAAGACCTCAAAGGCTCCAGAGACTGTCTGTGGCAGAGGAGGCGCACTTGAGAGGCAGGTTGGCGCTTTGAATTGGCCGCGCGAGTGCTCAGTGCTTAGTGCTTGGGGCAGAAAGTGGAGCACACGCGAAAGAGCGAACGAGCCGCGCACAGAACGAGGCCGCGCGCCCAATTTGCAGCCATTCGCTGCAGACTTGCAGCTTACAGCTGGCAGCTCGCAGCTTGCAGTTTGCAGCTCACAGTTTGCAGCTTACGACTCGCAGTTCGCAGTTCGTCAGTGCGCGCGGCCCAAAGCTCGTCCTCAGTGAGCGGCCACTCTGCTTTCAGCCTCAGTCTCAGACAGTCGCTCTCTCTCTGCGCGCAACTGGCCGCAACCCGTTTGCTTCGGCCCGCAATCGGCCAGAAGGACGCCAGCCAGACGCCGAGCTCGCCAAACGCTCCCACCGAGACGCCGTCCCGCTCGACGCTCGGCCCGCGCGCTCCATTAGGGCGCCGCCGCAACTCTTCAGACGCGCGGCCAGCCCTTAGGAGCGGCCGAGCACGCACGCCCGGCGGCCCAGTTTCGGCGCAACAGGTGCCAGTTAGTGGCGGCCCGCTTCTTGCCCAACCTGCAAACACTCCCCCTCTCAGCCTTTGGAGCCTTCTGAGTGAGCGCGCATCACTTGGCGAGCTTGGCGAGCTCGGCCAGAGCTTAGCGCCGGCCGAGCAGCGCCAAAGGGTGGCCACCGGCCACTTGGCGCTCGCAACTCGCCACTCTTCGCCGGCCACTTGCCCGTCGCATTGCTGCGGCGTCCCCGTTTCGCGGCGACGCTCGCGGACGCTTAGCCGCCGCGCCAGCGCCGCAATCAAGGTTAACTGCGCCCAGCCATTGGCGAGCTAGTCTCTTGGCAAGCTCGCCAGTGGCAAGCTCGCAGCGCCAAGCTCGCCGGCGGCCCAGATTCAGCGCAAGGAAGAGAGAAGAAGAGCGGCCGGTCGCGTTTGGGTCGTGGCCGCTCGTTCGAGTTTGGCTTTCGGGCGAGCTTAGGGCGCGCGCGGCCAGCCTTTGCCTTGCCTGAATCGATGCTTGTCCATGGGGCTAATTATGCTCTCTGGCCGGCCCGCACACAGTCTGTGGCCCGATTTTGCCCATTTCCAGTGCGCGCGGCCAGCCCTCTCAGTCCGTTTGGCGAGCTTGCCAGCGGGCACGGTGAGCTTGGGGCTGGCAAGCTCGTTGGTGGCGAGCTTTCCAGCGTTGGCGAGCTTGGCAATCGGGCCGCAGTGGCGCGCAGTTTGGCGTGCCATCAGTTTGGTGACAAAGAAAGAGAGAGAGAAGAGGCTGACTGGCTGATGCGAGTGGAGGAGGAGACGCAGTTGCGCGTCGGCCGCACACAGTCTGCGGCTCGCGCGCACACAAACCCGCCAGAGACTGTCTGCGGGCGGCCGGCGAGAGAGCACAATTGGGCCCAATTGGACGCTGTGCAATTGGGCCCAACCGACGATCAAACGGGCGACCTGTTCGCCTGCAATTGTTTCGCCCAAGTGCGCGTGTGAACTACCGCAGACTAGCTCGGGCGGCCAACTGGCTCGAGCTGGTCTGGCTCGAGCGGCCCACTCGGCCTGACAGGTAGCCCTTGCCCATTTCAAGCTCGGTTTCAGTTTCAGTTTCAGCCTTTCTTGCAGCCTTTCTTGCAGCCTTTTTGCCGCCTCCCTTTCAGCCTCTTTCTGCGTCTCGCCGGCCGTCTTGGTGCGTGCGTCTGGGCGAGCGCGGCCGCCCCAACGGAGAGCAAGCGTGTCTGCTGACTGGCTGGGACTGACTGGGACTGGCTGTAACGGTGCTTTGGTAGCGCGGCTTTGGAGCGCGCTCTGCCCTGCGCTGTGCTCTGCGTGTGTGCAGCGTGCACAGTCCAGAGTGCAGAGTGCAAGCTCCAGCGCGCAGGACTGTGTGCGCCAGTTGGTCTGCGGGCAGAGCTGCGCTGGTTGGCAGCGTGCGTGCCGCAGCTTGGGACTAGACTGGTTGCACGATGGCACGAAAACTCGGATCGAAGCCCGGCCAAATTTTCCCCCCTTTTGCTTCGTGCGGGCACGATGAAACGAACTCCCGCACGATGGACTTCGATCCGAGCCAGGCGATCGAAATCGACTTCGATCATCGTGCTGGCACGATGATCGAAGATGCTCTCCATCTATCATGGTTGTCTATTTATTATAGACAACCATTTATCATAGCTGCATATTTATCATTGCTGTATATATATCATTGCTGTTTATTTATCACTGCTGTTTATTTATCATTGCTGCTATGTTTGTGATATGGAAAAATTGTCACATCGAATGGGGTACTCATGATCATGGATTCACTAGAATCACCTGAATACCAGGAAAACCTGGAATCATCTAAATTGTTGAGTTTGGTTGAAACCATCTTATTCACAATGACCAATGATTATATTCAATCAATTGTCTTAATCCTCACCAATGAGGAGGTACTCTTGATTCAATTCTTCGTCATTAATAAATTTCTGCACTAGCCTATCGAGATCTAATTTTGGTTGTAGTTGGTTGTCATCGATGTCACTTTCTTCTCTGAGTTCATTTATGATCGCGAAATCTATGATCCTCTTGAAGTTTGAGAGATACATTTGGTTCTTTGTTTCTAGGGACTCA
>Ga0268247_10000766_pt1 | contig 10384 bp, 8 predicted proteins | sample AgamicOrMae_FD_200245 | JGI IMG/M metagenome (GOLD analysis project Ga0268247, IMG submission 200245) | Agave microbial communities from Guanajuato, Mexico - Or.Ma.e (v2) (version 2) | ecosystem: Host-associated > Plants > Phyllosphere > Phylloplane/Leaf | place: Guanajuato, Mexico | collected... | reverse complement strand
TATACGATTTGGACTCTGGGCAGTTGTTGACTAAATTGAAGGGTGTCATGAACCAAAAGATGCCCTACTTTGAAGTTTTTGCTCAACAATACGTTATTGCATTGGCTAGAAACCGTATGTATGTCAATATGCTCAATTTGGAGACAGGTGAACTAGAGACAACCTTCAAAGTAGGTGAAGATAGATTCCTGAACAGCTTATTAGTCAGTGCAAACGGTGGCATTTGTGTCTGTGGGGATGAGACACAGAAGCCCTTCCCGCTCTTAGTTTGGAATCTCAACGAACGAAGATTGATGTATGATCTACGGTTAGATCGTCATGAATTTATCACACGCATGTCTGCCATAAGTGACGATGGCCACTTCGTGGTCTCCGTATGCAAGCAGCTTGGTAGTGGCACAGCTGACGGTCTGTCATCCACCGGCTCGAGTTCCATCGCTCCAGCATCATCTACTAGCAGTTTCTCTCTCAGATCGACAGCACCAAATTTCATTGTAATCTATGATCTCAACTCTGGAACTTTGTTCAAAAAATGGAAACCCGGTTTGGACACTTGCGCCGTGGCAATTACTCTCTCAGCAAATCGTTCGGGTAAAGTGATGAACACTTTAGTCGACAGTACCATCCTTGTGTGGGATCTATCGACTGGTTCTAAGAGGTGAGTTTCATCGGAGATCATCCCACAACGGACACGTTTAATTCATTCTTTCATATAAGACCCACACTAACCCATCACGTAACTGTAGGCACACTTTGGTCGGTCATAGCGCTCCAGCGGATGTTATGACAGTGCAGAATAACAGGTTGTTTTCAATGGATTCCACGTGTCGGGATCAAAGTCTCCGAATATGGGACATTGAAGAAGGTAAGTAGAGGGCTTGATTCAGCAGCAATATCAATATGATTGCATCAGAAGTATATCACTAACCAATTCGAACGTTTCATCAAAATTTCGCAGGATATTGTTTGGCTGTTTTTAGTCCAGATGCGCCAGTTAGCTGCTGCCAAATGTCGACTAGAGGCGACGCTCTCATATGTGGTTTCGCATCGGAATCTAGGCTAAGCACATTACTGATTTGCAAAAACGAGACGGTGAATGATGTTATCAAAAGAAATCGACGAAGGAAGTCTTCCAAACCTATTTACATATTCGACGAATCGCCGGCAAATCGCAAGTCAAGCTCCCAAGGCTGATGGTGCGACAAATCAGGTGTTTGACATTAATCGTTGAATTCAATCTGATCCCGAGGATCAAACAGTTGAATAAACTATTTCTCAACACTCTATGGCTTTTAGGCCATCTATACTTGTTGTATGCTACATGAGGCGAGTAATTGAGCCGAACATCGAAGTTCGGGAGTGATCTGGTGTGAACTATAAACAGATGTAAGCCGGCAACTCATGACATTCAACGGTTATCTTTATTTCCATCGGTTAACTTTTTTTGGATTTAATCTTTTCAACTTCGAAGATTAAAGTACAACACATTACAAGGCCTTGATTCTTGTATAAGAATATCCGCGGCAAGAATATCCCTAGACACTGATGAACAAGTCGGCAGGTTGTCGTCCATTTTTCGGGGCATCATAATGGCCGCTGAGGGAAAATGATCCTCATCGGTGAAACCCCAGACGAGGAGAAACAATCTATTCTTAATGTTTAAAGCCTAAGGTGAATATGCCTCTCAAGCCACAGCTCGACGATCTTGTGGCTTAGACGACACTCTGCTGTTGATTAGGTGGTTAGTTGAAGTTTACTGAGTGATAATTTATGAAAGGTTTTCAATATAGTATCAGTTTTTATGCTTGGTCAAACTTAAGTGTGCTCGGTGTAATGAGATCTAGTAGTATGGATGAGACGACGATTGGATTCGTTTAAGGTGTGGAGTATTTTCTCTCTTTCAACACAAAATTGATCGCATCGTCCCAGACTGACCCTTTCGTGTGTAGTTTTAGGGTATAGGGCCATTCTAGCGTACTAGTTACAGCAGTTGTTGTCTGGAATCTTTTGATGGATTCTCACATTTGACATTATATCTCCAGTCGCAAATTCTCAGTTTTGCATTAAATATCGTACCCGAGGGACAAAGGAAGGAGTACTTGCGATTGTTGGAGCACAAATGCCACACTTGGCACCCGGTTTTGTGGTCGGCAAACAAGCCCGATACGAAGCGACCTTTGCTGTCGGTGCATTCGAAGTCGGTTTTTGGAATTGTGCTCAATGGAGCTCCAATCAGCTCGGTGCCCCGCTTCTCACTGCCGGCCAGGAGCTCATTTGGGCCACCCAAATGGCGGCCACCCGCCAAGGGGGAGGATTGATGCTGCTGAGGTAGACCCATAAAACTGGCCACCCTGCTCGTCGAGTCGGCCTGATGATGAGTCTGATCATCCAAGAGCGACGACGACGATTGGGCCTCGGAGGATTCCGAATTGGCCTCGTCGAAGGCTCGCTTTTTGTGATTTATTTTCACTGTGAATCCAGCTTGTTGCGAAAGGCCGAGTTTAGCTTTCAGCTGGTTAACCTTTTGAGCACTCAAAATTTGCGGCATCCTAAGCTGTCCACGGGCCTGTTGCACGTACTTGCGCCTGTTCTCTTCCATTTGCTTTTGCATCAGATCCAGTGTCTTGTTGGCGGAAGCCGCCAGATGCTGCTGCTGCTGCTGCTGGCCACCAATCGTTTGAGGCGAACTGGGTCCACTTGTGGAGCCAGCCGCAAGCTCCCATCTTGGTTGTAAAAGACTTTCAATCAATCCGGCCGAAGTTCGAGCAGCGTTCGAGTTGCCAATCAGTGTCTGTTGTTGTTGTTGGAGCCCACGGCGGCGGGAAAAGATCTCGTTGCTTGTGGAGGAGTCCTGAATTGGTCAGCCGGGGAATAAAGTGGTGTTATGATGAGGTTAGTGAGTTGTGCCTCGTCCAAGTGCACTTAGCCGTTTATTGGCGCCACTCTCGAGCCGAAAGAAGCTTAATCGAAGAGGCTAAATCAAAAACTAACTGGCATAGATTCTCGCCGGCCGAGAGGGAGCAGTTTAATTATGATCGACGAGCTTTGGCCCGCGTAGTTGTCTATCATCTATTAGAGTTCCTAATGATTTAGGCTCGCCGGGCGAGCAGCTGGAAGTGAGCCTACTGCCAAGAACAGCCTCTAGACAATGACAGTCCCTTCGGAGACTGCCACCGTCAGCCAGCATTGCAGTGCACTGGCAGTGGACTTGTCTACTCGTCTACTGCTAGTTCTGTACTGGACTCCAAGAAGAGAGACAGAAAGTGAGAGTGAGAGTGAGGTGCGTTCTGTCGGCGGGGTGTGGAATTTAGCATCTTGTGGACGATTACTTGGCCACCATTGTTGGCCTCGCAGAATCACAAAGGGCCACGTTCACATAATTGTCTGCTCGCTGTTTTCTGGAAACAACACGATCCAAGATGTCCAGAGATGTGTGGGACAAGGTAGGAAAGAGAAGCTGAAGCATAGCCTCGGACAGCCAAACAAACTGTTTCCAACTCTGCTCGTCACTCGTCTGCTCGTCTCGCTTCCGCCTCCAGTTGTTAGGGCCGTCCTGGAGTGTGATTTTCTCTCACTGTCTGGCCTTGTAGGCGGCCAGTTTGTCTGCCGCCCAGCAGAGAGGAGCATTGGGAGGCAAATGCGGCAGCTTGGCGCAGTTTGAACTATTCCAGAAGGAGCAGCAGAGGCAGTGAGTGAGTGAGGCTGATCGGGTAGATGTGTAAAGTAATGGGCCGAAATGGCAGTGCAAGAGTTTGGCGGGGAAAAAATTTCCAATTGTGAGCACATTATCAATTGGCGAGCAGCTTCCACGAGGAGCTCGTTGCGCCTCAGCTCAACCTTCGCCATTGGCCAGTTTTTCAGATAGTTTAGCCTCCTCCCAATTTGAGACTCGCTGCGCCTTTTACACGGTGGCCAATTCTGTCCAAATTTGCTTCCGTGTGAACCAAACAATTCTATTAGCGGCCCAGCAAACCGCCTCCGACTTGCAACGAGATGATTATCGTGCTCTGAAGTCTCCTCTCTGCCTCTCTCTCAGTTTGGGCCAATGATGAGCGTTCAGCAAACAATCGCAGCTGGAAAAACACACAGACACACACTCGCCCAGACAGCTAAATCGATTATGATTGAAAGGAAGAAGATCGGGCCTGCAAGATGGACGCCGATTGGTTGGGTTTAGGAGCTAAGGGAGGGCGCGATGACTGCTCTTGGCGCAGGTTCCAGCTCGCTGGGACAACACTTACCAAGTCTCTGCCCAGAATGGCGCCACTCGGCTTCATGGGCGCGGACAATTGTCCGCCGGGCGCCAAGAAGGGTTGCCTCTTCGAAGTGTTGGGCCGTTCCTTGGCCGCCAGATTTCTCGCCGTTTGGCCCGACAGAGGAGACCTCTGCTGCTGGTTGTTGAGTCTCGGCGAGGAGCTCGCCGAGGGAGACTCTCTCATCTGGCTCTGCAGGGTGTTCGAGAGGGACGGCTTTGGAATGTAACCGTTGAGACTGTACTTGGCAGGTCGCATTGGTTTGACTAGCAATTTGGGCACGTGCAACCTGGTCGAGCCATTAGCTGGGCCACCATTCTCTTGCGGAATCAGGCTTGAGATTTGCAGCCCCAGAGCTTGTTGCTTCTGAAGTTGTTGTTGTTGTTGCTGCCCGCTGGCTGAAGCTTGTTTCTGATCGGTGGGCCGATTTGGCACGGCCAGGCTCGTCTGCTCGCTCTCCACCGGCTCGTGTTTTCCCGCTGCCTGGCCGCCCTCGTCGCTGGCGCTCGCCTGGGCGTGCCGGGCGATCTGGAGGGCGTTGGAGGAGGCCAAATCGGGACTCGTGGCTGACGAGCCGTCCGCAAGCAGGGGCATGGGCTGGCTGCCGGTGGGCGTGAGCAGACTGTTGGGCACGAGCAGCAGCTGCGCCTTAGCCCCGCCGGACGGCGCCCAATTTGGCCCGCTCGGACTCCAAGCCTCGCCGGCCGAGCTCGCCAGGAGGGGTCCAGGCGCCAAGCTTGGCGCTCCGGGCTTGCCGCCTGGAGCGTCCAGCTTTCCCCTCGGTTCTGGGGACGCCTCGCTGGAGGTGCCCTGAGGTATGGCCTTCTGCTCCAGTGGGAGAGCCGGCCGACTCAAATCCTGCTGGCTCCCTGAGGGTCGTCGCTTTTGGTTCATCACGAGAAACATGGGCTTCATCACCAGCTGTTCCTGCTTCCTGCGCATCACTGGGACGCGCGTCTCGGCCAGGCTCGGGCGGAGGTCTAGCTGGCGCCACTCGCCGCCTAGCTCGTGCGCCGCCTGGCCCACTTGTTGCTTCGCCTGCTGCTGCTGCTGCTCCTGGGCGACCATTTGGAACTCGGCCATGAGACGCTCGAACTGGCTCTTGGCCCGGCGCTTGCGCTTCAGCAGCAGCAGATTGTCCGCCTCCTCGTCGTTGGGCTCGTCGGCCGCCCGCTGCTGGCCTTCCTCCACCACTTTGGGCCGTCCATCGCGGCCCAACTGGCCGCTTTTCTCGCCCTCGTCCAGCTCGCTGTTCTGGCCGGAAGCTGGCGCGGCTTTGGGCGCCAACTCGGAGGAGAAACGAGGGGCCGAATTTGAGTCTGGACCGGAAAGGGAGGCGGAAGGGGACCGCTCCGGATTGGCGGCGTCCGAGTGGAGGCCGGCCGGTGCTCGCGGGTTGGCCGATTGGGGCGAGTTTATCACATCGGTTTCGTTGCTGCTGCCACTCTGCTCCTGCTGCTCTCTGGCCGCCTCCAGACGCATGTGCTCTTGGATCTGTTCGCTGGACCAGCCGAGCTCGGTGAAATTCAACGGCCGCTTATAAAATGGCAACTTGTTCATGTCTGGCTTTCTGTTGAAGTGAAACAATTTAATGTTCCTGTTCGACTGTTGTTGCTGTTGTTGCTGCTGTTGCTGTTGCTGTTGGTGGAGTTTGTGCGAAAAGTGGGCCTTTTGTTTGCGCATTTGCAACTCAACGAGCTCGTTCCCATTTCCAGTCCTAATCTCGGCCGCGCCAACACCACTCAAGCCACTCGTCTCCGAGCCACTCGTATCGCCTGCACTTCCACTGGGCAGCCCAATTTTGGCTGCCACAGTCCCAAGCTTGTTGCTGTTATTGTTCCTCCTCTTTGCAGCCTCCGAGGGCGCCTGCTTCTTGGCCGGGCTGAGAGTGGTCGTAACCACTGCTTGCGGACTGGCCGTCGTGGCCACAGACGCCTGAGACACTTGAGCGGTCGCATTGGTGGTTGCACTTGATGGCCGCTCGCCTGCGCCCAGCCGCCCGTCCGCCGGGCTCCCATCCGGCGCCTTAGCTGTGGGCGCCAAAGCGCCGCCCGCCCTCCTCTCGCTTGTCGCCGCCTCGCCCGGCTGACTGTCTGGCGGCGGCGGCCAGACGGCGCCATCCAGGCCACTTGGCGGCGCCCGCAACGTCCTGCCGGCGAGCTCGGCGCTCGACTCGGTGGCCGTGCGCTGGTTGCCCGAGCTTGCCGTCGAGTTGGACGCGGCCGGCTCGCTGCTGCTGCTGCTTCCGCCCGGCCCTCTCGAGCTCTCGGCCGGGCGCGCTTCCTCTGGCGCGGCTGCGGAAGTTCCGGCCGGAAGCGGCTTCTCGCCGCCGGAGCGCCCGGCAGACGAGGTGCCGGCCCCGAAGGTGCGCTTGAGGTCGAGCAGGGGGGCAGCCACGCCCAGGGCGGCGGCATTTCTCGCGTTCGAGAGCGAGATCTGTGCCGAACGGTTGACTGCGGGCGCGCTTCCGGCCGAGAACTTTCTCTCCAGCTTGTCCAGCTTGTCCAGTTTGTCCGCCGGCTGGCCAGCCAGACGCACCACCTTGCTCACGCTGGTCGAGGGCGCCATTGAGCCGGCGGTGAGCCGGCCGAAGACAGTCTCATTGAGCATTGTCTTGGTGGCCAGGGAATTGCTGCTGTTGGCACCCATTTGGTGATAATAGTTTGGGCTCCACTTCACGAGGCTCATCTTGGCCAGCTGCTCCTCAATCAGTTTGCTCAGCTGCTTGGGAATGGCCACCTCCTTGCTGACTTTGGAAAACTTGTGCTTCGCTTGGCCCGAGCTAGTCTCGTTCGCCTCCAGCCGCTTGGCCACCGTTTGCACCCCGAGCGCCTTGGCGTCCACCTGCAGTGAGGGGGCCAACTTCAGCTTGGGCAAGGGGTACTCGCTGGCCAGCCGGGTGCTGTCCGGGTAGAGGGCGCCCGTGGGCGAGGCTGTGGCGAGGACTGGCGGCCGAGTTGCTTTGCTCGAGTTCCGCCTGTTCGCCTGCTCCTCCAGCAGGGCCAAATTGTCGCTGTTTCGCGCCAGAGCCAAGTAGCCGGGCTTGCGACGCCTCTTCTTCTGCTTCTCCGGCTTGCCGGGGCTGAGCGGCGGCGCCGAGCGAGGCCTCAGGCTGCTCGTTTGAGAAGGCGCCTTGCTGGTCGTGGTTGTTGTTGTTGAGGGTCTGCCAGTGGTGGTTGTTGTCGCAGGTCTGCTTGTGGTGGTGGTGGTGGTGCTAGTTGAGCTGGAGGAGGAAGTGCTCGGCGCGCTGGTGGTCCTCTGGGCTCGTCCATCGCTGGCCATTTCCGGCTCGTCCAGCGGGGCGAAGGTGGCCGAGCGCTCGGAGGCTGCCTGGGCGGAGGCGCGCGCCACAGTCTCGGCCTGAGAGTGCACTGAGGGGGCAGACAGGCGGGCCACTTGCGTGTACTTCATGGGCCAGCCGATGGAGCCAGAGAATGGCTGCAAGTGGCTGTCGTCCCACAAAGTCAGACTGCCGCTCCTGAGGGGCGGCGGCTCGGGACGCGCCACACGGTCGAGCGAGCGGCTGGCCAGCTTGGCGCTCTTGGTGGGCCTCGTGGTGCTCTCCTGCGGGGGCGCCCTAGTGGTTAGGACAGTGGACGAGGCGGCCAGGTGGAAGGAGGGCCAGATCAGCGAGGGCAGACCCAGACTGGCGGCCAGACTCCTGATGAGCTGGTCGCTGTTGGAGCTGGCGGCTGGCTCGTTTGGCCAGCCGGCCGCGAGCACTGTGGCCAACTTGGCCGTATTTGGCACCTTCGTCTGCTGGCCACTCTGGTCGGGCGGCCGCAGTTTGTTGGTATACTTTCCGACCATGTGCTCGTCGTTGTTTTGGGCCCCCGCCGACGGTCTGCCGGTGGTGCTTTGGCCTCCTGCTTTGGCCTCCGCTTTGCTCGCCAGTGTGGCCGCCGTGCTGGTGGTGGTCGTCAACTGTCGAGCATGCAAGGTTGTGGGCGTGTTTTGTTGGGTGCGTTTTGTTGCCGCATGAGTTTAGGTTAGCAGGGGATTCAATTTTTGTGCCCATCGGAGGGCGTCATCGGGAGGCTAAAGATAGAAAATAGGAAGTGGCAAGGCGGCAGAATGGCTCCCGCCTGTGCACTAGAGAGCCGCCACTTTGCATGGCTTTTCAGTCAACTAAGTGGCTTGGGTGAGGAAAGGAAAGGAAAGGAAAGGAAGTGGCCAAGATTTAAATTGCACAACAACAGCAACAACCAAGAGTGACGTCCGATCGGCGACGGCCAATGAGCCAGTATTGTTTCGGGCTGAAAAGAGCGGCGCCTATTTGCCACGGTTTTGCTGTCGGGCGCCCATAGCTGTTGGAATTTGGAGGCTGCCTTTGAGTGGTGAAATTTTGCCTGTAAGCAAAACAGATCCACTGGCAAGTGAGCGCAATTTTAACACACAAATTCAAGGCCCCAACCAAATGGATGTTCTTGAAATCTATTGTTTTCTCTCCCCCTCGCAGCTCTTCCTAATCAAAAATTTTCTGTCTTAATTCTCTGACTCGCCTCGCGACGAAACAGTAAACCGACCCAGAAGAGTCACTCAATTTTTGCTAATCCCCCAAAGTTAACTTGTTTCTCTCGAAAACAATAAGGATTAGACAGTGACTGATTGGATTAGCCGAAAGCTGAAAGCCGAGAGGGGGGGAGCAGGAGATCGATAGAGTTTCTCGCGTGCGGTGTAATTAGTGTGAAATGGGCCAATTATCCTCTAAAGCATGTGTTGTGGATACATTTCGTCCTAAAGCTTTTGAGAGAAATCAGACAAAAACGACCTTTCTTCAGCTCTGAGAGCGCCACTTTCTGGTGGGCAGAATTTTTGAATACATTAAAGAAAATTTCGACAAGGTTAGCCGATGCGAACATTCCGCCAGGCTCTGCAGCCCTTGGCAAGCGAGCAGAGGAGCTCGGGCTGGCGAGAAACAGGAACAGACCAAGGCTCTTGGGGGCGTTTAGCAGACGCAGGGATTGCCTTCCTTGACTGTCAGACGTCTTTCAGACCCGCCAGGCAGAGACAGTATTCAATCGATCTGAAGGGAAACTCTAGACGGGGGGAAGACAGCGGCTGCCGACTGGCTGTGCCGATTTTCTTGTAGACCAGTGTCCATCAAAACTCTGTCCAAAACTGAGGAGGCTCGATGAAAATCCTAACCAATCGGATCGACTGGCCGGCGGAACTTGTCGCCCGTTTATGCTCGATTAAGATGACCACTCCGAGCAGACACTTTTGCGGTGGAAATGGGCGGACGACTGTCTGCTGTCGATCATTGGATTGAGGGGAACTATTTGCAACTTGCGCGAGTTCATTTTGAGTTTGTTTTCCATGCCAGACCACAAGCAGAGTTCATCCATCAGCTGGATGTGAATAACTCAACTCGAGAGCAACTCGGAATCCAGCTCCAGTTGGACAGTTGGTCTTAGCATTCTGTCGCCCGAGTGGATCTTGTTTCCAGCGTCTGCAATTCGATTAGGCTGAGCTTCGATTCAGAGATGCAGTCTGAATTAAAAATAGCCAAAGAGATAAATCTGGAAGGAGAAGGGAGAGGCTGGAGGAGAGGATTTGCATGTCGATTTGTGGAAGCTGATCGCTCACAAACGAGCCGAGTGCAATTATGGTTTCAGTATCTCATTGTTTTAGCTCTGTTTTAGCTCTGGCACTGGGAGGATCAGTGGAGAGCAAGCAGTTGGCAGAGCAGTGGCACCGAAACACTAGCTCGAAATGTACATGAGAGAAAAGGGAAGTGAAAATTTCACACTTTCTCCCGAGAACACAAATGTCTTATTCCTATGAGCAAAGTTCCCAAGCTTCGACTCTAATGATCTTTATCATAGTTGAACGAGAACGGCGCTCACTTAATTGCCCAGAGCAAAACAATTTACCCGAGAGAGTGCATGAGATGCTGCAGGTTGGACTTGTTTCCAATTTGATTTGCTCTCCCAATTTGACTTATTTTTTCCGAGGGAAAAGGCCAAAGGGAGGAAATAATCGCGTGAGCGAGCGAGGACGACGCTTGGCAAGGAGAAATGTGGCTCATCGGGGGGAAATCTGATGCTAAATGGACATTTAATACACGGAATGCAATTGGAAAATCTTTCCCTATTTGATTTTCGCTCCCCAAGCCTTTAGGCACCGCA
>Ga0268247_10000763_pt1 | contig 10416 bp, 6 predicted proteins | sample AgamicOrMae_FD_200245 | JGI IMG/M metagenome (GOLD analysis project Ga0268247, IMG submission 200245) | Agave microbial communities from Guanajuato, Mexico - Or.Ma.e (v2) (version 2) | ecosystem: Host-associated > Plants > Phyllosphere > Phylloplane/Leaf | place: Guanajuato, Mexico | collected... | reverse complement strand
GTTTCGGATAACTTTTGTAGACCATTTGGTATTAGTTCGCCCACGACCTGTAATCCAAAAAAGGTTGCTCGTCTGAGCTGAGCAGGAAAAATGCAACGTTAATTTTGAAAATTATTATAACGTTACAAATTTGGCGCCCAACGTGGGGCCACGTTAAAATTTTGGTGAAACGATGACTGCTGCTTCTGTGTTAATTGTTGACATTTGTGGTTTTACTGTTCTGAAGTGTGATCTTAGGTGGAGTGGTGTGTAGCTGTGTTTGAACTCGATAGATTGGTGCTGATTTGCAGTGTTCTTTGATTGTCCGTCATGTAGAATTATGTGGAGGGGATTTCAGTTAGTTGGGGACAGTCAATTGAATAGGTTTGGAAATTTCCTTGGATGTGACACTTCTCTGTGCTTCTCGGGTATAACAATATCGGAACTTAGACGTGAGCTGAAACGTAGAAGCAGTGTTCCGACGCATATCATTTTGCTAATTGGAACTAATGATTTGATGAGAGACCCGTCCGAAGTAACTTTAAAGAGAGATTACCTAGCTTTGGTAAAATTTTTATTACGAAATTGTGAAAGACTGATTTTAGTGTCCACTCCAGTTATTCTTAGGCGAGCTGATGATGAGTCACACTTTAAGTACTTGAACTTTTTGAATGGTTTGGTAGGGTCGTTTGCTACCGATCGTAAGGTTTCGATAGTAGATTTAAAGACGTACAGCGGTAGGAGTATCTTGCGGCCCGATTATTTCGAGAGGCATTTTCCATCGGGTAGAGTTGACAAATTACACCTAAATGGGATTGCTTTTAGGGATCTTTTAAAAGGATTGGAAAAAGTTATCTAGGTTAGGTCTAAGAACATTCCAAAATGGATCCCAACGTCTTACTCGGAGACGAATTGAAATATGAGCTGGAGATTCGCGGGCTTCTTAGCAGCGGCAAGGCAGCAGCGCAGAGAACCAGACTTGAAGATGCAGTGGAACGAAACCAACCATTGGTGAATCAACCCCAACCGTCCGCTAAGGAATTTGAAGAATTCGAAAGCAAACTATTAGAGATAGAAGTTGCTATCACGAGAGCTAGATCGAAGAAACAGAGGAGTCTGGAGAAATACGAGCTTCGGTTGCTGTATCTGCAAGAGCGTCTCTCAAGGTTCCTTAGATTCAAAATGGACAAGGTGTTGGGGCGCAGAGCTCGTGAGATCTTGGGAAAAATCCAGAAAATTCAAGAAAGTTTTGAAATGGAGGAGAGCGATCAAGAGGAGAATTCGGGATCAGGAACGGAGGCGGCCGAGAGAGAAGAGGAGGGAGTGACGGTGGCTAACACTCCGGATTCCCATAAATCTGAGAGAAGTGCACGAAGAACGCCAAACGAGACGGGAATGGCTTCGGTTGGGACCGCGTCGAAAGGGGTCACTCCAGTTCGGAAGTCGGACATCAATAAGAAGAAGGGAAATTTGGAGGTGGTTTGCAGAGAAAATATGAAGGACCTACAACTAGGCTCGGCGGCTTCGTCACCATCAACGAGTCGGCCCAACTTTAAAACCATACCGGTTTTCAAGTGGAACCTGAAGTTTCCGGGGACCGGCGCGGATACGGCTGCTACATTCATGGCGAAGGTGGAGAGTATGCGTCAAGCAAGGCACATGACGGAAGAGGAGTTGTTCAGTTCGGCGGCAGACCTGCTTGATGGGAACGCGCTAGTATGGTATGAGGCTAGGAAACATATGTTTACCGATTGGAAGGAATTTAAGGCAAGGTTCCTGAAAGTATTTCTACCGGTAAATTACCAGGAAGACTTGGAGGATGAAATAAAGCAGCGGAAACAAGGCAAAACGGAGAGCGTGGAGCTGTTCGTGGCTACAATGACGGAGCTGTGTGCGAGATTACCCGAACCCGTTTCACAAGAGAAGCAATTGCTGTGGATTAGCCGGAACCTGAGACTAAACCTGCAGCAGATGTTGAGCCTGCGTCCCGTGGAAAACGTGGAAGAGTTGATTGAGGTGTGCAGCAAAGCGGAAGAGAACGAATTCAGATTGAACTGCGGATATCAATCCACCTCAGGGCGAAGATTACTTGAGCCGCAGCTAACCGCCATCAAGTTTCCGGGACCCGCTCAGCAGAAACTAAGATACGTACAGGTTGCGGGGGCGGAGGAGAGATCGGCACTCTGCTATAATTGTGACGAGCCAGGACACTACGTTCGAAACTGCCCCAGTCCTCGGAATCCAAGAATTCGGTGCTTTAAGTGTGGTAAGATGGGAGTAACCTCAAGAAATTGTCCGGACTGCAATGTGACGGGGGGAGTTGGCCCCAGCCATTCAAATGGACATCGCCATGAGTCGGGAAATCAGGGACGCTCGGATCAACGCCAGGGGTCGGGAAACCAAAGACGTCCGGATCAACGCGGCGATTTCGGAAACCAGCGACGCTCCGAACAACAGCAGGAGCAGTCGGGAAACCAAGGACGCTCGGACCAACGGGGAGATCGCCCGAGTTAGGTAGGAAGTCTCCCCGGCGAGACGTCAGAAGTTTGTCAGAGAACGAGTTTGTGGTAGATCTTGATGCGATAGGCTATAATAAGAACCCGGACAATAGGCCGTTTGCGGATCTTAATTTTAGTAAATACGGGTGTCAGCTCAACTTAAACGCTCTGCTGGACTCGGGATCGGCAAGGACAATTGTGGGCAGTGCGGCGTGGGAGTTGCTGAAGCCCTTAGGGGTAAAGTGCGAAAAGGTTGAGGGAATAGATGCAAGGGCGGTAAATGGAACTAAGTTGTACATATTAGGATCAGTGAGAGTTACGCTAGTTTGGGGCTCATACCCTGTGACGTTTGATGCTTTTGTGATTCCTTCGGTTGAGACGGACGTGGTATTAGGTTTTGATTTTTGGAAGAAAGTAGGCGTAGTGTTGGACAGTGAGGCTCGGTTAGTTCATTTTCGCCCTGACAATGAGGCCGAAAAGGTGACAGTTCGGATTCGGTGCGGTTCAAGAAAAGGATTCGGCTTCCATGCAGCCAGTTTCCGATACGACGAGAAGGAAGGCGAGTTTAAGGGCGACGACGGATTGGGAATAGAAATTCCCGTCATCAGTAAACCGGCTTGGAAGATAGAACATTCGGAACTGTCGGAAGAGCAGAAGATAGAAGTAATTTCGATTCTGGATGAAGCGTTCGAGAAGGCGCCGAAGAAGTTGGGTAAAACTAACGTACTCGTCAACAAGCTGAAACTCGTCGATCCTAACACGGAACCCGTGATGGCTCGGCAATACCCACTGCCGCATACTTCCTGGGCAAAGATAAATAAGACGGTGGATACTTGGCTCGAAAATGGCATTATTAGGCCTAGCGACAGTCCTTGGCGTTCTCCACTTCTGCTGGTGAATCCCACCGAAGGAAAAGATAGGACCGTGTTAGATCTGAGAAGGGTTAATGAAAAGTTAGAAAATGACGCGTATCCTCAGACTCATATGAATACGATATTTACGAGCATCGTCAAACCAAGGTTTATCTCCAAGTTCGATCTGAAGTCGGCCTTTCTACAGATTCCCCTTTCAGAAGAGAGCTGCAAGTACACTGCTTTCGGTATCCCTGGAAGAGGACTTTTTGAGTTCACAGTGACCCCGTTCGGTATCAAGACTGGCTGCGCGATTATGCAGCGCCTGATGGACCGGTTATTCGGGGTCAAATATCAACCATACATATTCACGTACTTGGACGATCTCGTCTGCGTTAGCGATGACTACGAGACACATCTGAAATTACTTCAGGAAATTCTAGAAAAGTTCCGTGAGGCAAATCTAATGCTAAACTTCGAAAAATGTCAATTTTTTGTGGAAGAAACTGAGTACTTGGGATACAAGCTCTGTAAGGAAGGTATCAGTCCGCTGAAATCGAAGGTGGAAGTCATCCTGAACTTCCCAGTACCGAACACGAAGAGAAAGCTGAGGAGGTGGATCGGAGTTTGTAGTTGGTATCGACAATTTATTCCCCATTTTGCGGAGATCACGGCACCTTTGACCAAGCTGACTTCGCCTAAGTCCGTTTGGAAGTGGACTGACGAATGCATGTCCAGCTTTGAGACTCTGAAGAAGGCAATGACGTCTGCCCCTATCTTGGCAAACCCAACAATAGAGGGGAAATACGTTTTGGAAGTGGATGCTTCGGATAGAAGTTTGGGAGCCGTTCTAAAGCAAGAGCAAGAAGAGGTGTTAAAGGTCATCGCATATGCTTCGCGGACGCTCTCTGACCGAGAAAGGAAGTTTACCACCACGGAGAAGGAGTGCTTAGCTGTCCTCTGGGGAATTCACCACAAGTTTAGGCAATACCTGCTTGGTAGGCGTTTCACCGTCCGGACGGACCATATGGCGCTCCGGTGGTTACACAACCTTAAAGACCCTACGGGACGACTGGCTCGGTGGGCCCTCACACTACAGGAATACCCTTGTGACATAGTGCACCATAAGGGAACCCTCAACGTGACCGCCGACCTCTTGAGCAGGGTGGATTGCGATGGAATGGAAGTTGAATTGGGTGCTATAACGACAGGAGAGGAGGAGGCAGAAGGAGAAGAAGAAACCCGGGGAATAGAGGAAGACGATGCAACCGACGACTGGTATGAGTCGCTGAAAGCACGAATCCAGAGCAAACCGCAATCGTATCAGCTGTTCAAGGTGGAAGACGGGAAGATCTTCAGATCGGTGGGAATGATTAGAGGAGTCACGCGATACGTGCCGGTCGTTCCAAAGGAAGAAAGGACGGCACTGATCAGATCGTGCCATGAGCCGGCCATTCGGGGCCATGGAGGGGTATTTAAGACATTTAAGTTCGTCCAACAATTAGGTTATTGGCCCAGGATGTACTCCGACGTATCGAAGTTTGTTTCTCGTTGTGGGGTGTGCGTTGCGGCGAAAGCGATTCAGGAGAAGAAGGTAGGAGAAATGTTGTCTCATCAGACCACCAGGCCTTGGGAGACACTATCGTTGGATCTAATGGGTCCCTACCCGCGTACATCCAATAGAAATCGGTTTGTCCTGACTATTACTGATTTATTCACGAAGTGGTCCTTTGTCATTCCAGTGGGAGAGGCCACCGCGAGTGTAGTGTGTGGGCGTTTTGAGAAGGAGGTATTGCTGAATTACGGTGCTTGTCATACGGCGATCACGGACAACGGAACGCAGTTCACCAGTAGAGCCTTTCAAGCCTTGCTCCAGAAGTACGGCATCAAGCACCTGAAGACACCTTATTATCACGCACAGGCGAATCCAGTTGAGAGAAATAACCGAACCACGAAGCAGATGATTCGATGCTACGTGCAACAGGATCATAAAAAGTGGGATCGACACCTGTCAGAGATTCAGTTTGCTCTACGAACCAGCACGCACGAGAGCACTGGATTTTCCCCGAGTCGTCTGATGTTCAACAGAGAAATGTATCTGTCAGGAGCCATGTTGGATTTGGACGTGTCAAGGGTTGGTCATCCTTCGCGAGAACAGTACGACGAGTTGGCAGCGGAGAATCACTCGGAAATCATCCAGTTGCAAGATCAGGCGCAGGCTCTTATGCGCTCCAAACAGGCCAAGAACAAAGCCCACTACGACCTGCGAAGGCGTGCGTCGTCTAGGTTCGAGCTGGGAAATCTGGTCTGGAGAACGAATCATGTGCTTTCCGACGCGGCGGAAGGATTCAGTGCTTCCCTTGCTCCGAAGAGAGTGGGCCCGTTTGTGATTAAGTCAAGGTTGGGTTCAGGTGTTTTCACACTAGAGGACTTGTCTGGCAAGAGTGCGGGAACCTGGCATGTGTCAGATCTGAAGCACTACGGAGGAGACGGAAGTGAGGAATCGTAGAGTCGGAGAAGGGCCGGTGACTCAGGAGTAGTTGGTGACGACATTCAGGGGGAAGGGATTCAAAATTGTTTAGCAGTCGTTACTGGCGCTCCTTCTGGTTTCTCTTCGACGACCGGTTGCCTTAGATGTCAATAGACTAGACGGCTTCGTAGTGATTGATTGAGGAATAGAACGTTGGTTTGATCTTGTACAGAGTTATTCCGAGAGTTACGGTTAGTTGAGTAAGTTGTAAACGGTTGGTAGCAAACGTTAAGTGTTAAGTGTAGAGTAAATTTAAAGTGCTTTAGGTTTTGTTCATGTGTACGGTATTCTATGTACTCTGGTACTGGATAAAGGCTTGGGTTGTGTAATTATGTATATAGAAATAGATGGTTCGAGTGTATGTTTGTGCAGTAGGTCTTGATGGTGTCTTATGTATGTTTGTTAGTCCAAGGTAAGTTTTGTTAGTTCAATGTAAGTTCAAGAAGACGAAGAGATCCACTAAGTGGGCGATTCGTTTGTTGGTCCTTAAAACTTAGCTTGACTCACTATGTGAGCGATAGGTTTGCTTCTCAGATACTCTGCATGGCCCTAGAAGGCCTGTCATACACGCATAGAAAATAGGTGAGGTGGAGTCTGGACAGGAACCTACTGAGTGGGCGAAACAGGCAGTACAGGTACGCGTCTAAACGACTCACAGTGGGAGCAGCTCGCGTATTTGTCGGTCAGACTCTGGGTAGTTTGTCTACCACAACTTCAGATAGTTATGTATCATATGACCCATCATTTGGGCGGATAATTGCTGTCGTAAGTTGCATTTCTTTGGACCCACTATGTGGGCAGTGATATTAAAAATTGTAGTCCTATTGGAAAAAAAGACCCGTCCTATTGGGCAATATCGTGTCTAGGTAAGGCTAGGTACCGGTAGGCGTCAGTAACTGGTTATGGAGGTGTTGCTTAGCGATCTCGCTCGAGACTTGTTTGTAAATACTATGTAAATAGCACGGAAGACTGAGAGTGTATGAATGATATCTTGTGATTCTGAAACGAACCAATGACTTAAACCAAGAACTGATAGATATAGTTTTGTATTAATGCAGGTACCTGTCATAAACTTGTTTGTTATAGGGCTAGTTGGTTACCTTTAGTGGTCGTGTTGGCTCAATTTAGGTAGGATCTGATTACTTTAATCGGTCGTCGTTAAAGATCCGTAGACTGAAATTAAGTACTTCTGGGATTGCCTTAACCGGCCGTTCCTCTGCTAGCCTTATTGTATATAAAACCAGATTGTTGATTACCTTAGCCAGTAGTCAATGCTAAGCTTAGTTAAATTCAACCCAAAGTTCTGTACTAGAATGTAATAAGGGTCCGCAGTAGTTAATTGGTAACCTAGTAAAAATTTTTTTTTTGAAATTTTTTTGTAAGAGAGGGGCGTGTGACGGTATTCTACCGTTCAGTTTGAAATTGGCGCCCTGCGAGAAAGTGAGTATAGAGAGCGGTCGAATAACCTTACAACGATCTGTATAATATTGGTAATCGTTTCCCGTGTTGTATTTCCTTGTTAAGATAATTTTAGTATGTATTTAATCTCAGTTGATCCGCAGTTAAGTCCCATAGATTCTGGTGGTTGGTCAATGTCCCTGCCAGGCAGCATGAAGGTGGTATTTCTAGTAGCTTCTCAATTTTTTGTAATTTCTTCTTCCTTTTGTTACCGGCGTACGCAAGTTACTGGAATGCGGTTCTTTTGATATTTTGGACAATTTCAGAGTTAATACTGTCTTTAAATGTGATCGGTGTGTAGTTTCAATGGATTTTGGTCTGGAAATTTAACCCGTAAAAGGTGAGATATCGCTAAAGTGTAATTTGTGCGTCTGGGGTTATGTTGACCACCACGTGAGTAAGACTAAAAACGGGGTTTTAGGCCTTTAAAAGGGTTTTTGTTTATCGGAAGGGTTTTGTACTCAATTTACTGCATTTCTGAATTTTGGGGATTAATTTGGTAGTTCTGTGGTCCGATTAGATGGTTCTAAACAGATCCGGATAACCGGGGATAATAGTGTTTTATTTAGAGCTTTTAATTCATAAAGAGGGACAAATTACTTTCAAATAAGGGTTGAATATCTTCTGTTTTGGGTAAACTTCAAGTTTCAGGTAGTTTTGGGTTCTCTATTAGCCGTAGAAGTAATATTGGGAGGTTGAGAATATCTGCTAGGGAGGAGGCAGCCGATATTTGATCAAGGGCTTTCTGGCTATAAATGGGGTTCTGGCTTCTAAATTTTGTTGTCTATAGCTTCTCTTAGTGATATTCCCCACATCTAAGGCTAACTTGCTGGAAAATTTTACTGGGAATTTAAAGCGAGGAGGTAAATAAACATTCAGGTTAGACATTCACCGATCTTTGATTAGTGGTCTTTGGAGCTCAATGTTAGTGTCTGGCCGCCAAAATGGGTGCTTAATAGTTACTTAACATTGGTTTCTATCTACTTAAATTTATTTTGGAGTTTTAGTGTTGGAAAAACTTGAAGCGGGGGAGAAAATTAGTCTGTTCAATGAGTTTCACTAGTAAACCTATCAGATGCCTTTAGGGCTTGTAAATGGTCACCAGTCTTTCAAAATTGCTTTTAAATGCTGCTCATAGTTGGTTTCTAGCTAACTAACTTATACTGAATTTTATTTACCATAAAATCCAAAGCGCTCTGGATAACCTGTCTGAAAAGGGGAGATGCTACGCTTATATTATGGATCTTTACGACAGTAAAAATTATTTTCAGGGTTTTTGGCTTGGGTTTCCGAATCGGCTCTAGTTTTCTGGATGGACCTTGCGGATCAGCTGAGACCTAACCGAGCGGAAGTTTGATTCGTCTTATGTGATGTGATTGGTGAGAAGAATTAAAGGACAGTAGGTGTAAATAGGCTGTGAAACTATGTATAAGCAGTAGTCATCGATAATTTTGTGAATTTTAGTAATAAATTTACCACCGTTAAAATCTAATAGTTTAAATCAATTTTCCTTGAGCGGCCGTCTCAATAACCGGCCTGGCGCCCAACTTATCTCTCGTTTCGGATAACTTTTGTAGACCATTTGGTATTAGTTCGCCCACGACCTGTAATCCAAAAAAGGTTGCTCGTCTGAGCTGAGCAGGAAAAATGCAACGTTAATTTTGAAAATTATTATAACGTTACATTGTCTGCGTCTGGGTATAGCTATCCATCACCAATTGAAAACTCCCCTTAACCACGTCACATAGTACCTACGTTACATATACTTCACGCGACTTTTCTCAGCCAGCAGAGTTCTTCTCTGGGTCTTGCGTCAAATTCTGCGGAAAATCTGTATTACAAGAATTATCTTATTGTGGGTATAAAGCTAGAATTCGGAATATGGGTCAAAGTGTATGGGTCGTTGATCCGATTATGTGGATGTCGGAACCACATCTCTCGGCAGCGCTCGTCCGGGGAGACTTCCTGGACGCGACGGATGTTTCCAGCTATGCATTGGTCGAGCAGACGACAAGATGGCGTGTGGACCGTGTGCTTCCCTGCCAATTGGGCGGGCGGGCGACGCACGGCGAAGCACGCCACAATCAGCGCGTTGCCACCTTGCCGCCTTGCAGGACGTGCGCGCGCGCATAACGAGTTTATTATCGCAGAAAGAAAAGACACTTCATTTATTAGAGGGCGCCGGGGTCCGTTTAACAGCACGTGGACGTTTCTCTCGCCTCACAGGTCGTTATCTGTGAAGGCGATTAGCGCAGTTCGCGGCGTTGACGTGAGGTGGCGCGGCGCTGCGCGGCGAGAGCTGTCATGTGTGTGTCGACGTCGCTGGAGATGATAAGGGGACACCTCTGACGCCGAATTATCTCGCGCTCACGTGAACCTGAAAAGCCGCCTCACAGGCGGATCCGATTTCGCCGTGCACGCGCACGCGCACGGAAAGGAAACAATTGCGAAGATATTCCGGAAAATAAGGAGGAAAAAGTCTGGTGGGGTCAGGCTATTGGGGTGGCAGTCCGCACACGATAGGCAGTTTACAAAGCAGAGGACTGGCCCCGGAAATCCCATTTTCATTTTCGTTCAAAACAAAAAGGTCTGATCGTAGATTAACGAAGGTGCCCTGGGTCGTCCATTCATTCGGTAATCCACCTGTTTTCTTAAAACAGTACATATTAACGATTACATTTTCTACCTCTTATGTGTTCTGGCTTTTGTCGTCAGGCTAAGCAGAGGGAGGCACAAAACGCGTAACGTAGTCGAGCATAGCCTGTTAATCAAGCCTGACAGTCACCAAGCCTGATGCCGCTTACTTCTCGGCGACAGTTACGGCCGCCAAGAAGAAATCGCGTCATAGGCTACCTTACGAAACTCAAACGGAGTAATAGGAAAAGAACGCACAAGCGTATCTAAACCTTGGCGAACGACCTGAGTTGTAGCAACAGCAGTGGTTCCTAAGAAGTAAGCTGTTAATCCCTAATAACAGGTCAAGTAGGAAAAGTGTTGTTGTAAGTTGGATGCCTTGTTCCTCGCTCTGATGCTGCTCGGTTTGGCTTGGCTCAGAAGGAAGACAAGAGGTAGGGAACTTATGGAATCGATAGCAAACAGC
>Ga0268247_10000760_pt1 | contig 10422 bp, 6 predicted proteins | sample AgamicOrMae_FD_200245 | JGI IMG/M metagenome (GOLD analysis project Ga0268247, IMG submission 200245) | Agave microbial communities from Guanajuato, Mexico - Or.Ma.e (v2) (version 2) | ecosystem: Host-associated > Plants > Phyllosphere > Phylloplane/Leaf | place: Guanajuato, Mexico | collected... | reverse complement strand
TGTTGCTCTGCTGCTCTGCTGCTCTGCCCCCGCCACGCCCCCCACTTATGTCGCCGCCCGGCCGGCCCTCAGCAGAGTCAGTCTGCGGCCAGCGAGAGAGAGCCGCTCCGACTCTAAGCGGCGGTAAGGCACGGCGCTTAGAGTCTCTATCGCTCTATCATCTGTCTCTGTCTCTGTCTCAATCGGTTCGCGTGTTGTGGGCGAGCGCTCGCATGGAGCAGCTTTCATATTTTGGAACTGCGCCAACGTTGGCCAACTTTGGACCATCACCAAGAGCAAAGTGCGGCCAAACGGCCACAAAGACAACCTTCGTCTGAGTGGGCCGCCTGAGAGATGCTCTCTCTCTCTCTATGTCAGAGACTGGCTCTGTCTCTGGCTCGTTTGGCCAGCGCCGTTTTTCTGGCCGAAGCTTAGCATCGGTGGAGAATTTTTCCGCATTCGCACGCCACAAAGCAGCACCGGCAGCGAGACAGTCTGCAGCAAGACAGTCTCTGCAGCGAGAAAAGCAGACTTAGAGCACTCCACAAAGTCCAGCCGCCAAGCTTGCCAGCAAAGTCTAGCTTGCCACCAACGAGCGTTGTCTGGTGGAAAAAAGGGCCGTAAAAGTCGGCCATAAACGCTCGCTTACCGCCTTGTTGCCGGTCAAAACCTTTGGAGCATCTTCCAGTTTGCGCGCACAAACTTCTTGGGCCAACCATTTGGGCCAGCCGAAAGCGTTCCTCAATTGCTGCAAAACGTCTAACGGCCTTAGCGCAAAGGGCCAGTTGGCCAGCAGGAGCAAGCAGGCGGCCAGACTACAGCTAAGGACTAGCTCCAGCGGCTAACAGAAACCCCTTCTGATGGGGAAACAAGTGGTCGCAATGCGCTCACTTTGCTCCACAGCTGTCCGAGCGGCTTCCATGTGGACCAGATGAGAGAGTGGACGGCCAATGCAGAGTTTGCCAAGACACTCTCTGCAGACAGTCAGTCAGCCAGCCAAATGAGCAATCTTTTTCGGCCCTCCTTGTGCACAACTGCTTTGCAATGCTGCAGAGGCGCCCTAAGAGGCGGCACAAACAAGGGACACTCACACGCGTACTTCACTGTAGGCACTTTTCGGGACTCTGTTTGGAAGCGCGCGCGACACTAAAACTTTGGCACCCCATTGTAGAGGAATCTAATTGTCGGCCGGCCGCTCTGAATCGTAGGGCAAATTGAGTGAGGATAAGGAGCAGACTGACACTCGCTTGGCTCTTTCTCTGTTGGCAAGCTTTCTCCCTCTGGCTTGCCAGCTGGCTAGGCAGAGTTTTAAAGCAAGGCCATTGGAGCAGAGGAACCTGTTGGCTTGGTGTCCGTTTTGCTCGCTTCCAAGTCACTTTCCAACCGGCTCCTCTGGGCAGCTAGCAGCAAGCAGCAGCAGTTGCCTGGTCAGACTGCAATGGTAATGGAGTGTCCGTGTGTCTGTTTGTGCATCACTGTGTGTATGTTGGTGCGTGTGTGTGTGTGTGTGTGTGTGTGTGTGTGTCTCTCTATCTCTCTGTCTAACTGCAGAGCTTGTTGCAGCTCCAAGTGGTTGTTTTCGGGTCGCGCGGGCATTGAACTCGCGGCGCTCTGTTATGCGCTAGTTATGTGCTCTGAGCAACATGCACGCTCAAAGCAACTCCAACAGCAACAGAAAACAGAAACAACTACAACAACCACAACCACCATCACCTGTTTCTACGTTCTTTCTTAATTTTTCATCTTTTTTCTTCTCCTTTGTAACTGCGCTCCTCGTTGCCATCACAAGACAACAAGAAGCGGCCCAGCAGCGCCAGCACCAGCAGCTAGACAACAAATCATATCAATCCGTCAAAAGGCTCCACTGACCGTCCGCCCTTAGAGCCTGTGCTCGTGTGTATCCAATTTGTTCATTGTCAAAAGGAACAGCCGAGACTAACATAGTAATCTATGGTTTTTCTTCAACTCTATCTGTTTTTATCTCTCTCTGTCTCTCCCTTTCACTCTGCTGGGCTGCTCCTCCTTTCGTCTTATCTTTGCGCTCTAAGAGAAAGCTCAAACTCCTCCTCTTCCTTCTGGTCCAACTCCTACTCCTACTCCTACTCCTCGTCCCTAGTCTCTAGTCCACCGGCCGAGCGGCCAAGCGGCAGCCTCTCCCCTTTGGGCTCCCATTCACTTAGACAATTCATTGGTTAAATAGGAATAAATTTATTTCTTGCGCTCGCCTATCAAAAAAGGATCTTTTATAAGAAACAGAGACTCAATCTCTTAACTTAGTCCTCCTCCTCCTCCTTTTCCCCTCCACCTACTCTCTGTCCTAGACTAGACCTATGCTTTAGCCCAGCTCAGTCCAACTGTTGAGCGCTTGGCTATTGCAGCTTTGCCATTCCAGTTTGACGCTCACTCCCTCGCCTGTGTCTTCTTTTGGCCCTTTTGGCTCTTCGTGGCGCTCATTCGCCCAAAGTAATCTGAACTTTCCCCCCAAAGCTAAGCGCTCAAACTCCAAGCCAGAGAGCTCCCATCTCGTTAGCTTGGCGTCGGCCAACGTGTTCTCCACTGGGCCACTTTTGGCCATCCAAGAAGGATCTTGTCGCCTCCCAATTGAGTGTCGTACAATGGATTGCATAGAATTGCATAGCCTAGCAACAGATTGCCTGTTTACGATTGTTAAACAAATCCGGACCTTGATTTAGAATTACCCAATTTGAGCGCCACATGCATTGAGTGCCGGCACAGACACAGACAGACAGACAGAGAGCAAGCCAGCACTTGGCACTGCTGTAAGTGAGCGACGCCTTTAACCTGTTGTGCCACTTTTCTCCTTATTACTCGCCATTTCTCTTCCTCTCTGGCTCGCTTCTTTTTCCTTCCACCCAACTTTTTTTGCCTAATCACCCTCTGTGTCCAATGCAAATGGCACACAATTGACAAGCCGCACTTCTGACTGGCTGGCTGGCAACTGTGACTGGCTGGCTGGCAACTGTGACTAGCTGGCTGCCACCAGACAGCCAGTCACACTCCACGAGACCGCTGGACACGTGCCACTGGCGGTGGTCGGCCGAAGGTGCCGCCAGAAGGGCCAAAAGGAGACCTAAGGTGCCATTCAAGGGATGGAAAATGGCGCCTTTATATCTGGCTCAAGGTGGCGGCTTTGGGTTTCGCTGCGGAGCCCTTTTTAAAACTGAATTCCGTTTCCACTTTCCACTCCCAATTTGCCACTCGAGTTTCCCTCAGCCTTTGGCTTTTCTCACGGAATTGCTCACATTTGGCTCCCATTTGGCAATTGGGTCTGGCCCAATGTCGAGTATGAGCGCAAGCGAGTGCAAAGGAGTGCAAGTGAGTGTGTGCATGTGCGTGTGTCACTGTGTTGAAGTGGAGCTCGTCATCCAGTTTTCAGAGAGTATCGTGAGAAAAGCGCTCCAGCTTGGCCGCCCTTTTGCCTTGTGACTTTTGCCTCTCGCCACTGGCTCCTTCTGGCCCAACAGGTGGCCAGACGGCTTGGCCGAATTGCGGCTGGCCAAATTCAATTGACTTTGAGGGAAACCAAGCCAGACAAACAAACAAACAAACAAACAGACGGACACACCTAAGCTTGGCTGAAAGAGCAAGGTGGTGGCTCTTGCGGCCGGGAGGCTAAGAGGCGAGAGGCAGAGCGGCAGAGCGGCAGAGTAGGACTGGGAATTGGAATAAGAATGAGATTGAGATTTAGAGTGAGGAAGGAGAATGAGGCGATGAGAATGGTGCGACCTTCACGCCTTGGCTTTGTTTGCCCATTGTTCGGCCCTTCGTTACGCCTAAGCGTGTAATTATGCCATTGCTCGCACCCATTCAATCTAATTCCCATTCAATCATCATCGCACCATCTTTGTCCACCCATTAGGGCCTTTAATCGGCGCCAATGGGCAGCCAAATGGTGCGAGAGGGGCCGCAAAATGGTCATCCAGTGGGCGCGTCTCGGCCAATGTGAATTTTGCGCTCTGTGGTGTGTCAGTTCGATCTGGCAAGACCAAACTGACAACCAGGAACCGTTGCTAACAATCGTTCACTTTTTGTGCTTTTCCAAAAAACAATCATGAAAAAATGAAAATAAAAACATGGAAAAAATGGTAAAAAATGGTAAAAATGGTGAAAAAAATTGGAAAAAATGGAAAAATGAAAATGATAATCTCCAAATGCTCAGGACCACCTAGAGGAGATTCACAGCAGATGGTCGCTGATTGATGACGATATTTGGTGCAAATTAATTATAATGGAACGAAATAGGCGCATTGGAAAGGCGTACGCCCGAGTTCCCATGGTTACTATTGACGGATCTCACGAGCTAAGCTACGACGGCTACAAGCTGGCCCTGAACGGTTTCCAAAATCCGGCCAGAGACGAGGAGACGGAGGAGTGCCGCAAACGCATTGGCAAGGGCATCAGAATCAAGATGGACGATTACGGCAACATTCTGATCAAGCGTCTCTGCAAGTCGGGCGTCTACATCAAGGACTGGCTCAACCCCCTGCAGCCCGCCAGGTCAACGGGGGCAGGTGGTGGCGTCAGTGGCAGTGGTGTCAGTGGCAGTGGAAGTGGTGGAGGAGCTAGACCAATGCCCAGTCGTCAGCAGCTGATAAAAAACAGCCAACTATCACCCTCGGCCATCGGGCCCATCGGTGGCGTCGGTGGCGGCGCTGGCGGCCTTGGCGAGGGCCTTTCGGCGGCCGGCGGCCATGCGCTCGAGGGGCACAAGTGGGCGAACAATAGCGCCATGTGCGACGAAGTGGTCAGCCTGGGCGGCCGGCTCGAGTTGGACAAGATCTACGCTTTATTTGATATGAAAAAGTTCCAGGCTAACCTGAACGAGGAACTGTGTCGACCTTATCCGAGCAGAAGGAAGCTCGAGCTGCAGTGTTTCTCCATTGTGGGCTTGACGCGTGACTCGGACGACATCCTCAATCTGCCCTGCTGGATCATGATAATCAACATAGTTGCCCTAGAGATGCTCTATGGAAAATTTCCCAACTTTTCCATGGACCATTCCCATGAACAGTTGGCGGCCGACACACGATTGCATCATCAGCAACTCTCCCACCTTCAGCACCAATTTAACCACATGCACGCTGGCCCCCAAATGTCAGCAAGCGAGGCCAGACAACTGGAAACTGGCGGCTACAGTGGTAACAACTGCAGCAACTTTCACCACAAACCGGTGCCCAGTTTCCTGAGCGTCTTCAACGAGCCCAATGGAACGGCCGCCAACGCCGCCGAGCCCAACAACAACAACAACGGCCAGCCAGCCAGACAACGGAACAAGGCCTACAACAGAGAGGAGGATCCCTACTCTTTGCCGGCCAATGTTTCCTCCTCGGACGTGAAATCCTCCATCAACGATTACGGCAGCCTCTCCACCAAGGATATCTCCTCCGCCTCCTACCTGGAGAGTGGCAACCAGCCAGCCCGCTCCAGACTGTACGCCGGCCCTAAGGATGGCCAGCCCACCAGACGCACCAGCGCCCACCAGCTGCACCCTCAGCCATATCCTGCCGGCCAGCAGCAGCAGCAGCAGGCTAGCCGCCAGCGCTCCCAATTGGCCGCCAGCAACAAGTACCAGCAACAGGCCGAGATGGCAAGGCTCAGGAGCAGCAGGAGCCAGAGCAATATCTATGGCCAGACGGCTGCTGCTGGCAGAGTGCCTAATCAGAGATCGGGCGCGCTCAGAGCCGAGCGCTACAACAATAGCTCGAGCATCTACTCGCCCGGCCATATGCTAATGGCGGCCGGGCCTGCACGCGACCTGCTGCCTCCCAAGCTGCCGCCAAGGGACTTTGTGGGCAAAAAGTCGCGCTCCAAATCGCTGGTGGCCCCAAACGGCCCAAATTTTGCCAGCGAGCAGGAGCAACAAAATTTGCAAATCAGAGGAGGACAACCTCCGGCAAATGAGGAGACTGTCTACTCATCGTCGCCGGTGGCCAACAAACCGCGCACTGCCCAGCCCCCCTTGCCGCCGCCTCCCAAGGGCAGCCTGCCGGCCGAGTCGGCGGCCAAACCGGCGCGCAAGAGCAAGAAAAACCGCTTCCTCGAGTCCCTGAAGGCGCCCCTCGAGCTGGCCAAGTCGAGCAGGTCGGCCTCAGTCATGGGCGCCCCCTACGAGGCCCAGCAGAACTCCTCCAGCGGTCTGGAACAGTCGTCGCTGATCGAGAGCTCGGCCAAGGGCAAGATGAGCAAGGCGAGCTCGGTGGTCGCCTCAGTCGCCTCGAATGGGCACTCGAAGGCGAGCAAAAGTGGTGGAGTGTTCACGAAATCGGGCGCCAAAAATCTCAGGTCCTTTCTCGGCGTGGGTGGCGGCAAGTCGAGCAACAAGGAGCCGGTGGGCGCCCACGAGTTCGAGTTGGGCGACGCGAAACGAGCTCTGGGCCAGCCGCTCAAGAGGACGAGCAAAAGTGGCGCCCAAATCACCAGCCTGGCCAGTAAGGCCAAAGACAATGGCGACGAGGCTGACAGTGTGGTTGATGCGAGCGAGGAGATTGACGACAGCCAATTGATGGCCACAAACTCAAACTCAAACTCCTCCACTGCGAGCTACAACGATTTGGACATCCCAACGCCCGATTATGGCACCGACGAGAACATCTACTCGCTGGACAACAACAACAGCTCCTTGATGCTGAACAGCTTGATGATGGGACAGCAAGGCGAACAGGAGAACAAGGGCAAGCTCAAGAAGGGCAGCTCGACAACGGGCGCCAATGGTCAGAAGGTGGCCAGCTCGAACAGAGTGAGAAGATTCTCCACCAGCCAGAAGGAGGATCTCATGGTTTATGGAAACAATTTGTCGAAGAGTAATAATGCTCACCACTTGGAGGGCGCTCGCAGGAGCAAGGACGACCTCTACTTTTCGGGCTTTCTCGCCCATGTCCCACAGAACATCTACGGACACACAAGCTCGTCGCCCAATCGCAGGCTGGCCGGCTCACAAACCAGACTGAACAGCACCCAACAGAGACTCAACGGGCGCTCCTCGTCCACCTTGATGCAATCCTATGCAAACTCGATGGCCAATCACAACAACAACAACGACACCGCCAACAACAATGCTGCAAACGGGTCACTTCTGGCCGACGAGCCGCTTCTGCCAAGCCTGAGACATGGAAATGCCGGAAATGCTGCCAAGAGTAACAGTGGTAATAACAATAATAATAATAATAATAATGGTGGCCACGGGAAACCGAGACAAGCCCACTCAGTGAAGAGCGGAAACAATAACGAGCCCCACACTGGACGGTATCCCTATCGCCAAGGTCGTGTGGGCGCACCAGCGGGCGTCTCGGCGGGCGCTCGGGAGATGATCTACGGCTCGGCCATAGGGCTGACCACGGCCACTGGATTGCGCTATCGGTCTGCCTCCATGCAGCGCCACTATCAAACTTCCGCCAAGAGTTCCCATTACCACATGCCTGGAGCCTCATCGTCGCAGCAGCAGCTCTATCCGAATGGCTCCAGGCATCAGAGATCTCATCCTGGCGAGATGCACCACTCGCTCGACATGATAGAGAATCCCTACGCCACAAGTGGCCCCCCAGACGATGTGCCTGTTGATTATGATCTGGATTACGACGACCATCTTGGGGAGGAGTTGGACGAGGAGTTGCATGGGCGCGAGCAGGACGAGGAGGAGCAGGAGGAGGAAGAGCAAGGGCCAGAGGAGGGCCATTACGGGCTTTTGGGTGGCATGTTAACCTCTCGTAGACGATTGGAGAAGAAATCGATCGTTGGCGCCGCACATCAACAGGCAGCACCTGTTGATAGTTTGCCAAACGAGAATGCTTACGATATGGGCCGATCATCGTCTGGGATCTACGGAAACAATTCAAGTAGCTCGAGCTGCGATTACGCCGACTGGCATCCACAAGTGCGCAAAGTCAACTCAAGCGGTTACTTGAACTCGATATTCAAAACAAGTGCCAACCAGAACAATGCTCTTAATGGTCTTTCCGCCCAAAGCGATTTGCTCGCTAATAGTCAGCTAACTAAGCCCCTCAAAGATAACAACAGTTCCAAGTTGAACACTAGCGTCTCAGCTTATGGTTACACTCGTAACAGCAGCAACAACAACAACAAAGGCGGCAATAACAATAACCTGGCGGCCAAGCCCTCGAGTCGACAAAACTACTCCTCTAAAGCGATGAAATCATCCATCAACCAGCCAGAGACGAACAACAAAAACAAGGGCAAAAAGTCTAATTCAAACTGTAATCCAAGATTGAATGCGCTGGTTCAAGAGAGTGAAAATTTAGTCAATACAACTCAGGCATATCGTTCTTATGATTCCTCTAACGGTAAGTAGATGACGAAATCCCTAAGCAAACCGGCCAAGATTTGGATCTTATCGTTGAAAATATTTCCTTTCCCCCCTCTTCATAGTGTTAAATCTTGTGGCTCTCTCTCTTCTCAATGCTAATAAAAATCTCCTCTTCCTCCTCCTCCTCAACCACTTTCTCCACATCCTCAAACTGTTGCAACCATTACAACTTTCGCCAGACTCCGAGCCGTCTTATACAAACAGTAGCGATGGATTAGACATTTACGATCACATTGGAGTGGACTCAAGAGCGCTGAACAATGGCGGAAATCAGTCGGGCCACAGGAAACTGGCCCAAGATCAGTTCCAACACGTTAATTTGGCACCACAAATCCATGTTGGCGAGTGGGAGGATATGTACGGCCGATGAAGGCAACCACCAGCTCTCAAGCTTGAGCAGAGCAGAGCCCAAAGCACAACGCTCCTCGCCTTTAAGGAGCTGTTTGTTTGGTTGATCTGTGATCATGTAAGACCAATCAGTGAGACTATAGCCATGACCATTATTGATATTATCAATTATACATCCATCATAGACATCTGATTTTACCCGATGCCTCTGGTATTTCATTGTGTGAGATAAAAGTATCCTCAAGAGTTGGAGCTTAGGACGAATAAATTAATCTTTCAAAATGATTGTAGGTAGGAAATTTGCAGTTGTACAACCTCTCTTATGATACACTTTAGATCCTTTAAGTTCTCTCTGGACATTGTTCCTGTTGGTCGGTGGAAGATGGCTCACTTGTCTTGGTAATGAAAGTTGGGCCGACTCCAAACTGTTGTCCAACACCGTTTCTCCACGCCAAACCCCGCGGAATCACCGTTGTCAAGCTATTGCGTCAGTGTATCTAGTAGGAGGAATCGGGTGATGCTTGCTGAAACATCTGATTATCTAGCTATCCAAGAGGCACTAGACCTTATGTGTAAGCAAGGACTCCACCCTTATCAGAGCAGAGCTCGGAATCTGTTGCTTTCCATCAGTATGCCGAGCTACTAGTCCGCCTCCCAACTCGAGTCGCGTCTGATGGCTTATTCTTTCTCTCTGTCTGCCTCTCTTGGTGATGTCATTTCCGGGCTACATCCTCAGCTTGCCGTTGGAACGATTCGATCTGTCAATCGGATTCTGTCCACCACTATCAATCGGAGGCCGCTGATTGTCGATTGGATCCCTCTTTCCAATTGCTACTTTTTCAACTGAGGTGTAGCCAAGAGAGTGGGCACGAAGTTGTGCTTCGGGAGCCCTCATCTTGTAAGGGCGTAATCCAGTGTGTGACGTCAGGCCAATGCTATGTGTCATAGTCTATTCGTGCCCGGGCAAAAGAGACAACTTTCCTTGATTGGCGAAGTGACTAGCATCGACGAAGACAGATATCGCTTCATAGACCAACAGAAACTTGACCACCACAAGCTCACCACTGAAGGAGCCGAGCAGCGTCAGCCAATTGGCATTGGCAGCCAAATCAGAGGTTAGGACCGGTGATGGGTCAACTCATAGCAGCCCAATGTGCGACGTCCTCCATGATGTTTCTGTTTTGAAGGGAGAGCTGATGTCGTCCTCCAGTATCAATTTTGCAGACACACAAGGGGTAATTTTGAGACCCAGGTTCTGAGAGTCGAGCCCGTTTCAGTGCGGCATAGGAGGTACGGAAGTTGATCGAACAAGATATGCCTTTCACTATGAACCCAGTTCAGAGGGTACAAATTTCGTCTGTCAAATCAATTGTAGCGGAAGAGGTTCTGTCAACCAAGTCAAATCGAATCAAACATGAGCTTTATCAAGACATTTGGGGGTGTAGGGGCGCCATCTTCAGTGGGCTCGAGCTACAGCATGTGCCCACATTGCTTTTCGAAAACATTGCACAAATTCACGCGCACTAATAAATGAAAAATGTCCATCACAAAGCGTGTAGAGCCGGGCTCTTGCAACTAATGAACTGAAGCATTTCCAGTCAGTCCTCCCGCGTGAACCAGATTGAGCCGGATTCACAATTATCAATCGAAGAAGAAACCTTCACTCTTAGACCAGGGGGTGGACTTCATCGAAAACTGAAAGAATAGATGCCCTCATCACAAGTAAATCTCAGTCTTCCGTAGACTCTTATTTT
>Ga0268247_10000758_pt1 | contig 10431 bp, 9 predicted proteins | sample AgamicOrMae_FD_200245 | JGI IMG/M metagenome (GOLD analysis project Ga0268247, IMG submission 200245) | Agave microbial communities from Guanajuato, Mexico - Or.Ma.e (v2) (version 2) | ecosystem: Host-associated > Plants > Phyllosphere > Phylloplane/Leaf | place: Guanajuato, Mexico | collected... | reverse complement strand
TTGCAGTCTAACAGTTAGTGTTGGAGAAAACAACCTCAGGTGATCAGTGCGCATGTGCAGTCAGACTTGGTGACAACTCTGGTGGTGTCTCTAGGGTTGCAAGTCGTCTGTATTTTGCCTTTATCTACTGTAAAATGGTTTGTCCAGCACTTTGCCTGGTGCCAAAATATTGCCATGTTTACATTTTGCAATAAGTGAGCTCGATGAATGGAAAAACCTCTGCCAATCAATGCAAATCTAACAATTTACCCCCAAAAAATAAGCATGAATTGTTCAACAACCATCGATACTTTGAGCTTTCACCATAGTTGCTACCACCAAACCCCTTTGATCGGTTCGCCGAGCCTGCAGAGCGTCAGTTTGGGCAACTCTTCAGCAACTGGTCACCTCCAACCAGTGGCACCAGCAGATAGCATCATAGGAAGCAGTGGAAGCACGAGCAGCGGAAGCAGCAGTATCAGCAGCAGTATCAGCAGCAGTAGGAGTAGCAGTAGTGGTGGAGGGAGCAGCGGTAGTGGTAGTTGCAATAACAGTAATAGTAGTGATGAGTTTGCTTGCGTCAATTTTCGTCTGGGCAGCTGTGGACTGAAACAGATTGGCAACCAGACGAGGCCAAGTCCTGTGAGGAGGCAGAGGAAGGGGAAATTAATCAAGTTGACTGGCCAAGAGTGCAAATTTTCTCCAAATAAGAGACCAACTTCAAGTGTAAAAGGATGCCATGAGACATTAGGGAGAAAGAGTGGCGAGAAAACTGAGCTCGAGAATGGCCTCTATCAAATTGGCCTCAGCCAAAGTGATTTCAGTCCTTCATTGGAGATGAAGAAATTCAAAAACATACAGCTGGATTCAATGCGCGACAGACTCTTCAGACTGCTGAGCAAAGTTCCCATCCAAGTGGAGACCCTAAAGCAGACAGAGAAACCCCCTGAACTGACCCACCTGGGCCAGAACGAGGAAGCCAAATCAAACCCTAGTGCCAATGCATATCGCCGCCAGCCCAGCGGGTCACTCGCAAGAGCCAGTCCGCAACCGTCAACTTCAGGAGGCTCGGAGCCCAAATTCGACTACTTGAGGGAACCACTTATTATCAAATATTACCAAGACCGTTCACTGTGCGAGATCCTCGAATTACACTTCGCCTGTTCTCTGCTACTGAAAAGTGGAACAGACCTCTACGAGGACGAGCTACAGACTCTGGGCCGTTCGGGTATCTTTGCTCCAACGAGCTGCAATGAGAAACAAGCGGCTGCAGAGGTTCAAAGCTCGACAGAGAACCAGTGCAATAACGACCAAGCTGGCAGCAATCATCATGGAAGCCAACTGATGCCCATCCACAATGGACTCTGCTTTCGAGACCTCACTGGACCCGGTCCAGCTCCAGACGTGCACACCTTTGCTGTGGCCCCATTCAGCGAGCAACAGCAACACCAATTCCCAAGCAACGACGAAACTCACCTCAATCATCACCACCAGAGCCAATACCGGCCGGCCGGCTGGCATGGTGGCCACCAGTCTAGAGAATTCTGGCTCGATTGCGGCAACGAAGTGTACGCCAACCAATCGGAACAACCTCAGAACCAATACTCTTTCTCAGGTAGGTCTTGGCGTGAAGCCACCCCTTCGAGAGCGTCCTTGTTTGCGCGTCTCGTTATCTTGACGAGACCCTTTCTCGAGCCCTAAACTCTGGACCACTAGCCACCTTGAAGATGGCAACTGATCCTGATCGTTATCAATCTTCAACTGCCTAATAGTCTTCTATTTAGGCGTGAGACCTTTTTCGAGGCGTAGAACTCGTCTGAAAATCTTCCAGACGTTGAGAGAAGTTTCTTCCAATGCAAAGACGAGCAACAAATTTGTTATGCTCCTCCTAGAGCGCAACAGATCATGTAATGCGGACGCGTGCCGTCTGCATTTGGGGGCGCCTCTTTGGCTCGCTTTTGTTTGCTACCTCTTCTTGTCGAGTCGAATTCCACTAGTACAATCTTGTGCGCCTCTGCAGCATAGCAAATGGGAAAATTTTAATGGCCCCATTGTGTGCCCTTGTTTTATTGCACCTCATTGTGCCCTCCAGATGCTAGAGGGAAAAAGTCGCTAACAAATTGGCAAAATTAAACTCTTTCTCTACTCGATTTCAAACCGCTCATTGAAACATACTCACGCAGCCAACGAGTTCAACGGCCATCCAAATCGCGCCAAGCAACAACATCTGGAGTGTCTGGGTGGGACCAAGGTGAGCTCTGACGATAAGCTTGAGATAAAGCGCCACGAGTCGGCCAAGCGCCACCCGTTGAATGATCCGCTCGATGGGCACCAACAGCAGGCCCAAAGCAAGGGCCACCACATGGGCCTGATAGCAGTTGATCGGAGGTTGTTCCTGGAAGAGGGCGCCGTGGGGGGGCCGCAGCATGACTTTCAGCATCAACAAGCGTCTCAAGTGGCGCCCAACAGACAGCCAGCCTATCCCATCGGGCCGCTCCACTACAACGAGACGGGCCACCAGCAACATGCTCCGATGGGTTACCTCGACTCGAGTATGGCCCATTTCCAGAATGGCACCAACCAGAGCAATTACCTCGACAACTGTCCACAGGCAACCGCACCAAACTACTGGAACCCAAACGGACACTGTGGCACCTTTCGGCCTGCGATCCATGCGGCCCAGCCGCCCATCAACGAGCACGACAACTATCACACCGACAATTCCCAATTCGGCTCGGACTATAATCCAGCCCCGGCCACCACCACAACCTGTAGCAACCAAATGATTGATCTGAATCAGTTGATTAATGGCGCCGAATTGGCGCCACCAAGCGGCTATGCGGCGCCTCCAAGTGGCGAGCCACAGCTCAGAGGCTGCGACGATATGTCACGTTATCTATTGTTTGCAAACAACTTCATGCCCCCGCCAAACTCGGCCAATCAGCCGGCCGTTAGTCTACAAACGCCGGGCACACAAACAACCACAGGTGCTCATTATGCCAGTCAGCCTGGAGATGGAACTTGCTCGAACGGCTACTTCGGACCAGCCGTGCAAAACCACCCGGAGCTGGCCTCTGGGGGGCAGCCAGATGAGTTCGTGGACAATCACCGGCGAGGCAGACAGCATCATGAGCAGTTTTCTTCGAGCACCAATCACACTCTGGCGCGGACAATTTAGAATCAGTGAAGTGGATGAGAATGGCTCCGTCTTACCATTGCTTCAAATGTAATAAATTGCCATTTTTATCCGTAAATATAATTGTCTTCTCGTTTGCCAGGCCCCGAGCGAGCGACCACTTTGCACCCAGTCCTCTCATTTGACCTCGTTCTCGGCCGAGACTCAGCCGACCCGACTGGAAGTTTGCCTCCGGGTGCCCACTGCCCCCGCTCGCTCCGGGCCCCAATCGGTGGCCCGATGATAGAGCTCTCTGTCGGCAGATCCGAACGATCAATTCAGATAGAGCAATGAAGTAGAGGGGTGGGGGCAGACTCGGCGGGCAGATATATTAAAAACAAGCTCGCGCTCACTCGCCCAGTTGAGCGTGGGGCGCCCCGCGAGAGGCAGAGGCGCCCTTGCAGCGGGCGGCAATAAATGCGAGCGGCCTGCTCGCGCACACAATATTGAATGAGCGCCCTCAGCCCCGGCCGCACGCACATAGGTCCGCCCATTGACTCGGGCGGCCCACCGAGAAGAGGCCGCCGTGTGGAACAAGCGAGAAGGACGCCTCCCGCCGCCCATTGTCGGCGCCCGTCTCCCTTGTCCGGCCGGCCGGGTGCGGTTGGCTGCCGCCGCCAAACAACTGTCGCCGGCGCCACCCCGGACGACAAGTGGCGCCCGAGCTAAGGGCGCAAATTTGCCTCATATCATGGGCGCCCCTCCTCGCCTCTCTCGCTCTGCCTGTCGCCCTTCCTCCTCCTCCCGCTCCTCTTTCTCCGCCTCGGCCACGTCCACTCTCTCCGCCTGCCCACATAGCTGGCCGGAGTCATAATATTAATAACCGAGCCGAGCAGACGGCGAGAACACTGCTCTCGATTGGAGACTGTCCCCCTTTGCCTGGCGCCCCACCGCTTTCCTCTTTCCCCCCATGTCTAACGCCCGCTCGTCCTCCCACTCGCAGTCGAACCAATTTTCAACTCGCCCGCCGCCGGTTTGCCGACAACAAACGGACGTTGCGGCAACAAATTGGTCCCCCTGGTTCTGCTTCCACTTTTGTCGCCTGCCGCCTGCTCGCCGGCAGCCACTGAGCCGCGGCCGAGCGGCCGCAACTGATTATTTAACCAAGCGCGAAGGCAGCCCAACCGGGAGCCGGCCGACAGCATCGCGCCTGTCACCATCATCTAGGTTTCCACCAAATCATCGTCACGTCGAGATACGATCATATTAATTATCCGCCAGCTCGACGGGCCGCCGCACACAGCCACAGGCGGGAAACACTTGAGGCGTATAGCGCGCCTCAGCCATGCACTGGGCGGCCCACGCACTATCCATGCAATCGTGTGTGTGAGTCTCTCTGTCTGTAGCGCGTTCAACTGGCGCCGCTTGCGCCCAGTCGAGGGGAATTTGTTTCACCGCCATTGGTTTGCGCTTGCGAGGCAATAGAAGTGCCAACAACATTCATTCAAAACAATTAAGAGCAATAAGAAAACACGGCCTGTCCACACAGTTGGCCGCAGTAAATGGGCCCCAGCAGCGAGGGAGCGGCCAGTTTGCTGAAAAGGGCCAGCGCACGCACTCAGGCGCACTTGGCCGCCGCCGCCGGCTCCAAAGGCTGTTGGTGGCGAAAGCGTGATTTATTTTTTTCCCCGCCCTTCACTTTTGTCACCGCCTTTGGGCCGGCGAGCCGCAAAAGTGAACGAAAAACGGTCCCAGTGAAGGCGGGCAGCCTTTGTTGCTTCCGCCGGAAGATTACAGGGGAAAAAGATCAACCACCGATGCACAACTGTGGACCCGCCGGAGGCCTCACTAGCCTCGCTGGCCCCGCTGGCCCCTGGACGCCGCCAGGGGACTAGCTCACCAGTGGTGCTGGGGCGCCAGAGAGCGGCCGGAACCACTTGGGGCCCGATTCAATTACGTTCGTTCGCGCGTAAGATCGTTTGGCCGAATAGAGAGAAAGTCATACGGGTTACAAGCTAATGTTGGGCGCACAACTTCTCCTGGTTGCCCGTTTGTCGAGCTGCTATAGTGTGAAGTGCACTCGGCGTGCTGTGATGACAACTGCCTCACTTGAGGCGAAAGAGATAAACAACCACAGCCACTGCGGGCTGCCTGAACGTTTGCGCTCCACTGGGCGCGACAATTATGCTCTCTGCTCGCGCCCAAGCGTTGCTCTTTGTGAGCATTGAGCCGGCAAATCAACACATTGTAGTTGGTCCAAAAATTGCTTTGTTCCAATCAGATGATCTCGCAAGATGTGTACATAAAGATAGATAGATAGATAGCTGGCTTGCCAGCGACAAAACTTCAAGTGGTGTTGGCGAATCAAAACTTAGACTGTTAACCTTTAACGATTTGTCAGTTGCCCCCACTCTCCACTCCATAGCTAGTTCCCCGTCCAAAAACTACAACCACTCATAGTTTATCACAATCCAAGTCACTTATAGCTCTCCTTTAACCTTGGACACCTCCGAAGGAACACACTCTACACGCTGGATGATTCACGAGACAACACCCGGAAAGCTCCGGAAGTTTCCATCAGCGAAGTTGATGGTCGTGTATCACTTTCGAGCATTCTATGGTGCGCTTCGCCTCCAAATCTTGGAAACGCTAGTTTTGCTATGCTGTGAATAAACATAAGTCGTTCTGTTCGATTTTTGGAGTATCGATTCCAAGATCGATCTCTGACTTCGACCCCCAGAGATACCGAACGCGGCTTTCATTTGTTCTGCCCATGAATGGGTCCGTCATCCCTCTCATTCGATTGGAGTAGACGATCTAGATCCCCAAGATGGACAAATTGTGCTCCATCTTGAGATCTTGAGCGCACATCTCGAAGCTAGAGGTATCAATGACAATTTTAGAGACTTAGAGGTTGAAAGATTCACAGCAGAAACAATGTCTTCCGGGGTTTATAACTCTCCGAGCATCATGCTCAATTTTTGGACCGTTATTAAGGCTTGTTGGACGTCAAGGACCCGCAATAGCGACACTATGGACAGAGATGCTCGCCTCTGCTAAACCAATGTTTACCAAGCATTCAGTCATGGTTTCGCGAATCCTTGCCAATGGCTCCGCAACACGCACGGAGAGTGGGGAAAAAAGCGCCATTTCCACGTGAAACCATTCGCTGGCCAGATTTTTATCATACAAATTCTCTACTATCCATTTCTTGTAAATTCTTTAGCCTTCGATTCCTCAGCAATATACAATAATCACCCATAAGATCACTGAGATCATCCTCTTCTTCGAAATGGAACCGTTGGACATGATCAAAGATATCCTGGACAAGAGGATTTACATAAAACTCAGAAATGATAGGGAACTTGTAGGAAAATTAAATGCTTTCGACCATCACCTTAACATGATACTGGAGAATGCCGAGGAGACACACACGTCTGTTGAACTGGACGAGGAGACCTACGAACAGGTCTATAAGCAAAATAAACGATCAATGCCAATGGTGTTTATTAGAGGTGATGGTGTCATACTATTGTCTGAGCATACGGATCGTTGAATTGATATGCCACCACAAAAACCACCAATAAAAATGCACATCCCAAGAGGTCGCCTGTAGCCGTTAGTATAGGCGTCGAGTAATTGTCCGGATCTATCTTGCACCTCCATAATAGGTTGACAAGATTTTGAGCTAGATAAAGGAGCACGGCAACTTGTAACACAGCCAATGTTATATAGAAGCCCAAGAATATCACACTAACTGGTGAAGAGTTCTCACCCTCCAGCGAGCGGATTACAAAAAAGTATAGAAAATGGGCTGGTATTGACATGAGCAATAATAAGCGGGCTGTTGTTAAATTGACGTCACTCCTTTTTGAAAAGAAAATTTCCGTTGGACTAGTGAACAACTTGAAATCCGTTGGTAGCTCACCGGGTTTTCCAATCCTATGCAAGGATGTGGACAATCTACTGGCTTGTACGGCAACCAAGTTACCGCCGACTCCATTTATAACAGGCTGGAACACAGGCAAACGACTGAAACGTGATTTTCCATATTCTAAAATGAATCCACCACATGACGATATGAATACCGCTATCACAATCGGCGTCCATCCCTTCGTGATCACATCAGATGTGTAAGGATTAGTTCTTGCAACTGAAATCCAAACAGGTAGCATTCCAACAAATAATAATGTTATTATTAAAGCTAAATATGGCAGGCGCTGATTTTCACTATAATGGAAGATCGAATGTGCAATCACTGCCAACAGGGCCGCTGTTGTCATGTCACCCAACGAGGCTGCTACCGGCGAGGCTATGTTATCTGGATCAATTCTAACCCTATGCGATCCGACTATGACTAGTATCATCATTGTTCCCAATACGAAACAAGCTATATTGGCTGTTAAAACGCTAGAGGCGCACAGAATGAGTGCATTGTCCCAATCAAATCGGTAGCCCTGATGTTCAAGCACAACTGGGCCAGCGTTAAGACCATTAGTGCCACTAACTAGTCCATTGTTGTTTCCATTCGTTGAGCTCATAGTGGAACTTTCCGGCACTGTGGCGCTCGCGACCGCGTGACCACTTGCGTTCAAATTTCCGTCCAAGAATGACAGGCTACTACCGTTAACACTTTCCTCACCTGTTGCTGCGCCAGCACCAATGGTCGCCAGAGCCAGATTAGTTGCGTCCGAGTCCTTTGACAACGATTGATCATCAAGCTCGCCACCAGCGTTTATCGCGAGTGAGCCAATACTGTTTAAACCAGCGGAAGCACCTACAACACCATGGGCGCCATGCAGGGTGATCGACTTGATTACACTAGCAAAAATGGCAACCGAGAGTGACACCACAGTCGCTTGACATTGTACCAGTGCCAGATTGCCCTTGGCCATCTCGAGCAATTTGTGCCCATTATCCATGTGACCTAAATTCGCTTGAGTCGACAGGCGTGATGCCATGGTCATCTCGAGATTTCCTTTCAGGCCTAACAAGGAGGGAACCAATATGAAGAGCTCATCGACATGCAAAAACACGGGCCACTCCTTTACATAGTCTAATATCAATCCGGCGCCAACGTTACCAAAACCGGCAATCAGGAAGGCAGCTAATACTTGTATTAAAGTCGAAAGTGTTGTGATTGAGGGTCTGTCTGCATTATCCGAATGCGGTGCCAGTAGGCCACTAGTATCGCCTAGATTTTTACAAGGCATCTTAATGTGGCTGCACTGGGGTTTTGTGATGGAAAATGTACCCATCGGTTTCGAATACTTTGGCACTGAGGCTAAACATGATGTGCACCGACCTCCCTCCACTCGACCAGTGAAACCAGCCATACAAGCACTACCGCCAGTCGTGTTACGTCTGGGCTGCTGGGCTGCTTCCATAACGAGAGGATGATTCCTCGAACGATAGGGATGACTATAGTGTGCCTGATACAACAGGCCACCTTGATTGAAAGCCCCTTCTAGTGTTTTCTGCATGTTTCTTTTGCTAGAGTTAGATGAGACTTGATAATGGCCACGGTGATCCTTGAATGAGGGCAGCATTGTAAACAGAACTATACTTGATGGAAGCAAGAATAAGCTCATTTACTACATTTCTGATGGCTACTAATAATAGAATTGGACCGTTTCTCGTTTGCACGTCGTTTACGTTGTCTTCCACAGACAGTAAAACGTTTTTGACGGCCTCCTAGAGAAACGAACTATTACCCCACTTCAGCTCATTCAATACAGCTTGCTTGTACCGGTTTGCCGGTAGGGTGATGCGGAAATTCTTATTAATAATAAATCTAAAATAAAAACAAATTTTCTCCTCATCGATTAACGAATCTATCTTGTGTCCTCTATAATCTAAAAAGGTGTTCTATATATTAAATATTTTCCTATGTAAATATTGTGTTGAGAGTATGATCGTTGGATGATTTCTGTTGAGAATCAGGTGGACAGGATGGAAAGAAAAAACTTGTTGCCCACTGAAGGCTTACATTTTCTCAGTGGTTCTTCTTTAACTTTTCGCTTTGTGGCGTTTCTCGCATGAATCCGCTTCAATAACTAATGCTCACCTCCGAGCATTCGTCTCGCCACAGCTGATGATCAACACCATCGCCGCCACTCTGTCTGACCACAATCTGTCGCTTTCATGACTAGCGCACGTTCCTGCGCACCCCGGACGAGCCTTCATTGATCATAGTCATGCGACCACTGTATGCAAGCGCTAGGCTATGGAAAAAAAAACGGAGCACTAGTCTTTGCCCCCGCAATTCTTGCCTGTGTTCAATACTCAAACACTAGGATATAAGCACTCTAACGCTGCATACTAACAACTCACTCCATTCCCCTTGATTTTTCCCAAAACGCTTCCCCATTTCCCGAGCTCCCAGAAAGTCTGGCCAAAGATATGGAGCAACCAATTTCTGCATCTAGTATCAGTCTTGCCTTGTTCTTGCTGCTTTCTCATCAATGGGAACAAAAGAACAAAGAAGAAAAGTTGTGCTGCAAGCAGTATCCCGCACTCTCTGCCACTCCCAAGTCTCTGGAAAAAGGCACTTGAGCCCGAAAACTTCGTATCTGAAGGTACAGACAAGAAAGTTTCAGCTATGAACTGCAATTTCGACATCTCAACAGCTCATGATATCTGATACATCGCGAATGCAGACATTATTGAAATCTTATCTTCGTCTTGAGTCACTTCATCACCGACTAGCGTCATGGTGCTAGCAGCAGATCTCCAGATAGCCTTCACGCGCCGGCCGCAATCAACTAACTAACGACGATGGCCGTTGAAGTGCTCTCGATAACATCAACCACTCGATGATACAAAACAAATGAGAAACTCTACGCCATCAGAGAACGGAGACAGTTTATTTAATGCCAATGCTTCTGTCGCTGCTGCAAACGACAACAGCTTGATATGCATCAACACAAACTACGATTATCTTTACCACAACTGCACAATGACATCATATGACCTTGCTGGCGAGCGGCTAGAGCCCTTCGTTTTCGTTCCTCAGCGAGCTCGGCTATGATAATCTCAGGTTTGATGGGTCTTTCATAATCAATCATACGCTTGTCATCACGATACATCAATGGCACGTTGTTGGTTGACCGATCGTGCGATGAGGTGTATCTGGCCCGCTGGGTTTTGGGACGCGCGAGTCTCATATCGTGGATCACTGTATAGCGCTCTTTGAGAGACAATTGCAAAGATCGGTCAAGGGTCAACATGCCACCAGTCTTAGAGGGCTTGAATGGAACGGTCAATGTAGGAACCGAATTTTTGGTTGATATAGAGGACTGACTAGATGGACCTTCACTAGGGGTCTGTTGGCCCTT
>Ga0268247_10000752_pt1 | contig 10492 bp, 10 predicted proteins | sample AgamicOrMae_FD_200245 | JGI IMG/M metagenome (GOLD analysis project Ga0268247, IMG submission 200245) | Agave microbial communities from Guanajuato, Mexico - Or.Ma.e (v2) (version 2) | ecosystem: Host-associated > Plants > Phyllosphere > Phylloplane/Leaf | place: Guanajuato, Mexico | collected... | reverse complement strand
CAAAGCCGGACTGGGAGGCCATTGAGTCGGCCTATCGTGCTGGCTTGCTGTCTCTCCGTGAAATTGCAGCACAGCACAGTATCAGTGAAGGCGCTATTCGTAAGCGAGCCAAGCGTGATGACTGGACGCGCGACCTCGCCGCAAAGATTAAAAGTCGCGCCGATGATTTGGTACGCAAACAGGAAGTACGCAGGCAGGTACGCACTGAGGGGAATTTGTCAGAGCGCGTACTCATTGAGGCAACGGCTGAGACAATCGCCCGTGTCAGAATGGAACACCGTGGCGATATTACCCGCGCCCGCCGCCTTGCCAATATGCTGTTTGACGAACTGGAGGTAGAAACTTCATCGGTGGCTGACTTCGAAAAGCTGGGCGAGCTTATGTACAGCCCGGATGATAAGGGCCAGGATAAATTAAACGAAATTTACCACAAGGTGATCAGCCTGCCTTCGCGGGTGAAATCAGTTAAAGAACTGATAGAGTCGCTTAAAAATCTCGTGGGTCTTGAGCGTCAGGCCTACAACATCGACGATGGCAAAGAGCCTGTACCGTCGCATGGTGAAAGTAACGGCACTGACCTGACAACAGACCAGGCCGCTGAACTTTACCGCAAGATGATGGGATAACCGTTAAAAAGGTGAGTTTCGCCACCTTTTTTAGCTATGCAAAATCACCCCTGTTTTATGCACTGATTATGCAGTCCGTTTCCAGCCTGTCCGCAATGAATTCATCACTAAATACCCCTTTGGCAGCCAACAGCGAGTGAGTGCTGTTTCGCCAGTACGGGTAACGTCCATTATGTTAAATAGAGTTTAAATCGGAACAATTTCATGCCTATCCCTTTCTCCTTCGATTTCCGCAACCCGGATTACACGCAGGTGTTTGAATGGCGCATGGAGAGGTTGCAGCGCATCAGGCAAAACCCCGGCATGCTGCCCGCTATGAAAGCATTTTACCGTGACAATCCGGCTCAGTTCATTATCGACTGGGGCATGACGGTGGATCCGCGCAACGTTGAACGCGGCCTGCCAGCCCGCATCCCGTTCCTGCTGTTCCCCAAACAGGAAGAGTGGATACAGTGGTTTGTCGAGCACTGGCGCACCTCAAAGCCCAGTATTACCGAAAAAACGCGTGATATGGGCATGTCCTGGCTGACCGTGGGTATGGCTGCATCGCTGTGCCTGTTCAATCGCGGCATCATTGCCGGATTCGGTTCGCGTAAAGAGGAATACGTAGACAAAATTGGTTCGCCTAAGTCGCTGTTTGACAAGGCGCGTAATTTCATTGGCCTGCTGCCAGTAGAGTTTCGGGGCGGCTGGAATCCCAAAGCACACGCGCCGCACATGCGGATCCTGTTCCCTGAGAATGACTCAGCGATGACGGGTGAAGCCGGTGATGGCATCGGGCGCGGTGACCGTACATCGTTTTATATCGTGGATGAGTCCGCGTTTCTTGAGCGTCCCTATCTGGTGGACTCCTCACTATCGGCAACCACAAACTGCCGTCAGGACATTTCAACGCCCAACGGCATGGCGAATTCGTTCGCTGAGCGTCGTCACAGCGGCAAAATCGATGTGTTCACTTTCCACTGGCGCGATGATCCGCGTAAGGATGAGGCGTGGTATGACAAGCAGGTTGCTGAGCTCGACCCGGTCACCGTGGCGCAGGAAATCGACATCAACTACAGCGCGTCTGTGGAAGGCGTGCTGATCCCGTCAGCCTGGGTGCAGGCGGCTGTGGATGCTCACGTTAAGCTGGGTATTCAGCCAACCGGGCAGCGAATCGGAGCCATGGACGTGGCCGACGAAGGCAAAGATAAAAACGCCTTCTCCACCCGCCACGGCTTTCTGCTTGAGGATGCCGAAGAATGGTCGGGCAAAGGTGACGATATCTTTGGCTCCGTCCAGAAAGCCTTTACCCTCTGCGATAAAAAGAATCTGGAGTCCTTCCGGTTTGATGCGGACGGGCTGGGGGCCGGCGCACGCGGTGACGCAAGGGTTATCAACGAGCAGCGAATGGCTCTGCATCAGCGCCATATCATTGCCACCCCGTTCAGGGGCAGCGGTGCCGTGTTCGATCCGGAGGCCGAAGCGGTCAGAGGGGATAACGGACAGCCTGCGCGACTCAACAAAGATTTCTTTGCGAACGCCAAAGCGCAGAGCTGGTGGCACCTTCGCACCCGCTTTCAGAAAACCTACCGCGCCGTCAAAGAGGGAATGGATTATGACCCTGACGAAATCATTTCGATCAGCAGCGCTATGGCCATGAAGGACAAGCTGCTTGTGGAACTGTCGCAACCCACCTACTCCGTGAACGGCGTAGGTAAGATCGTTGTCGACAAAAAACCGGACGGCACCAAATCGCCTAACCTGGCTGACTCAGTCATGATTATTTACGCCCCCATGAACACGGCGCTCGATGCCTGGATGCGACTGTAACGAGGAATTATGGCACGAAAAACAAAACTATCCGGCATCACGGCGGCCACGGCGGACAGTTACGATAACTTCATGGCCCGCGTGGGGATGCAGCAGCCTAACCAGCACGCTGCGTCCACGTACCGCGCCAACTTCACCAGCCGCAACCGCATGCAGATAGAGTGGGCCTACCGCTCATCATCCATCATCGGCTCGGCGGTGGACGCCATCGCCGATGACATGACACGCAAGGGGTTGCGCATCACGTCCGAAATCGACCCAAAAACCCGTGGCGTGCTGGAATCCCTGTTTGACGATCTGGAAATCTGGGACAGGCTTAACGACATCATAAAATGGTCGCGCCTGTATGGCGGCGCGGTGGGCTTCATCATGATCGAGGGGCAGGCACCGTTCACACCGCTGAGGCTTGAGACCATCGGCAAGGGTAAGTTTAAAGGGATACTGCCGCTTGACCGCTGGATGATTAACCCAAATCTCCAGCTGCGTATCAAGGACATGGGTCCGCATCTGGGTAAGCCGGAGTTTTATGACGTGGTTGCCACGGCATCCGGCATCCCGGCATGGAAAATACACAACAGCCGCCTGATCCGCTTCGACGGCGTGACACTGCCTTACCAGCAGGCCCAGACTGAGAACGAATGGGGCATGTCTATTGTTGAGCGCATCTGGGACAGGCTGACTGCATTTGACAGCGCATCAATGGGCGCGGCACAACTGGTCTATAAGGCGCATCTTCGTACCTACAAGGTGGGCCAGTTGCGTGAACTGATAGGGCTGGGTGGCCCCGGTCTGGATAAGCTTACCAAGCAGATGGACATGATCCGCCTGTTTCAGAGCAATGAAGGCCTGACGCTCATGGATAAAATGGACGAGTTCGAGACGCACCAGTACTCGTTTGCGGGCCTTGATGACATTATCAGCAAGTTCGCCGAACAGATAAGCGGCGCGGTCGGCATTCCGCTGGTGCGTCTGTTCGGTCAGTCACCCAAGGGATTCTCAACGGGTGATGCAGACCTTGCCAACTACTACGACACCATCAGCACCCAGCAGGAGCGCAGGCTGCGCCAGCCGCTGCGCAAGCTGTTCGATGTCATGCACCGCTCCGAACTGGGTAAACCGCTCCCTGACGATTTCACGTTTGAGTTTAACCCGCTTTGGCAGATGTCGGACGTTGACCGCTCGACGGTTGCGACCAACACCGTTAACGCCATCGTGGCCGCCGTTGATGCGGGACTGATGACCGTGAAAGCCGGCATGACGGATTTGCGTGAAAACGCAGACGTTACGGGCGTGGGCGCATCCATCACCGATGAGGATATCGAGAATGCGGAAGACGAAGCGCCGCCGGGGTACAGCGAACGGACTGACGACCCGGAGCCTGCCGAAACAGGCGGAGAATCGTTACCGGACGAACCTACGGCGGATAGCGCAGGCCGTGGGCGACATCGTAAATGGCCGCTACGATGGTTCAAATGACAGCGTGACCGACATCATGGACGCGCTGGAGCGCTACAGCGACATTATTGACGGCTGGGCGAACAGAGTAGCCACCGGCTTTGCTGATGATCTGGAGCGCCACAGCGAAAAAGAGTGGCGGCGTAACAGCCTGTTAATCGGTAATGAACTCCGCCACGTAATCAGCAGCACGCCAACAGGCCAGGTGATGCAGAGTATCGTCACCGAACAGGTGAAGTACATCAAATCCCTGCCGCTTGAAGCAGCAGACCGCATTTACGACATTCAGAACAAAGCCATTGAGGCCGTTGCATCGGGCCGCCGTGCTGACTCTTTTGCGAAAGAGATAGCAGCATCCGGCGATGTGGCCATGTCCCGCGCAAAACTCATTGCCCGCACCGAAACAGGTCGTGCCGTAGCAGCCCTGACGCAGGCCAGAGCGCTGGCGAGTGGTTCGCTGGGTTACATCTGGCGAACGGCGGATGACGGCGACGTGAGGCATTCACATGAGCAGATGGAGGGTAAGTTCGTGAACTGGACTGACCCGCCCACGCTCGATGGCATGACGGGCCATGCGGGTGCGTTGCCCAACTGTCGCTGCTGGTGTGAGGTTGTTTTCGCTGAAACGCGGCCCCCAGCGGAATGAGTAAAGGCGGCAAAACGGGCCTTTGATAGCGGGTTTGCGGAGAACATCAGAAGTGGCGATTTGTTGCAAAAATGTTATCAGCGGAAAACGCCTGAATAAGCGAAGTTAAGACGCGGTTTTACGCCTCTGAGGTGACATTTTAAACGAGTGCCAGAGGCGAAGGGCGCGTAAGAATCATTATGTTAAATAAGCCATAAATTACGTCAATTTCTACCATCACCAACGGTCGCCTCTAAGCGGCCTTTTTTATGCCTGAAATCTGCAGGTGAACTATGAAATACCTTTTCAATTCCCGTCTGGGTGACACGCGATACCGGCTGGCCGATGGCTCACTGCTGTGTAAGGACGTGCCGATCGCCCGGACGGGTAAACAGCTTTACGGCGAGGCGGACTTTCCCGAACTGGAACCGGACGAAGACGGCGAAATCGTCGTCACGCGCACCCCCGAGGAAGTGTTCAGCCCGGAGGCGATGGCTTCATTCGAGGGTATGTCCGTCACCCTCCTGCATCCCGAAGACGATCTCGGCAATCTGCTGTTCGTCGATCCTGAGAACTGGCGCGAACTCGCCGTTGGCCACGTTTCTGACGTGCGGCGCGGCGAGGGTGAGCAGTCTGAGCTTCTTCTGGCTGACCTCATCATCAAGGACGAGGTGGCGATAGACGCCATCGAAAGCGGCCTGCGCGAAGTGTCATGCGGCTATGACGCGAAGTACCGCCAGAAAGGGCCGGGCAATGCAGATCAGCACCATATTACCGGCAATCACGTGGCTCTTGTCCCCAAAGGCAGGGCCGGAATTATCTGCTCTATCGGAGACAGCGACACAATGGCAACAGTATCACAGAGCTGGTTTAACCGGCTGAAACGCGCCGTCAAAACCGGCGACATGGATACCATTACCGAAATGACCCAGACCGCCCCACGATCCATTACTGGCGATTCTGACGACCTTCCGGGCGTGGTGAACATTAACCTTTCACCTCAGCAGCCGTTACCGGCTGACCCCAAACCCATCGTGGGCGCGACAGCCGATGAGGACGAGGACGCGCCAGCCTGGGCGAAATCCATTCTTGATCGTCTGGCTAAGCTGGAAGGCCGTACCGGCGACAGCGAGGAAGATGATAAGGACAAAAACAGGGATAAAACCGGTGACGGTGAAGGCGAAGAAAAGGACGAGAAAGAGGAAAAAGCCACCGGCGATTCCGCTTACCGTGCTGAGCTCATCATGCCGGGCGTTAACCTTGACCGCAGTATGAAGCCCACCGCGTTCAAGCGTGACGTGCTGGCCGCTGCCGATCAGACGCTGGTGCGTCAGATTGTCGGTGATGCGGATGTGCGCAAAATGAACCGCGCGACCGTGGACATGGCCTTTAACGCCGTTGCCGAACTGGCAAAAAGTCGCAATACGGCAACCCGGACAGCAGACGCCAGCCGGACAGTGTCCTCCACCATTGAATCCATTAACCAGCGCAACCGCGAATTCTGGGACAAACGGGGTAAATAATTCATGAAAAACGCACTGCTTTACCGCATGAGCGTGGGCTTTGCGGGTGCCGTGTCGCGTCCGCAGGATCTGACCACCGAACCTGCCGTGCTGAAAACTGATGCCGCCAGCGCCTTCGTGGCTTACGGACTGGCGGGCAAATACGATGGCCCGAACTTCGTCCCGCTGGCGGCGGGCGACACCGCTGACAAAATCCAGGGGATGTTTGTGCGTCCGTATCCGACCCAGAGTGTTCAGGACAGGGCTTACCTGATGGGCGCGGGCTTTGGCTACGTGGGCGACATTCTCAAGCGCGGCTACATGGTGGTGAACGTGGGCGGCGATGCCCGTGGCATTACCCGTGGTGCGCCGGTCTATATCCGCAACGCCAACCCGACGCAGACAAGTCCGCTGGGTGCGTTACTGGCCGCAGCGGAAAACACCGGCACCGCCGACAAGCCCCAGATAAACACCCTGGTCATGCCGTATGCCTTCTTCACCGGAGCCGGTGACGCAGATGGCAACGCTGAAATCTCCTACAAGATTTAAGGAACATCCATGCGGAACATGCAGACTTTTGACCGGGCTACGTATGACAGCACCGGCGTTTTCCTCGTCGGTGAGCTTGAGCGCCTGGATCAGACGCTGAACGAACCGCTGGTTCAGTACACCTGGTCGCGCGACATTGACCTGCGCACTGACGTGGCGATTTATGACCAGATTTCGAGCTGGACAAATACCCAGTTCGGCTCGGTCGGTACCGGCGCAAACCCCAACGGTAAAAACTGGATTTCTCAGGAATCCACTGCGCTGGCGGGCGTCAGCGTCAACATCGAGCGCAGCTTCCGCGCCCTGAACACCTGGGGCATGGAGCTGGGCTGGACGGTTGAAGAACTGGCCGCCGCGCAGCACGTGGGCCGCCCGATCGACACCCAGAAGCACGCGGGCATGCAGCTCAAGTGGAACATGGACATCGATGAGCAGGTGTACATCGGTGATAAAACGCTGGGCGCTAACGGCGTGCCGGGTCTGGTGAACCAGCCGGGTCTCAACACGCAGGCCGCCGCTAAGGTGTGGGCCGGTGGCAAGCCGGACGACATCCGCAACGACATTAACACCCTGCTCAACGCCGCCTGGGCGTCAACGGGTTATGCGGTGGTGCCGACTGACCTGCTGCTGCCGCCAGAGCAGTTCGCGTATCTGGCAAGCGTCATCGTGTCGTCTGCCGGTAACCAGTCGCTGCTGTCTTACCTGTCCACCAACACCATCGCCTACCATCAGAACGGCGTGCCGCTGAACATCCGCGCGGTGAAATGGCTGAAAGGGGCGGGTGCGAACGGCTCCGATCGCGCCGTGGCTTACACTAAAGACCACAAGTTTGTTCGCTTCCCGATGGTGCCGCTGCAGAGCATTCCGGTGCAGTACCGTGGGCTGTGGCAGATTGTGACCTACTACGGCAAGCTGGGCGCGGTTGAGCCGGTTTACCCGGAAACCATCGCCTACCTTGACGGACTCTGACAGCCAGCCCCCTCGGGGGCTTTTTCATGGTGAGTTATGAGCAAAAACGTTTCGCTGCCCACGATTGCCGATTTCCGGCGTGATTTTCCCCAGTTTGCTGACGAGGCGAAATTCCCCGATACGCAGATCACCTTTCGCCTGACCCTTGCCGATCGCCTGCTTAACGAGAACGTGACGGGCCGCGAGCTTTTCCCGTATTTCGCTGAACTGTTCGTGGCGCATTACCTGGTGCTGTTTGCTGCCGATCGCCGTGCATCTCTGACGGGCGGCGCGGGCGGCTCGACTAACGGCGTGCAGGCGTCCAAGTCGGTGGACAAGGTGAGCGTGAGCTATGACACCGGATCCACGCTGAATGCCGATGCCGGTTTCTGGAACAATTCGCGCTACGGCGCGGAATTCTGGCAACTGATGATGATGTTCGGTGCCGGGGGGATTCAGTTGTGAAATCGGGTCTTACTCTGCGTGCGGATAATGCACAGGCGGTGCTCGAAGCGCTCAAAACGCTGGGCAACCGCGATGTGCTGGTGGGTATCCCGTCTGACCGGGCAGAGCGCACTGACGGGATGGAAATCAACAACGCCGAGCTGGGCTACCTGCACAGTTTTGGCGGCTCCATCCGCGTGCCGGAGCACATGACCACCGTTTACCGCCAGATTGCAGACGATGGCAGTTTTAAACGCAACGGGCAGTTTGTGCAGCAGGCAAAAAGCAACTTTGCCACGCAGCATAAAGTCGCTGCCTACAGCGTGCAGCTGCCGCCGCGTCCGTTCCTGCACATGGGTATAGCGCAGTCGCGCGATAAGGTGGCCGCGCTGATGAAGCAGGCCGCTTTTGAAGTTCTGAGCGGTAATGCGTCCGCTGCCGAAGCCATGCTGAACCGCGCCGGAACGGAGGCGGTGAACGCTGCCAGAAACGTGATCACGGCCGGTGACCAGCTTACTCCGCTTGCCGAAGCCACCTTACGCGCCCGCCGAAGCCGGGGCCGCAGCGGTACCAAACCCCTGTATGACACCGGGCAGCTTTTGCGTTCAATCACCTACGTTGTGAGGGATAAAAATGCCGGATCTTGACGTAACAGACATCCTTTTCGATCCCGACTTCTGCGACACCACCTTAGTTGTAAAGCGCCGCAGCATGGCCGTTGATGATGACGGGTTCGGGAAAAATACCGTCACCAGTTCCCCGTTTGTTGGCGTGGTGACGGTAGATAAGTCGCTGGAAAGCCGCAGGCTTGAGGCGGGGCAGGTGGTGCATGGTGCAATCCTGATCGTCACCACCGAACGCCTGACGCAGGGCCAGACCGGACGGGATGCGGACATTGTGACGTACCAGGGGCGCGATTACCGCGTGTCGTTTGTCGATCCGTACACCGCATACGGCACGGGCTTTGTTCAGGCGCACTGTGAACTGCTGCCGTTTGACGGAGGAAACCCTGTTGAGCAGTAACACCACCGGCCAGCCCGGCTGGCTTACCCCGCAGCAGGCCGCGACCGACTATGACACGCCGCTGGACGTGCACCTGAGCCAGTGGATACGGAACCTCTCGGGTCTGGCACCCGGGCGCGTTATTGCCCGCTGGCAACCCGATCAGCCCGCCATTCCCGCTGCCGATGTTAACTGGTGCGCCTTTGGCGTTACGGGGGTTGCGGCTGATGCTGGCCCGGCATTCGTTAATCAGACCGATGCTACCGCCGAACAGTGGCGGCATGAGCTGGTGGAATGCCTGGCGTCCTTTTACGGGCCAGCCGGCCAGCAGGTAGCCGCGCAGTTTCGGGACGGGCTCGCCGTGAATCAGAACAACGACACGCTGGGCCAGTGGGGATTAACTCTGGCGGACTGCGACAGCATCCGGCCCGCGCCGGAACTCATTAACAACCAGTGGGTACGCCGTTACGACGTGATGGTTCGCCTGCGCCGCAAAGTTATCAGCACCTGGGGTATCCAGTCGCTGACTGACGTCCCTTTCAGTATTTCAGGAGATTAAACCATGCCGCAGGGCTTACCCGTTTCCAACATCGTTAACGTTGACATCATCATGTCACCGAAGGCGGCGGCGGGCCGAAACTTTGGCTCACTGCTTATTCTGGGCAGCGCGACCGTCATTCCGCTGACCGAACGTATCCGCCTGTATTCCTCGGCGGCCAGCATCGGCACCGATTTCGGCACCAACAGTGAGGAATACCTTGCCGCCGTGGCCTACTTCTCACAGTCGCCCACGCCCACGCAGGTGTATGTCGGACGCTGGGCGAAAACGCTGGTTCAGGGTGAAGCCGGCAAGGTGGAAACGCTGGTAGATGGCGTCAACGCCTGCCTGGGCTTTACCAACTGGTATGGTCTCGGCGTGACGTATGACGCCGACCGCAAAGATGATGACCTGCTGCCGGTGTGTGCGGCTATTGAGGCGTCATCTGTAAGCCGCATCCTCGCCGTCACCACGAAAAATACCGATGCGCTGCTGGCTGCCGTCAATACCGACATCGCGTCCAAAGTGAAGGCTGCGAAGTACAGCCGCACGTTCGTGCAGTATTCATCAACCAGCAACTATGCCGCGATTTCAGCGTTCGGGCGTGCATTTACGGTGGACTTCACCGGCAACAACACCACTATCACCCTGAAATTCAAGCAGGAGCCCGGCATTACATACGAAACGCTGACCACCACCCAGGCGGCGGCGCTGGATGCGAAAAACTGCAACGTTTATGTGTACTACGCCAACGACACGGCCATCCTGCAGCAGGGCGTCATGGGCAACGGTGATTTCTTTGACGAGCGCCACGGCCTTGACTGGCTGCAGAACTACGTCCAGACCAACCTGTTTAACCTGCTGTACACCAGCACCACGAAGGTGCCGCAGACCGATGCGGGCAACACGCGCATCATGGCGAACGTGGAAGCCTCAATGGCGCAGGCGGTGAACAACGGCCTGATTGCCCCGGGTGTCTGGAACGGCGGCA
>Ga0268247_10000749_pt1 | contig 10516 bp, 10 predicted proteins | sample AgamicOrMae_FD_200245 | JGI IMG/M metagenome (GOLD analysis project Ga0268247, IMG submission 200245) | Agave microbial communities from Guanajuato, Mexico - Or.Ma.e (v2) (version 2) | ecosystem: Host-associated > Plants > Phyllosphere > Phylloplane/Leaf | place: Guanajuato, Mexico | collected... | reverse complement strand
ATCAGCTCGAATCGGCGGGTTAACTCGTCAAGTATTTGCCGCCTTACAGCCCACAGCTGAACCCAATTGAGGAATTCTGGGCGGTTCTAAAAAACAAGCAAGCAGCCTTGCGGCCAAGACCGAAGGATCGAGCCCAACATAGACACGGTGTCCTAGAAGTGCTGAAAGAACTGGAGCACTTCGATATGTCTGGTTTCTACAGCCATATGCGTAGGTTTCTCTCCATCGCGGCACAGAGCGAGCCCTTTCTTTAATGCATAGGGCGCTTTCAGTGCTTCGACATGCGCATTGATAGATGCAAACCTGTGCATTCGTTTGTGCGAGAAGCGCATGAAATTGTTCGACTAGTGCAAAATAAAGTTCCAGCCGCGCAGTAGTTAGTGCGTGCCCCGCAGTTTCGCAGTTCCTCGACTGTAAAATCATCTCCCAGGCGCCTCCTCAACCCGGAGATGACGATCGTACAAAGCATGTAGCAAAATCTCTTGGCTGTCAATGTCGTCTGAGTGGTGTCTTCTAGGCCATCGAGTTCATCTACAAAAATTGGTCCAATGATGCCGGCTTTCGGACGGATAGCGACGAAAATATGGATTCTGTCACCCTGGAATTCGCGCTGCTTGAGGTGTTGCTCAGGATCCGGGTCGCCAGCTGGTCTCCAGTACCCATCATCTTGCCTGTTCGGTGATGGGCCCGTTCCCACGTAGCACTCGTCTGTGAAACAAATATCGTTCACGTCGATGGTACCTCTCGTCATACGAGACTGGATCTCTGCTCTGGAGAGGAACCTGTTCCAGCGGCTGGAGAAAGAAGTTGGGCTTAAGGCGATCGATGGAAGCGCATCTTGAGCTCTTTTTTTAAGACTCTCTGAACAGATGAATTGGATATGGGGACTCCTACAGTTGATAGTTGCTGGCTGATTTCTCTGACTGGGAGATTCCGGAATGAAACAAACTCCACTTCTCGCCTAACATCTTCCTTCTTGCGGCCGGAAGTTTTATAGACTCTAGTTATCTGGTTGTTTTTTCCGAAAGATATCCAGAGGTCTTTCAATGCATTCAAACTCGGTGGTGCTGCGTGTCTCATGATATCCAAGTGATTCGCAGATGATTCCTGTGTCTTCCCTAAAAGATAATTTGATTTGTCATCGTAATTAAGATTCAATGAACCGCTGGCTTGGCACATGAAAGAAAACATCCAGTGCCTCTGCTTGTCTAAACAATTTGATGTCTTCTTTCGTTCTACAGGTCTTGAGAGTCTAGGTACCGGCCGGGAATCTTTCCGTAATTTGCTTTGCCCGCTCGGCTCCCGATTGTCTGGTTCCTCTGCTGGTTCCTTGACTCTCATCACCGTGATCTGAGCAACTGACTGTTTCAAAATCAATGAGCTCTCTAAATTTCAGGTGATCCTCAGTGTTCTCAAATGATTCGAAATCATCCTCTATCTCGAATTAATAGAGCCCATCCTAATTCATTAGGCTCTATGTTTTCAGCGTCGCCTGTTTGACTCGACGGAATTCGATTGCTCTATCGATGCTTTGAATCGACACTCGGCTCGTGGATCATGATAGATGGAAGACTGAACATGCTAGAAATTGAGAGCCGGTTGCGCGAGGGCACACAAAACCCGCCTAGCACAGAGAATATTCTCTCATAATTTGCAGAGCTGGAGTGGCATACGGCCAGTCGATACCCTGCTTGTGTGACCAATATGTTTTTCAAGTATGAAACAAGTCTTTCGACTCCTGGGTATGCAACTCTGACCTCATAGCAGACTCTCGATAGTGTGTGACACAAACAGGTGACGTGCAGCAGATTTGGAAAGAGGCCCTGGCATAGATTAGAACCAACCTTCAGCATATAGGATGCCTGATCGCTCAGGAGTAGCCTCCCGTTGTCATACAATGTCCGCTCTAGCCGGAGTATCTTCAGAGCCTCGAGAAATGCTTGCTTGTGTTCCAATCATTAGCACTGTCATCGCATTGTGAGCAATCAAGAAGGAATGGTTCGGCTTGGGTCCCATCGAGCCGGCCGACGATCGTAGCGAAGACACTCTTTTCATTAATTCTTGTTTCAGCCACTTGTGCAAAAATCCATTCATCTCAAATTTCTCGCCCAGTCCTCATTATGATGTTTTTGTATAATGGCTCGCCTTGCGTAGGGTTAGCGCATCGGGACAGTTCTTCGAGCACCATTTCGACAAGAATCTGGGAAATACCTGATCGGCTAGTTTTCCCAGAGGAATATTCGTGGCAACAAACAACTCAGTCATATCTAAGAAGAACTCATTGAGCTTAGCATCTCGTATGCTCTCTCTCGTCTCGTCGTCGGAAATTTGTCTCGTTTTGTCCCAATTGATCATGTCTTTATATGTCGATTGCTTTTTTCGTCACTTTCTAGACAATACCCATGAGCTCTCTTATTTATTTCGAATGGGACACAGCATGAGGAACGGTGCACTTGTAAGGACTACCTCCGTCTAGGTCGCGCTGCGTCCGCGTGACGCAGCGCCCAGACGGCGGGGCAAGCCGCATAACAACGCGGCCGGCGGACGGCAGATTCCCTATACTGCAGGCTAGGGCGGAGATCTCATCCACAACCTTGGCCGTGCACTGGTCAGTCATGTAGTGGGTCAAGGCGGGGACGTACTCCACCGCCTCGGCCCTGCATTGTTTACCCGTACCGCAGGCCAGGGCGGAGATATTGTCCACCGCCTTGGCCCTGCATTGATCACTCATTTTGCGGGCCAGGGCGACAAAGATTGTGTCCGCCTCGGCCACGCATCCCCGTTGATTTTACGGGCTAAAGCGGGTAATTGTTGCAGCCTTTGCCCCGCACGGCCATTGTCTCGGCCGTGCGTCTTCCCCCAACTCCTGGCCAATGCGGGGTCATCCTCTACCGCCTTGGCCATGCATTAGCGACGATGACAATGGAGTTGGACAAGATGCGCTGGGTGATGACTATTTCGTCGATAGCCTCCTCAGTGCATCGAGGATGCGACATCGCAGCGGTGGTTACTTAATAACAACTGTGTTATGAGCTGCTTTCGACTGAGCTTAGGTGCGAGCTTTGCGCCCTTTGGAGGACGCGCGCGTCAAACTTGTGCAGCCGGTCTCTCGCAGACAGTCTCTCCCAGGTAGTCTTGCGCGCGCTCAGCAGGCACACACAAGATTCAGCAGGCGCGAGCCATTAGCATAAGGCACACACCAGTGGACACAACAGTGCAGAGCTGGAGCTACATCAGTCGCTCTTCATCTATGACAACGAAAGAGAACAAACTGGCTCGAGCAACATTGACAGACAGACAACTTGTTGCGGCCGCCCTCAAGCTTGCGCCTGTCGCTCTGCGTGCTCGCTCGCCGCTTCCGGCTAACCACCACGAACTACTGGCTGCGGACAGGCCCACTGGATTCTGCTCTTCTTCTTCTTCTCGCTCGTCCGCTCTGCTAATGACAGTCGTATTACTCAATCGCAAGAGCTCTGGCTGACATCTTAGAAAGCCAAGAGAGGGCTTCATTCGATACATTATTAAAAATATTACGAATGCTCAACAGCTATTCGACTCCCTTCAGGCCTACAGTGATGGAGCAAAAAGCTTACCAGCCGATCTATTGCTACAGGTCACAACTCTATGAACCGAGATTGAACGGAGAACTCGTCGACATGGAAATCATCGTCGGCTCAGAAACATATCGAGTTCATCGAGTCATAATGGCAGCCAAGTCAGACTATTTCAGAGCAGTCATGTCAAGCGAACTGAAAGAAACAAAGGAACACAGAGTCATAATTGAGGACTTTCAAGAGACCACTTTGTAAGAGATGCGTCAACCGCCGCCTTCCACTGTGCATTTTGTTTGCACTGCCTTCGGGCAGTGCAAACAATTTAACCTATAACTAAAGCTCATTTTTCCGAAGAAGGTATCAGCCTCGCTTGAGCCACCAAACCAAGCAGAACGTGGAAGTGCCTTCTTGGGACTATTATCAACGAGCACACCATAGTTAGTCTACCACCAAATTATTCTTAGTTCCCCCTCTAATTTACCAGTGTCTCCTCGTGCCACACCATCAGTGTGAGACTAAGCCAACCATCAGTTGAGCAGGAGATAACACACTTGTGAATCATTAACTATCGTAAGATAAGGTCTGGAAGCGATGTAGCGAATCGGCCATTTTGTAGATGGAAATAGTGATAGGAAAGAAATTAAAGGATCGAAGGAGTGTCATCTTGGCGCTGGAACACGCTCCAATTTCACGTAAAAAAGGTGGCAGTTCCACTGCAAATATTTCACCGCTCTGTTTCATCCTTCGGATTGCAAACGGGAAGGTCTCTATGGCATCTCGCTCGGTCAATCTGCACCGGTTGAATACAGCATAGCAAATTCCTGTCTACATTACCAATCAGCTATATCCGTACAGTCATTGGCGGAAATTTTGCGACTCTTGATCCAGGCCTCGGGCCGCTCACAGCTCATGATTTCAAGCTGCAGCGTGTACGCCAAGTGTGTTTGAACAAGCAGGGTAGCCCGGCTAAATATTAAGCGGGTACAGAATTTGTTTTTCCCGCACAGCCATCTGATAGAAGTAGCAGAAATTCCGACAATGACTGTAGAATGAATAGAAGAAATTATCCGGTCGCTGAGAGAAAGGAGAGAAATCTACCCCAGCAATGGTTGAAACATCACGACAATAATCCGTAAGTGAGGTTTTTGCACATAAGGGTGGACCGAAACCGGCTCACAATACTATAAAGAACATAATCACCGAATTCGAAAACTCAAGAAGATCAGAAGACAACTTGTAATTGACAGTGGGCCGGAAAAGCAGCTCAAGAACCCCAGATATCGTGGAAGAGGCAGAGCGCATCAAAGTGGAAGATCGAAGTACTTTAGTTCGAGCTCTGGCTCGAGATCTAAGCTCAGACAAAACTTTGACCCACAGGATCTTGATGGAGGATTTTAAGGAGTAACCGTATGAAATCCAGCCTGGCCAAAAACTGGGAGAACATCGGGTTGCTGGGAGACACACGTTAGGGTCTGAGATCTGTGAACTCATTGAAAGAAAAATTCTTGATCCGATGAAGCTCATCTCCTCGGATGTAGCCCACTTTCACCTGCGCGTCCATATCAATAAGCAAAATGAGTGCCGTCAGGGCTCCGAATGGCCTTTAAGTGTTCAACAGAGCCCTCTTTGTCCGCAGTACACCACCGTCTGGGAAGCTATCAGCTCCGACGGTGTCGAAGATTTCCGGTTCATCCGGAATGAAAAAGTTTGCTCGTCGCTCTGTTCCTGGAGGTTATCATCTCCAAACTAACATAGAAAGGCAACATGAGGACCCATTGGTTTCAGCAGGAGAGTGCGAGGGCCGCAAGGATAAGGGAGAATCCTGGGAAGTTGAGGCAGACATTTGAAGGAAGGATCATTTCGAAGAGAATCCCACTACTTCTTCCCGGAAGGGGGGTCGAATGGCTTCCGAATTCACCGGACCTCCCTCCGATGGATTTTTTGTATGGGGCCGGGTAAGTATGGGGGCGAGCACAGACCGAGAGATCTGGATGATCTGGAAGAGAGAAGTGGGCAGACACTCTTGGCTCTTCCCGCAGAGCCCTCCCGCAGGACTTTCGACTCTCTCGATGGAAGATTTCGTGTAGCGGCGGCAATGGGAGGTATGCTTATCGGAATGGCTTCAAGTAAATAGTGAAAACGTATTCCCTCTATCCCACTCAAATTTCCGTGTTCAAATAAAACGAATCGGAAAACCCACATCAAAATTTTACTTCTCTAAGGGACACCATGTACTTTTCTCTCGATGGTGGACGCACCGGGTGCACGTATCTGCACGGGTTAGATGGCTATCAAAAGCGAAAGAAGTCGAGAGAATGATTGCGGAAATGGCTATCGCATCGGGAGCGAAGGTAGACCTCAAAGTTTTCAACATCGGGTGCGGATAACTCCGTCATTTGGAAATGGCAAGTGAGCCTTCCACTTGAAGCTCATGGCATGTACTCCTTGGTGGAGGCGAGACGGAGGATGCGGTGAAAGAGCTTACGGCTACGGTATTCCCTAGCACGCCTGTCAGTCTTTGGAACCAGAGGCCGGTGATCAACTGTTCAACGCCCAGACAGCGGTGAGATAGATTGGCATTCATCTACGAGAACAAGACTGCCTCCGAGAAGCAGTCTTTGTTGGGACGGCTCCAAGCTGAGATTCCGAAGGCGCTTGCCGAATTCGGGACCTTAGTCATCCAGATGGTGGCCTTCTTCGAGCAAGGGACGGATGACACATTGTCATCGATCATAACGAACGCTCTTCAAAGTGAGCTCAGCACGTGGCTGATAATAAGTGCGATAATTATCCTTGGGAGGAGGGAAATCTACCTAAGCCAAAAACAACACCAGCACCGCATCATCACTCGTCACTCTTCGGAGCAGAGCAAGCTAAAAGGCATACCTATTCTACTACATCCACAACTAATCGATTGCTCGACTCACTTTTGCATCTCGAAGGTGAGTGATTGGTGAGTATAAGAGTGGAGAGAGATGTGCGGTGATACTAGCACCCAACTATTCTTCATTGGGTATAGATCATATGTTCGTGTATCTATAGATATATAGATCGCGCTCACCTTTGCTGGCCTTAATACAATTTCTGCCGTTGCGAAGGGTTTTCCAATAGTTCTCTTATTTGTCTCACAATCTCATCGCGGCTCACCGGCGTGATCTGGCTGACGCTCACCGGTGACCTCGAATCTATTCCATAAACAATTTGAAACGACGAGAATGTGGTCGACACGTGGACAGTTGTGTCGTTAACGTAAACAGCGTTGCATAGTTTCAAATCCCAGTTCTCCTGGTTTTCTGACACATAAACTCTCAGGATACGTGCGAGAGTTCCATTCACTTTTTCATCGATGCCGCTGGTTTGAAGGTTAAACAGGGTCGTGAATCACATCTCAAAGCCAGCTTTATTCGCGGACTCGACCCAGTTGATTTCGATCTAGATTGAACGCCTTGATCAGTGATGACCACATTAGACATCCTAGGAATCAAATGATTTCGCTCTGCATGAAAGCGACGAGATCGTCAGTTTTTGATTGCTCGCCGGATTTAGCGATAGCATACTTACTATAGGCATTTGTTGCCGTAAAGATTTTGCTATGCCTACTTAGAGTGCTTTTGAACGGGCTCACTATGTCGAGGTGTACATGTTCCAATAGTTCTTAAACGGGAATCGGATGCAAGTATCCGGGTAGGGGCTCTTTTTTAGATTCAAACGATTGACAAGAGATGCACAATCTCACATAACGCTCTACATCTTCTCCTAGTTAAGGCCACCAGAAACGGATTAACTTACGCTCGGTCTTAGTAGTCCCAATGCATCCATAAAGTTCGTTATCATCAGCTAGGGCAAGCAAGTGCCATCTTCATCGGGAACAAAGACCGTGTGTCGACTCCCTTCAGGTAGCTTGTCGTCCTCATGATATATTTTCCCGTCGATGCGTGTAAGCCTTGGCCCGTAGTGTTCTCACAGAAGGGTTCTCAAGTCTGTCCGGAGGCTAGACTGCTGCGGAATCAACGTAGCTTTTCGAAGAAGTGTGAAGGCAGACTTCTCCTGATTCAATCGACCAGTGCGCACCGCTCGACCATTGATAGATTCCTTTTCCGAGTTTTTCGATTGCATCGGGTAGAGATTTTAGCTCCGAAAACTGTTGGAGCTCATCAGCCAAATTCGTATCGACCCGCCATCGGAGAAGACCGATTGCAGAACAATCTCTCGAGAATCGTTTCGGCAAATTTTTGTATCGATTCTGAAGGTTGCCGTGGCGAAACAGGTCCGCGTGTAAGCTTAACCTACTGGTGCTGATGGCACTGCTCGCTCACGCTGATGGCGTGGCACTAGGTGTCGCTCGAAGTGGTAGAAAAATAAAATGTAGTCGGCAATAGTTTTCCTTTGGAGTGCTCTGTTCTTGCTGCTCCAGACGACTGTGTTTTAGTCGCCGAATCGAGCTTTATTTATACTTAAAAATCGGTACAGGAATGTTCGAGCGCTGCCTTAGGCAGCGCTTTACAAAAGTTGTCTTCTCCTTCCGGGTCGGGGAGATGCTTGCTATTAGGGTGCTAGTAGCGCGCCAAGGCGCTCTGATCACGCGCGGGGAGCTACCCGCGCTAATAAAATTCATCATCCTGGTAGCTCGTACAAAGGCGCGAGCTCGCCTTATCCGCCTCGCACACAGATGTCATGTGCGAGGCGACTAGTTTAAAATGCAACTGATACTATCTAGCAATCCACTCATCAGCCGTTTTATTGCGACAGGTTGCGAAAGACGACGAGCGAGTGGGAAGAAGAGTGCTAGAAAGTTGCGCGAGTGGAGAGAAAGGAGAGAGAGAGAGTGAGTCGAGCGAGCGAGCGAGCGAGAGTGGGCGAGTAGTCGACAGGCCGGATTTTATTGCCGTCGACTTGCCCCTCTCTAGTCGCTCCTCACACGCGTCCCCTAGCGGTTGGCAACGGGGAAACTCATGATTGGACGCCCTAATATCCTCTCTAATGCATCGACCTGTCTTGGACTTCTAGAGAGTACACATTTAAGGCTTGTTATCAGCCTGTCAGCAGTGGGATACTGAAGCTTGATTTCTTCACATACCCCAGAAAAAACATGACACATGCATGACATGCACAGTAGTTCCAGGAACAGATCATGTCAGAGGTTGTTCCTAGCTTCAATCCAGCGAGAAGCCTGGTTGGTCAGGCGGACGCGTACTCGGTCGTAGAACAATCGTTTCGGCCACAATATTCTCGGGGCATCAGCTAACGACCGAGCCGCGTTCACATTATTTGCATCCTTTGATAACTCCTGTAGTTCAGGTGAATCGCGGCGGCGGCAGGCCCGAAATTTGCCGTCCGTCCACGCAGGAACGAAAAAGCGGGCAGAAGGACACTAACATTTAAACGACTGAGTATTGGAAAACGTATTAGACCGGTGCGAATTTGATGTGAAGATCATAATGTTCAACGAGGCTCATCTAAAGCTAACTGGATATATGAACAAGCAGAATTACCTTGCCTGTCGCTCAGATAGGCCGGACACGCTGGAAGGAAGGCCACTTCATGCGAAAAAACTGAGCGTTGAGGCAGGAGTTGGCACAAACGGTCTTGAAGACTTCCAACTCATAAGAAATGAACATTAAATTCGATTGTCTCTAACAAAATAAGTGAATTTCTGTCGAGAGCTGGGGGTAGGGGCCTATGTAGGTCCCACTGGTTCTGAAAGGACTGTGCAACCGCGCAGACGACCAACGAAAATCTCGACCTATGGAAATCCGAGTTCGGTTCCAAAGTCATATCGCGAAGGTTTCAGGAAAGAAACTGAGATAGGCTCAGTTTGAGGCTCATGTAGCTCTCAAAATCTCCAGATTTGTCTGTTCATTATTTCTTTGTATGGCTGAAAACAAAAGTTGATGCCCGTGAGGTAAAACCAAAGACAGCGAGTTTTAGGCGAGAATTGGAAGCTCGCTTCCTTCTATTCCAACCGAGTCTTGGCTAAAGTCAGCGCGTATCCGCCATCTGACATCGTCAGGCGGACTGGGTCTACGGCCGGGGTCAGGACTCTGTCGCATGACAATCCGACACATTCTGGGGTGGAAAATCCCCAAACATTCTGCCTGACACGTCATCTGACAGACTAACGTGTCAGGTTATCATCTAGCATCGAACTCTGAGTTTGCACTACGGGGGGTTACGATTTTGCACGTGATAGTTTGTTGAATGATAGATAGCCAGCGGTCTGGAATACTGGTGGTACTGGGAGACAATAAATGGATTTAGATTTTTGCGGTTCATATGATCGTGCGGGCTGAGAGTGGGGCTCGTGGGCGTGTCACCTCCGCGGGCGGCTGCGGCAAATTGGAGTGGAAGTTGGTGCTATCGGGCCAGCCTATCGGTGTGCTTCCTAATAGCTCGCATCAACCTCTCCGTTAGCCTCAGAAAGCCTGCCGAGTTGGACCTTAAGAAAACTCGTGTCGCAATCATGACAGTCACAATAATGGGCTCGGTCGCAGTCGCTCTCTGCGGCAGAGGCATGGTCCAGTCTTGCAATGCCTCAGGCTATGTTCGGAGTGTCGGCCATTGACTGCGATCAATGCCATTATTCTGCTGAGAAAATCTGATATTGCCTTGCCACAAGTTTCAACATCACTGAGACTGCAAGCGCGAGGTATGACAAGTTCAAGCGGTTCAATATTTCAGGGGTCTTCTCTGCACACAAATTTCTTCATAAGAGCCGAAAATATATGGTCTAGTGGTGACAGATCTGGACTATATCGTGGCCATTATTCAGAACTACAGAGATAAAATGGGCGCCTGTTGGAGGATCTCTCCAGATATTCCATGCTGGCTCGCGCTAGATGAACTGTGACTCAGTCATGCTGGTTTGGGCATGCATCGAATTCTTCAGAAGTGAGACGTCGTCTGAGCTCAGGGATGACATCGTAGGTCAGCATTTTGATATAACGAGAGGCAGTGAGGGTCTT
>Ga0268247_10000748_pt1 | contig 10521 bp, 9 predicted proteins | sample AgamicOrMae_FD_200245 | JGI IMG/M metagenome (GOLD analysis project Ga0268247, IMG submission 200245) | Agave microbial communities from Guanajuato, Mexico - Or.Ma.e (v2) (version 2) | ecosystem: Host-associated > Plants > Phyllosphere > Phylloplane/Leaf | place: Guanajuato, Mexico | collected... | reverse complement strand
GGGATATTTTACTCCCTCGTCCAAGGAACACTTTATTATTCGACACCATAAGGGGCCCGTTTGTTGTTGAAGGCCGAGCGAGGGCGATCTTGCCGAGCAAGCGAGAGAAAGAGAGAGAGAGAGAGAGAGAGTTAGTGGAGACAATGCGAAGAGGCGACGAGAACAAGAGTCGAATCTCAAGTGGCTAGACGGAGGACAAGTTGGCTGGACGTTGAGGAGAAAATAGGCAAGCGGCAAAAGGAGGGAAAGGGAGAGAAGAAGTGGCAGGAGACAAGTGAAGGGCGCGCTCAATTTGGGCTCAATGTCAGCGCGAGTGTGATCAATTTTGTCGCTCGCAAGTTCAAGCAAAAAAAGAGACCATTCCGATTGGGAAATGTCTGTCTTTCAATTGAAAAGTGAGCAAGCTCGTTGCCAACTGCAAGGAGCTCCTAACTTGCGAGCGTTCCTCTTTGGATCCTCCATCGAGCCACGATAATCGGCAATCCAGTCGAGTGAGTGTCGTTTTCCTGAAGGAGAACCAGGAGCTTTAAAGCTTCAAGCAGAGCGACAACTGCAAGTGGAAAGTTCAAAAAATAGTTTATCACCAACAGGACAAGCAAACTGGAACGTCAACAAGAGTAGAAACAACAAACAGAGGAAGGCCAGAGTTTTGGGCGCACTTTTGAGGCAGCCTATTGGAGGAAGAAGGGAGTTGGTTTTGCTTTATCAGCAGTGTTTAAGTGAACTTTTTCCCATTCGGTAAGTTTCCCATTTGTGCTCGAGAACTTGAGAAAAGGGCAAAGAGTTTTTTGTGTAAAAACTTTTGAACAAAAAAGTCTCCCTAATGAACAAAAGATTCGCCTCGTGAAACGAGCACCATGCACACACAGTTCCAATGACAAAACAAGTGTCTGCATGTGCATTCTTTGCCACTTGCAGGCACGTGCACTGCCCCAAACTGGCCCCTCTTTTTGCCCACTTGCCGCCCGCCAAACGCCTTCCAGCCGCCCCAATGGAGCTCTCTCCTTTGAGCGCCCCATTGAGCAGACGGGCGAGTCTTTGTTCTAGAGTCTCGTGGGGGATTTTTTAAATGGGCAAGTGGGCGCCCGCATGAGCTGGTTGTGGGGAGATCGAAATGGAAATGGAGCTGGCGACGAGTGAATGGACTGGCTTGAGGGAGCCGGAAAAAGGGGGCAAGTTCAATTTTGTATTCCAAATGGAAGATAGACAAAATAAACAATGCGCCCCGAGGAGTAATTCTGTCCTGCGGGCCATGCAAGGGAAGCGCCTGGCCAAGTGGGCTTGCCAATTTCCAGTTTGCTAACTCGAAACTGCCAGCTCGGCCGCCGCCGCCGCTCCTAAGCCCTCGGAGGCTCAAGTGGGCCAAATTGGGCGCTCGCAGGGCCCACTCGTACGTGATGTTTGCAGGTGTCTGTCTGTCATTTGTGCTCCACGCAGAGCGAGGGACTAGCTCTCGAATGGGCGCTCCAGGAGAAGGCGCCTGAAATGGATTGGAAAATTAGGCCGGAAAAAAGGGGAGAAAATGATCAGTTGGCGAGCCAGACGAGCGCCTTTTCCGATCGGGCTCCACCTCCTTGGCTCTGCGCCAATTCCGCCAACTAGGCCCGCTCGCCTAGTTAATATATTCCAACTGCTATCAGATCCATGCACACTTGGGCCACTTGTCGAAAGGGTCTCGCCAGTTTGCTAGCTCTGGCCCAGCACCTCCCGGCGAGCTAGCTAGCGGAGGCGAGACGGGCGCCTTCGAGTGGGGCCCGCGAGACTAAGTGTTTTGCCGTTTCTTTCCCCACACTTTTTCGCCCCCCTCTTCGCTTCCTGTTTCCCGTCCAGAGACTCTCTGCGGCTGCCCTGTGGGGCGCCAAACAGAGTCTCTCAACGGCAGAGGCTCGCCGGCAGCCATCCAACACTTCCGATCTGGCTCGCGTTGGAGTGGCGCTGGAGGAGAAGTTTGCATCGTTCGTTGGGAGCTCGAATGGCGCTCTCGAGAGGGGAAAGCAGAGTGGGGGCGAGCAAATGGAAGTGGGTCGGGGAGAGGCTGCCAGAGCTTGGGGCTGCCAGTTGGCGAGACTGGTGCTCGAGCTGGTAGAGACTAGGACTGAGGCTAAGGCTAAGGCTGAGCTTGAGTTTGAGCTAGAGAGTGAGAGTGAGAGCAGAGTGAGGCAAGGCCACGCGCAGAAAGTAGAGCCAAATGGAGCCAGACTGGTCGCGTTTCCACGTCTCTTTGGGGCCAATTTATTGCCGGCCAGAAGCAAACAATGGATAAAAATTGATGGCTTTTGCTGGCTAGCGGCACGCAGCCACTTCCGGCAGTGCAAGACTCGCTCATTTGGAGTGGGAAAGATTTTTACTTTCTTAACATTCGTCCTTCCAGTTTGTGCCTTTTCTCGATCTCGAGCTCGTGGGCTCCTCGGCTTGTGTGTGGGCGGCCGGGGAGCTGCTTTTGGGCTGGAACTTGTCCTGTGGCTCCCTCGGGGCAGAGCTGGTCTCAGCGGACTTGCGGAAGAGGAGGAATCGAAGGAGAAGAAGGAGGAAAAGGAGGCGCCTCAATTGGAGCGCAGTGCAGAGCATTGCGAGTCGCCGCAATGCTCTAAGAAGGGCGCCCAAGTGGGTGGCAACCCTTTGGCTCGGCGCCACTTTGGCCGCCTTTGAGCAGCGGAGGAGGCGGCCCACAGTCGACCACTGGCAACAAATTGGCCGCCCGATAATCTCGGCACAAAGCGGCCAGGTGAGTGGCTCCTTTGGGGCGGCCAGTTTCCGATTGGGACTCGTTGGCGAGCTGCGATCGGGCTTGCTGGCGGCCGCGCGGGGCGCCTTGGGGGCTCAAGTGGCCACTTGGCGTCGCGCAAGACTGCTGCTAATGGAGCCGCTGATTGCGCCTTCGACACAAGCGACGAGGCGCCTCTCTCTCGGCTGGCTTGGGGCGCATGGAAATGGAGCAGGGGAAGTGGGCGATCGAATCAATCTGGCGATCTGTCTCGCCGGTTTGCCAGCGCCGCCTTGGCGTTAGAAGCAGTCTGGCAAGCTTCTGGGCGGCGGCAACTCGAGCGCGGCGCCACTGAGGCATCCCGAAGACTGTCTCGAGCGACTGTGTGCGAGCTGCGGTCTGGTTGTGATGCCGCCGGGCGACTCGCATCATTCGTTCCAGCGCCCCTTCGAGGCCAGCGAGCTTGGCGGGCGCCTCCGAGCGGCTGATTATTTTGACTCGGCCGCGGGGAGTCTGCGGTCTCCGAGGGGGCGCCGCTGGGGAATAGGCAAAGCGGGGCAGTGGGATGGAAATGAGACGCGGCTCGGCGGGGGCTTGGCAGTGGGAGGGCGGCGGGCGGGCGACTGGCAGGCGCAGAGTGTCTGCAGTGAGTGGAATCCAGTGCTCAACAAAGGCGGCCTTGTGGAGCCGAGCTGGAGGGCGCCTTTCCAGCTGACAATTGTTTGGCAGCCGATTCGATTTCCACACCTCAGCTTGGCCCGCAGAATCGGCGAGGCGGATTCTTCGGGCCGGCCCACACTGGCCGCTCGCTCGCCGCCCAGCCAGCGCCCACAGGTGAGCGCATTATTGTCCCCCAGCGGCCATTGTTGCCCAGCTGCGGGCAACAACAGACTAGGGCCCCACTCTCTGGCCCTAGTCTGTGGGGCGCCCCCTTGGTGCAGCTGGGCGCTCGTGCGCGCGATCTCTCTGCTCCCGCGGGCGCCCCCTCGCCGCCGAGTTCAATGGAGCGCGCGCTGGCGCCTCGGCCGCTCGCTTGCCGGCCGGCCGGCTGGCTAGCGGCCTGGCAAGCTCCTAAGCTCGCGGCACGTGAAAAGATTGACATGATGGCGGCGCACGTGCCCCACTTTCGAGGGCTTTCGAGGCCGCCGCTTCCGGCCGGCGGTGGAGCAATGTGGGCTCGCTGGCGAGCTTCCTTTTTTGCATGGCGCTCGGCGGGAGCCGCACACAGTCCGCCGCAGTTTGGCCAGTTTATCCCACACACACGAGCACACAATCCGCGCTCCACTCCGTCCAATTAACTCGCAGCCTCCAGCGCGCCGCAATGGCAAGCGGAAGAGGAAGCGGAATTGGAGCTGCCCACCGGGCTGGCGTCCAGCTCGCTCTGGGGCCGTCTGCTCTTGGGGCAACTCTTTGGCCACTCTTCGGCCACTCTTTGGCCATCCTTGGCCGCCCTTTGGGCACTCTTTAGCCTCTCTCTTTGGGCGCCCTTAGCTGACCAGCAGCGAGACTGAGAGTGGGCCAGTGGGGAAGAAAGACAGCTGCAATTGAGCGTGGGGCGGCCAATATGCAAGCTGGCAGCGGCAGGCGCGCACACGAGCCAGCGCTCGTCTGCCGCAATGTGCCAGTGTGCTGGTCTGCGCCAGACGACCAGCTCGGCCCCCATTGGAGCGGCCCATTGGAGCACACACACGGCGCCCAGTGGCTGAAATGTGCCGCAGACGAGCTCTGGGCCGGCCAGGCGCCAAGTGCCGACTTGGCACCGCTAAGTGCGCGCCGCCAGCTCAACGCGCGCCCTCCACACGAGCGCCCCAACGACCAGCTCAAGGCCAGCCGCTCGCTCGCCAGGGGGCGCACGACAAATGATACTTGGGCGGCCCAATTTGCGCCCTCGCGGGGCCTCTTTTTGCGATGGCGCTGGCGCGATAAAGATAAGCAGGGGCCATTGTGTGCGCGCCGGCCAAGGAGACGCAAAGGGGCTGTCTGTGTTTGGGGCACACTTGCCGCTCCAAACACAGACTTCCTCGTTGCCGGTGGCGAATGTGCGCGGCTGCGGCGGGCTAATTTTAATCCGCTTCCGTTGACGAGCGAGACAACGGGCGCCGAGGGGCCGCCGGCGCCGGTCGCGAGTCGCCGCAGACTGTCTCCGGCGCGCGGTGGCCGCGGGCGCACGGGAACGCGTCGTGCGGACACTTGCAGGCACGCCGCGCGGACTGTCCTCCGCGCGTTGGCCCCAAGCTCGCGCGCACTATCAGTCACTGGGATCGGCGCGTCAAAGTGGCGCTCGCACTCGCACTCGCGCCCGCCTCGCCACGCCTCTGACGGCGCCCTCCGAATCGGTTTGTCGAGCTAGCTCGCCGGGCCAGCTGGGCGCGAGCGCCGCGCCGGAGGACTAATTGGATTTGGCTCCTTTGTTCGCCGGCCTCGCTCGTCGCCAGTTTACGACCGGCCTCGATCTCATTTGGGCCGGCCGGCGCGCAAATGCAAAAGCTCCGTCGGGGCGCAATCGGCTCGCCCAAAGCGGCACAACTCCGCCCAGTTGGCCGCCCGCCAAGTGGCCAATCAATTTCCGCCCCGGCCGGCGAAAGGTCGCCCCAAAGGTGGCCGAAGTGGCGCGGAAGTGGCGCCCAACTTCCGACCAACGATTGGGCCCCCATTGTGTCGCCCCTCGTGGCAGGTGCGCCAAGACGGGCGATCGGCTTAAAAATGTCCGCGCCAAGAGGAGTCCAATCTTGTCTCCTAGTCAAGGCTGACAAGCTTGGGGCCCACCTCTGAGACTGGGCGTCGCAGAGCCCTCGCAAGTGGACGTGTTTGGGCGCCGCTCAGTCAGCGTGTCTCTGGCCGGCTGGGCATCTGGAGGCGTCTCTAGAGGCTGAGCGTGTGGGTGCGGCGCTGCGTGCGCGCGCCCGATGGAAGATAAGGGCAAATAAATGGACTGCGACGCGTCCTGCGCCCATTTTGCACTGCTCGAGAGTGGAGCCAAAACTGGCCACACTCTCACACTGGCCCCGAATTTGTTGGCGCCCCACCGAGTCAGCCTTTTTGCTATGGTTTCCGAGTGAAAAATTAGTCCACATGGGCTCAAAGAGACGCCCTCGAGCGGCCGGCGAGTTTGCAAACTTATAGAGCCGCCGAAATTATTTCCCCTCTGGAGTTGTCCCATTTCGGCATCCACTTGCTCATCGAGATCTGCCCCTCCAGATCTGCAATAAGTGCACCACTCTGACCCTAAAATATTGCCCTTTGAATCGAAATTGAAATGAGGATCACGCATGGGCGCTTTTTTCCTCCATTTCGTCACCGCCATCACTTGGCCCATTGGTCCCACAGGCCAGTGTTGCATCTCACTAGATTCCAAAAGCGAGACAACTAATTGATTCATTGCGCCATCCAACTTCCTAAAGGTAGCATCAAAGACTGGCGAGCGAGCTCCAGGAAAATCTAAGGTGGCCGAACCAGAAGAATTATAAAATCATCACAAGCAAACCAAACATCCATCGAGGGACCTCAAGGACTCCTTCCTGCACACAGTTGGCCCGATTTGGTTTCGATTTTGGCTCGATTTTGCCAAAAGTCGAGAGCTTCACAGATTCAGGATGCATCTGAGCATTATCTTGTTGGTTTTCTTCTCCATCCTTCTAATTGTCCTGATGATAACCTGTTTCATCTGTTTCATTAGATCGCGCAAGAAAGAGGACGAGGAGTTCATGCAGCAGGTCCAGTATCAGGCGGCCTGCCAGCAGCAACAACAACAACAACAACAGCAACAACAACAAAACTACCAACACGACACAAGACAGTTGTTTGCCGGCTCGAGTCCCGGCAAACAGCAACAACTCGTTCAATCTCCGTCCGAACAGTTCAACACAAACAACGACCAGCAACAACTGATGATAAACTCAAACAGCGAACAGCTGATGCTTCAGGCGGCGGCCAGTTGTGCCGGCTCCAATTTGAACAGTGTGGCCCAACAGCGACAAGATACAGTGACCAGCACGGGCGGCCACACCTACTTGTGCTCCAGTCCCAGTGGGCGACTCTTGCAACAACAACAACAACAACCCCAATCAATGCACCACCATCAACAACAACAGCAACAACAACAACAGCAGCAACAACAACAACAACAGTCCCTCATCAGTCCATATCATCAAGCAAGCCAGATGGCCTCCCAGAGGATCTCCACCGAGACCAGGTCCGATATTACGCAACAAATCAACTCGGCAATCATCGGAAGCTCAGAGGCCGAGTTCCAGAACGACTTCATTCAAGTGTTTCCCATGTACCAGATTGCACCCCAGCCAGAGAAAAACACCACGCCCTATTTGACCTGATCTTCTGGATTCCGATCTCGATATTTCACCCAATTTCAATCCATCGATCGGTCCTAAAGAATCACAAACACTCAGAATTACAACACACTGATCATCTAGAGCAAAATTTCCCGCCGATCCACAATTATTCTGACCATGTAACCACTAATTTACCTCTTTATCACGAAAATTATTATCATTTGGGGCCCCTCTGGGCTGAAGACTGTCCACGCTTGGGCACAACAATCCCAACAGGCGCAGTCTTTTTCGTTGGCCACCCTTGTTGTCATTATCGAGTCTTCGAATATTATCACTGATTTATCGTTATTATTATGTCTACTGCTCCAGTTCATGTCGCCGAGATCCTAGCCACTGGATAACTGGAATCGTTGCATTGAGATGAGACAAATATCGTCTCAATGCGATAATTTTTGCAATGGCTGCCATACCGCACACTGGATAATGCTAAACTGACGGCAAAAGCAGGTGAACAAATGAGTAAAATTGGACCGAAGCTCTCAAATTTCGACACTTTTGGGCTCTCTTTTGTGAATAAACATACCTAAATTGAAACAGTTGTTTCGACCATGTGTCTGCCACACTCTCGAATGGTCTCACGACCGCATCATTGTTGCAACATTTTCCTCTCCTTCACTCTCTGGCTCTGGTCGATACAGTCTGACCCTACCCGCTCGCCAGACTGCAGTCCTCAGCTTAGGGTCAAGTATGCTTCTTCAGAAGGACCAAATTGCGCCACAATCAAGCACCAGACGTGTGCAACCAGCAGCTGTGTGAAACCAAGCCGCCAAGGCACTCATGCGAGAGTCCAATTAGCTCTCAAATGAGCTTGCTAATGAGGGCCAGGCAGTCTTTGGAAAGGAGAGTGTCTGCGCCACTGTCATTCAGTGCCACTGGCGGCCAATGGCAAACGAGTTTATCTGGAGATCTGGAATAGTAACTGAGATGAGCTCGCGAGTTGGGGATAAAATGCGCCATGAAATGTCGGCTACTCTTGGCCGATTTGCATTCAATTTGCCTGAGAGAAAAGAAGGGCCCACCTATTACGCCTCGATTGCTTCCGAGTTCGAATGGACACAGACAGTCTCCTCCACCAATTTGGTGGCGGCCCCTTGCACTGTGTGCTGGAAACATTTTATTCGCGTGCATTACACAAGCCAATGGTATTCAGGTTTCTCACTCAGAAGCTCAATCTGCTCGTGTCAAGTGTCGATATCTCGCCAAAATCCACTCCTTTACACCACCCTCTTCAACGAGGCTCCTCGTCTTTCTAGCAGTCTTTCCTCTTCGGGTATCTTTCTATGCAACTCCTTTGGGCCCTAATCCTTGCCCGCGGCTCTAAGAAACCAGAGTCTTGACAGACAGCGATAGCAGCAGCACCTGTCTTTCGTAATAGCGCCCTTTCCTCTGGCAATCGGTGCAACAAGTTCCATGTCGACACGCAAATCTGATCGTAAATGATTCCCCTGGCCTGAGCTTAGCACGCGCAAATTACACTCAAACAATGTCTGGCTCATAAGCAGACACAGACATAGAGAGAGAGAGAGAAAGACGAACGGTGAATGGTGAATGGTTTAATGAGACGAACAGGTCGTCTCAAAGCGGTTGTTGCGCTATTCTCACTCTGGAAATTGTCCTGCCAACCTGATCTAGGCTTTGGAGTGAATGAGCGAGCCAGCTTTAATGCAGCGCATCGAGGTGAAATCCTAAGAGAAAAAGCTGCTTGTGTGTTCTACGTCCAGCTCATCATGTAATCGGCGCTCGTCGAGTTGCTTCAGCTGGCTTCCGTTGACGGCTCGAGTCTTGCCGACGAAAGCTCATAAAGTTTCCTTCGAATAAAATCCAGAGGCGAGTGAATGATTTCCATTTCCATTGCCTCAACTGAAAGCTTTGACGGCTCTAGACTGCAACAAGTGGGGCCGCTTCATTGGTCATTGTGTGATTGTGTGTGATTTATTGCAACACTTGCAAGTCCTCTCTTCCAGTCCTAGTCTCTGCTCAATCTTTTATTCACTCGAACAGTCTAAAACAGCCTCCAACTGAGTGCAAGAAGTCCGCTAAACATCAGCAGTAGCCTTAGATTAACAGTGCCAACATTGCAAGTGGCTGACGCTCGAAGTTGCGTTGGACAATCGTCCATGCATGAATTGTGACCACCGATGAAAGCCTTCGATTAGGATTCAACTTGAGCCAATTTAAAAAACTTGTTAGACCAAAATATTTCAATTGAAGATTCCCTGAATTACGTCAACATGGTGCCCAGTGGCCAAAAGCGGAGAAAAGTCAGTGACTTGTTACAAGTGTGATGGCGTCGTCCGAATCATCAATGGAAAAGTTTGAAGGAAAAGACCAGTGAGAAGAGAAATGATATGAAAAATGCCCCCAGTTTTGAGCAAAGAATCTTGGGTGGCTAAAATTCTGGGCCACGAATGGTCATTTGGTTACAACTGCTACGAAGTTGGACACACTTGGTGAGTATCAACGTTTAGTTTATCACGAAAGTTAAGCTTGCAATTTTGCCTGTTTTTTCTTCCATTTTCCCCTGGAAACTTCCTCCAGCTCATTACAATTGCTCACACACATGACCAATTGCTTTAAGAGAGGCCTCAAAACCAATTTGAGGGCTCTCTTTGCTCAAATTGGCTTCCAAAGAGAGCTTATGAACTCCTTTCAAGTAATCAAAACAAAAACTAATTAGAGGAAAATGTGCAACAACAAACAATGCCAAACACGGACACTCATCCAGGACCCCAAGTTGCACCGATGCGGCGCTTGAGGTTTCCCTGGCGGCCGCCCTGAAAGTGGCCCCCCTTTATGTGATGCTATACACCTTCTCCCAGGTGGCTGTCCAGCAACGCTTCGATTGGCCAGCCACTTGGGAGACTAGCAAGTCAATTGTGAGATCATCGTCATTTATCTTCTTCCATGCCTACAATGGATCTGTGATGGGCTGTGCACTGCGGCGAGGCTTTGGGCGTTTCTATTATCGAGTGCTGGTTTGTGCACCCGCCCTACTCTCATCCTATTTGTCGATTGCCATTGAGACGCCGGCCAGAAGGAAGGCGCTCGCCTTTTACATGCTCAATTTAGCCTCGGAAATATTGTACAGAATGATGGTCACCAAGGGCCTGTTCAGGCCGGTGGAAAGGGGCGAGACTTTGCTCTTTGCCGCCAGCCTGGCCGCCTGGTACTACTTGGCCCGAGTGCACGGCTTTGGACACGACCCAGTGAGTGGCGCCGTGAAGGTGCTCGTGGGCCGTTACGAGGCCACCTCGAGGGCCAAAAGGATTGAGCCTATGCAAAATTTGAACCAGTTTGAGGGAAGATTAGGGCCTCAAGAGCGACAAAACAATGCTTCCCTTGTGGCTTCTCGAGCAAATGGGAGCCTAGCAGAGACGAGCCTTGCAAATGGGACCTTGCAACAGCGTGCAAGGAGCAAATTAAGCATCCTTTCAATTGCCAAATACTACTCGAAATGCCTCGACTTTC